>Ga0208852_1000002_pt1 | contig 99074 bp, 79 predicted proteins | sample LakMenEpi18Jun09_FD_150711 | JGI IMG/M metagenome (GOLD analysis project Ga0208852, IMG submission 150711) | Freshwater microbial communities from Lake Mendota, WI - 18JUN2009 deep hole epilimnion ns (SPAdes) | ecosystem: Environmental > Aquatic > Freshwater > Lake > Epilimnion/Euphotic zone ...
GAGACAGCAAACTAATCTCAGAAAAAACTCGTGAAGAGATTTATCCTCAGGTTGCCTCTTGGGTTAGTGGTTGGGCTGTCGGTATGGCAACCGTAGAGGAGATTGAAACCAAGGGCATAGTTGAATCGCTTAGCCTTGCTGGTTACCGTGCTCTTGAGCAGTTGGTGAGAGACCCAGCCCTTAGAGAAGCCATCGCTCAAGAGGGAGTGACGATGATTCTTGATGGTTCACATAACTGGCTTGGCGGTAAGTCTCTGGGCATGCCGGTAACCGTGAAGACCAAGGCTGACCGTGACTGTGTCTCAGTTGCCTGTGCATCGGTGCTTGCCAAGGTCACTAGAGATCGCCTGATGCTTGATATTCATGAGCAGCACCCACTCTTTGGCTTGGACTCAAACAAGGGTTATGCCTCAGAAGCCCACATCTCAGCACTTCGGGAACATGGCCCATCCCCAGTTCATCGCCTAAGTTGGCTAACTAAGATTCTTGCGAGATAGACTTTTAGCCACATGGACGAGAACGATTTTGACGATTATGACCGCGAGGCAGAGTTAGCTCTGTTCCGCGAGTATAGAACTGTCGCAGACACCTTTAGATTTGTTATTGAGACAGAGCGCAGACTCTATCTAGCCAACGAGGTTGACTTCAAACGTATTGATACTGCTACCGATTTTTACTTTGAACTAGTCATGAGCGATGTTTGGGTTTGGGACATTTATAGAACAGACCGCTTCGTAAAGAGCGTAAGAGTTCTAACCTTCAAAGACGTAAACATCGAAGAACTTACTGGCAAAGCCTTTGACATTCCAAAAGAACTAACAGTTGGCGAATAGCTAAAGCTTTTCCACATATTCAACTGCAAACATCCAAACATCTAGTTATTCCTTCACACTCATGCTGTGAACGATTCAAAACTATTAGCTTCTGCAACCTGGAGTCTGCTCTGTGAACCAGGGGATTCGATGGCAGGAATGCTTCGACGAATACTTGGAACAGAAGAAGCTCTCTATGAAATCAGAAGAGCAAAGTCCTCCAAAGAAATAGCCTCGGTATTACCCGAAGACTTCTTCAGAGCACCGGCATTTCTCTCAACTCTTGAAGACTCTTTGGAATGCTGGAAGAGAAGGCTAGCTACAGTCAATGTGAATAGATCAATCGATAGCCTTGAGGCTCTTTCGGGATTTCTAATTAATTCAGATTCTTCTGATTGGCCTAAAGGGCTTATCGAATTAGGAGACTCTGCACCTTCCGCAATCTGGGCGATGGGAATAAGAAATGTCCTTAAGAATCAAAAGACACTATCTGTTGTTGGAGCGAGGATAGCGAGTCCTTATGGACTTGAGGTCACTAGAGATTTGGTTCAGGCAGCTGCATCCAAAGAATATGTCGTTGTGTCTGGAGGAGCCTTGGGAATAGATGCGAAAGCCCATCGAAGTGCTCTGGATGCCAAAGGTGAAACTATAGCTATCATGGCTGGAGGTTTGGATAGGTTGTATCCACCGAGAAATCTAGACCTGTTTGAAGAGATCAAGAACTCAGGACTAGTTATTTCTGAGATGCCACCTGGCACCTCACCTGCCCGATGGAGATTCTTGCAACGCAACAGATTGATAGCCGCTCTCGGTCAAGCAACGGTAGTTGTTGAAGCCGGATACAAATCCGGTTCCATCAACACTGCAGGTCACGCTAATGAACTTGATCGTCCAGTTGGGGCAATACCGGGGCCAATCAACTCAACTAGATCCGCTGGTTGCCATCGCCTTATCAAAGAGCGAAGAGCGGAACTTATCAGTACCCCTGCTGAACTCTTTGAACTCTTAGGCCAAGATACTTTGCATCCATCAGCAAACTTCGGACTAACTGGTAACCAAACTAGGGCTCTAGATAGCTTTGGCTACTTCGAGCAAGGAACTGAAAGAGTTGCTGCTATCTCAGGAATGACCATGAGTGAAGCCAATTTTGCCTTGGACTCTCTTGAGAGAATCGGGCTAGTTGTTCGAACCTCCAGTGGCTGGATGAAAACTTCAAATACGCTTTGAGGTATGGCAAGTGAAATAGAAATGCAGGGTCAGCGCTTCGCTGACAATCTTTCTGCTGCTCGCGGCTATTCGCCAAACACTGTGAAGAGTTATCTCAGTGATGTTCTAGATCTTGCTGGCTACCTTGAATCGAAAAAAGTTACCGATGTCAAAGAGATTGATCTTGAACTACTCCGAGACTGGTTATGGGAAGTAAGCCAACGTAATTCAGCTAAAAGCACTTTAGCTAGAAAGAGTGCAGCAATTAGAGCCTTCACGGCTTGGCTTGCTGCGGAAGATTTAGTTGTTGCAGACCCAGGTCAAAGGCTAAAGTCACCCAAAGCTGACAGGCATCTTCCTAAGGTAGTAACTAAAGATTCTCTAGATGATGTTTTTGGCCAGTTGAAAGCTTTGGCAAGTGAGGGTGATCCTTCTGCAATTAGAGACCTACTGGTCTTTGAACTTTTGTATGCAACAGGTGCTCGCGTTAGTGAACTTTGTGGACTGGATTTAGTTTCAGCTGATTTAGGTAGAAATGTTCTACGAGTAATTGGTAAAGGTTCAAAGGAACGTGTCGTTCCGTTTGGGCTTCCTGCCAGAGATGCTCTAGATAGATGGCTAGATGTTAGAGCAGCATTGAACCCTGCTCCAGGTGAACAAGCATTGCTTCTAAACACCAGAGGTAAAAGACTTGGGGTTAGATCTGTTTATCAACTGGTAGCAACTCTTCTTGCTGGCACATCAACCGGCGTTGCTGGTCCACACACTTTGAGACACACGGCAGCAACGCATTTACTTGATGGTGGAGCAGATCTGCGTGCTGTTCAAGAACTATTAGGGCATGCGAGTTTGGGTACAACTCAGATTTATACCCATGTCTCGGTGGACAGACTCACAGCTGGGTACAAGAACGCTCACCCCAGAGCGTAGTAAGCAAGTCTTGAAGGAGTTAGCCCTCCGATGATTGCCAGTGGTGAAAAGTAACCTGATTCAGATCTAGTGCCAAAGTGCAAACAAGTTTGTGGGCAGTGCCAAATGTATTCAGGGTCAGGTTCACAAACCAAGCCGATTGGATCTCCTAGTTGCACGCTCATTCCCTCAACCAAATCAGAACAGACAGGTTCAAGGGAGGCAGTGAAGCTATTGCCGAACTGGATGGAGATTAGGTTTCGGTAGCCAACCTTTCCCACGAAGCTAATCTGACCTGTGGCAGGGGAGAGAACCTGATCGCCAATCAGGGCAGGCAGGTCTATGCCCCTATGACCTTGCCCATACTCACTCATCGGGGCTAGGTACTGGTTTAGAACATCCTCATTGCTTTGGTAAGCCAGTGGCATGGCTAGGAGAGTCTCAATTGTTGAGGATTGGGCAGGTCCAAGGCCTATTGGGGCACAGGCAAGGACTAAAACAAGGGTTCTTCTTAGGGTCATGGCTCAAGTATTCAAGGCCTACTGAGCTCTTGTTTCGTGAGGTTGTTTAGGGGTGGAAAACCCCTGAACACGGCTGCTATGCTTATAACTAGCGGTCAGCCGTATAAATCCAAGAATAAATCCCTTGAATTTCTATGTGCAGGCCGACTTCGCGTGTCGAATAACATACCGGTTTGTCAGTCCCATAAGTTTCACGGGTAAACCGGATGCGGCACCAGGTGTGTTAAGCAACCGCTTTTCACAATCAACTGATCGACGCACTATTGCGTCATAAAGGAGATACTGCCATGGCAGTAGTAACCGTTCGCCAGCTGCTAGACAGCGGTGTTCACTTTGGTCACCAGACCAGACGCTGGAACCCTAAGATGAAGAGATTTATCTTAACTGACCGTTCTGGCATTTACATCATTGACTTAGCTAAGTCTCTGACTCACATCGACCAGGCATATGAGTTCACTAAGAACCTTGTTGCTTCAGGTGGATCAATCATGTTCGTTGGAACTAAGAAGCAGGCTCAGGAAGCTATTGCTACTGAAGCACAGCGTGTGAACATGCCTTACATCAACGAGCGTTGGTTGGGTGGTCTATTGACCAACTTCCAGACTGTCTCAAAGCGTCTTGCTCGACTAAAGGAACTTGAAGTCATGGACTTCAACGACAAGAAGTCAAGCGGATACACAAAGAAAGAACTTTTGATTCTTAGCCGTGAAAAGGTAAAGCTAGAAAAGACTCTTGGTGGTGTTCGCACACTAACTAAGGTTCCTTCTGCTATCTGGGTTGTTGACACAATCAAGGAGCACCTAGCAATTACTGAAGCGAAGAAGCTTGGTATTCCTGTTATTGGAATCCTAGACACCAACTGTGATCCAGATGATGTAACAATCGGTATTCCAGGTAACGACGATGCAATTCGTTCAGTTCACCTACTTACCCGCGTTATTGCTGATGCAGTTGCTGAAGGTCTAAAGGAGCGCCACTCAAAGCCAGAGACTGCACAACCTCTAGCTGACTGGGAGCAGGCACTTCTAGACAACGCAGCTCAGAAGGACGCGTACCTAGCTAAAGAAGCAGCCGCAGTCGCTGATGCACCTGCAGCAGAAGCAGTTGTTGAGACACCTGCAGAAGTTATTGAAACCGAAACTACAAAGGAAGCTGAATAATCATGGCTAACTACACAGCAGCAGATGTGAAGACTCTGCGCGATCGCTCAGGCGCTGGAATGATGGACTGCAAGGGCGCTCTTGATGAGGCTGATGGCAACATCGATAAGGCGATGGAGTTCCTTCGCCTTAAGGGCCTAAAGGGTGTTACCAAGCGTGAAGGAAGAACCACAAGTAACGGAATCGTTCTTGCTCGTGTTGCTTCAGGCAAAGGCTACCTAATCGAACTAGCTTGTGAGACAGACTTCGTTGCTAAGGCAGAAAAGTTTGTAGCTCTTGGTGAAACCATCGCTGATGCTATTGCAGCAGCTGGTGCAGACACAGTAGAGGCAGCTCTAGCGGCTCCACTGGATGGTAGAACTGTTGGCGATTCAATCACTGACGAGGCTGCAATCATGGGCGAGAAGGTTGAACTTCGCCGTCTATCAGTTGTTGCAGATGACAACATCGATGCTTACCTTCACCGCACATCAAAGGACCTACCTCCACAGGTTGGTGTTCTAGTTGCGTTCAAGGGAACAGACGTTGAAACAGCTCACGATGTTGCAGTCCACATTGCAGCATTCAGCCCAACCTACCTAACCATGGCAGATGTCCCTCAGGACATCGTTGACACCGAGCGTCGCATAGCAACAGAGACTGCTCGTAACGAAGGTAAGCCAGAAGCTGCTCTAGAGAAGATCGTTGAAGGTCGCGTAAAGGGATTCTTCAAGGAAAACTGTCTATTGGAGCAGGACTTTGCCAAGGACAACAAACTGAGCGTCGCCAAGGTACTAGAGCAGCACGGTCTAACCGTCTCTGCTTTCGTACGTTACCGCGTAGGCGCATAAGTCAAATAGCTTGAAATTGAATTGGCTCGGTCTATAAAGACCGAGCCTTTTCAGTTGCGGGCCTAAACTAGAGACGAACAGGTCTTTGAGAGGGATGAAAATGCCAGGAACCCCACGTCGCGTCTTATTGAAACTATCCGGTGAAGCCTTTGGTGCTGGCAACCTGGGAGTGAACCCAGATGTTGTTTCAGCTATTGCAAGAGAAATTGCAGATGCTGCTAAAAAAGTAGAAATCGCAGTTGTTGTTGGTGGAGGTAACTTCTTCAGAGGTGCTGAACTATCTCAGCGAGGTATGGATCGTGCACGTGCCGACTACATGGGTATGTTGGGTACAGTCATGAACGCTCTTGCTTTGCAAGACTTCCTAGAACAAGCAGGGTGTGACACTAGAGTGCAGTCAGCTATTTCTATGGCTCAGGTAACAGAGCCTTACATTCCTCTAAAAGCTATTCGTCACATGGAGAAGGGAAGAGTTGTAATCTTCGGTGCCGGTGCTGGTCTGCCTTACTTCTCAACCGACACAGTAGCTGCTCAAAGAGCGCTAGAGATTCACGCTGTTGAGGTTCTTGTAGCTAAGAACGGTGTTGACGGAGTTTACTCAGCAGATCCTAAGAAGGATCCAAAGGCTAAGAAGATTGAGGAACTTACTTACCAGGAAGCTCTGATCAAGAAGCTAAAGGTTGTTGACTCAACTGCTTTTAGCCTCTGCATGGATAACAACATGCCTATGGTGGTCTTTGGTATGCAGCCAGAAGGCAACATCACCAAGGCCCTGTTAGGTAAAAACATTGGAACTCGCGTAAGAGCGTAGTCTTTTTAGTAACACATATAAGGAGAAACATGATCAGCGAAATCTTGGCAACCGCAACAGAGAAGATGGGTAAAGCTGTCGAGTCTGCTAAAGAAGACTTTGCAACTATTAGAACTGGTAGGGCAAACCCTGCACTATTCCAGAAGCTGATGGTTGATTACTATGGCACACCAACCGCTCTTTCTGCGCTAGGTTCAATTGCTAACCCTGAGGCTAGAACGATTGTTGTGACTCCTTATGACAAGGGTGCGCTTGCAGCTATTGAAAAAGCCATTAGAGACATGCCTAACCTGGGAGCCAATCCAACTAACGATGGTGCTCTAGTTCGTGTGACTCTTCCAGATCTAACTGAAGAGCGTCGTAAAGAGTATGTGAAAGTCGTAAAGACCAAGGCTGAAGATCACAGAGTTGCTGTTAGAAACGTTAGACGTAAGGCTAAAGATGATCTTGATGCTCTAAAGAAAGACGGTCTAGCTGGAGATGACGATCTAGCGCGTGGTGAAAAAGAACTTGAGGCTATTACTAAGACTCACGTTGACAACATCGACGAAGCGCTAAAGCGTAAAGAAGCCGAACTGCTCGAGGTCTAGTTGAGTACCGAAGAAGTTAAAGGTAGATCTTTATCACAGTCAGTAATCTATGGGTTACTTCTGGCATTTCTATTTTTAGCTTCAGTACTAGTAGTTAAAGAACTCTTCATATTTGTCCTAGCAGTCGCAGTAGCCGTAGGGGTTTGGGAACTATCAACCGCCCTAAGGCAAAAGAATTGGCATGTCCCTAGAATTCCAGTGACGGTTGGATCTCTAATTGTTATTCCCTTGACTTATTGCGGTGGGGAACGTGCTCAGTGGCTAGGTGTTCTAGCTATTGTTGGGGCCCTAGTGTTATGGCGAAGTCTTGAACTTCTAATCAAGCGTGGAACCCTAAAGAGAACATTCTCTGAAGCTTTCAAGGATTTCTCTGCATCAGCTTTTGTTGTTATCTACCTTCCACTGACCATGAGCTTTGCAGCCTTGCTATTTAGAGAGCCTGCTCACGGTGGATTTGTTGAGGGTAAGTATTGGATTATTACTTTTGTAACAACCGTCATTCTTATTGACAGCAGCGCGTACCTGTTTGGAAGAAAACTAGGCAAGCATCCAATGCTTCCTAAGGTAAGCCCCAAAAAGAGCTGGGAAGGCTTCGCCATCTCTGCAGTGTTTGGTTTAGCCAGTGCTGTGTTCCAGACTGTATGGCTACTTCAGCTGCCTTGGTGGTTTGGCGTTATCTTCGGTTTGGTCATTTTGATTTCTGCTGTTCTAGGTGACTTTGCGGAGTCTCTAATCAAACGTGATCTTGGAGTGAAGGACATGTCTTCTCTAATTCCAGGTCACGGTGGCATCATGGACCGTCTCGATTCGATGCTGCCAGCGGCTTTGAGCTCATATCTGCTAATGGCCATAAGTGTCAGATTCTTCTAAAAGGTATTGAGAGAATAGATACGTGAGTTACACATTTAACCGAGCAGGCAAAAGAAGACGCGGCTATAGCATTAGCCAGGTTGATGAGTTCCTCAAGACTGCCCGTGAGCAATACAACAACCCTTCAATGTCTTTAGTAACGGCAATGGACGTTAGAGCAACTCGGTTTGAATTAGAGAGAAACGGCTATTCGATCTCGGTAGTGGATGCGGCTTTAGAGAAGCTTGAAGATGCCTTCGCGGCCGCTGAGTTTGGTAAAGAACTCCTGAATCAAGGGTATTTTGAGTTCGCAGAGGACTTGACTGAAGTCAAAAAGCTTGTGCTTGACCGGTGTAGTCGTAAAAACAAGAAGAAGTTTCGCAAGCGTAAGTGGCCAAACAAGGGTTATAGCACCAGGCAGGTCGATGCGTTTTGTTCTCAACTGGGGAAAAAGATTGAAAATAAGGCAAACTTAACAGTGAAAGAACTTAGAGTTGCAACATTCAAGTTGAAAAGAGGCGGCTATGCAGAGTATCAAGTCGACGCATTCCTTGAGAAAGTTGTTGAAGGGCTCCAACGTGAGCAAGCGCTCAGCAAGGTTAGCCGCTAGTTCACTAGCTCTTTCCCTAGTTCTTGGCTTCAGTGCATCTGTAAACGAACCACTGGTTGTTAGCGCTAGCACTGGGACTAAAGCAAATGTCCTATTGGCAAAGATTGCTATAAAAGGTAGAGCTCCAAAGACTGGTTACGACAGAGAACTCTTTAGTGATGGTTGGGGAGATATCGGCGAGTGTGATGTTCGGAACTACATCCTAAAGAGAGACCTGAAATCAATCACTTGGAAGTCTTCTCCTAGATGCACAGTAGCCAAGGGTATTCTCAACGATCCATACACCGCCAAGAAGATTTACTTTGTTCGAGGTGTTGGTACCTCAAACGCTGTTCAAATAGATCATGTCGTTGCCGTTAGTGATGCCTGGCAGAAAGGCGCTCAGCAACTTTCTTTTCAGAAGAGATACGCCTTCTATAACGACCCGCTAAACCTGCTAGCCGTCGATGGTCCAACAAATAGCCGAAAGAGTGATAGCGATGCGGCTAGCTGGTTACCACCTAACCGCAAATACTGGTGCTCATACGTCTCGAGGCAGATAGCGGTCAAACATAAATACAAGCTGTGGGTCACTAGAGCCGAACGAGATGCCATGGCTCGTGTCTTGAAAACATGCCCTAATCAACTAGTTCCTAGGGGTTAGCGACCAGCCTCTAGGCTCTAAGAGACCCTTGCGGTAAACTTAGTGTTTGTTACTAAGGCGGTGAATAAATGGGTAGATACGAGCTGGTTAGACCAACTCTTCGTCAACGCATTAGTCGTCGCATCCTAGGTAAAAACCTAGCCACCAATCTTCAGAACCTTCAGTTGGCTAAGAAACTAAAGCGACTTGTTGTGACCACCATCGCCATTTCCTTTGTAGCAAGCTACGCGATGGTAACTGTTATCGATCCTTACGGTGGGGCACTTAACTCCGCCTATGCATACAACTCGACATATTCCAATACCGGTGAAGAAGATCAGATTTATGGTTTTACCGCTCAGCAAAAGATTAGTTTTCAGAGAGGTGGCTGGGCCATTGTCACTGGAGATGAAGCGGCAGCAATCTATGTTGCTAATGCTGAGACCCCTGAAAATGGCAGCATTAAAGCTTTTGCCTATGAGTTAGTGCTTTCAAACAACTGGGGAAGAGATCAGTACTCATGCCTAGTAGCACTTTGGGAAAGAGAATCTAACTGGCGCTGGAATGCTCTAAACAAGAGCTCAGGTGCTTACGGAATCCCTCAGTCACTACCAGGACGTAAGATGGCAGAGATGGGTGCTGACTGGGTCACTAACCCTGAAACTCAGGTTCGCTGGGGTGTGAATTACATCAAGAACCGTTACGGTGCTCCTTGTGGAGCGATGGCTCACTCAAACAAGTTCAACTGGTACTAAACCGTGGGTAGAAACAATAAACCTAAAGGCTTCAAAAAGGCAACTGAAGAAGATGAGCCTATGGACATCGTTCGCCTAAGAGATGGCATCAAGAAATCCGAAATCAAAAACGGTGTTGAGTTTTATGTTCAAACCACATCAGGAAATAATGCTGAAGAAACCAAGAAGTGGATCTGCCCTTTCTGTTCACTATCCTTTGGCACCGGAATCTCTCATGTCGTTGCTTGGGAGAGTGCCTATGGACCTGAGAAGAGAAGACACTTTCATAACCAGTGCTGGAAAAAGTTCCAAGGCAGACTGTTTTGAGCTCTATCGAAATACGTTCCTCTGTTGAATTACCTTCAACCAGAATCCCACTAACGCTTAGAACCTCTGATGGTTTAGACCTTGTTGCTGAGTTAGCGCTGCCGGTAGATAAAACTCCAGTTGCAACCTTGATTATGTTGCATCCACTGCCAACAGCAGGCGGCTTCATGGATTCACACATTTATCGCAAAGCTAGTAATCGTTTGCCAGCTCTTGCAGATTTAGCCATCCTTAGATTCAACACCAGGGGAACATCCTCTCCTCATGGGACAAGCCAAGGTTCCTTTGACGGTGGAGTTTCAGAGCGATTCGATGTTGAGGCAGCTGTTTGCTATGCGGTTGAAAACAATTTGCCAAACATTTGGCTTGTTGGTTGGTCCTTTGGAACAGAGTTGGCTCTGAAGTATGGTCCTGACCAGAAAGTACTTGGCGCGGTTTTGCTATCTCCACCACTTCACAGGACCAGCGTAGAAGAACTTGAGCGCTGGAACTTAGTTGATAAGAAACTGGTCGCGCTTATTCCTGAACACGATGATTATCTAAAACCGCAAGAAGCTGCGGTTAGGTTCCTAGCAATCAAGAACATTGAATTGATAAATGTTGAAGATGCTAAGCATCTATGGGTAGGGGAGACTGCTACCAAACGTGTACTTGATGAAATCGTAAGAGTAACCAACCCAGCTAGTTATCCACTACCTGAGTTTTATACTGCCTAGCGTTTATTTTGCCTAGGAACCCAAACTTCTCGAATTATCAACAAAATCGTTGCTGCCGTTGGGATTGCAAGAAGTGATCCTAGAATTCCAGCCAAAGCACCTCCGGCAAGAGCCGAAACAATGATGAGTGCTGTCGGTACGTTTACTGCTTTCTTTAGAACTCTTGGAGCAACTAAATAGGCTTCAATCTGAATGTATGCAAGAAGTGCAATAGCAACAGCAATGGTTGTCTCGGTTGGTGATGTCGCAGCAGTGACCAAGATCACAATCGATGCACCAGTAATCGAACCAATTATCGGGATTAGCACCAGTAGGAAGTTGATGAAGGCTAGAACAACAGCAAACTCAACTCCTGCAATCATCAACACGGCGAAAAGAATTGTTGTGTTGATTGAAGAAACAACAACCTGACCCATTACGTAGCGGCCAACCGAACCGATGACCTGGTCAACAATACCTTCAAGTTTTTGACGGTGAGACTTTGCTACCAAGTTGATTCCCACACGCTTAATGCTAGGAAGAGCGCTCATGAAATACAGAGTCAAAATGGTTACGGTTAGGAATCCAAATATGCCGTTAAGAAGAGTGATGCCAACCTTGACAACTCCACCTAAAAGGTTTGGCCAATTCTTGCTGTCAGTGATGAATTCACCAGCGCTATTTAGAGCGGTAGCAATACTGCCACCAAGTCTTGAATCTATGCTCTCGACCAATGGAAGCTTGAGGAATTCTTTTAGAAGATCAGGAAGGTTGGTAATAAATGTGCTGGCCTGAGAGATTAGTGGAGGCAGGATGGCGAAGAAAACCGCAGTTAGTATACCGAGCACACCTAGGGCTACGATGCCGATAGCAAGCCCGCGTTTCTTTACTCTGCGCTGCAGTAACTGAACCAAAGGCTCAAGACCAAGGGTTATAAATAAGGCAGTGATGATCGATGTGATTATTCCTGCCAAAGAAACAACAGCGCTACCGAGAGCAATTGCTGTTAGAACACCTAGGCCACCTAAGAATCCAATTTGATACGCGTGTGTAATCTTTCTGTGGTTAGTCTCTGGCATCCCCGCTCCTTAGTCTTACTTGATTTCTTTGCTGACCTGATCAATAATCTGTTTTAGGTTATTGAGATACACCATAATGCTGTCACGCTCATTGCCTAATTTGCGTTCAGCACTCTCCATGATGTGAAGTCTCTGCGTCACCTTGACTTGAGTGGCAGCAAGTATGGCTCGAGCTTCACTTTCCGCAGCTGTGATAATTTCTTCAGATTTGTTACGAGCTTCTTCGGTTGTTGCCTTATTGATTGATCTTGCAGCAGCTTCCAGAGTCTCAGCTTCTAATCTCGCTGCAGAAACTTTAGTCAGAGCAGTAGAAAGTTGAGCATTTGCATCATCAAGATACCTTTGGGTTTGAGCAACTGCTTCCTGGTACTTCTTTTGGTAGGTAACCTCGGCCTCAGCTCTTCTGGCAGTGAGTTCAAGATCTAAATCAATTCTTGCCTGTTCAGATAGAAGTGCGGTTTTCAGAACATCATCAAGCGGTTGGGTTAGTTGACGCTCAAGAATTAGCCTGCGCTCTGCGAGCTCTCGAGCAGATGCTGATTCTCTAACTTCAATCTCGCGCTTTGAACTTGCGCGCATTCTGGCTACTTCTGTCGAAATAGCCCCTCTAATAGCTCCTGCTTCGCGAGTTGCTTCTTCAATAATTCTTTCGGCTTCAACTTTGGCTTTAGCCATTGTTTCTTCATAGTCAGCTCTAGCTGAGTTGATGATACGTTCAGATCTTCTCTGGGCTTCGGCGACTAGTTCGTCGTAGTACTCCTGGCCGTCTGCCTTGAGTTGTTCAACTTCTGAGCTAACGCTAGCTAAAACTCCATCACGTTCTGCTTCAGCGTCAACGACTAGCCTCAGGGAGAGTTCTTCTGCTGTGCTGAGGATTTGGGCCGCTTTGGCACCAACACCGGCATAGCTAGGGCTCTTAGCCTCAGCGGCTTCACTTTCTAGCTCTATTAGGCGGTTTTGGGCTTCTCTGAGCTCTGTGGCCAATTGGGTGTTCAAATTGGTCAGATTTATCAGTTCTTTACGAAAATCCTTGATGGTGTCATCTACTAGGCCACGGTCGTAGCCTCGCATTACCAGCGGGAAATCAGTCTCATCGGCTGCCAAGGGTGCTCTCCAGAGGGCTTAGGTAGAATAGACGGGGTCGTCAATCACCCCAAGTTTAGCCTGAAAGGAGCATTATGCGTTTTGTTATTGCCACTGTGCTCCTTGTAGCCTCGGCAGTCAGCGTAGTTCTGGGCTATGCCACCAGAGCCCAGTTCGCCGAAGATTCAGGCCACAGGGTCGAATATCAGGTCGATTCGGCCTATTCCTATGTGGTTATCCCGAACAGTACCCTTACAGCCTTCGAGGGTGAAGTTTCTATTGAAGCCTCCGGAGTTGATGAGATCTTCTACGCAGATGCCAGAGAGAAGGACATTCAGGACTGGATTGGTACCTCAAACTATTCTCGTCTTAACCTAAAGCCAAACACTTTCGAACCTGATATCTCAACAATTACTTCAGGTGGCCAAAACGCTGACCCAGCCGGCAGTGACATGTGGCGGAGCCAGCTAAATGTAAGGACCAAGCTGTTGAATGTTGTCAGCATGTTTGACGACACTGCAGTTCTACTAGCCAGCAATGGCTTTAGTAGAGCTCCAGACAAAATAGCAGTGATCTGGGATGCAAAACCACTGGTGAATTGGCCTCAAGTTCTAATTATTGGTGGCTTCATTCTCCTGCTTGCTGCCATAATCATGAACTACCTGGCTTTCCGTAACATCAGAAAGCTTCGCGGACCAAGAAGAAGAATTCCTAAGTCGCCTAAGGGTCCTAGGTACCGTCGCAAGATAAAACAAGACGTACCAGTTCGCGGTAGAAGAGCAGTTGGTAAATCCAACCGAAGAAGATTCATGGCTGCCCCTGCCGCAGTTGTTTCACTCGCACTATTGACTGGATGTTCGACAGCTGCTCCAACAACTGAAGAGACCAAACCTAAATTTGAGTCTGTGAATGTTGTCGTTACTGAATCTCAACTGCAAAGAATTGTTACCAATGTTGCAACAACAGTTAAAGATGCTGATGGAACAAGAGATGACAAGATTCTAGTTACGAGAGTGGCTGGTTCTGCTCTTGAACTTAGAAGAGTTCAGTATCTATTGCAATCCAAAAGTAGCAAGATCCCTAAGCTGCCAGAGATTATTGCAAATCCGATTACTGTCGCGTTGCCAATGGAACTGCCAGATCCAAGCCTTGGTTGGCAGCCAAGAACTCTAATGGTGGTTACCAAAGCTGAATCGACGACCAGTGCGCCACAAATGCTTGTTCTACAGCAAGCGACCCCTAGAGACAATTACAAGCTTTGGTATCAAATTGACTTACTGCCAGCAGCTAAGTTCCCTAATGTGGCAGCTCAAGCAACAGGAGCACTACCGGTTGCTAAAGACACCGAATATCTAGTAACTCCTTTGAAGAGCATCCCGTTCAAGTATGGTGACACACTGAATAAGGGTGGCGAGAGTAAATATGCTTCTGAATTTGATTTAGCTTCAGATGAGTTCTATGCAGCACTATCTGAATCACAGATTCAACAAAAAGATGATGTTGAGAAAGTAAGTGCAACTATCAAGTTCCAGCACTCACTAGGTAACCAAAACATCTTGGGCATGCTAACAGTCGAGTCAGGTGGCCTAGTAGCGCTAACCATGAATGACACATCAACTATTAGGCCAAAGATCTCAGGTGCAGCAGTTTCTGTTACTCAGCTAGACCAGAAGACCCTGTTGGACGCACCTGGAAGTGCAACAGGTCTACGCATTGTATATAGCAACATGCTCTTGTTCTATGTTCCTGTAGCTGGCTCAGAAGAGAAGATAAGGCTAGTTGGAGCATCTCAAGGCCTTCTTGCAGTGAGGTCAATAGATTGAGCGATATGAATTCAGCTATGCGAGGTGGGGTTGACCTCTCTTCTCTGGCTAACAAAGTTGTTAAAGAGAAACTAGCTAGCACTAGCAGTGTTCAGGTTGACCAAGGTAGAAGAGTCAAGGTTCCTGCCTTTGTGGTTGAAGTAAACCAAGCAAACCTAAAGCCAATCATTGAACTGTCTTCCATAGTCGCGGTGGTAGTTAGCTTCTATAGCCAAGCAAACGAAGAAAGCCTTACTCTCAACAGCAAGTTAGAAAAGTTAGCTAATGCATCAGAAGGCAAGTGGCTTCTAGCGAAGATTGATCTTGATGCTAACCCTGAGATTGCTTCCGCGTTTGGGGTAAATCTTCCAGCTACCATTGCGGTGATTCTAGAAGGTGAACCAAAGCCACTATTCCAAGGAGATCAGCCAGAGAGTGCTCTTGTTGACTTCCTAGGCAAGCTAGTTGAAGTTGCTGCATCTCAAGGACTCAATGGAACTCTAGAAGTTGATGGAGCAGAGACTAAAGAAGTTGAACCGCAGTTATCTGAATCAGAGATTGCGGCTTTAGATGCAATGGATAAAGGTGATTTTGGAGCAGCGGTCAATATCTATGAAGAAGAACTAAAGCAGAACCCAGGTAACGAAGAGTTAGCAGCAAGACTTGCCCAAGTGAAGCTAGTTGAGCGAACTTATAACGCTGATCTTGAAAAAGAACTCTCTGTTGAACCAACCAGTGTTGCCATCGCTATGCGCAAAGCAGATTTCCATCTAGCAGTTGGTCAATCAGAGGAGGCCTTTGAGCTGCTATTAGCTTGGTTTGATAAAGCTGATGGGGAAGAGCGTAAGGCTCTGTCTTCACTGTTTCTAGAGCTATTCAATGTGGTGGGTAAATCTCATCCAGCTGTAGTTGAAGCGCGTAAGTTACTAGCTGCGAAGATGTTCTAGTCATGCCCGTTTATCTAGACTATGCAGCAACTGCTCCTCTTCGTAAAGAAGTACTAGATTGCTATGTTGAACATTTACAAACCCTAGGTAATCCTTCATCCGTGCACAGTTCAGGACAACTAGTAAGACAAACATTAGAAGAAGCCAGGGAGTCACTAGCAAAAAGTATTGACTGCAATAGAAGTGAAGTTATCTTCACCTCAGGTGGAACTGAAAGCGAAAACCTAGGTATCAAAGGTCTTTACTGGCAGCGAGTAGGTGAGGATGCAAGCCGTAAGATAATCATCTCTGCAGCAACCGAACACCATGGCTCACTTGATCCGATGGAGTGGTTAGAAAAGCACGACGGTGCAGAGATACTCTGGCTACCGGTTGATTACCAAGGTGTTATTGATTACAAGTTCTTAGAAGAATACCTGAAAGAAAATCACAACAAAGTTGCTCTAATCAATTTGATGTGGGGTAATAATGAAACTGGTGTCATCACAGACATCGAAAAAGTTGTGAGCCTAGCCAAACCTCTTGGTATTCCTGTGCACTCTGATGCAATTGCAACCTTCGGACACATTCCAATAAGTTTTGCTAACTCTGGTCTTAGTGCCATGAGTATCTCGGCTCACAAGATTGGTGGCCCAGTAGGAGCAGGAGCGCTCATTGTTTCAAGAGCAACCAAGCTTGTCTCCATCATCCACGGTGGTGGCCAAGAGCGCGGCATGAGATCTGGAACTATGAACGCTCCGGTTGCTAAAGCCTTTGCACTTGCTGCTGAACTTGCAGTAGAAGAACTAGAAGCAGAAGCCAAGAGACTAAACGTTCTTCGAGACAAGTTAGTTCACGGTGTCTTAGCTCTGTCACCTTTGGCGAATCACACTTCAGCTGAAGCTATGCGTATGCCACACAATGCTCACTTCACCTTCGAAGGTTGTTCAGGAGATTCACTGCTGTTTCTTCTAGATCAGCAGGGTGTTTGTGTTTCGGTTGGTTCAGCCTGTCAGGCTGGTGTGAATGGGCCATCACATGTTCTTTTAGCCATGGGCAGAACTGAACGTGAAGCAAATGGATGTCTTCGCATGACTCTAGGTAGGGAAACAACCGATGCTGACGTCGACGCTTTCCTCGAAGCACTACCTAAGGCACTTGATGGTGCACTTCGTGCTGGTTTGACGAGTTAAGAGAGAATTAGAGCATGAAGGTTTTAGCAGCAATGAGTGGTGGCGTTGATAGCGCCGTTGCTGCTGCTCGCGCCGTTGAAGCGGGACATGAAGTAGTTGGTGTTCACCTAGCACTATCTCGTATGCCAGGAACTCTTAGAACTGGTTCCAGAGGTTGCTGCACTATTGAAGACAGCATGGATGCCCAAAGAGCAGCAAACGTTATTGGTATTCCTTACTATGTCTGGGACTTCAGTGAGAGATTCAAGCTTGAGGTAGTTGATGACTTCATTAGCGAATATGAAGCAGGTAGAACTCCTAACCCTTGCATGAGATGTAATGAGCGAATCAAGTTCGCAGCTCTATTAGAAAAAGGTTTAGCACTTGGTTTTGATGCCGTCTGCACAGGGCACTATGCCAGCATCATCAAAGATGATGAAGGCAACCTAGAATTACACAGATCAATAGCCTTGGCTAAAGATCAGAGTTATGTTCTTGGTGTCTTAACTGCAGAACAACTCCAGCACTCAATGTTTCCTCTAGGTCACACAGCAAGCAAAGATCTGATCAGAGAAGAAGCCGCCAAGCGTGGACTATCAGTAGCCGCTAAGCCTGATTCATATGACATTTGTTTTATTCCTGAAGGTGACACTCAAGATTGGTTAGCCGATCGACTAGGTAACACCACAGGTGAGATTGTTGACATGCAGGGCAACGTCCTAGGAGAGCACAAGGGTGCTCACGGCTTTACCGTAGGTCAACGTAAAGGTCTTCAACTAGGAAGACCCGCTGCTGATGGCAAGCCACGCTATGTGTTAGCTGTTGATGTGAAGTCAAACAAGGTTGTTGTGGGGCCTCAGCAAGCGCTAGCAGTTGTTGAACTAGTTGGTAACAAGTTCACCTGGTGTGGCAAGCCTCAAGCTAACCCAGAAGAATTCTTTGATGCTCATGTTCAGGTAAGAGCACACGGTGAACAGGTTGCCTGTCAGGTAGCAGTAGTCGATGGAGCAATGGTTATTCGTTGTGAAGAGCCAATCTATGGTGTTGCTCCTGGTCAGACTGCAGTTGTTTACCTAGGCACCAGAGTGCTTGCTCAGACCACTATCGATCACACAGTGTCTGCAGTTGACTCTTTTTCAACAGCCTCGGCGAGTATCCTCTCCGGTGTCGAGGGTGCTGTTTAGGCTTATCAGGTGCCAGAGAAACCAGTCCAACGTATTGCTTATCTAGTTGATGAAATCAACAAACACCGTCGCGCTTACTATCAAGAGAACGCCATTCTCATTAGCGATGCAGAGTATGACGCTCTCATGTCAGAGCTCGAATTACTTGAATCAAAGCACCCAGAACTTATAACAGGAGATTCACCAACCCAGAGTGTTGGTGGTTCGGCTAACGAAGCATTCTCACCAGTTGAACACCTAGAGAGAATGTGGTCTCTTGATAACGCCTTCAACGATGAAGAACTAAAAGCCTGGGCTAAAAGAGTTGGTGAAGAACGTTTCCTGTGTGAACTAAAGATTGACGGACTAGCTATCAACCTGAGATACGAAAAGGGTGACCTAGTCTCAGCTGCTACTAGAGGAGATGGTGTTGTTGGTGAAGATGTCACAAGCAACGTCAAGACCATCAAGCAGATTCCTCATCGACTAAAGGGCTCAAAGATTCCTGATGTAGTAGAAGTCAGGGGAGAGATCTTCTTTGGAATCAAAGATTTTGCAAACCTCAATGCAGGACTTGTCGCTGAAGGTAAAGCTCCTTTTGCTAACCCTCGCAACTCAGCAAGCGGATCTTTACGTCAGAAAGACTCGTCAGTCACAGCCAGCAGACCATTGCAGATGCTGGTGCATGGTGTTGGCGCATGGCCTGATGCACCTTTCAAGAACCAGAGTGACTTGTATGAACTGCTAAAGAGCTGGGGCTTACCTACTTCACCTCGATACGAAGTAGTTGACTCAATCGAGGGTGTCATCAAATACATCTCCCAGTTCCAGGCACAAAGACATGATCTTGAGCACGAGATTGATGGTGTCGTTGTCAAAGTTGACTCACTAAGTGCTCAGAAAGAACTTGGCTTCACAGCTCGTGCTCCACGTTGGGCTGTTGCCTTCAAGTACCCACCGGAGCAGGTGAACACCAAGCTTTTGGACATCAGAGTATCTGTTGGTAGAACAGGTCGAGCTACTCCTTACGCAGTAGTTGAGCCAATCAAAGTAGCAGGTTCCACAGTTGAGTTTGCAACTCTACACAACCAAGATGTCGTGAAGGCCAAGGGAATCCTGATCGGAGATACCGTTGTTCTTCGCAAAGCAGGAGATGTAATTCCTGAAATCTTAGGACCAGTAGTTGAACTAAGAACTGGTGCAGAACGTGCCTTCGTAATGCCAACCAAGTGTCCTGACTGTAATGCAAAGCTAGCTCCATCAACCGAAGGTGATGTTGACTTGCGTTGCCAGAATTCAGAAGGCTGCCCTGCTCAACTACGTGAACGAGTTGCATACATTGGGTCAAGAGGTGTTTTGGATATCGAAGCACTTGGTTATGTTGCAGCAGTTGCTTTGACGCAGCCACTTGAACCTAAAGTTGCTCCACTTAAATCTGAGGCTAATCTTTTCAATCTGACTATGGACCAGTTGCTTCCTATCAAGACTCATGTTTTAGATCCAGATACTGGTATGCCAAAGCTAGATGAAAATGGTCAGCCAAAGGTTGTGCAGTTTTTTAGTAAGACAGTCAAGGGGGAGACCGTTCCTTCTGAAGTTGCAATCAAACTTCTAAAGAATTTAGAAGAAGCGAAGACGAAGCCACTTTGGCGAATCATCGTTGGTCTTTCCATTAGACACGTAGGCCCAGTTGCTGCAAGATCTCTCGCAACTCACTTCGGTTCTCTGGATAACATATTCAATGCAACAGAGCAGGAGCTCTCCGAGGTTGATGGCGTTGGCACCATTTTGGCTCAGTCACTTTTGGAATGGATAAAAGTTGATTGGCATAAAGAACTAGTTGAGGCATGGCGTAAGTCAGGAGTGCTTCTAGAAATTCCTGGTCATGCTGGCCCTGGGGCCAATGTTGTAGCGGATGGTGTTTTCACAGGCATGAGCATTGTGGTTACTGGAACACTTCAGAATTACACCAGAGAGAAGATTGAAGAGTTGATTATCTCTAATGGGGGTAAGGCTGCATCTAGCGTTTCAAAGAACACGGCGTTTGTTGTTGCGGGAGCTAACGCTGGTTCTAAACTCACCAAGGCTGAAGGCCTAGGTGTCCCTGTGATATCTGAAGAAGAGTTCGCTTTAAAGCTGAACTAATTACTTAGCTTCGTCGATCTCTGATTCATCAACGGCAACCATGCTCTCGGTTGACATCAACTTGCTCATAGAGTCTAGGAAGTCAGCAACTTCTTCGCGTTCTTCTGAAAGTCTGTTTAGACGCTCACGGCTGTCCTTGATTGCGTTTTCAGCGTAGCCCTGAGCCTTGCGAGAAAGAATCTCAGCACGACGACGTGACTGGTTGATCAAGTCGGTTGAACGCTTCTGTGAATCAGCAAGAATCTCATCACGAGTAGAACGAGCTTCTCTTGAAACACGCTCTGCTTCAGTAAGGATTTCTGATGCTCTTGCAGATGACTCAGCAAGAGAGCGGTTGGCTTCTTCGGTAATTGCCTGAGCCTGACCAACTGCTGTTTGGTAAATTCTTAGAGCTTCTTGCTCTGCCTCATCGCGCTTAGCCTTGAGCTCTGCTTCAAGGTCAACTCTTGCCTGAGCAGTTCTCTGGCTTAGTTCAGTAGCAAGAGCACGAGCTTCTTCAGTCTCACGGTGAACCTGTGAACGAAGTTCAGCAGCGTAACGCTCACCATCAGATTTAATAGCTGCAGCTTCGCGCTGAGCGGTTTGAATTCTTTCCTGAGCTTCGCTGACACTGGCTGCAGCAGTGTTCAGCATTTCTCCGTGACGGCGGTCAGCATCTAGGCGAGATTCTTCCATCTTGATTTCAGCTTCTTGAACAACACGATCTGCTTTGTCTTTAGCAGCTCTCTTTAGAGCATCTGCTTCACCCTTAGCTTCTTCACGAATACGAAGAGCGTCCTGACCTGCATCGGCAATCATCTTCTTGGCTTGCTCTTCAGCAAGACGGAGGGTCTGTTCGAACTGAGCTCCTAGAGCTGCATAGCCATTAGGGCCACCGGTCTTTAGCTGAACCTTTAGGTTGTCAACTTCTGCTTTGAGGATAGAGATCTCACCGGCTGCTTTTTCGTTATAGGTGGCCTGGTGTTCAATCTCAAGGCGCATCTCTTCCATAGCCTTATCGACCTGGTCACGGTCGTAACCGCGCATAACGACGTCAAATTCCTCACGGTCGTAACCGCGCATAACGTTGTCGAAGTTCTCTTCTTCAGCCATTTGTGTATTCTCCTGAAACATGCGTAGTCCAAGGCCCATTCTGAAGGCCAAGCAACTATGTAAGTTTAGTCCAGTAAGCGAGATAGGGTAAGCCCCGATATACTTATAGCAACTGCCTACAACAACAGTTTTGAGGAACCCAATGTCTGATGTGACTCCTGATTTAGTGCGTCATCTAGCCAATTTGGCCAGAATCGAGCTTGATGAGGCCGAAGTCGTTCGTTTTACTGAACAACTTGGCGTAATTCTTGATTCAGTAGCCAAGATTTCTTCGGCTATCGATGAAAATACCCCTGCCACAAGCCACCCAATTCCTCTGGCAAATGTCTTTAGGGAAGACGAAATTGAGCCTTCTCTGACCCAAGAACAGGCCCTTTCAGGGGCCCCAGATCAGGGTCAGGGTCGTTTCCGAGTGGCTGCAATCTTGGATGAGGAGTAGAAAATGTCAGAGCTAATTAGAAAAAATGCCTCTGAACTAGTCGAACTCCTAGCCAAAGGCGAAGTCAGTTCAGTTGAGGTTACCCAGGCGCACATCGATCAAATCTCTAAGGTCGGCGACGCAATTCACTCATTTCTACACCTCTCTCCAGAGAGCGCTCTAGCGGTTGCTAAAGAAGTTGACCGCAAAAGAGCAGCGGGAGAGAAGCTTCCACTGCTAGCCGGTGTTCCTATTGCTGTGAAAGATAACCTCACCACAACCGATGCTCCAACAACAGCAGGTTCTAAGATTCTTGAAGGCTGGATTGCTCCTTACGATGCAACGGTTGTTACCAAGCTTCGTAATGAAATGATGCCTATTCTTGGTAAGACCAACCTTGATGAATTTGCTATGGGATCCTCAACTGAGTTCTCAGCATATGGACCAAGCAAGAACCCATGGGATCTTTCTCGAATTCCTGGTGGTTCCGGTGGTGGTTCATCATCTGTTGTTTCTTCTTTTCAGTCACCTTTAGCGATTGGTTCTGATACCGGTGGATCAATTAGATTCCCAGGAGCTGTTACCGGAACTGTTGGTATCAAGCCAACCTATGGGGCTGTTTCAAGATACGGGTTGATTGCTCTTGCTTCTTCCCTTGACCAAGTAGGCCCAGTAGCTAGAAACGTTTTAGATGCTGCACTACTTCAAGATGTAATAGGTGGCTACGACCCAAGAGACAGTACTTCGCTAAAGGACTCTCTTGGTTCAATGGTTGAAGCTGCCAAGAATGGTTCTCTAAAGGGCAAAAAAGTTGGAGTCATAAAGCAACTTTCTGGTGAAGGTTTTCAGCAAGGTGTTCAGAACAGATTTGCTGAAGCACTGAAACTTCTCACTGATGCAGGTGCAGAGATTGTTGAAGTTGACTGCCCTTCATTTGAATATGCAATTGATGCTTACTACCTGATCCTTCCTGCGGAAGCATCAAGTAATCTAGCTAAGTTTGACTCTGTTCGTTTTGGTATGAGAGTGACCCCTGAGGGTAACCCAACCATTGAACGAGTCATGGCAGCTACCCGTGAAGCAGGATTCGGTCCAGAAGTAAAGAGAAGAATAATTCTTGGAACCTATGCTCTATCTGCTGGTTCATTCGATAAGTTCTACGGTGCAGCACTAAAGGTAAGAACTCTAATACAAAGAGACTTTGATGCAGCCTTTGCTAAGGCAGATGTTCTGGTTTCACCAACTGCTCCAACAACTGCATTCAAGTTCGGCGAAAAGGTTGCTGATCCTTTGGCCATGTATCTAAATGACATCGCCACTATCCCTGCCAACCTTGCAGGTATTCCTGGTATCTCAGTTCCTATTGGTCTAGCTGATGAAGACAACCTGCCGGTTGGTATTCAGTTCCTAGCACCAGCTCACAAGGATGCTGCTCTGTATGAAGTTGGAGCAGCCCTTGAAGGAATACTTGAAGGCATCTGGGGTAAACGCATGATGGACTTCGCACCTAAGTTGGAGGGTAACTAATGGCTAAAGCTAACTTGATGGATTACGACAAAGCTCTAGAGCTTTATGAAGTAGTTATTGGTCTTGAAGTTCACGTTGAGCTAAACACCAACACCAAGATGTTCTGTGGTTGTAAGAATGACTTTGGTGATGAACCAAACACCAACGTCTGCCCAATCTGTATTGGACTACCTGGGTCACTGCCTGTTGTAAACCGCAAAGCAGTTGAATCTTCAATCTCGATTGGCCTGTCACTTGGTTGCTCTATTGCTCCAACTGGAGGTTTCTCTAGAAAGAACTACTTCTACCCAGACCTAGCTAAGAACTATCAGACTTCCCAGTTCAGAGACCCAATCGCATTTGATGGTCAACTAGATGTCGAAGTTCCTAGTGGTAACAAGTTCACAGTTCAGATTGAACGAGCACACATGGAAGAAGACGCTGGAAAGCTAACCCACATCGGTGGTTCAACAGGTCGTATCCAAGGAGCAGAATATTCTCTCGTTGATTACAATCGTGCAGGTGTTCCACTGGTGGAGATTGTTACTAGACCAGTCTTTGGTGCAGGTGCAGAAGCTCCTGAACTAGCAGCAGCTTACGTTCGATCAATCAGAGAGATCGTTAGGGCTCTTGGTGTTAGCGATGCTCGCATGGAACGTGGAAACGTTCGCTGTGATGCCAACGTATCGATTAGACCTCACGGGCAAGAAAAACTTGGCACCAGAACAGAAACAAAGAACGTCAACTCACTTAGATCTATTGAGCGTGCAGTTCGATACGAAATCCAAAGACAAGCAGCGATCCTGTCTGCTGGTGGAACTATCACACAGGAAACAAGACACTGGCACGAAGACAAGGGTTCAACTAGTGCAGGAAGACCTAAGTCCGATGCTGATGACTACCGTTACTTCCCAGAGCCAGATCTAGTTCCAGTTGAGCCGTCTCATGAACTTATTGAAAAGCTCAGAGCACTTCTTCCTGAGAACCCAGCCGATAGACGTAAGCGTCTAGCCGGCGAGTGGGGCTTTGCAGAGATGGAGTTCAGAGATGTTGTAAACGCTGGTCTCATGGACTTCATTGAAGAAGCGGTTGCAGCAGGAGCAAAGCCTCAAGCTGCGCGTAAGTGGTATTCAGGTGAGATTGCTCGTATTGCTAACTCTGAAGATAAAGATGTTTCAGAAATGAACATCACACCAACACAGGTAGCAGAGATTGCAACACTGATTGAATCGGGAAAGATCAATGACCGAATTGCTCGTGAAGTTCTCTCAGCTGTTCTAGCAGGTGAAGGATCACCAACTGAGATTGTTTATTCAAGAAACCTTGAAGTAGTTTCAGACGATGGCGCTCTTATTGCAGCCATCGATGAAGCACTGGCTAAGCAACCTGATGTTCTTGAAAAGATCCGTGAAGGTAAAGTTCAAGCAGCAGGTGCGGTGATTGGCGCAGTTATGCAAGCCATGAAGGGTCAGGCAGATGCTGCTCGAGTTAGAGAACTAGTTCTTGAAAGAGCGAATCAGTAATTTGAAAGTCAAAAAACCCGAGGCCAAGAACCTCGGGTTTTTCTTTACTTGGGGTGAGTAACGGGACTTGAACCCGCGACATCCTGGACCACAACCAGGCGCTCTACCAGCTGAGCTATACCCACCATGTGTTTCTCGGATTACTCCGAAATCAACTTCTAAAGTTTATCAGTCTTCAGAGCATCCGCTAGTGCTTGAGCTTCCTCTATAGAAGGCCCTGGGCCTTCAACAAACACCGTGCTGCGGTAATACTTGAGCTCTTCAATAGATTCAAGGATGTCCGCTAGGGCTCTGTGCCCACCATCTTTCTTTGGGGCTTGGAAATAAACCCTTGGATACCAGCGCTTAGACAGTTCCTTGATGGTTGAAACATCGATGTTTCTGTAGTGCAGGTGAGCATCAAGATTAGGCATGTATTTAGAAATGAACATACGATCTGTGCCAATGGTGTTACCGGCTAGGGGAGAAGTCTTTGGGTTTGGAATGTATTTCTGGATGTATTCCAATACTTGGGCTTCTGCATCAGCTAGTTCAATTCCTGAATCAAATTCCTTGATAAGACCTGAGTCTGTATGCATTTGACGAACATAGTCGCCCATCGCTTCGACGGTTCCTGCACGAGGTTTGATTACTAAATCAATACCCTCATCCAAAACGTTTAGATCAAAGTCGGTGACAATAGCTGCAATTTCTACGATGCATTCGGTTTCAGGGTTTAGCCCTGTCATCTCGCAGTCAATCCAGACTAGGTACTCGGGTATGTTCATCATTCCTTCAAACTAGGTAGAGCCCCCGACATCGAGGGCTCCACATAGTTTACCGTTTAGGGCTAAGCGGTCTTCGCAGCTGGCTTGCGCTTGACTGGAGCTTTAGCGGCAGGCTGCTTAGTAGTCTTAGCGAGCTTTTTCAGAGCCTTACGTTCTTTACGTCCTTCTACCAAGCGGTATAGAACTGGAACGATGACCAGGGTCAAGATGGTTGATGAGAATAGACCACCAATAACTACGATTCCAAGTGGCTGGGAGATAAATCCTCCAGAACCGGTGAAACCAAGTGCTAGTGGACTCAATGCTCCAATGGTTGCCAAGGCAGTCATCAAGATCGGACGTAGTCTCTGACGAGCACCGTTGATGATGGCTTCTTCAAATGGCATTCCTTGTATTCGGTACTGGTTGATGAGGTCAATCAAAACAATTGCGTTGGTAACCACGATTCCAACAAGAAGCAACATACCAATCAGCGCTGGAAGACCAAGAGCTGTGTCGGTTGCAAGTAGAGCTACGAATGCACCGGTAGCAGCGAATGGAATTGACACTAGAAGAACTAGCGGCTGAGCCAAGCTTCTGAAGGTTGCAACCATGATCAGGTAAACAATCGCAATCGCAGCTAGCAACGCTAGAAGCAACTGGCTGAATGATTCTGCCTGATCTGCTGAAACACCACCGATAGGAAGAAGAGTTGCTCCTGCAGGCATCTTGTCTTGCAGAGAATCAACCTTTTCTGCTACCTGCATAGTGATTGCTCCAAGGCTGGCATCTTCATCGGGCGTTAGCGAAACGGTTGCCGCACGGTCACCGTCTTGAGTAGTGATCTTGGTTGGGACAGAGACAAGCTCGACCTTTGCAATAGAACCAAGTCTGACTTGACCAAATGGGCTCAGTGGAATGGCCTTTACTTCTGCAATTGTCTCCGGCACATTTTCAGACTTGATGTAAATGTCAGTCTGCTTGTTGTCGATGTTGATAGTTCCAATGCTCTGCGGGCTCATTGCACTAGAAACCAGGCTAGACACTGCAAATTCACTTAGGCCTACTCTGGTTGCCGCTTCACGGTCAACAGTTACCTTAAGGGTTCTTTGCTTCTGGCTAAGAGTTGTCACCACATCAGGGGAGACGTTATCAATCTTTCCTTCAAGCGCTTCTTGAACAATTTGGATACCTTCTCTTAGCTGTTCATCAGTTTTGGCTGTGACGGTAATGTCAATGGTTCCGCTTGAACCGAATGACTGTCCGCTCTGGAAGCTGACTTTTCCAAGACTTGAATCTGCATCAAACAGTTCCTGCATCTTGGTTTGGAAAGCATCGCCCTTCACGGTTTCCTTGATGGAAACCTGAATCTGAATGCCACCAGCTGATTGACCGAAGGCCACTCTGCTGTCAGCTGTCCCACCAATAGTGGTTGTGACTGCAACAGTGTCACCACTAGCTAGAAGGATCTTCTCAACACCTTCTGCAGCCTTGGCCTTCTCTTCAAGAGAAGAACCTAGTGGAACTTCCTGGTTGATACTGAAAGTAGTCGAGCCTGAGTTTCCAATGAAGTTTGTCTTGATAAATGGCACAAGACCAAAGGTGAAGATCAGAACCAGCGCAGAAGCAACAATTGTGATTACAGGACGCTTCTGAGTTGCAGTAAGGATAGGAATATATCCGCGTTGCAGAATTGATTTGCGCTCGTGTTCTTCCTCTTCCTTTCTTGCTTTCTCGGCAAACTTCTTGGCTTGAGCTTCAGTCATACCTGCTTCAACAACTGGAGTCTTTAGGAACCAGTAGGCAATTACAGGCACGATGGTCAATGACACAAACAGTGATGCAACCAGGGCCAAAGCGAAGGTTAATGCGAATGGTCTAAACAGCTGGCCAACTAGACCACCAACCACCGCAATAGGTAGGAATACTGCAACGGTTGTCAATGTTGCAGCGGTGATAGCACCGGCAACTTCCTTGACTGAGTTGAGGATAGCTTCCTTCTTCTTCTCGCCGTAGGCCAGGTGTCGGTTGATGTTTTCAATGACCACAATCGAGTCATCGACTACACGACCAATCGCAATAGTTAGCGCGCTCAATGTAAATAGGTTTAGTGAATAACCAAAGCCAGCTAAACCGATGAATGCAACCAATAGAGAGGTTGGAATAGAGATAGCCGTAACAAGAGTGGATCGCCATGATCTTAGGAAGACCAAGATAATTAGAATCGCAAAGGTTAGACCTAGAAGACCTTCTTTGACTAAGTCATTGATTGACTTCTCAACGAATGGTGCCTGGTTGAAAGTTTCCTTGATTGTTACATTGCCACCTAGCTTGGTTGCTAGTTCTTCTTCCAAAGGCTTGATGCTTCTAGAGATAGAAACAGTGTTACCTTCTTGAGTCTTAGTAATTGAGATAGCAAGTGATGGTTTGCCATCAACTCTGGAAATAGATTCAACTGGAGCGAGTTCATAGCTAACTGATGCGATGTCACCAATTGTTAGAACCTGTGCTGGGTTCATGCCAGAAACAGGGAGTGACTTTAGTGCAGCAACAGACTCAACAGGAGTTCCAACCTGAACTGTGATCTGACCTTCACTGTCTTCAAGGGTTCCAGCTGGTAGCACAAAGCCGTTTGTTTTTAGTGCTGTGCTAATGCTTTGAGCAGAAATACCATTTCTAGCCATCAAAGCTTGATCAAGTTTCATGTTTACGCGGTATTCACGAATACCACCGATTTGAACATCTTTTACACCAGGAACTTTCTTGAAAAGTGTTGGTGCAATATCTGGAAGTAGCTTGGCAATCTCAGTGTTATCACCTGAGTCAGCAGCCACGCTAAGAACTAGAACTGGGATAGTACCCAGACCACCGCTAAGTACTCGTGCATTAGAGCCGGTAGGAAGAGTTGATCTAACTGAGTCCAGAGCCGCGTTTAGAGATTCAGTTACCTTGGCTGAAGTGATTCCAAAGTCAAAAGTAACTCGAACAGTTGAGAGGCTGCTCTGGCTTGTTGATGAAGTGGTGGTAACACCTTCAAGTGATTCAACCGCTGATTCAATAAGACGGCTGACCTGAGTATCCATAACTTCAGGAGCAGCACCTGGATAGGTAGTGACAATCGCTGCCTGAGGGAACTCAAGGGAAGGGAATAGCTCTTGCTTTAGCGAACCAACTGAAATGAAGCCGAAGACGGCAAGAATGGAAGTTAGAAGCGCTACCACTGAACGGTTGGCAAGGCTTATCTTTGACAGGCTGAACATGAATCTCCGATGATTATTAGTTACCGAGGTAAGAAAATTACCCCTCCCTCAAAGAATAGCAAAATATTGAGGTCTCAACCACTTTATAGCCTGCTCTCAGGCGAGAACAAAGGAGTTAGGCGTTACCAATGCTTTTTAACAGGCGAGCAACTGAGTTCATGGCCCCACCAATAACGGCTGGAATTCCTCCACCTGGGTGAACTGATGCCCCAACCCGCCAAAGCCACGGACGAAGTATTGATGAATAACCAGGGCTATGAAATGGCCCGCCCTGCCAGATAGGTCTAGTTGCCCCGTAGAGAGCACCTCCCTTAGCCCCAAACTCAGCAAAGTACATCGGATCCAAAATCTTGTAATCAAGTATCAGATCCGCAAGGTTACCCTTTAGTCCAATAAGTGAACTAATTCTCTTGAGTTCTCCCTGAACAAAATCGCTCTCTAAGCCAAAACGCTCTCCGTTAGCAGGAGCAGTTAGCAAGATAGCTGCAGTTGCCTTGGAGTTCGGATAAATGTGTCCTGGCTTGTAATAGTTCAAGAAGGCCATGGTCTCTTTAGGTAGCTGAGTTTGATCAAGGCTTTCATGCAGTGACTTAGGTGAACTAGGCATAATCACAGAATGGGTAACTGTTTCTTCCGGTAGTGGTTCTTTGAGAACAGCAAAGAGTGCCACCCCTGAACACGACACTCGCTTAGGGGATTTAGCCTTCTTACCTAGTAGTGAATCAATTACTTGAGCATCTGCTGCTCCAATTACATAATCAGCTTTTAGTTCTTCACCCTCAACAAATACTGAACCCTTAGTGATCTTTGAAACCTGAACACCAGTCTTGATTGTTGCACCTGCTTCATGGGCAAGTTTTTCTAGAGCTAAGACAATTTCATAAACTCCACCAACTGGAACAAAGATTCCATCATTAGCCATAACTGCAGGCATGGTTGCATAGAGTGCAAGTGTTCGCTCAGGAGCAATACCCGCATTGAGTGTGTGAATAGCAATTACTTCCTTCAACCCTTCGGGCATCCAATCCAGATGCTTGAGGTATGAACTAGTTGAAAGACGAACTCCATAGTTCTTAGAGATAGCTGTAACTGCAGGCAAGGTCTTGGCATCAAAAGGATCTGCGGTAAGTAACTTCACTATTTGAGGGCCAAGTCCGCCGTGTTCTTTTTCGAATCTCTGCCATGCAGAATACCAAGGGTGCCCTTCTTGAACAGGAAGGTTTACAACCTCTTTACCAAAGAAATACTTACCAACCTCAGGAAGCCTTTCAAGGTTCAGATCAGCAATAGAAGTTGCATCGCTTGCTGCACCTAGATTGTCATAGCGAGAGAAGAGTTCTTTTAGTACACCTGGGAATGTGACCAGAGAAGGCCCAGTGTCAATTCTTTGACCAGCAACTTCAATTCTTCGAGATTTGCCACCAACCCAGTTGTTCTTCTCTAGAACAGTAACTTCATGTCCTGCTTTAGCTAGGAGGGCTGCTGCTGTGAGCCCGCCGAGTCCTGCACCAACAATGATGATTCTCTTTTTCAACTAAAGGATCTCCAAGCCTAAGAAGAAAACGAGTTGAAAACCTGCAACGGTTCCCACTACGTAGGGAAAAGCAACAGAGTATTTGTAGATTCTTTTTGCATTGGTAGCCGAATCATCTTTGACCATCAACCAAATCAACCAGAATGCATATGCTCCGTTAGCAATGGCTAAAGGAATGTTTACAAAAGCAAACATCACTGTTGAAACTAGCCACCAGAAACCAACCCAGACTAGAGACTTCTTGACTCCAAGATAAACAGCAGTTGTTTTGATTCCAACAAACTCGTCTTCTTCGATATCTTGAATGGCATCGTAAGTGTGTTTAGCCAAACTCCAAGCCATAAGAGCAAAGACTGCCAGCCAGATAGGTTCTTCACCTAAAGCCAAAGGAACAATCGCCAGCGGGAAGGCGTAGTCTGCGTTACTTATTGAATCTAAGAACGGACGACCCTTGAACCTTGCTGGAGGAGCTGAATAGAAAAGGAACGTGAGGCTATAAGCCCAGATCCAAAGATTTGCTTCCAAAGAGTAGTTCAAAGCAAAGAAGACTAGGAAAGGGGAGTTCAGTAGAACAACACCCCATGAAATCCAAGGGACCTCTTTAGGGTCGATCTTTGCGCCACCGTAGCCACCCTTACGGATGTTGATGTTGTCGGTCTCTTGATCAAAGATGTCGTTTATGCCGTAGATAAGAAGGTTAAAAGGTAAAGTCACCCAGAGCAGCAGCCAGATGGCATCCCAACTCCATAAGCTTCCAGTCAGCCAAAGCCCCATCATGGTCGTACCAATGGTGTTTACCCACAGCACAGGCCTAGAAATAGTCAGGAGTCTTTTCAGCACACCTAACTCTAACTCTCAAGAGGGGCTAAACTAGAGGAGCCTATTTACTAGGCAATGCCTTCGTAGCTCAGTGGATAGAGCAAGAGCCTTCTAATCTCTTGGTCGCAGGTTCGATTCCTGCCGAGGGCGCTCAAACTCAGATTTGAGAATCGCATAGGTCCACATGTCGCACCAGGCGCCTTTGAAAAACTCAACCTCCTTGAACTCACCCTCCTTACGCATGCCCAAACTAGCTGCTACTGCAGCAGATGCAGGTGTGCGCGTATCCATTACCGCGATTACACGGTGAAAGTCGAGTACTTCAAATGCGTACTCTAGGACTGCCTCTGATGCTTCTCGGGCATAACCCTGGCGGTGAAAGTCTTGATGTGTAACCCAGCCGATCTCTGCGCAGTTATGCTCTGTGGAATACACGTTGAGATTTGATTGACCGATGACCTTGCCGCTCGACTTGAGTTCCCATACCAGCACCAAGTAGTCGCCTTCCGCCTTTGGCGATGACGAGCTTTTCGCAAGAGTCTTTTCAATATGTGACTGAACCGTTTCAGCTGTTCCCTCAGGCCAAGGAATGTACCTCACTATGTCTGAGTTTGACTGATACTCAAACAAATCTGGAGCATCAGTCAATCTCATCGGTCTGAGCACTAAACGTGCAGTCTCAATATTCACATGCCAAATGTATCAAATAGGTGCTCACTCTGGCTGAAGACAAATGTTGTCAAAAACGGTCGCAATTTATTCTGAACATGTGTGAATTGCTGTACTATCTTCTGTATCTAAATGGGAATTAGTTTGGGGAGTTGACTTGAAAATCAAAAACACATTCGTGGCCTTTGGCCTAACAGCAGTTCTATTCGTAAGTGCATGTTCCGGAGGCAATGACAATGGCTTGCCAGAAGAGTCTTTGACTCCGGCGCCAACTCAAACGACCGATTCGGTAGTAATTCCAACGCCTTCAGCAACCCCAGTTGCGTACGAAGGTGAGCAGAATACATATGGTGATCTGCTTGCTGCACTTAAAGCTGCTTACCCTGCTGCCAATTGGACTCAAAGCTCTAAAGCCGAAGACCAGATAAACAACTCAGAAGTAAGTTATAGATCTAAAGATTCTTGCAGCATGTACGGCTACCCATCATTTCAAACTGCTTTGGATAATGACCTTGGATCCTATGGAGATTTCTGGACCACGCTGGGAAGCTTCGGTCAACTAGGAGCAATCTTGATCAGCGCTGAAAGCTGTGTTGAGAAAACTGCAACGGTAGTTAATTATCCAGTTACTGTTCAACCAGGTGCTGATTCGAACGTTTTGACGGCAAGCAAGGAAAACATCAATGATTGCCTATTAAGACTCAGTTCATGCTTCTTGGATGAAGGGGCCACGCTTCCGGAAAGAACTTCTAGTAGTTTCAACAAAGCACTTACTGAACTTGATGAACTTGCCAAGGCTGGTTTTTGTGTAGACCCTTATTTCTCAGGCGGTTCCGGTGGACTAAATAGCTGCGAGGCCTCAACTGATCACCCTGGAGTTCAAGAAGGGGATTACATCACAGAAGTTTCCATGGATTTAGATATCTTGAGGGAGGCCGCTAGCTCGCCTTCTGCCCAACGATTTGGCAAGTACATGATTTACGGTGATGGTTGGGCACTGTTTATCACTGGATCTACCGAGGCATACAAGCAGACTTTCATTGAGATGAACAAAGTCATCAATGGAACTTTGGTTGCCAAGTACTAATCGGGGATTTGCTCTCAGAACTTTCCCAGAAACCTAAATAGAGCTCTTGGCTAGGCTTATCTAATGAGCATCAGTAAACGTTTTCGTACCCCAAAGATCATTGTTTTGGCCCTAGCGCTAGTTCTGCCTGCCATAGCAATTGCTCCTCAGGCTTCTGCCCAGGAGAGCTATCAGATAGTGGTTCACGTGCCGAATGTGGCTGGAGTGGTGCCAGCTGATGCCAGAGTCACTCTGATAGATGCCGCTAATGGCAATAACCAGAGTCAGTCAAGACTCATTGGACAAGACTCGTATGGCTGGTTTGGTGTTGTAAACATTCCAGCAGGTTCTTCAGCTGTTCGAGTTAAAGCTACGAAGCTCGCAAACTCAACTGTTGCAATCAACCCAGCAACAACTAGAGAACTCTGGTTGAACTCTATGGGAGTTCCTTTTCTCAACGAGAGCTCAGCAAGTCTGAAACTTCGAATCGCACTTGTTACCAAAGGTGTCGCTTTATCCAATCGTTCAGTCAAGGTAACTATTGGCAAGAGCACAAAGACTTATAAGTTCAGTTCATCAGGATCTAAGCGATTCGCATTAGTTCCAGTTTCAGGAACAACATCTGTTGTTAAGTTCACTGTCTTCAACAAAACCAAAGCAGGTAAGACATACACAGTGAATCCTCGCACAGCGGCAAAAGTCTGGGTTGGCGATTCATTTGCTGGAGTTAGAACTTCAGAATCCTGGGCGAATGACAAGCTAACCGTTCACTATCACAGAGCTGATGGAGATTACCAAGGTTGGGGTTTGCATGCCTGGAAAGATGCTAATGGTGGAACAACTCTTACAGTGAACTGGGCAAGCCCAGTTCTCCCAGTTAGCCCAAACATCGGAGCTTGGGGAGTGAAGTATGAGATTCCGTTAGTTGCAAACTCAAAAACTATTCCTATCATCATGCATAAGGGAAACCTTAAAGACCCTTCTGATTTAGATCAGTCTGTGAACATCGCTGCAACCAAAGGTGAGATTTGGTTTGAATCAGGTTCTGTAAACACAGACAAGTCACTTAGATTCACAATCCCTGTTCCGATGGATAATCCACCTGTAGTAGTTGACCCAGAGCCACCACTACCACCAGTTCCTGGTGTTGCTCCAACACTTTCGCAAGCACAGGAGCTAGCTAGTTCATCTATTCGTTCTGCTATGGCTGGCGACAACATCTACTTTGTGATGACCGACAGATATCAAAACGGCAATACAGCAAATGACCGAATGGGAATTACTGGTTCAAGAGATGTTACTGGCTTTGACCCTGCATCAACTGCTTACTATCACGGTGGAGACCTAGCTGGTCTTACTGATGGTTGCACCACTGGCAATGGAGTCAAGAGACTCAAGGACATGGGCTTTACTTCAGTTTGGATAACCCCACCTTTCAAGCAGCGTTATGTTCAAGGCTCTAGTGCTTCTTATCACGGCTACTGGATCACAGACTTCACAGATATTGACCCACATTTAGGCACTAAGGCTGATTTCAAGGCATTTGTTGACTGTGTTCACTCGCAGGATATGAAGGTGGTTCTTGACATTGTGATGAACCACACCGGAGATGTGAACTACTACCCATCAGGCAACTACAGCTTTGGTGCCCCTAGAAATCCAGCGGTTTCTCCTAATAATGCCAACCTAAGAAAGCCTGCTTTCCTGAATGACCTTTCTAACTATCACAACCGTGGAGATGTTCAGAATTGGAACAACAAAGAGCAGGCACAATTCGGAGACTTCTTCGGTCTTGATGATGTTGCCACTGAGAAGCCTGAAGTTATAGAGGGCTTTGCGCAAGTTTATGCAGACTGGGTTAATGACTATGGGATCGATGGTTTCAGGATTGATACAGCCAAGCACGTTGATGATGCCTTCTTAGGTAAGTGGTGGCCAAGAGTTCTTGAGCTAACTGCAGCAAAGAAACCAGATCTATTTGCTTTTGGTGAAGTTTATGACTTTGGGACAGGTAACCTAACTGACTTTGTTAGAAACAGAGGTATTCCATCTGTTCTTGACTTTGCTTTCCAAGGTGCAGCTGTTCAGTTTGCGTCGGGTAACAACATCACTGACATTACAAATGTTTTTGCAGCGGATGACTGGTACACAACCAATAAAACTAATGCCTATAACCAGGCGACATTCCTAGGAAATCATGACATGGGTCGCTTTGGTCTAATGCTCAAGAATGCAGGGTCACCTCAGAATGATCTCTGGGGAGATGCTCTTCTGGGTTATGACCTTATGTATATGTCTAGAGGTATACCAAATGTTTACTACGGAGATGAAGTAGGAATCATTGGAACCGGTGGCGATAAAGAAGCCAGACAGGATCTCTTCCCAACAGGTGTTTCAGCTTGGCGTTCAGAGCCAAGAATCGGAGCAAGTGCTATTGGAACTGGGAGTTACTTATCTCAGCGCAATCATCCTATTCAAGAACGAATTGCTGCCCTGAACACTTTGAGAAATGAACACCCAGCTCTAAAACTTGGTGCTCAAATTCAGAGATACTCAGGCAACAACGTAATTGCTTTCAGTCGTATTGATTCAGCCAACCGAATGGAATACCTAGTTGCTTTGAATAACTCTCAAACAACAAGAACAGGTTTGAGAATAAAAACTTCTAGTCCAAATACCTTGTTCAGCCAAGTCTGGGGCCAAACCCAGAACGTAACCTCAGATTCTCAAGGCTTTGTAACTATCTCTGTTGGGGATCGTCAGGCAGTTGTTTTGAAGGCTCAAGGTGCTTTGCCTGAGAAGTCTTCAGTTGACCAAATCACCCTCACCGTCACTAAAGACCAGGGAGTTGCAATCTGGAAGCCTAAAGCAACCATTGCCAACTGGGATGACCCGTCAACCTGCACTTTTGTTATCAAGGTTGGGCAAGGCTCATGGCAGGTTCTGGGCGTGGATGATGCTCCAGACTGGAAGATGATCCTGACTGGAGCTAACTACACCGCTGGAGCGAAAATAACCATTGCGGCTATCGTCAAGTCTTCATCTGGGGCAATAGGTGTCTCAAATGCAGTAGACATAACGAACAGTCCTTAGAGAAAGAGCCAAGGTTTAGGGGTTCTGGTTGCTTGAAGAGGCGGTTTTCACCAAAGAATTCAACTCTCGTTAACCTTTGGAGCCAGTTTGAGTCATTGGTTCAGGCGATAATCAAAACATGGCTGCTACCAAAAATAAGTCCCCTTTGAAGGACGCTCCAGCGATGGCGGCAGATACCCAAAAACCGCGTCAACTCAAGTATGTCTGGGACTTCCAGGACCAAGTTTTCCGTGGAATCATGCGAAGTGCTGGAAGTTCAGTGCTCATCATCATGGCATTGGTGGGTTTGTTCCTAACCCTTCGAGCAACAGAAGCTTTGGGCACAGTTGGTTTTGGATTCTTCACAACTCAGGCCTGGGAGCCAGATTCAGGCAACTTCGGTATTGCTGCGGTTATTGCAGGAACCGTGATTATCGCTTTGATTGCGATCTTCGTAGCTGTTCCTTTCTCTCTAGGAACTGCCCTTTATATAAGTGAATATGCGCCAAGACGCATAAAGAGAATGTTGATTACCATGGTTGACCTGATGGCAGCTATTCCATCGGTAGTTTTCGGTCTGTGGGGTTTCTTCTTCTTACAAAACGAAGTAACTCCAGTTGCTAAGTGGCTATCGCAGAACTTTGGTTGGATTCCTTTCCTTTCAGTTCAAGGAAGCGACCCAAATGATCCACTAACTCCAAACACTGTCTTCACATCTTCAAGCTTGATTGCAGGAATTGTGGTTGGCCTGATGATTACTCCAATTGTTACCTCAGTTATGCGAGAAGTATTCTCCCAAGCTCCAATTGGTGAACGAGAAGCAGCTCTAGGTCTTGGCTCAACTAGATGGGGAATGGTTAGAAACGTAGTTCTTTCCTTCGGTAAGGGTGGAATCATTGGTGCAACGATGCTTGGACTTGGTCGCGCATTAGGTGAAACCATTGCTGTTTATATGATCATCTCTCCGGTGTTCGTAGTTCAGCCAAGGATTCTTGAAAACGGAGCTAACTCTGTATCAAGCCTTATCGCCCTACGTTATGGTGAAGCAACTCAGATGGGTATGTCAGCACTTATGGCTGCAGGCCTCGCCTTGTTCATCATGACTCTGATTGTTAACTTCGCAGCTTCATCCATAGTTGCTCGCTCGAGATCAGGAGCAAGCAGCTAATGACTAGTCCAAACATGGTCGAAGAACAAAAGAGACAACTGCACGGAATTAGAATCCGTGATCTACTAACTACCGTTACCGCTGCTGCCTCAGCTATCGCGTCCACTGGATTCTTATTCTCCATTGCTCCTTTGAATGGACTACTTACTTTTGTTTTGATTGCCTATGTTTTGTTCATCGTATTCTTTGCACTGATTACAGCTATTGATGATGACCGTGAGGGTGTCAAAGACAGAGTTGCATCTGTAGTCATTAGGTCGGCTGCCGTTGTTATCTTCTCGGCATTGGTCTTTATTGTTGTGTTCACAATTTCTAGAGGTTTTGAAGCGCTGCCGTATTTGAACTTCTTCACTGAGGACATGAGTTTGGCAGGTCCGCTAGATCCACTTAGTTCTGGTGGAATCCTGCACTCAATCATGGGATCCCTTATCCAGATTGCGATTGCTCTAGCTATCACTATTCCGCTTGGTCTAATCACAGCAGTATTCCTAAATGAAATCCCAGGTAAATACAGCAGGTTTGTTAGAACCATGGTTGAGGCTATGACTGCCTTGCCTTCGATTGTTGCTGGTCTGTTTATTTATGCAACAGCTATTTTGTTGCTTGGAGTTCAGAAGTCAGGTTTTGCTGCAGCCCTTGCTATCAGCGTGATGATGCTTCCAATCATGATTAGAGCATCGGATGTTGTTCTAAGAATCGTGCCTGGAACTTTGAAAGAAGCTTCTCTAGGTTTAGGTGCAGGTGCTTGGAGAACTGCTTGGATGGTTACTCTTCCAACTGCAAGATCAGGACTTACCACTGCAATTATTTTGGCTACCGCTAGAGGAATCGGGGAGACCTCACCGGTTCTTCTAACCTCTGGCTTCACAGCAAGCATGAATTTAGATCCAACTAATGGTCCGATGGTTTCACTTCCCTTGGCTATTTTCCAGTTTGTGAAATCACCAGAGCCAACAATGATTGCTCGTGGTTTTGGAACTGCCGCAGTTCTAATGTTCCTAGTTCTGATTCTTTTCATGCTTGCCAGAATCTTGGGTTCAGATAAGAACGTATTTGGCAATTTGGTAAAGAACATCAAAAAGCTAACAAAGAAGAAGGTTGCATAGTGAACGTAAAGCTAAGAATGCGAGTGCTGTCAGGGTTACTAACTGCAGTTGTCGTTTTTGGTTTCTCAAGCTCAGCGGCTTGGGCTGCTGACTACGTTCCGGTAAACGGTGCAGGTTCTTCTTGGTCGGCTAACGCTATCGATCAGTGGAGAAGAAACGTAGTTCAGTACGGTATGCGTGTGAACTATGCCAGCACAGGTTCATCTGATGGTAGAAACCAGTTCAAAGCTGGAACAGTTGACTTTGCATCTTCCGAAATTCCTTACGGACTTAAAGATGGAACAGTTGTTGACGCACTGCCATCAAGAGCTTTCGCTTACATTCCGTTGGTTGCCGGTGGAACAGCGCTTATGTATAACTTGAAGATCGGTGGCAAGCGGTTTACTAATCTCAAGATGTCTGGTGAAAATCTGACTAAGGTATTCACTGGTGTTATAACTTCTTGGGACGATCCTCTAATTGCTGAAGAAAATCCAGGTGTTTCTCTTCCTAAGCGAAAGATCGTTCCTGTAGTTCGTTCAGACGGTTCCGGTTCCACAGCTCAGTTCACCTCCTGGATGGCTGATGAGCACACCAAGATTTGGGATGACTACTGCAAGCTAGCCGGTAGAAGCATTCCATGTGGTCTGACATCTAACTATCCAATTGTTTCAGGCAAAGGTTATGTGTCTCAGCCAGGATCACAAGGTGTATCTGGTTACGTGTCTCAGAATGCCAACGAGGGAACTATCACCTACGTTGAGTACTCCTACGCACTAAAGACTGGTTTCCCAGTTATCAAGTTGTTGAATGATTCAGATCACTACGTCTTGCCAACGGCTTCTAATGTTGCGGTTGCCCTTCTTGAAGCAAAGATTGATAAGCGTCCTGGTAATTCATACCTGACTCAGATCCTTACTGGAGTTTACGATTCCAAAGATCCAAGATCATATCCATTATCTAGCTACTCATACTTGATTGTTCCGACAGGCGTATCGGGATCATTTACGGCTGCAAAGGGTAAGACTCTTGGCGATTTCGCTTATTACTACCTATGTGAAGGTCAGCAACAAGCTGAGGTCCTTGGTTACTCTCCACTACCAATCAACCTAGTAAAAGCAGGTCTTGAACAGGTAAAGAAGATTCCTGGCGTTAGCGCTAAGGACAAAGACGTAGCCAAGTGCAACAACCCGACCTTCTCTCCAGATGGAACTAACCTGCTAGCCAAGAACGCACCGATGCCTCCAGCAGCGGACAAGTTGGGCTACACCGGAACCGACACTGGTGCTGGCGGTGGAACTGATTCAGGTAACACAGGCGGCGGCACAGACAATGGCAACACCGGTGGTGGAACTGACTCAGGTAACACTGGTGGCGGAACAGACACCGGTGGAGGAACAACTGGTGGTGGAACAACAGGCGGTGGTTGGGTAGATAACGGTGGAGTTGTCGACAACGGGATCGTTGGCCCTGGTTTCTGCGATAACGATACTGGAATTTGCCAAGCGGTTTCTGCAGAAGCTATTAGCCCACCTGATGTTGCAGGCCGAACTTTCGCTCAGGTTCAAATCATTTTCTTAGCGGTGTTATTCCTTGCGTTGCTTCTTACTTTCCCAGTTCTCTCACTTATTCGTCGAGGTAAGAACACCTAATGAAACAGAGATTGCTTCTTAGATCACTGCTTGTTTTAGCCATGGGCATGACCTTCTTGGTTTCCCCATCACCTTCAACAGCGCAGGCAGGAAGCGAAGTAACAAAGACCTGGCTCTCAGATACAAGAGATCAATCAAGCCACTTCTACAATGAGTTCAAGAATTTTGAAGTAACTGTTTCACAAACCGAAAATCTATCTAACCAAGGTGTGAAGGTTAGCTGGTCAGGCCTCAATCGAACTATGCCTGGAGAGTTTGCAAGCAACTACGTTCAAATCATGCAGTGTTGGGGCGCAGAGTCAGGCCCGACACCTCAGCAGTGTCAATGGGGTTCTCCAATTGTCGCAACAGAGTTCCTGATGGGTTCTTTTACAGCAAACAGGGACCTAATGCGTGGTGAAGATCCTAAGCAGGCTTACAACACATCATTCTTGATTCCACCTCCGGTCAACCAGCCATTCTTACGTTCATACCGCGTTCCATTTACATCTGTTGCAGGAGACACAACCTTCAACTTCGCTAAATACTTCTCAACTGAAACCAGCAATGAGTTCTCTGCTGCACCAACCGGTGTGAGCGGCAGTGGTGAAGCAGTTTTTGAAATTCAAACATCTCTTGAAGCTCCGCACCTAGGTTGCGGTGCACAGACTGAAGCTGGGCCTAGAGACTGCTGGCTAGTGATTGTGCCTAGAGGTGAGCTGCGTGCGGATGGAACAAAGATTCTAGATTCAGAAAGAATCAATGGCTCACCACTTTCAGCTTCTAACTGGGCAAACCGAGTTCAGATTCCACTTGGGTTCTCACCACTGACTGTTTCTTGTGCTCTTGGTAACTCAGAACGTCGAGTAGTTGGAACAGAAATGATTGCGGCGGCCATGTACTCTTGGCAGCCAGCTCTGTGTAAAGACATTGCGACTTTTGGTTATTCACAAATCGGTGACGGTGAAGCAAGAAGACAAATTACAGGGTCATTGTTTGGATCTTCTGGTCTGGCCTTCATATCCGACCCCATTGAAGAGGAATTGATTGGCAAAAACCAACTGGTTTATGCACCGGTGGCTAATTCCGCCGTCGTAGTTGCCTTCAATATCGAGAAGAACTTTAAGTCAGATTCACCATTAGTTTCTCAAAACGGAGCACTGGTTACAGATCTCAAATTGAATGCCAGGCTAGTGGCGAAGCTACTTACGCAGTCATACAGAAATGACGTTCCTGGCGGAAACATCAAAGAGCACGTTATTGACAACCCGAGAAGCATCGTCACTGACCCAGAGTTTATTCAACTGAACCCTGACTTTGAATACTTTCAACGAGGAATCGAACCAGGTGGTTTGATTGTTGCTCTTGGTGCATCAGACTCAACTGCATTGGTTTGGCGCTGGTTACAAAATGACACTAAGGCTAGATCTTTCCTTCAGGGGGAACCTGATCAGTGGGGAATGAAGCTAAATAAGTTCTACTCCGCTCTGGAGTTGGCCGCTGATACTGAAATTGAATCCTTCCCTAAAGCTGACCTCTCTTACTACCGCGCTAACACAAACACTCCTGAACCAGGCTTCTCGACTCTGGACATGCGTCCCTACGCTCACGACATGCTTGATGCCGCAGCAGCTGCCAGACGCGGCGACCCAAAGAGCAAGACCATTTGGGATCCAAACAAGATTCCAGCTACTTTCTCCTCTGGTGGAGCGCAACCTATTGGTCAGAGATTCATGTTGGCAATCACTGACCTGCCGGCAGCTGAAAGATATGGTCTGGGTATTGCGACTCTTGTGAATTCAGATGGTCAGGAAAGTTCACCGTCCACTTCTGCTATGAACGCAGCTGTTGCCTCAATGCCGGTAGATCAAAAATCTGGCATGGTCTACAACGACGGAAAATCGGTAAAAGGTACCGCTTATCCATGGACATCATTGACCTACGCGGTAGTAAATGTCTGCACCCAGAACTCTAAGGCTCTCTCTGATTACAGTTCGATGCTGAGTTACGCCACAGGTGCAGGTCAAATCAACGGTGAAGCACAGGGTATGTTGCCTGCAGGCTATGTGCCATTGAGCTCAACTCTCATCAACAAAGCCAAATCTGCTGCCAAGTCGCTAACCAGTAGCACTGTAGCCAAGGATTGCCCTTCCACGACTCCAGAGGAAGAGGAGCCAACTCCAACTCCAACACCAACACCTACAGACCAGCCAGGCCCAGGTCCAGTTGGCCCAGTGAACCCAGTTGATCCAGGTTCAGGTCCTAGAGCGGACTCTTTCAAGACTTTTGGTGAAGGTAGTTCTGTAAGCGGTTCACTAGTGTTCGCATCCTTGTTATTTGGGTTCCCAGGGTTGGTTCTTGGGCAGCTCTTGCTGGCTCGAGCCAGAAAGCGCAAAGAAAATCAATCGTAAATTAGCGAGTCGTTAAGATTTTATACACCTTAGGGTCGTTGCGCGTTTACTAATCGCCGAGAGACTCACAGCGTCCCAAGATTTGTTTCACCAATTCTGGCGAGGCAGATTCCACCTTCGAAAGGAACTACAGTGAAGAAAAAGTTGTTCGCTCAACTATCAGTTGCACTTAGCGGTGCAGCGGTAATCGCAGCAGGAACCGCAATGCCGGTTATGGCTGATCCAGTTTCAGTAACAAAGTATGCAGAGCTCGTAGGTTTGGGCTCAGACACAACCATGGATGTCATGGATGGTGTTTCTCTAGCTCTAGGCGATGTCAGCGGAACTGACGCAAGACTAAAGCTTGCAAGCTACAAGGCAATCGGTTCAGCTGATGTTGTAGTTTCTGCAGATGGAATTGCTATTCCACGTGCTAACGGTTCAGGTGCAGGACGCGATGCACTTCGTATCGCAATCGGCCAGGTTAACTCTGCTGCTGTTGCAATTGCTCCAGACGAGCTAGGAAAGCCTCGTACAGCTTCGAACCCAACAACTGCGCAGCTAGCTGGTAAATTCCACTACGCTCGTTCTTCATCAGGTCCTAGCGGAGCGATCTCAAACGGTGTATTGACATACGTTCCATTTGCACAGGACAACATGACTTATGCAACAGCTCCACTCAACATCACCAAGATTCCTTCAGACATTCCTCTAGGATCAGTTGCGAACACTTCTGAAGTTTCTCTAATCAACATCTACAAGGGAAACATCACCAAGGTAATCGTTTCAGAATCAACCGGTGACTACATCAAGCTAGCTGCACCTAACTACACTCCAGCTGCAGGTGAAGTTGCGCACACAATCAAGGCGTACATTCCTCAGGCTGGATCTGGAACTCGTCAGTTCTGGATTGGTCAGGTAAAGATTACTGAGACAGACATCACCAACGGTGTAACAGCTGCTAAGGACATCACCCCAGGTGGAATCGCAGTTCAGGAACACGATGGAACTGCGGTAGCAACTGACCCATACGCTCTAGTTGGTTTCTCAATCTCACAGTGGGTTGCTCAGACTAACAAGGTAGCTCCTATGCGTACAGCAGGTGCCATCCTTCGTTCTATGGGTGGACTAGAGCCAGTGACTCAGACTGCTGGTGTCTATGCAACTGCTCCTACCTGGTCAGCTATCAAGCGTCCTGTCTACAACATTGTTCCAACAGCTCTAGCAAACTCAGACACTCCAAACGCGATCACTCGTGCTTTCGTTGGTACTGACTCTCTTGTTTGCCAGGCTAAGGACGTCATTCAGAAGTTCGGTTACGGTCTTCTTTCATACACAGGTACAGATGCAGTTGATGGTCTAACCCCAGGTGGAGCTGCAACTGTTTGTGGAAACATCACAGAAGCTAACAGAACCTACGCTCCTTCAGTTAGCACTGTAACTGTTGACGCTCCGGTTCTATCTGCAAACGGAACCAGCGCAGTTGTTAAGGCAACCGTTGCATCAAACGGTAACCAGGGTGGAAAAGTTACATTGTTCTCAGGTTTCGGTACTGACTCTCAGGCAGAAGTTGCCTCAGGTAACGTAGCTGCAGGAGCAACAACTGTTGACATCATGATCACCAACACAACAAGCGCTGCAATGAGCAAGACTCTAACCGCTCAGTTCCTACCAACACTTGTTGGTGTGAACATCAGCAACAGCACAGTTGATGGTGCTTCAGTTTCATTGAAGGCAGCAACCGGTGTTTCATTCGGTGCAGCAACAGTTGCATCAAATGGCCTAACAGCTAACTTCACAGCAACCATCACTGGTGGTCAGGCTGGATCATTGAGAGTGTTCAACACAGACTTCTCAGGTACTCCAATAAAGACCGTTGCAGTAACAGGTGGAACTGCATCAGTAACTGTTGACCAGGTAAACGGTGAGGAGATTAGCTACAACCTAGTTGGAGAGTTTGTTCCTACAGACGCAACCAACTTTGCTACAAGCCGCACAACTGGCACCTTGGCTGTTGTTCTAAGAAACACCACAACAACAGCGGTAACAGTACCAAGCACAGTCAAGAGAACAGCTATTCCGACAGTGTCAGTTACTATCAAGGCTGGAAAGGCAACAAGCGCTCTAGGAGCTACAGGAACAGTATTTGGTGTTGTTTACAACTCAAAGAACGTCCCAGTGGCAACTACTTCAGCTCTAGTAACCCTGTCTGCGGGCAAGGCGACCCTAAAGTTCGCCAAGATCGCAACACTAGGTAAATACACCGTAAAGGTGTTCTACGGAGGCAGTGCAACAAGCCCGTCATCAGTCACATCAAAGACCTTCACGGTCGTAAAATAGTAACTAAGTAGCAAAAGTCTAGGTATCGTGGCCCCTTGAAAAAGGGGCCACGATATAGGCTTACTAAGACCAATTCGAACAGAACGGTGTGTGGAGTGAAGCTTCCTAAGAGTCTCCCCATAACAAAGCTCGCTTTACCTAAGCTTGAGCAGAGTTCTGAAAGCTCAGAGTTTATTGACAACATGATGCCGACTCCAAAGCCGGCGACAGTTAGATTTTTAACTGGTAGATCACTGGTTGCCCTTGGCGCAATTGCTCTAGTGTTCCTAGGTCAATTGTTTATCGTTTCCCACGTTCAGTATGAAAGCGCTCAGTTCAAAGCTAACGAAACCTTTAGGTTCGAACTAGCAAACGGAACAGCTCCTGTGGGTCAAGTCGACATGGACGGCAACCTAATCAAACAAGGTACTCCTGTCGCGGTACTAGAGATCAAGAAGATTGATGTTCAGGAGATTGTCTTGGAAGGAACTTCATCTGCCGTTACCGTTGATGGACCAGGTCACCGTCGTGACACAGTTCTTCCAGGGCAAGCAGGTATCTCGGTTATTTATGGAAGACAGTCAGCATATAGCGGCGTCTTCTCAAGACTGAGCGAACTTGAAGTTGGGGACAAGATTGAAGCCATTACAGGTCAAGGCGAATCTTCTTACACAGTTTCAAACATTAGAAGAGCAGGTGATGAGGCAACTAACGCACTTGGATCATCGATGGGTCGTCTCACACTGGTTTCAGCTTCAGGCTTACCTTTCTTTGCAACCGATGTCATCAGAGTTGAAGCAACGCTTGATGGTGCGCCAAAGGCAACACCGAACCGAGTTATTCCTAACAGAGCTATCGATGAGAACGAGGCAGCTCTGGCTTCAAACATGGACGCTGTGACTCCATTGATTTTTATGACCCAAATACTAATTGCACTTATGTTTGCAATTAGTTGGCTATCAAGAAAGTGGGGCAGAGTGCAATCTTGGATTGCCGGCGCCCCTGCAATAGTTTTCTTAGGTGGAATTTGGGCTAGCCAACTTATTCAACTACTACCGAATTTGCTTTAGAAATTACAAAGGAAAGGAACTCAAAGTGAGCCCAGCATCAGGACCTAAGTCGCCAACAACAAGCGACTCAAGAGTTGCAGTGAAGCCAATTACCATGAGCCGCTCTGCAAGCAAGAAGAGTTCAGGTTCAGCTAGCTTGGCAACCATCACCGGTGAGGATGTCTCTGCTTGGTTTGGTCAGCGTAAAGTTCTTGACCGCATCAACCTAACTATGCAGCCTGGTAAAGTTACCGCCTTGATTGGACCTTCTGGTTGCGGTAAGTCAACTTTCCTAAGAGTTCTAAACAGAATGCACGAACTAGTTCCAACTGCCTCTATGGCAGGTCAGGTCTTGCTTGATGGAGTGGACATCTACGATCCAACCAAGCGGGTAACCGATGCTAGACGTGAAATCGGTATGGTGTTCCAGAAGCCAAACCCATTCCCAGCGATGAGCATCTACGAAAACGTGATTTCTGGTCTTCGCCTTACCTCGATCAAGAAGAGCAAGAGTGAGTTCGACGACATCGTTGAGCAGTCTCTAACCAAGGCGGGTCTCTGGAAAGAAGTTCAGGACCGCCTAGATGCCCCAGGTGGAGGTCTATCCGGTGGTCAGCAGCAGAGACTTTGTATCGCTCGATCACTGTCAGTGACTCCTAGAGTTCTACTTATGGATGAGCCTTGTTCAGCACTTGACCCAACTTCAACATTCCGAATCGAAGAGACCATTCTTGAACTAGCTAGTGAAGTTACTATCGTCATCGTTACCCACAATATGCAGCAAGCAGCCAGAGTTTCAGACCAGTGTGCCTTCTTCCTAGCTGAAGCAGGAACCCCTGGAGTTATCGTTGAGCAGGGGGATACCAGCAAGATCTTCCAGAACCCTGATGACCCTAGAACTCAGGACTACGTAACAGGCCGTTTCGGCTAGATCTCCAACAAAAACGCCTGAACTTTAGGTCACATTGGCTAGTTTTCTAAAGTATTCGGTTAGCTCACTAATTCAACAAGCGAGAAATCAGCGCAGCACTAACTTGATGCGTTGGTCTACCCAAGTGCTAGTATGAGAGCCTAATCTGAATCAATGACAGCATTGGGGGCTGCGATGATCACAACCAAAATTGTTTCTATGGCCAGCGAATTAGGGCCAATCAAAACCAAAATGTCTGAGGTACTTGAACGTGTGACAGAAGAGTCACTTCCTAAAAAATTTCCAGTCGGATATGTCACTAGGCTCACAGGTGTTGAAACTGTGTACAGGAGACTTGAGGGCCAAAACACCTCAGATTTTGCAGCAATGGCAGGCCGAAAAGCTTTGCAGAGAGCTGACCTAACAATAGACGATATCGACTTATTGATATTTGCTTCAGCTAGTCAGGATTTGATTGAACCAGCAACGAGTCACATAGTTGCCTCGCTATTAGGTGCCAATGGTGTTCCAGTTATGGATGTCAAGAACGCTTGTAACAGCTTTCTCAATGGCATGCAGGTGGCTAACGCACTTATCAGGATAGGACAATACAGGACTGTCTTGATAGTCAGCGGTGAGACACCAAGTATGGCCATACGTTGGGCCTCAATAGACAAAGATCAGTTCCTTAGATCATTCGCTGGTTTCACAATGAGCGATGCCGGTGCAGCAACCGTCTTAGCCGCCTCAGATGAGGGTGATGAAGGAATCTTAGCAATTGAGTTTCGATCAGACTCGAACCGGTGGGATGTTGGCACACTTGGAATGGGTGGTTCTAGAAGCCCACGGGACATCGAAACAACTTACTTCGATATGGATGGGCGTAAGCTTGCCGAAGCTTTTATGAGTCTAGGTCCTGGAATTCTAAACGAGACGTTAGAAGCCAACGGCTACACTTGGGCAGATTTCAAGGCGATTGGTATGCATCAAGTGGCTGCTCCTTACATAGATGACATTTGTAAGGTTCTAAATGTTCCAACTGAAAAAGTGATAAAGACGGTAGCTGATTATGGAAACATGACAACTGCCACTATGGCGTTACAAATTGAACTTGGAATGGAGAGCGGATTACTGCGCAAAGGTGATTTGTTTGCATACATCGGTCTAGCGGGTGGTATTTCCACAGGTTTGGGAATATTCAGGCTATGAAGCTTGCAATCTGCATTCCTTGCTATAACGAGTCCAACTACATAGCCAAAACTCTGCAATCAATTAGTCTGCAAGAAGACCGCGACTTCAAAGTTTTTGTTTGCGACAATGGCTCAACTGATACAACAGCGTCTATTGCGGCAACTACCGCCTCTACCTTAGGTCTTGATTTAGAGGTAGTTCATGAAGGAGAAAAGGGGACGGGGTCAGCATCCGATACGGCTTTTCGCACTGCGATTTCTCAAGGCTTCGATCTGATTGCCAGAACAGACGCCGATGCGATAGTGGATCGGCTTTGGACAAAAGCCATTAGAAAGCACTTTAGAAAACACCCACATGGAATGGCTTCCGGAATTACAGTGCCTATCGCAGATGAATTGACTCGAGGTAGATATTTAGTTCTGCGAGCAGCATCACTACTTGCTGCAACTTTTGGCTTGCTACGACCTTCAAACTATGGAGCTGGCCGACGTGGACGTTATGTTATGACCAATGGCAACAACTTGGCAATAGATAGACAGAGCTACCTGTCCGCAGGAGGATTTAGAAAAAGCAAAATTGAAGAACTTCACGAAGATAGAGCTCTCGTAAATGATTTGCGTTCAAGGGGAGGAAAAGTCTATCGAGTAAGGTCGATGCGGGTTCAGGTATCTGCCAGAAGGATCAATGCTTGGGGATTGGCAAACTCACTGAAATGGTACGCTAGCCATTCATTTCAGGGCAACGAGATAGACATTCGATGACTAATCAGGATCTAAGGCGCGCAACTAAAAACGATCGGTGGGTTTCATTCCTATCTAGGCCGCTGGAACTATCATTCATTCGATGGATGTCTACTTTTGGGCCCGTGGTCCGAATTCCGCTCATAGGTGTTTTGGTTTCAGATGGGACCATACTCCGAAGCGTCTTGATGGACACCCAGAACTTTAGTAAAACTGCTCCAGGGGGTACCAGTGACCTGTGGGATCCAATCTTGCGCGGTCCAGGTTTACTCAACATGTCAGGTGTTGATCACCTTGAGCTGAAACGAAAACTAACTCCTTTGTTCAATGGCCAGGTGTTAAACGAAATGGTTGGCGATACCATACGTCGTTCAGCTAGAGAATTAGCAAACCAACTGAGTTCAGGTGAAAAAGTAGATGTAGTTTCTCACATAGAACTCATGGCCGCTAGAGTCGTTTGCACTTTGAGCGGATACGACATCGCTGAAACCGAAGAACGAGAGTTACTACTGCAATTGGACAGAGCAAGAGGCCTTCTGCGTTTTGTGAAGTTGACTAGAAAGCAAATGCTTCCCCATGAAGTCAAAACAGCTATTTCAGAACTTGAAAGCATCCATCTAAGAATCAGTGAGGCGTTCGAGCGCAATCAGGTTTCAACTATTCCATATCTTCTGAAACAACACGGATTCAGTAAGGACGAAGTTACTTCAATCATTACTGCCCTGATTATCGCAGGAACCGAAACCGTCATCTCTCACCTGCCGAGATTTATTCAATTACTGGTGACGGGTAAAGTAATCGAAAGCGGTGATGCAGAAGATTTAGATTTGGACGAGCTAGTTCAAGAAGGGCTTCGTGTTACCGTGCCGACACCGGTGATGCTGCGAGGTGTAGTGTCACCAACCAAGATAGGAAAGGTTTCGGTGAAACCAGGTGATCGCATCCTGCTGGCGACTACTTTAGCTTGCAGGCGCGGAGGTGGCTTTGATCCAATGCGTCCAATGCCTAAGGTACTTCGTAATCTTTGGTTCGGTGCTGGGGTTCATTTGTGTATCGGAATGCCGCTAGCACAACTGGAAATCCTAGAAGTTACAAAGGAACTCATCAATCGCTTCAGCGGTAAGGAAGTTAGAGTCATCGAATCAAGAATTCGCAAGGGTACTCTAACTGCAGGTTACTCAAAGTTGGTGGTTCAATGCCAACTTTCTTAGACAAGTTGGAAACACTGGCCCAAAAACAGCCTGATGATAAGGCAATTGTCTTCTCGGCAGAGTACATCACGTTCCGGGAACTCTGGAGAAATATCGAACTTGTTTCGACAAATGCCTATCGTTTGGGATACCAGCCAGGGGACACTTTCATCTTTGCAAGTAAGCCGACTCCTAAATCAATCAGTCTGGTTTTAGGTCTTGTTCGAGCTGGTCTACGAGTTTCCTTTCTAGATCCTTTTACTGCTATCAGCTCCTTTTACGTTCGAATCGGGCTAGTAGAACCAAAGTTCGTGATTGCAGAATCAACGCTTTTTACCATCGGTTCCAACAAGTCTTCGTTGTTGAGAAGACTGCTAAAGATCTCAATCGCCGATTTTAGCGCTATCCAAGGTGTTGATTTCTATTTCACCGGCCCAAGGCTACCCTTTCTACCAAAAAGAGCGAGAATTGCAAGCAGAGAGTTTCTAAGTCCAGTTGGTCAAGTTTCGTCAAGTGGACGAGTTGCGAATTCGGATTCAATAATTGTCTTTACCAGCGGAACCACAGCTGAGCCAAAAGGTGTCGTTCACTCGCTGGAATCTGTTTCAGCTAATTTCGATGAAACTGCAAGAATCTTCGAATTCAAACCAGGAGATAGATTTCATAGCGGACCAATCACGGTGGGGATGGTGGCCATGTCTTCTGGTGCTACCTGGTTTATCCCTGAGCGCAAGCCAAACTTGACCTGCAACAAGTATTTTGCCGTTCCATCAGCTGCACTTGGTTTGATGAGAGAACTGGAAGCCCAAGGAGCATCGACGAGTTCAATTGAATGTTTCGGTATGGGAGGAGCACCAATCCCGCCCAGCTTGGTGCAACGGGTCATTGATGTGGTTGGCGAGGATACGCGTATCCCTTGCCTTTACGGTATGACCGAGATTCTGCCAGTTGCCTTTTGTGATGGTCGTGAGAAGTTCTCAAATGTAAAGGGAGACTTTCTTGGACAACCAATTGAAGGCGTAGAAGTTCGTTTGGCAAGCGATAGTGAACTTGAAGTTCGGGGTTCTGGTCTAATGAAAAACTACCTTGGTCGTGTTCCAGAGAAATGGCACCCAACAGGTGATCTCATGAAGATAGATGACCATGGCAACCTTCTCATGCTGGCGCGTAAGAAAAACATGATGATTCGTGGCGAGATGAACATTTATCCAAGCCTCTATGAACCTGGCATCACCACAATTGTTGGGGTTCAAGACGCGGTGATGGTTGGGGTCCCAGATGAGTTTGAGGACGATCAAATTGTTCTCTTTATCTTGCTAGACCAGGCCGTAACTGACTCCAAACAACTACGAGAGCGCATACGCTCTGAACTTCCAATCCATGTCGACAAGGAGGCACTTCCTGATCAGGTGGTGTTCCTTGAAACAATGCCGCTTTCTGGTAGGGACAAAAAACGGGACATGACAAAACTTCTCGAGAAAGCCAGAAAAGAATTGGCCGAGGCTAAATAGTGAGAATTTTAATCGCCGGTGTGAGCGGAACACTTGGAAGTTATCTTGCCAAGCAGCTCATCGGGTCAGGACATGAAGTTGCTGGAATCTCTAGAATTGACCCAGGCATCTCTGGGTTAGAGTTCATTTCTCATGATCTGACTAAACCGATCAAAGTCCACGACTTGAAAGAGTCAATTGTTATAAATTCAGCCGCTGTAACAAGAGATGGCTTTAGCCATCAAATATTGAGCACAAATCTAGCTATTGCTACAAACTGCCTTGCGATTTCTTCTGGACCGCAAATCCTAGTGAGTTCCTCAAGTGTTTACGACTTGAGGAAGCCGAGTGTTCAGGTAACAACTGATCAAGCTACGGGAAGGTATCCATTTCTAAACAGTTACTCGAAATCGAAGTTTGAGTCCGAGCAACTCTATGCGAAGACGGAGTGCGAGGCGATTATCCTCCGACCACATGCACTAATTGGCCCAGATGATCAAACACTTCTGCCCAGAGTAAAAGGCGCAATCAAAAATGGCTCTCTTCGCTTGCCTAACGCAGGCAGAGCAATGCACGAATTCACTTCTTTGAAAAATTTCTGTCAAGCAATCGATTTGTCCATCAGTAAATTTGAATCAGGTTGGACTGGAAACATCACACTGAACATCTCTGATGGCAAGGCAACTTCCATAGCTGATGCAATAAAACACGCACTTCTTCCAGATTCAATAAACATAACCTCAGTTCCATTGCCTATTGCAATGACTGCGGGGCTATTCGGTGAACTGCTTGCATTGGGAGGCAGAGAGCCAAAACTCTCTAGGTATAGCATTTCGCAGCTTGCTTACGATCGCAGCTATGACATTAGCGAAACAAGATCCTTCCTCGGCTATGCTCCAGAGGCTAATACAGCTTTTTAAAACTATTCCACCAAAACCAGCCAAAAAACATAGATTGCCCCAGAATGTTTATCCGCTGGAGAATTCCAAAATAGGTCTGGCTTGCAAACGCCCAGAATGACCAACCAACTAAGGTCAAGGCTAGGAAACCCAGAGAAACTAGAATCCCTGTGGATCTTGAAACTGTGCCGTTTTCCCCCCGGCGCGTTGAAAATGCTGGCCATAGGCATCCTAAAGCGAAAGCTAAGAATGAGGCCACCCGATGTGCAGGAGAATAAACAGTTTGCGATGGAGAAGATACTAGAGCTGACACCAACATAAACAACGCTGCGAGCATGAGAAGTATCTTTCCAACGCGCGCAATTGAAGTTAATGTGAGCGTCATCATTGTGATGAGGACCGCCTGAAACATTATTGAACTTCTAACCACCCATTTCACAGGTGAATCGTTAGCGCTAAGTTCACTGAGTGACTGCGCGATGCTGTCGTACCCTGGAAAGTAGTAGGCGCAAACAACCCAAGTGATCGGAAGTTGAAAACTAGCCAACGCTGCTAGCAGCCCAACCAACAGCTTCTTGGACTTGAAGTATTCGATAGCGCTAAGCATGTTCCCAAGCGTAATGTAGCTCAATCTCTATCGGGACATGAACGATCTGGCTAGTTCTCTTGAAAGCGTTCTTAGAATGTCTGTATGTCAAGGCCGTCTAGGGCTGCAGGGCCTTATGAAGGGCAGGTTGTCATTACAGTACTCAGTTTCATAAAGCCTTTAGCGAATGTTTTCAGCAATGGGGTTGCATCCTGAAATGCCTGGGTAAACACCCACAGCCCTTTCCCTTGGAAGCCAGTTCCCGACAATAGACTAGGGGGCATGAGAAAAATTCTAGGTCTGACAAGATACGTAGTATTTATTCCAGCTGTTGCTTCCATTATTGGAGCCTTACTGCTAATGGCGCAAGGCTCAATAGCCATGATTGAAGCTGTTTATGACAGCGTGATGGGAAAGTCATATCTAAAGGTCACCATCGTTGAGGTCCTAACTGCCGTTGACGCAATTCTTCTTGGAACTGTGCTTTTGGTTATTGGATATGGTCTCTACGAGCTATTTGTTGACACAGATTTAGAGGTTCCTACTTGGCTTCAGGTAAATGACCTTGATGATCTCAAGTCGAAGCTAATCGGTGTTGTTGTGGCGATTATTGCCGTTATCTTCGTCGGTGTATTTGTTGACACAGATAGAGCAGCTGATGTTGTTTCTTACGGTTTAGGTGCAGGAGCCTTGGTTACAGGCCTAGCCATCTTTGCCTATGCCACTAAGAAGACAGGTCCTGCAAAAAAGAACGAGCTGCCAAAGAAGTAGTTTCCAAGCCTGATTTATTAGTTAGAAACCATAAACTAGGGCTCATGCGCGCATTTCGTAGATTTATGACCCGAGCACTACTACTTGGTATTGCAGCTTTCCTAATTGTGCCTATGGTTATTCCATTTGATTCCAGTGGAACTAAAACCAACATCGAAGCAGCAGGCGTTAATGCCGAGTTTGCGATGATCAATGACATCAACGTTCACATAGACACTGAAGCCTACTCAGGTAACCGGGCTGAGAATGTCCCCCTGTTTATCCTGCTCCATGGCTTTGGAGCTAGCACCTTCTCATGGCGGTACGTGATGGATTCGATGAGTAAGCAGGGTGAGGTTCTTGCTTATGACAGACCAGGTTTTGGTTTCACCGATAGACCAACAAGTTGGACTGGCGCTAACCCCTATGGGTTTGAAGGTAACTTCGAGATCCTTGATGGCCTAATTGCTGAGTTTGGTAAAGACCAGGAAGTTATCCTCGTAGGTCATTCAGCCGGAGGCAGCCTAGCTGCAGAGTATGCCAGGTTGAACCCAGAAAAGGTCCAGAGACTCATTCTTGTGGCTCCTGCTGTCTATTCAAATGGCACTGGAACCTCTTGGATCAACCCACTCAAGGTCATCCCACAGATTGACCGTCTAGGGCCATTCCTAGTCCGTGAGATTGCAACTAGCGGCCAAGACCTGCTGATAAGAAGCTACTACGACCAGTCTCAACTGACCGAAGAGGTTCGTCAGGGTTACACCGCTCCACTCCAGATAAAGGGCTGGGAGAGGGCTTTCTGGGAGTTTTCAACGGCCCCTAGAGACAGCAAACTGGTTGAAAACCTAGACTCAATCAACCAGCCAACCCTGTTGATTACAGGCAAGTTTGACGAGGTAGTACCAACAGCCAATACCGAGAAACTAGCCACCGAGATCAAGAACAACAAGCTGGTTCTTGTCCCCAAGAGCGCTCACTTACCTCAAGAAGAACAGCCAAACATCTTCAACTCCGAGGTTGCTACCTGGGTCAAGGAAACAGCCCAGTAAAGCCTTCAGTTAAACAAAAAGAGGGAGTGAATAGCCACTCCCTCTTTTTGTTTGTTCTAGCTAACCAATCTTGATTACCCATTCAACAACTGTTGGATAGATGATGCCGTTGTTGCTCTTCTTCTTCCAGTCGTATGACTTGTACTTGGTGTAAGTAGTTGGCCATCTACGGTCACGAGTAACGGTAGCGGTAGCTTCAATTGGGACACCGGACTTCCAAGCAGCGTATGCCTTTGAGTCCAGCACACAGGTTGCTTGTCCAACTAGAGGCTTCCAGTCAAGGTATCCAGGTATAGTAACCTTCTTGCCCTTAACAGTTTTAGTTGTTGAGAACTTGTTGGTCATAGCTTGGTACTTCTTGATTAGAGCATCGACCGACTTCTTGTGCTTTGCATTCTCTGGAATGACTAAGTGATCTCCACCAAGAGGAGGAGTAATCATTGCCTTCTTTGAATCAAGAACAGCGATACCGAAGAAGTTTCTCTTACACATCTGCACTGATGGTGTACTAGAACCCTTAGCGGTGTAAGTGATCTTGATGTCTGCATAGATAGGCCCAATCCAACGACCCTTAGATACAGGCTGAACGGTTACGGTCTTCTTCTTGTTGTCGACAATCACCTTGAAGGAGTTACCACCGACCATCGGAGTTGTTCCACCAGAAGCTGGAAGGCTAGCTGCCTGAGTTGGCTCTTTAGCGATACCATCTTCAGGAGCTGGAGGCTCAACGTGAGTAGCAACCAAAGTGATTGTCTGCGGTGGAGCTGCAGAGTAGGTTGTGTCACCTGGCTGAGAGACTCTGACTCGACATGAGAAGTCAGATTCCACTCTAGGAACAACTGTTAGATCTGCATCCCAAGTCACGATTCCATTAGCATCAACAGAACAGATGTTTGGATCCAATGTTTCATACTTCGGGGTTAGCCCAGTCGAGGCCGAAGCATGTAACTTGAATCCATTTGGATCATCAGTTGGCATTGGAGCAGTCAGTAATCCACCAGGGATAACAGTTCCTGGAGTTACGATGCTTACTGTCTGTGGCAGCTTAGTGATGCTAAAGCTCTGAGTCGCCTTAGACAACTTAGCCCCAGTTCCACTTGATGCTGTGATGGTACAGGTGCCCTCATTGACCATCTTCATAGTCTTCTTAGCTGAGTCAACAGTACAAACCTTAGGTGTTGACGATGCATAAGTGATAGGCAGCTTCGCTGTGCTAGTTGCAGCCAATGGGTAAGTATCTGTCGTCATCCTCATACCATCGGTTATTCCTACAGGCATAGGTAGAGCAGTGATGTTTGATCCTGGCTTGACGATGTTGATTGTGAACGTTGCAAGATCGTAAGCACCATTCTTATCAACAATCAAAGTCTTCAGAGTGTAAGCACCATACTTTTCTTTACCTGGAGACTGGAACAAGTAAGGCAGCACCTCAATAGACCCATCGACGATACTTACACCTGTTACAGGGTCAGGTTCCTTACCCTGGGTTAGGAATGGAACAGGTCGACCGTCGCTTAGTGGAGCAGAACCAAGGGTGTAAGTCTGAGTAATGCTTTCAGGCTTCATTCCGATACGTTTCTTGATATCAAGCTCATAGTTCCAAACACGTTGGGTTGTGTTTTTAGGCCCTTGAACAATACTGATGTTTAGAACTCGGCTGCTTGTGTTACCAGCAGTGTCAGCTACTGTAACATTCACAGGGTATTCACCAACGGTTGTTGCTGTTCCAGAAATCTTTCCGTTATCAGCATTGATGACTAGACCTGCTGGCAAACCAGTTGCACTCCAACCACCGGTTGTCTTGATAGGGAATGAACCTGGCGTAGCAGTGTTATTGATGATTCTTGACTTGCTGATAGGGAACTGCTGAGCAAAGAAGTCATCAGCCATGAAGTTCAGATCATTGTTCACACCAAACTTGTAGTTCACAGGAGTGGTTGTGATCTGTGGGCCGTTGACAACATTGATGGTTAGCACCTCAGTGTCGGTTAGGCCATTAACATCTGTAACAGTCAAGTTCACAGGGTATGAACCAACAGCAGTTGGAATACCAGAGATTTCACCAGTGTCACCATTGATGGTCATGCCAGCTGGAAGTCCTGTTGCTGACCAGCCAGTGTTGACTCGAATAGCTCCAGTACCTGGGGTAGCAGTGTTTGGAACACTTCCTTGAACATTCACGTTCACACTTCTAGTTAGCGGTGTGGTGGTGATTGTTGGTGGAGTGTTAACCACAACTGTTTGCAACATGGTTGAGAACTCACCATCAACATCCACTAGCTTCACAGTGATCTGGAACGAACCAGATGCTGTTGGAGTTCCGCTGATAGCACCAGTGTCTGGGTTCATGGTTAGTCCAGCAGGTAACGTTCCAGCTAGAACTGACCAGGCACCGGTTGATCCAATAGCTGCGCTACCAGCTGAACTAGTTTGAGGAATTGGAATTGCTAGTGTTCCAAGAACTAGAGCTCTCAGTGGCAACGCTGTAGTGATTAGTGGCTTTGAAACAACTCTTATGGTGAGAGTTTCAGTGTCGAACAAAGAGTTCATATCTGTAACTCTCTGGACTACTTGGAAAGTTCCATTCACTGTTGGAGTTCCTGAGATCTCTCCAGTGCTTGGGCTAATGCTTAGACCAGATGGCATACCAGTTGCGCTCCACGCTCCAATTGCTGGGATGACTCCGGTTCCAGCGGTGGCTGTTGAAGGCAGTGTTGCCGCTTCACCACGGTAGAGCTTGTAGGTAAGTGGGGTGGTAGTAATCACAGGTGGAGTGTTGACAATAATGGTCTCAACCTTGGTCGAGAATTCACCATCAACGTCGGTTAGCTTCACTGTGATTGGGAAGGAACCAGAAACTGTTGGTGTTCCTGTGATGGCTCCAGTATCTAGGTTGAATGAGAGTCCTTGAGGAAGAGTTCCAGCAATGATTGACCATGCACCTGTTGCTGGAAGTAGAGCACTTCCAACGGTTCTAGTTTGAGCCATAGGAGTAATCTCCTTGTTAATCTCAACTGCAGGTAGCACAGGAGTTGTGATTACAGGTTTTGCAACAACAACAACGCTAAGAGTTTCTTCATCAAACAGATCGTTTGAATCGGTAACCTTTACCTTCACTTGGAATGTACCTGTGCTTGTTGGGGTTCCAGTGATAGCACCGGTTGAACCGTTGATAACAAGTCCCTGAGGTAGAGAGGTAGCAGTCCATGCTCCAATAACAGGTATGTTTCCTGTTCCTGCGGTAAGAGTGTTAGGCAGGCTTGCTGCTTCATCTTTATAGAGTCTGTATGACAGTGGTGTTGTTGTAATAACAGGTGGGTTGTTAACCCTCAATGTTTGAACCTGTTCAGAAACTTCACCATCAACGTCAGTTAGCTTCACTGTGAAGGTGAAGGTTCCAATTGAGGTTGGGGTTCCTGTGATAGCTCCAGTGTCTAGGTTGAAAGACAAACCAGCTGGAAGTTCACCAGAAACAATTGACCAGGCACCAGTAGCAGGAAGAGTCGCGCTACCAACATTTCTAGCCTGCTCAATAGCAGTCACTGCCTTGTTTGCTTCTAGTGAAGGTAGCGCTGCAGTTGTGATTACAGGCTTGCGAACAACCTTGATGCTTAGAGTTTCCTCATCGAACAAGTTGAATTCATCAGTAACCTTCTGGATCACTTGGAATGTTCCTGTGACGGTAGGAGCTCCTGAGATGGTTCCATTTGCAGTGTTGATGCTTAGGCCTGTTGGCAATCCAGTTGCAGACCATGAACCAGTAGCTGGGATGGATCCTGTTCCAGCTACAGCAGAGGCAGGAAGAGATGCTTCAGTGTTGACATACAACTTATAAGTCAAAGGTGTGGTTGTGATGCTAGGTGGAGTTGCAACAGTGATGCTTTCAATCTTTGATGAAACAAGGTTGTTGGCATCTGTAACCTGAACTGTGAACTGATAGGTACCAGATGTATTAGGTGTTCCTGAAATTGCACCTGTGTTGACGTTAAAGCTCATGCCAGGAGGAACTGCGCCTGTTATTGACCAAGCCCCAGTTGCTGGAATGACACCTGATCCTTGAAGCAATGTCTGAACATATGTTGTTTCAACATTCAGCTTCGCGCTTTCAAAGTCAGGAGTGTTCAATCTAGGAGGAGTGTTGGTGACTGTTGCTGTGACAGTTGCGGTAGCAGTGCTACCAACGTTGTCGTTGATTGAATAAGTAATTGCAGGAACTGCTCCAACAAAGCCAGCGTTAGGAGTGAAGGTGACAACACCTAGGTTGTTCACCGCATATGTTCCCTGGCTAGCCAGAGTCACTGAAGTAAGAGCACAACCAGTAGTAGTTCCGCTAGCACAAAGCTTGACGCTCGATTTATCAATCGTGGCTCCAGAAGCAGCGGTGTCATTTGTGGTCACGTCGACAGAAATAGGGGCAAGTGTGTTACCAGTTAGTGTGTCGGCTACTGCAACAGGTGCAGGCACAACTGTCACATTTAGGGTAGATCTAACAGTCTGTGGAGTGTTAGAGAAACCATCGGCAATCTGGTAGGTGATTTGAGTTGCTTCACCGGAGAAACCAACAACTGGAGTGAAGTTGATCTTTCCAGATGAAACCGCATAAGTTCCTTGACCAGTAACTGTCAATGTGTTCAGTGCACAGTTTGTTGTGGTTCCTGTAGCACAGATTTTCAAGGTGTTGTTGCTGAAAGACTCACCGGTTGTTGGCTTGTCATTGGCAACAATATCGATTGTGGTTGCAGCACCAGATTTCACTGAGGCAGTGTCTGCAGTTGCAAAGGCACGCATAGTATATGAAGCCTTAACAGTTACATCAGCACCACCGGCAGTACCAGTAACAGCAGGTGAATCTAGAGGAGTTTGGATAGTTGTGAAGTTCACTGGGTTCTGAGGCGTTGCTACGAAGACACCACCACCTGCGTAGGTGTAAGGAGCTCTGAACACCATTGCCACATCTCCTGGGCCAACACCGTTTACTAGAGGGATATCAGCAAATCGAAGTTTGTATGTTCCAGCTTTGACATAACCAAAATCAAGCGTTCCAGCAGCATCGCTGGTAGCAACAATTGGGTTTCCGTTGGCATCGTTTAGAACGTTTCCTGACCCATCAAGAAGAGTCGCAGGAATTCCAGGAATTGGAATCAGGGTAGAAGGGAAAGCCGTGTATGCCTTTCCTTGTCCCACGACACCTATCATTTTGAAACCACAAGCAGATGTGGCTGGAGGTGCAACGGTTAGATCAGATGAGGTAACTGAGTAGTTGGTTACCTGAGAAGTTGCACTTGTTGAAGAGCCAGATGCTGTGAAGCTAGCAAATGTAGTTTCTGGAGTTCCAACAATGGTTGTTGTAGGACAGATGACGTTTACTGTCAAAGATAGACATAGCTGAGCTGAGGTGCTCTGCATTAGCAAAGTTCCAGTGGATGCCTTGTTGTTGTCTTTACCAACAAAGTTGACAGTAAACACCGCGCCTGAGCCTAGATCGGCTGGAGTGACGCTTCGAAGATCAACATAGTCTTCTGTGTTAAAGGCCACTCCCGACCAGGTAGTGCCACCTGATTCAAGAACAGAGCCGTTTGCCTTTGTAATGGTCAAGCTAGCCGATGTGTAGTCAGTTCCTCTTACTAGTCCACCTAGTGTGAATCTGTCGTAGCCAGTTCCTGAGGTTCCATCACACGCGAGGTTTCTAGAGATATCGGCTTGCTTGAATGTTGCTGCAGCCATCTTGATCTGACAGCCGAAGGTACCGGTTGAGATTGAGATGGGAGCAAGGATACCTGCGTCACCATTAGTCCAGATACAGTCACTGTTTCGGTAATCCGACTCAATTGTGTAAACCTTCAGTTCCTGAGGAACGTTCATTCTTAACTGACCCATGCCAGATACTAGGGTCGATGCCTGCCAGTTAGCACAGGCACTGCTAGTTGCGTAGTCATAGCAATACAAAGATGAGTTGCTGTTGAATGCGTTAGCAATAATCAGCTTGGTTCCAACAGTTTCTGTGAAGTTTTGGAAACGTCCAGGATTGATAGTTGTGATAGCAGCTTGAACTGTGTTGTTTCCGTTGAATCTTGTTCCATCGGCAGCAAAACACTTGTTGTCGTTAGTGAAACAAACACCATTTACTTGTCCAGCGGCATCAGGCTGAAGATACATCGCAACGTTAGAGGCGATTGAGCCAAGTTGCTGGTTGACACCAGTCCAGCCAGGGCAGAGGGCCTGAGTTTTAGCATTGAAACAAATTGCAAAGCTGCCGTATTGCCCATAGACATTTCCAAAGGCGACATCAAGGTTAGTTGTGATGTTAGGCCATGCGTTAGCAATGTTGGTAGGAGCAGTTCCTGCTAGTCCAGTAAGAGTAGGGGAGTTACAAACTGCACCCAAGCCATCATTTGCTAGGTAGTCCAAGCAAAGAAGCCTAGGAACTGTAATGTCCCAAGAATAGATCTTTCCTTCAGCTGCGATGATATTGAAAACGCTTGTTGAGGCTGCACCAGTTCTAGCCTGAATCAATTTGAATGCGGTTGCCTTTGAACCACCACAGAGAGTTGGAACCTTGATGTCTGAGACATCAACACAGACAAATCCTGTTCCCTGAGCTGAATCAGCGTTACCCACCCAGATGTGCTTGTTTACTTCGTCAAAGAACTGAGTAGAGGCGATGTTCGAACCGAAGCCGTGAGTTGCCATGTTGAAAGGCCATGCTGAAGAACAGAATGATCCATCCTCGACGTTTCTACAGTCAATCGAGCTGTTCACCAGTCCACGGTGATAGGTGTTGAACATGTAGCCTCTGCTATCAAAGGCTGTAGCAAACCCATCTCCGCCAGTTCTATAGGCACCGTTAACAGTTCCAACAGTTCCAGCTGATGAAGAAGTAGTAGAGATAAGTTGTCTACCATCACCCGATACTCCACCAGAGTTCAGAGATCCAACAGCCTTAACCTTTACTACCTGAGCCCAGTTAGTAGGAGTAGCCACAAAGTTGGTTCCATCTGTTGAATAAGTCAGAGTCCAACCAGCAGGAGCCTTCACATCGGTAGGGCCAGTCAGCCTTACCTTGGTTGCGTCAATATTTTGAATAATCTCTTGCGTTGATTGACCCAGAGTGCTCACTGCCGGTATCTGTGTCGTCAAATCAACCTTGTTACCTGCAACTACCGTCGAGACCGACAGGCTGCTTGTCATAGCAGGTGAGGCAAAGGCCTGTGCTGAGACAAGAATTAGTAGAAGGGAAGATGCCACAGCCAAAGCTGCAACAAGTGAACGACGGGTGATTTTTGCGAGATTATTCATGGAATCAAGCGTAAATTAGCCTAAATTTTTGTTGCCAAGTAGGTTCGGTTTTAGGAACACACAAAACTAATCTACATTCGTAAAAACTAACATTTGGGTACGAGCTAGAAAAAACTTATTTGAGCAGTGAAGCCATCTGCTTGTAAATGAGCTTTGCAGCATAAACAGGATTCAATCTTGATAAGAAGTCCATGGTCTTGGCATCTTTACCAATTACTACTCTTGGAGTGCTCTTCTCGATTGCATCAACCATTAGTTTGGCTGCAACATCAGCTGCAGTTGTTGGGAAGGCTTTAGCATTTGAATCTGCAACCATGTTGCCCATTCCTGAGTTGGCAGCAATGTTTGTGGCAATTGCCCCAGGGAAGACGATGGTCACACCAACATTGGTGTTCAGTAGTTCAGATCTAAGGCCTTCAGTTAGTAACTTGATAGCTGCCTTAGATGCGCCATAAACACTTTGTCCTGGAACGGGAGCATATGCACCCATCGAGGAGACGTTCAGGATGTGTGCTTCAGGTCGCTTCAGCAACTCAGGTAAGAAACCTTTGATAAGCATTAGTGGACCTGTGAAGTTAACGTTCATCACGTGATGCGCATCTTTCATTGAGAGTTCATTAACTTTCACAAAAGGTTGGATGATGCCAGCGTTGTTGATTAAGGCATCAACTGAACCAAGTGCACTAATGACAGCAGCAGGAAGTGCCTGCACTGCCTTCTCATCTGAAACATCAAGGATGTGTTCTGAGGATGTTCCACCTAAAGCCTTCACCATCGCGGATGTCTCAGCTAGGGTTTCTTGACGGAAATCGACAAGTGCTACCTTGGAACCCCTTTTGACTAGCTCTAATGCGATCTCTCGACCCATTCCGCTGCCAGCTCCAGTAACAACAACAACTTTTCCGTTTAGCTCCATTTGATTTCCTTTGTCTTACTTTGAGTGTATCCCTATGGGGTTGGCAGCTTGACGCCACCTTCGGTTAGGGCATGGCTTTCAGGTAGCCTTAGAGCATGAAACTAAAAGATATTGAACTTGTAATGCTCGATGGATCAACCAAGACTTTTGGTGAGATCCAAGGCAAAGTAACCATGGTTGTCAACGTTGCCTCTAGATGTGGCCTTAGCCCACAGTATGAAACTCTTGAAGCCATGCAGAAGAAATACAAAGACCAAGGTTTCACAGTTATTGGCGTTCCTTCAAACCAGTTCTTCCAAGAGCTAAAGTCTTCAGATGATATCTCTGATTACTGCTCAACTACATGGGGTGTTACATTCCCTATGACTGAGAAGGCCAAGCTAAACGGTAAGAGTGCTCACCCGCTATACAAGGAACTAACTAAAGCTGTAGATGCTGAAGGCAATGCAGGAAATGTGAAGTGGAACTTCGAGAAGTTCTTAGTTCTGCCTAATGGTGAAGTGAAGAGATTTAGACCAACAACCAAGCCTGATGCAGAACCAATCATCGAGGCTATTGAAGCAAACCTAAGCTAAGTGAGAAACTTCTTCTGAAGTTAGAGTTACCTTCTGCATAAGAGCACTCAGCTGCTCAATGGTTCTTCCAGAGGCAATTGGAACTGTGACCCCAGTCTGATTTCTGAGCCATTCAAGTGCAACAGCGGTATTTGAAACTGAATGTCTTTGGGCAATCTCTTCAACACGATTTAGAAGTGCATAGTTCTCAGCATTGGCGTAGTTGTTACCAACCGCCACTGCTCGAGCAGAGTCAACACTTTGTCCAGCTTTGTATTTTCCTGATAGAAATCCGCTACCTAGCGTTGAGTAGGGAAGTCCTGAGATACCAAACTCCTGAACAGATCTTGCACCATCAGATTCATATGGCTCTCTAGCGACAAGACTGTATCTGTTTTGCAAAGCAATGTAGCTTGTTAGGTTGTTTTCTTTGCTGATTTTTAGCGCCGTCTCTAGTCGATCGTAGGTGTAGTTCGAGGCAGCGATGTAGCGCACCTTTCCTGCAACAACCAGTTCGTTGAAGGCATTCAAAGTTTCTTCTAGGTCAGTCTCGAGATCATCGCTGTGGGCATAGTAGATGTCGATGTAGTCAGTGCCGAGTCTTTTCAAGCTGTCATCGCAAGCAAGAGCTATGTTCTTTGCCCCAAGACCTTTTCTTGATTCCAGCATGGCAACTTTGGTGGCAATAACAACATCGCTTCTCTTGCCTGATTGCTTGAGCCACTGCCCAATGATACTTTCGCTCTCACCACCCTGGTTGCCCTCTTTCCAAGAAGAGTAAACATCGGCTGAGTCTATGAAGTTGCCGCCATGCTCAGTGAGATGGTTCAGAAGTTCGAATGATTGAGCTTGATCTGCCGTCCAGCCAAAAACGTTGCCACCAAAGCAAAGGTTGGAAACTTTCAGATCTGTTTTAGGAAGAGTGAGCACTACTTCTTAACTCTGGTTTTGATAAGAGATGCAACGGTAGCAATTGTTATGGTTACCAGAATCACACCAAGAGAAGTGTTAGTGCTGATTTCAGGCAAGCCTTCAAAGTGCTGTCCACCGTTGATGAATGGAAGTTCATTCTCGTGCAGTGCGTGGATGACCAGCTTGACACCAATCCAAGCAAGGATCACAGATAGACCGATACCTAGGTAAACAAGTCTTGAAAGAAGTCCACTTAGTAAGAAGAACAGGTGGCGAAGACCAAGAAGAGCGAATGCATTGGCAGTGAAGACAATGTAAGGCTCCTTGGTTAGACCATAGACCGCAGGGATGCTGTCTAGGGCAAATAGAAGGTCAGCGCTACCGATTGCAATCATCGCGAAAAGAAGTGGAGTGTAGTAGCGCTTACCGTTCTTCTTGATTGAGATCTTAGAACCGTGGTAATCGTCTGTTACGTTAACTCTCTTCTTGATGAAGTCAATGAACTTTCCACCTGGAGCATCGTCAGATGAGTGAGATTTGAAGTGGTCGCGAACCAAAGTGTAAGCGGTGTAAATCAAGAATGCACCGAATAGGTAGAACACCCATGAGAATCTGGAGATAGCAACGGCACCGATTGCGATGAAGATGAATCGAAGTACTAGAGCGATCAAAATACCAATTGTTAGAGCTTGGCGCTTAGCCTTTTCAGGCACTGCTAGCTTGGTGAAGATGATTAGGAAGATGAATAGGTTGTCAATGGACAGGCTGTACTCAGTGATGAATCCGGCTAGGTATTCGCTGTCATAAGGGCTGCCCCATGTTTGTCCCACGTAAAAGTAAAAGCCAATCGCTGCAGCCAAAAATATGCTGGTAAAGATGGCTGACTCTTTGAAAGTCGGGTCACCTTTGCGCTTGAGCTGAAAAACAAGGTCGATAAATATTACTGCCGTGATGATGATGGCTGTAATAACCCAGACTTCTAAGGAAACATTCATTGATGGAGTATTCATGGCTAAATCCTACTTGAGAGTTCAGACCACTAAGAGTTGCCTAAGCCTGGACTCACAGCGTTTTTTGACTAATTGGCAAATGCCTCAATAGGAGGACAGGAACAGACTAGGTTTCTATCTCCATATACGTTGTCAATGCGGTTCACAATCGGCCAGTACTTGTTTCTGAACTGTTTAGCAGGGAAGACTGCGGTCTCACGGTCATACTTCCTGTTCCATTCAGAAGCTATGTTCTTGGCTGTGTGTGGAGCATTTCTCAAAGGTGACTCTTCAATTGTGTACTTGCCTGAGGCAACTTCATCAATCTCAGCTTTGATAGCGAGCATTGAATCAATGAATCGATCAACTTCTTCTTTAGGTTCAGATTCGGTTGGTTCAATCATGAGAGTTCCAGCAACAGGGAAGGACATGGTTGGAGCATGGAAACCGTAGTCAATCAAGCGCTTAGCAACATCTTCACCGGAAACACCAGTGTCTTTAGTGATACCTCTGATGTCGATGATGCACTCGTGAGCAATCAAGCCATTCTTACCTGTGTATAGAAGCGGGAAAGCGTGATCAAGTTTCTTAGCAATGTAGTTCGCTGAGAGAACTGCAACTGCAGTTGCATTCTGCAAACCATGTGCACCCATCATTCTGATGTATGCCCAAGAGATTGGAAGAATGCTTGCTGAACCGTATGGGGCAGCTGATACGGGTCCATAACTAGGCAGAGCTGACTGCGCATTAGCGTGACCAGGCAAGAACTCCTTGAGGTGAGATCTAGCAGCAACTGGGCCAACACCTGGACCTCCACCACCGTGAGGGATACAGAAAGTCTTGTGAAGGTTTAGATGGCTAACGTCTCCACCAAATAGACCAAACTTTGCATAACCAACAACAGCGTTAGTGTTTGCTCCATCGATGTAAACTTGCCCACCAGCAGCGTGAACCTGATCACATATATCAACGATTGCTTCTTCGTAAACACCGTGGGTGCTTGGGTAGGTAACCATAAGAGCAGCTAGCTTGTCTCCAGTAGCTGCAATCTTTGATTTTAGATCTGCAACGTCAACGTTTCCATTCTCATCGCAGGCAACAACAACCACCTCCATACCTGCAAGAACCGCAGAGGCAGCGTTAGTACCGTGAGCACTTGAAGGAATCAGACAAACAGTTCTCTGCTTATCTCCTCTAGATAGGTGATAGCCACGGATTGCCAATAGACCAGCAAGTTCACCTTGGCTACCAGCATTAGGCTGCAGAGAAACTTCTTCATATCCTGTGACATCTGAAAGCCAAGCAGTTAGCTGCTCGATTAGTTCTAGATACCCTTGAACATCTTCTCTAGGAGCAAATGGGTGTAGACCTGCAAACTCAGGCCAGGTAACAGCTTCCATTTCAGTTGTTGAGTTCAACTTCATCGTGCAAGAACCTAGAGGAATCATTCCTCTATCTAGAGCAAAGTCATAATCAGCTAGACGCTTGAGGTATCTCAGCATTGCTGTTTCTGAGTGATATGAATTGAATACTTCGTGTGTGAGGTAATCAGTTGTTCTTGCTAAAGAGTTTTCGACCTTGCTGTCAGCAAGAGTGCTGCTTACTCCAAAAGCATCAAGGACATCTTGAAGAGTTTCAAGTGAAGTTGTTTCATCAACTGAGATTCCGATGGTCTTTGAATCGATAACGAGCATGGTGATGTTTTTTGATCTTGCTGATTCGAAGACCTTGTGGGCATCAACATTTGAAACAGTGAATGTGTCAAAGAAGTTCCCACCAGAAGCTTCAAGTCCAGAAGATCTAAGAGCTTGAGCTAGTGAGTGAGCGTTGTTCTGAACTTGAGTTGCTATTGCCTTAAGTCTTTGTGGGCCGTGATAGACGGCATACATTCCTGCCATAACTGCAAGAAGAACCTGAGCGGTACAAATGTTAGAGGTTGCTCGTTCGCGTCTAATGTGTTGCTCTCTAGTTTGAAGAGTCAGACGATAGGCAGGTGAGCCGTCTGAAGTAATTGAAACACCAACAAGACGTCCAGGCATTGAACGCTCTAGGTCTTCTCTAACTGCTAGGTAACCAGCGTGAGGTCCACCAAAACCCATAGGAACACCAAAGCGTTGGGTTGATCCAACAACAACATCGGCACCCATCTCTCCTGGTGGGGTGTAAAGAGTTAGAGCTAATAGATCAGCTGCTGCAAGTGAGATTGCGTTATTAGCTTTAGCGTGAGCAAACAAAGCAGTTAGGTCATAGAACTGACCAGATGCTCCTGGGTATTGAGCGAAGACTCCAAAGAACTCTTCTGAAAGAAGAGCAGGGTTCTTAGAGGCTTCTGCTAGGTCGAAGTATCTAACCTCGATGTTCACAGGTTCTGCTCTGTGATCTAGAAGAGCTTTAGTCTGCGGGAATATGTCGCTTGAGACATAGAAGATGTTTGATTCAACTGAGGATGAGCGTCTTGCAATAAGCATTGCTTCAACAGCTGCTGTTCCTTCATCAAGCATTGAGCCATTAGCAGTTTTCATGCCAGTTAGGTCAGTAACCATGGTTTGGAAGTTAATGATTGCTTCTAGTCGTCCCTGAGAGATCTCAGGTTGGTATGGGGTGTAAGCGGTATACCAAGAAGGGTTCTCTAGAACATTTCTTTTGATAACTGCTGGAGTGTGGGTTCCGTAGTAACCCTGTCCAATCAAAGATGTTGTAACTCTGTTCTTACTAGCAATCTTTCTTAGTTCAGCAATAGCTTGTGCTTCTGAGATTGCTTCAGGAAGAAGTGAGTCACCTTCAAAACGAATTGCTTCAGGTAATGCAGCATCAAGTAGTTCAGCAAGAGTTGAATACCCGAGGGTAGCCAACATGTCTTTCTGATCTTGAGCGTTAGGCCCGATGTGGCGGTATTGAAAATCTTCGTGAGATAAGACCATTAACCTTTAGCCTTCACCAGTTAGAGCGTCATACTCTGCGGCAGTCATTAGTTCAGGTAGCGAAGTGAACTTCACTTTGATCAACCATCCAGCACCAAAAGGATCAGTGTTGACAGTTTCTGGAGCTGAGACAACAACATCGTTTATCTCAACAACTTCACCGTCTAGTGGGGCATAAAGTTCACCAACAGACTTGGTTGATTCAATCTCGCCACAAATCTTCATGTATGTAGTTGAGGTGCCAATCTTTGGAAGATCGACGAAGACTACATCGCCAAGTTTCTCTGCAGCATATGCAGTGATGCCGATTGTGGCAACATCACCTTCTACTAGGACCCACTCGTGCTCTTTGGTGTAACTGCGGTTAGTTGGATTGCTCATGATTTTCCTTTTGGGTTATTTTGAACGTTTGTAGAAAGGTAGTTTGACAGTAGTCATTGGTAGGCGGGTTCCTCTGATATCAACACTTACGGTGTTGCCTAGTTCAGAGAAATCTGTTTCTAGGTACCCCATGGCTACTGGGTAACCAAGGGTAGGAGAAAGTGCTCCTGAGGTAATAATGCCGATTTGAACTGTTGAGTCTGCATCTGCATAAAGCGGGTAATCAGCCCTTGCAGCTCTTTTACCCTCGCCAACTAGGCCAACTAGTTTCCTGGATGTGGTCGAAGTTGAGAGTTGCTCTAAGGCAGCTTTGCCAACGAAGTCATCTCTATCTAATCTGACTACTCTTGCAAAGCCAGCTTCATAAGGATTCACATCTAAGTTCAGTTCGTGACCGTAAAGCGGCATTCCTGCTTCAAGTCTTAGGGTGTCTCTAGATGCTAGACCGCAAGGAACTGCTCCTGTTTCAATCAGGGCGTTGAATACTTTGACTGCTTCTTTCGAACTGAAGAGAACTTCAAAGCCATCTTCACCTGTGTAACCAGTCCTGCAAAGGTAAGCGCTAACTCCACTTACAGTTCCTTCACCGATTGAGTAGTAAGGAAGAGTTGAAAGATCTGTATTGGTTAGTGTCTGCAAGATTGCTGTTGCGTTAGGTCCTTGAATAGCAAGAAGAGCATATTCATCGCTCTTGTCCTGCACTCCACTAAAACCAACAGTTGCTGCTCTACTAGTTAGCGCTGAAACAACTGCATCTCTGTTTGCTGCGTTAGCGATAACTAGGAAAGATTCTTCAGCCATGCGATAAACAATTAGGTCATCGATGATGCCACCTGATTGGTTGCAGATCAAAGAGTACTTAGCTTTGCCATTTTCAATTAGTGATGCTTGACCAACTAGTGCGTAGTCAAGGAATGCTGCAGAACCTGGACCTTCAATAAAGATTTCTGCCATGTGGCTGATGTCAAATAGCCCAGCGTTAGTTCTAACAGCTTCATGCTCAGCTAAATCACTTGAATATCTAACCGGCATATCCCAGCCACCGAAATCAGTAAAACTAGCCCCAAGACGGGCATGTTCGGCGTGCAAAGGAGTTTGAGGCATATGGATAATTTACGCCAGTTTCAGGGACCTCTTGGACCCCACGCCGAAATGGCTACAGAGCAGGCTGTTGCTGGGTTATGCAGTGGATTCCGCCACCCCTATCAAAGATAGGTCTGGCGTCAATAAGCCTGATTTCACGGCCTGGGTAGACCTCTTCGAGGATGCCTTTAGCCACCTGATCATTAGGGTCATCAAATGCACATAGCAAGACCGCCCCATTGAGGATGTAGTGGTTGATGTATGAGTAGTCGACAAAACCTAGGTCATCTTTTAGAAGCTTTGGGGCTGGAACTCTAACGATTCGAGCATTAGTTTGCTCTTCAAGTCTTGAAATCACTTCATGAGTTACTGAGTTATCTGGGTGAGATGCATCCATCTGGTCATGAACTAGGAGAGTGTCTTCATTAGCGAAGCAAGCAACGATGTCTATGTGACCTTTAGTGCCATAGGTTTCATAGTCTCTAGTTAGACCTCGTCTAATCCAGATAACTTTTTCTGTTCCAAGCTTTGAGTTCAGTTCCTGTTCAACTTCAGCTCTTGTCCAATCCGGGTTTCTTTCAATACCAAGCTGAACTGTTTCAGTTGCAAGAAGTAAACCTGCTCCGTTGGTGTGGATGCCCCCACCTTCGTTGACCATTTCGCTTTTGATGATCTCAGCATTGACATGCTTTGCCATGAATGAAGCAACCTTGTCATCCAAAGCGTAGTTACTCCAGCTTTGAGCACCCCAACCGTTAAAGACCCAGTCGATAGCGCCGAGGGCATTAGTTTCAGAGTTCACAACAAATGTTGCTCCTGAATCTCTAATCCAAGAGTCATCAAGATCACAAACAACTAGTTCTATATCTTTTGATAAATGCTTCTTTGCAGTTTCTAGATGCCTTGCATTTACTAGAACAGTTACTGGTTCATATTCAGAAGCAGTGTTAGCAACCTCTGACCAGGCTAGAAATGCATCTTCTTCCTGGGCATAATCAGCTGCAGGCCAAGCTAGCCATGTTCTCTCATGCTTGACCCATTCGGCAGGAAAGTTCCAACTCATTGCAAATCCTCTGTTGTGTTTTGCTCAACTCCAGCAATGCCGCCATCTATTCCATCACCTGAATCAGTTCTCTCATTGACTACAGGCTTCAAAAGAGCTTGGTAAGTATCTGGTCTTCTTGTTGCTAGGAAAGGGAATAGGTCTAGCCAATCTCTTCTCTGATCTAGGTCTAAGTCCACAACCAATACTTCATCTTCATCCCTTGAAGCACTTGCTAGAACTCGACCATATGGGTCTGAGATGAAGGAACTTCCATAGAAGTTCAAAGCACCTTCATTACCCCAGCGGTTAGGCACAATCATGAAAGTTCCATTGGCAATACCGTTACCAACAATTACCTGCTGCCATAACGGTGCTGTGTCGAACTCTGGATGATCTGGTTCACTACCGATAGCAGTTGGATAAACCAATACTTCTGCACCAGCTAAGGAATAAGCTCTGGCTACCTCAGGGAACCATTCATCCCAGCAAGTTGGTAAACCAAAGCTTGCCATAGTGGCATCTTCGCCTAGCTCTAGCTCATAGACAGGATATCCATCAGGGGAGTTTGGTCCTGGGGCAAAGTATTTGTCTTCGTAGTAACCAGCAGTTACGGGGATGTGAAGTTTAGGTGTGTAAGCGATAAGTTCGCCTTGAGGGTTGACCATGATGGCAACGTTTGTTCCTCGGCCATCGGCTAGCTCAGTGTCTTCATACAAAGAAACGTGAACGAAGATGCCATGTTTTTCAGCGGTGGCTTGAGCAAACTGAAATGTTTTGCCTTCAAGGGTTTCAGCAATGGCAGCAGGTTTTCCAGTTGGCAACTTATCTGCAGGGTATCTACTAAGGGTTAGTTCAGGTAAGAAAACCATTTGTGCACCAGCATTAGCGGCTAGCTCAATGCCCTTATTGAGATTGGCTAGGTGAGTAACTTCATCTTGATCCCAGTGCATCTGAACAAGAGCTACTCTGATTGGTTTTCTGGTTTGCTCTTTGACACGGCTAAGAGAAGGTAAAGCTGGAGTGATGGTTACTTTCATTACTTGCTATCCATTGAGTCGAGTAATTTGACTAGAAGTTTCAAATCGGTTCTTGGATTAACTATCGCAAAGCGAGCGTTAGGTTTTCCATTGTGTGAACTTGGAACAACAAAGCCAAGTTCTTGCTTCAAGATTCGATCGGACCACGCTTGATAATCAGCAAGCTTCCAGCCCTCTTTTTCAAAGACGACAATTGATAGCTCTGGTTCTCTAACAAGAGATAGGCCAGGTCTTTTCCTGATTACATCGGCAATCTGGTGGGCTAGGTGAATGTTTTCTGCAATCGCTTTTCTATAAGCCTTCACGCCATAGGTAGCTAGTGAGAACCAGAGAGGTAATCCTCTAGCTCTTCTAGTTAGGTTGTATGCATAATCACTCGGGTTGTAATCGCCACCATCGGTAAGGGTGTCTAGGTATTCACCGTGTTGAGTGTGTGCAGCTGCTGCTAGCGAAGGCTTTCTATAAACCAGAGCACAGCAGTCAAAAGGAGTGAAGAGCCACTTGTGAGGATCAACGATAAAGGAATCTGCCTTCTCGGTTCCTTTGAATAGCTTCTTACTTTGTGGATCTAGAATTCCAGCTAGTCCGTAAGCACCATCAATGTGATACCAAGCTCCTAGCTTCTTAGCAGCAGCACCTACTTCATCTAGACGATCTACTATTCCAAAGTTTGTGGTTCCTGATGTTGCAACAACAGCAAAGAGGCCATCCTTGATTTTCTTTGCTGCATCCAGAACTGCTTTCCCACGAAGTCTGCCATCGGTATCAACATCGGCCAGGACTACATCAATGTCCATGACTCTTGCAGCTGCCTTTAGAGATGAGTGTGATTCTTTAGAAGCAATGATTGACCAACGCTTAGGAAGTTTCTTTCCTTCCCTTTTGCGCGCAGCAATGGCTGTGTGTCTGGCTGTAACAAGAGCAGAAAGATTACCTAGAGATCCACCTTGAACAAAAACACCACCGGCTGATTTAGGTAAGCCAACTTCTTGGGCTAACCATGAAAGAACTTCGTTCTCAGCAAAGACAGCTCCTGAACCTTCGAGCCATGAACCACCGTAAACAGATGTAGCGGATACAACTAGGTCGAATAGTGTTGCGGCTTCCGTTGGGGCAACAGGAATGAAACTTAGGTAACCAGGGTGATCTGTTGAAATACAAGCAGGGGCTAAAACATCTTCAAAAACTTTGAGAGCTTTCTTGCCACCTAAACCTTTTTCAGAGATAGTTCCACTGGCATGTTTTTGTAAGAACTTGAGAGTTTGTGGTCCATCAAGGGGAGCAGGATCAAGAGCCATTCGTTCGCGTGCGTAATTGATTACATCTTCGCGAAGAGCAATAGTCTCAGGAGTTGAGCTATGCATCTTTGCAGCGGCTTTGCTTGTCATGACTAAAGCCTAATCGCGCGAAGGCTTACGACGTTTGGCTATTGAAAGGGCAAAACCTAAGACACAGACAACAAAGAGCACAATTGAACCAATGTTTCTCTGCTCTGCGATAGCGGCGCAAGAAGTCCAGTCATCTTGCTGAGGAACAGTGCACCAATCAGGGCTAAAGAACCCAATAGCTGAAGCCAAGATGCCCACCAGGGCAACCGTTGCAATCATTGCTAGAGAGTTGTTGCTGATTTCACGCTTAGACATTTAGACCTTAATTGAGTTCATTCTGGATGTTTCAGCAAGAACAATTCCTGCTATCACTATTAAACCTCCAATGACCTCAAGTGTGGTCATTGATTCATTGAGCCAAGCCCAGGCAAATACGGTTGCAAAGACAGTCTCAGCGGTAGCGATAACTCCAACAGCCGTGGCAGAGAGGTTACCTAAGGCAATGTAGTCAAGAAGCATCGGGATAAATGAACCCATGATGCCTATCCATAGCAGCCCTGCCCATACCGGCATGGAGATGTGATCTAGGTTTCCACCCAAGTTGAACACCAGGTTGATGTCAATCATCTCGGCTGGGTTTATGAAGTTCAGGATTGCCCAGAACACAGCTGCAACAGCGAAAGTGTAAAAGAGGGTAGACATGGCATCACGCTTGCGTTGAGTATGTTCACCGATTAGGAAGTAAATGCTTAGACATCCAGCTGCCATAAACGCCCAAGCAACACCAGTTGGATTTAGATCGGAATCCCAGACATTGCTAACTATCGCCAAGCCAATAAGAACAGCAGCAATACCAAACCAAAGCCGTGGCCTTACCTTCTCTTTGAACAGCAATAGGGAAACAAGGGGGACTATGACGATAGCTGTGTACTCGATTAGAAGAGCAACGCTGATTGGGAGAAGACTTACTGCATTTGAGTAAGACCATTGCATGAGAGCAACGCCAAAGATTCCATAAAAAATAAGAACTGGCAATTCTTTCTTAGTAACCCTAAAGGCCTTCCTGTTTGTCAGTAGCAGGAGTATTCCAGCCAGCACTGCTGTGAAGGTTGCCCTAAAGAGGACTAGTTGCTCAGGGCTGATTTCAGTGCCGAGGATTATTTTGACGCTTGAAGCGTTGAAGCCGAACATTAGCGCTGCAAAGGATACGGCGGTAACACCAACAACTGGGTTTCTATTTGCTACTCTGCTCACCTAATAACCCTAGGCTAGAGCCATGACTGAATTTGTACTTGCCGGAGGCTGTTTTTGGTGCCTTGACTCTTCTTACTCCCAGTTCAAGGGCATCATCGATGTTGAATGTGGTTATGCAGGTGGACATACCTCTAACCCAACCTATGAAGAGGTTTGCAGCGAAAAGACTGGCCATGCTGAAGTAGCTAAGGTCATCTTCGATGAGTCAGTCATAAGCGCTGAAGTTGTTCTTGATCTTTACTTCACAGTTCATGACCCAAGGCAGCTAAACCGTCAGGGCAACGACATTGGCTCGAGCTACCGTTCGGCGATGTTCTACCAAGGTGAAGAGCAAAAAGAACTATTTGAGAAAGCCCTAGAGCGAGCAGCAACTATGTGGGATGGAGAAATCGTCACCACCTTGCAGCCACTTGAAATCTTCTGGCCTGCGGAGGATTACCACCAGGACTACTTCATAAACAATCCAGGTAACGCCTATTGCCAAACGGTTGTAAGCGGCAAGATGGCAAAAACCAGATCTTCTTTCACCGAGTATTTGAAGTAAGTCTTTTAGGGGCTGTGGAAAACTACAGCAGCAATTCTTTTTTCTTGGCAATCTTTCTGAATCAGTTATGAAAACTTTTCAGAAAGGCAACACATGTCAGATCAATACACAGTCACCGGTTTAGTCGCAACAACTCCCAGGCATCTGGTAACTCAAGATGGTTTACCAATTACCTCATTTCGTCTAGCAGCATCACTCCGCAAATACGACAAGCAGCTCAACCGTTGGGTTGATGCTGAAACCAACTGGTTCACCATCACCTCATTTCGCCAACTTGCAGTCAACTCTGCTGTTTCAATTTCAAAAGGGGACCGTGTTCTAGTAACCGGTCGACTAAGGGTTAGAGACTGGGATAACGGAGAACGAGCAGGAACATCAGTTGAACTAGAGGCCGAAAGCGTCGGCCATGACTTGATGTGGGGTTCTAGCACTTTCACCAGAACAGTGAACATCCGCGAGAGCGATCAGGATAATGCCCCAGCTCCTGATGAACACGAAGATGACGAGCCTGTAACTAAAGGCAAAGAGAAAGCTCTAGCGAAGAGCTAGTCCAAAGGATCCAGCAGTCGCCTGCCCCTAACTCTCGGCTGCTGGTATGCGACACTCACCTTCAACGAAGCAGATTTAGGCACCTGAGCCCTGATTACTGTCGGATATACTTATCCCGAGCGGACTTGATTGTGAGTGTCGCATTTATCTTTAAGGGACCCAAAAATGGCTGAGTTTATTTACCAGATGATTAAGGCGCGTAAAGCCCACGGCGACAAGGTCATTCTTGACGACGTAACCTTGGCTTTCTACCCAGGTGCCAAGATCGGTGTGGTTGGTCCTAACGGTTCAGGTAAGTCAACAGTTCTAAAGATCATGGCTGGCATGGACACGCCTTCTAATGGTGAAGCCAGAATGAGCCCAGGACACACTGTTGGTATCTTGCTTCAAGAGCCTCCTCTAAACGAAGAGAAGACAGTTCTTGGAAACGTTGAAGAAGCTGTTGCCCACATCAAAGCCAAGGTTGATCGTTTCAACGAGATCAGCGCTGAGCTTGCGAACCCAGATGCCGATTACGACACACTGCTAGGGGAGATGGGTCAACTGCAAGAAGAGATTGATCACCTTGATGCTTGGGATCTTGATAACCAACTAGAGCAGGCGATGGATGCTCTTCGTTGCCCACCGGGAGATACTGCAGTGACACATCTTTCAGGCGGTGAAAGAAGAAGAGTTGCTCTTTGTAAATTGCTTTTAGAAAAGCCAGACCTACTTCTTCTTGACGAGCCAACTAACCACCTTGATGCTGAATCAGTGTTGTGGCTCGAGCAGCACCTAGCTAAGTATCCAGGTGCTGTGCTGGCTGTTACTCACGATAGATACTTCCTAGATAACGTAGCTGAATGGATTCTGGAACTAGACAGAGGTCGTGCTTACCCTTACGAAGGTAACTACTCAACCTACTTAGAGAAAAAGCGTGAGCGACTAGAAGTCGCTGGTAAGAAAGATGCCAAGTTAGCTAAGCGTCTCACTGATGAACTTGAGTGGGTTAGATCATCTGCCAAAGCTCGTCAGACCAAGTCAAAGGCACGTCTTGCTCGTTATGAAGAAATGGCGGCTGAGGCAGATAGAACTAGAAAACTAGACTTCGAAGAAATCCAGATTCCACCTGGCCCAAGACTTGGTTCAATTGTTTTGGAAGCTAAGGACCTGCAAAAAGGTTTTGAAGGACGATCGCTTATCAGTGGTCTTTCTTTCTCACTGCCAAGAAACGGAATTGTTGGCATCATTGGACCAAACGGTGTTGGTAAGTCAACTCTGTTCAAGACCATTGTTGGTTTAGAAAAGCTTGATGGGGGAGAGCTAAAGATTGGTGAGACTGTAAGCATTTCTTACGTTGACCAGTCTCGTGGCGGTATTGATCCAAATAAGACTCTGTTTGAAGTTGTCTCTGACGGTTTGGACTTCTTACAGGTTGGTAACGTTACTGTTCCATCGAGAGCGTATGTTGCTGCGTTTGGATTCAAGGGTCCTGACCAACAGAAGCCTGCTGGAGTGCTTTCCGGTGGTGAAAGAAACCGTCTGAATCTAGCTCTAACTCTGAAGCAGGGTGGAAACCTATTGCTTCTCGATGAGCCAACAAACGACTTGGATGTTGAAACACTTGGTTCTCTTGAGAACGCTCTTTTGGAGTTTCCTGGCTGTGCAGTGGTCATTACACACGATAGATGGTTCCTCGACAGAGTTGCTTCACACATCTTGGCTTATGAAGGTACTGACGATAACCCAGACCAGTGGTACTGGTTCGAAGGTAACTTCCAAGGATATGAAGAGAACAAGATTGCTCGTCTAGGGCCAGAGGCTGCTAAGCCTCACCGTTCAACTTATAGACGACTAACCAGAGACTAGTGATTAGCTAAATCTTCTTTAGGAATACGAACTAGTCCTTCTTGGGCAACTGTTGCTACAAGTTCACCCTTACGGTTAAATATCTTGCCTAAAGACAAACCTCTAGCACCTCGTGCATTAGGGGAGTCTTGAACGTAGAGTAACCACTCATCAACTCGAGTTGGTCTGTGGAACCACATCGCGTGATCAAGGCTTGCTGCCATTAGTCCTGGGTGTGACCAAACTAAACCGTGTCTTCTGTATATCGGTTCAAGTAATGAATAGTCAGATGCATAGGCAAGAGCCGCGTTGTGCAGATTCTGATCATCCGGAAATGGACCGATTGTTTTGAACCACAGTGCCTGATGAGCAACATGCTCACCTTCAACATAGAAGTAAATGGACTTCTCGATGTGTCTCATGTCAAAGGGTCTGCCTTTAGCCCAGTATTTAGCTGATGGTTCATCCATGTCTTTGACTAGTTCATGAAGGGGAGGAAGTGATTCGGGTTCAGGAATACCATCAGGCAAAGAGTCCTGGTGTTCTAAGCCTTCTTCTGCCACCTGGAATGAATAAATAGATGAGAAGAGCGGTTCACCATTCTGGTAAGACTGCACTCTTCTGGTGCTGAAAGATTTACCGTCACGAATGCGGTCAACTGAATATGTAATTGGTAATTCCATATCGCCACCACGAAGGAAATAACCGTGCATGGAGTGGATGAACCTATCTGGTTCGACGGTGGCTGATGCGGCCATTAAAGACTGACCTAGTTGTTGTCCACCAAAAACCCTGCCCGTATACATGAAATTACTTGACCCCATGAATATGTCTTCTCTAGTTCTAGCTACTTTTTGTAAGGATAGGGATTGTAAGAGTTCGCCAAGCGGGTCGGCCGAAATCGGCATTGAATCAGGCAATCTATCTCCACATCGTCATTGATTGGGGTTGCAAGGTAAGTTTATAAGGACATGAAGAATAGTTTTGTTTTACCAACCAATGCCGATGTTGTTGATCTAGGGAAGTACCTAGATAGAGCCAAGCGCATGGACCCTAAGGGTGCAGTTCGTTTGAGAGCGTATGGCGATGTCCTAACCGTTTATGTGGCTCCTATCTTTAGCGGTGAATATGAAGAAGATTCACCTCTGGTACTGGGCCTGAGAACTTTGAAATTAGCTGAGGCGACCGAGTTTGACCTAACAGTATTGATTGCTGATCTTTTAGAGCGAGTTCAATCTGTTGCAGCAGGTGAGGTGCAGGAAGAACAACTTAGTCTTGCTGATCGACTACTGAACATAACTGGTAAGGGCACTGTAGATCCCAATCAGATTTCTCTCGATCTTGAATTGGCTCAAGTGTCTTGGAGTACCGAAACACCAACTAGAACTGGTTGGGAATTAGGTGGCGAGATTCCTGAAGCTGAACTTACTGAAATTGCTCGCAAGGGAATAGCTGAAGTATCAGAAACTCTTCCAGCATCTGTTGGCGGACCTATTGCTGCCAGAGTAAGAAGTGAAATCTGGGGCAGAGCATTTGACTATAAGTTCCCACTTCCTATGGGTTCAGCGTTTGTTGCTGCAGGATTAGGCTTTCTCACCGAAGGTGAAATTGTTCCTTGGTATGTATCGGGGGATTGGGTAAGACTCTCTTCAGAGCACGGTCACGTCTTAGCTAAGTTTGCTAAAGACTACGTTCCGCTAAAGCCTTAGTCATCCATTGTGTTGAGCATGGCTGTTGCTGCTCGATCAAGATAAGCCCACATCTGCGCGTGATAAAGTGGCGGTAATTCTTGAGCAATGAGTGCTGCTTCCATATGCGTAAGCCAGGCTTTTCTTGCTGACGGGTTGATCTTGAATTCCATATGACGCATACGAAGTCTTGGATGACCTCTTTGCTCTTGGTAAGTAGTTGGTCCACCCCAGTACTGTTCTAGAAACAGTTGTAAACGTTCTGCAGCAGGGCCCAAGTCTTCTTCTGGATACATAGGCCTAAGTAGTGGATCTTGCGAGACACCTTCGTAGAACTTTGCACATAGATTCACAAAGAATGTTTTGCCACCAACGGCTTCGTAGATGTCACCCTCAACGTTTGAACCAGTTTGGTGAGTGAGACGAACTGTTTCTACTCGTTCTCTATCTTCGAAGTTTTCTTCGGTCATTAGTTTTTGACGTTGATGTGGATTGCGTTTGGGTTGGAAGCGAGCTTGATGTTTGCCTTGTCGAACTCATCCTTCACTGCCTGTCGCAGCATTCTGGCAACTGAATCTTTATCTTCAGGCTTAGTCTTTTGGACTAAGCGAAGAACTACCTGATCACCTGATAGAGCATTGATGCCCCAGATCTCAGGCTCACCGAGAGCTTTACCATCGATGCTCTTGGCAGCTCTTGATAGCGCTTCTTGAGCAAGAGAGATATCTGTCTGGTATTCGATTGCAACATCTATAACTGCACGAGCCCAACCCTGAGATTGGTTTCCAACTCGCATGATTTCACCGTTACGAACAAACCATAGGGTTCCTTCAAGGTCTCTAACCTGAGTGACTCTAAGGCCTACGCTTTCAACAACACCTTCGGCTTGCCCTAGGTCAACTGAGTCACCAACGCCGTATTGATCTTCGAAGACAATGAACAAACCAGAGATTAGGTCCTTAACAAGTGACTGAGCACCGAAACCAAGACCAGCACCCAAGATACCTGCACCAGCAACAATGGCTCCAGGGGAGACACCTGCTTCAGTTAGAGCAATGCTGATAACAGTGAAGGCAAGACCCCAGGTTGCTAGGTTGCCTAGAACAGATGCGATGGTTCTAGTTCTTTGCAGAAGACGAGCTTGAGCTAAAGGAGATTCTTCTTTGCTGATGCCTTCAATCTTGCGAACACTCTTGGTGACAGAGCTAACAACACGATTGATGGCAACCTGAAGTAAGGCTCTAATAAGTAGAGCAGCCAGAACGCCCAACAAAATGCGCAGGCCTGGACCCCAGTCTGCATAGAAGTCAGTCATCCAAGCTGGCATTTGTTTTCCGCCTATTCTTTATTGAAACTATCTGTCTTGAGCTTGAACCTTTAGGGCTCTGTCTATTGGGTCAAGGTTTTCAACCAACAATCTTCTAAGCGCAGGGATAGCAACAACTTCAGGAGTGTCTAAGAACGCTCTAGTCTTGTCGGCTAGTTCTGATGTTGCTAGTGAGATTGGGTAGAGGTTCACAATTGCATACTCAGCCATCTTGAAAGTCTTGGTGTTCCAAATCTTCAAAACATCTTCGAAGTACTTGTCTACGTATGGGCTTAGTAGATCAGCGGTAGCACCTCTTGAAAAACCAAGAGTTGAATACTGCAGGATGGTGTTCGACCATTCGTTAGTTTCAACTGCGGTGTGCCAGGTCTTAGCCTTTGACTCTGCTGTTGGAATAGCAGCCTTAGCCAGTGCTGCAGCCTTCTGTCCGTTGGCAGTGTTATCGGTAGATAGCATCGCATCTACTTCAGCTTCATCGGCAGCACCAGCTGCAACAAGACCGGTTAGTAGATCCCACTTCAGGTCGGTATCGATTTCACGACCAGCTAGTTTCTCAGAACCAGTTAGCAGTGCACGTAGTGCATCGGTGTGTTCTGTATTGGATGCAAAGCGCGGGAAGTACTTCAGGAACTGTAGCTGAGCTTCAGATCCTGCTGCTGCGTTTCTTGCCATCTCGATTAGAGCATCAGCAATCTTGACCTTGTATTCCAAACGGTGCTCAGGCTTTAGATACATGCTCTGAACAGTTACCAACTGGTTTAGGAGTGTCATCATCGCGGTTGCGTTTGATTCGGTAGCGATGTTCTTTAGAACTAGGTGGATGAAGTCCTTCGGATCTGCTTCAGCATCGCGAGTTGAATCCCAAGCTGCACCCCATAGCAGTGCTCTAGCTAGAGAGTCATCAACAACTGCAAGGTTGTGCAGGGTGGTCTGCCATGATCTGTCATCAAGGCGCAGCTTGGCATAAGCCAAGTCACCATCGTTTAGAAGGATCAGATCAGGGCGCTTGGTTCCAATTAGCGCAGGAACTTCGGTCTTTGCTCCATCGATGTCGATCTCGACTCGGTGAGTTCGAACGACCTTGCCATCAACCAGGTTGTAGTAACCAATACCTAGACGGTGAGGTCTAAGAGTTGGGTAGTCAGGGTGGTAAGACTGCAGCACTGAGAAGGAGGTGATGTTACCTTCTGAAGTTTCGTCTAGCTCTGCACGCAGAGTGTTTACTCCTGAAGTTTCTAGCCATAGCTTTGACCATTCGCGAAGTTCACGACCAGAGGTTAGTTCTAGCTCGGTTAGAAGATCAACTAGTTCAGCGTTAGCGAACTCGTGCTTCTTGAAGTAAGAGGCAAGACCTTTCATGAAGTTCTCTTGACCTACCCAGGCAACTAGCTGTCTAAGAACTGAGCCACCCTTGGCATAGGTAATTGCGTCGAAGTTCACCTGAACATCTTCAAGGTCTCTGATGTTTGCTACCACTGGGTGAGTTGAAGGCATCTGGTCTTCACGGTAAGCCCATGACTTTTCGTGTGAAGCAAATGTTGTCCAGGCTTCTTTGTATTCAGTTGCTTCTGCTGTTGCCAGGTATGAAGCGTATTCAGCGAATGACTCGTTTAGCCATAGGTCATTCCACCAACGCATTGTTACAAGATCACCGAACCACATGTGAGCTAGTTCGTGAAGAACAGTAATGATTCTTCTTTCCTTGATAAAGCCGTTAACTGCTCCGCGGAATACGTAGGTTTCAGTAATTGTTACAGCACCTGCGTTTTCCATTGCTCCAGCGTTGAAGTCTGGAACGAATAGCTGGTCATACTTTTCAAACGGGTATGGGTAATCGAATTGTTCTTCAAAGAATACGAAACCTTCTTTAGTTTTTTCGAAGATGTAATCCGCATCAATGTATTTTGCTAGAGATGAACGCCCGAATACTCCAAGTGGAATGGTTCTACCGTCGCTTGAAGTTAGTTCATCTCTCCACTCGGTGTATGGACCTGCAACAAGAGCGGTGATGTATGAAGAGATTCTTGGGGTAGGGGCAAATACCCAAACTGATGTTCCATCTCCTCTGTCTACTGGAGTTGGGGTAGGGGAGTTAGAAATCATCTTCCAGTTGCTAGGACCTGTAACGGTGAACTGGAAGGTCGCCTTTAGATCTGGCTGCTCGAAGACTGCAAACATTCTTCTTGAGTCTGGAACTTCGAACTGGGTGTATAGGTAAACCTCGTTGTCGACTGGGTCAACAAATCTGTGAAGACCTTCACCGGTGTGCATGTAAGGGTTATCGCTAACAACAACTAGCTCATTATTGGCCTCTAGGTTATCCAACTGGATGCGAACACCGTCAGAAACTGAAACGTCCAGGTCTTTGCCGTTCAGGGTGACGCGGTGAACCTTCTTGGTAATGGCGTCAATAAAGGTTGAAGCTCCGATTAGGTTGCTTGTGAACTTGACTGTTGTAGTAACCCCGAAGACTTCTTCACCCCTCATAAGGTCTAATTCAACGGTGTATGAGGATACTTCCAAGAGCTCGGCGCGCTCGGTAGCTTCAATTCGGGTGAGATTTTCAGCAGGCATTACAACTCCTATGTCAGGTTTATTTCAACAGCAACTAGCCTAGTATTGACCAACAACACTGCTAGAAGGTTTTATCAAGATGCGCATACACATAGCCACAGATCATGCTGGATTAGAGCTCAGCCACTTCCTAATCAAAGAACTAGAGGCCATAGGCCTGGAGGTCTTTGACCACGGGCCTAAAGAGTATGACCCGCTGGATGACTACCCAGGATTCTGTATAACAGCAGCCTTGGCTGTCAGGGCTGACGAAGACGCTGGCCAAGAGGCTCTGGGCATTGTCCTAGGTGGCTCAGGTAATGGTGAGCAGATTGCTGCTAACAAGGTTCAGGGCATTAGAGCTGCCTTGGTCTGGAATCTAGATACCGCCAAGTTAGCCCGTCAGCACAACGATGCCAACGTTGTTGCAGTTGGTGCAAGGCAGCATTCCCAAGAAGAAGTTCTGGAACTGATCAAGGCATTCATTGCCGAGCCTTTTTCAAATGATGAGCGTCACGTTAGAAGAATTGGCAAGATTGCCACTTACGAGCAAACCTCAGAAATTATCTAAGGTCCTGAAGTTATAAATGCCTGAGGGTCACTCCGTTCAAAGAACTGCCAATGAGTTCAACAAGAAGTTCAAAGGCAAGCCCGTTCGAGTTGATTCTCCGCAGGGAAGATTCTCATCCGAAGCCAAACTAATTGATGGGCAAGTTTTCAAAGGTGCTAAAGCAATTGGCAAGCAGTTGTTTCTCAATTTTGATAATGGTCTAACCTGTCGAGTTCATTTAGGTATCTATGGCAAATGGCGATTTATTGATGAGATAGAGAAGGCCATGTATGGACAGGTGCGAGCAAGGTTTTATAACGATGAGTTTTTAGCCGATCTTCGTGGTCCAACTATCTGTGAAGTAATAGATAAGCGAGCCGTCAAAGACATTGAGAACCGGTTAGGTCCTGACCCAACAAATACAGACCCTAGGGGATTGCAGAAACAAAGGTTTATTGAACGAGTTCAAAGCTCAGCTAGCCCAATTGGAATACTTCTGATGAATCAAGAAGTCATTAGCGGCATTGGAAACGTCTATCGAGCTGAGATTTTGTTTAGGGCTCAGATCAGCCCTCATGTGCCAGGTAAGTCTTTATCGGTTTCTCAAGTAGAAGAACTCTGGCTGGATTCTGTGAAACTAATGAAAGTTGGAGTTGCCACAGGGTTCATGACAACTAGGGAAGAGCGCCTCAAGAAGAGGACTAAAAAGGCAGATCGGAACTACGTCTATAAGAGGGAAGGGCAGAAGTGCCTGCGTTGTGAGGGATTGGTCTCAATAGAACTAATGGCAACCAGGAAGCTTTATTGGTGCCCTGGTTGCCAGTTCTAGGCCTGTTTATAAGCCTTGTGGAGCGGGTGACGGGAATCGAACCCGCACAATCAGTTTGGAAGACTGAGACTCTACCATTGAGCTACACCCGCATTTGTGGATTTGATTCTGCTCTCATACATTCTATGGGTTAGGATTACGGAGGTTGTTTTGTTTTGGAGAAATTCAGGATAAAAACCACCGGGGTGTAGCGTAGTGGCTAGCGCGCCTGCTTTGGGAGCAGGATATCGCAGGTTCGAGTCCTGTCACCCCGACCATTTTTGCTTAAAAATAGGTTGGCTCTAGCTGACCACGTCTAATGGAGCCACTTGTGAAAACCACTGTTGAACGACTAACCCCAACCAGAGTCAAGCTAACAATTGATGTAACTCCAGAAGAGTTCAAGCCAAGTCTTGATCACGCTTATGAGCACATTGCTGAGAGCGTAAACATTCCTGGTTTCCGTAAGGGCAAGATTCCAGCAGCAATCCTTGATCAAAGAGTTGGCCGTCCAGCAATTCTTGCTCACGCAATCAATGATGGTCTTGACAGCATTTACCGTTCAGCAATCGAAGCGGAAAAACTTCGTCCACTAGGTCAGCCTTCGGCTGAAGTGAAGCAGTCTCCAGATGAGAAGACATTTGCAGGCAACCTGGTTGTTGAAATCCAAGTTGAGGTTCGTCCAGAAATCAAGCTTCCTGAATACAAGGGCATGAAAGTAACTGTTGATGTAATCAAGGTTGATGCCGCTGAAGTTGATGGAGAAATCGATCGTCTTCGTGCACGTTTTGGAACTCTAACTACTGTTGAGCGTCCTGCTAAGAAAGGCGACTTCACTTCAATCGATTTGGTTGCAAATGTTGACGGCAAGCAGATTGACCAGGCACAAAACATTTCTTACGAAATCGGTAGCGACTCACTTCTAGATGGAATTGATGACGCACTTGACACTCTCACCGCTGGTGAGACCACAACTTTCAAGAGCAAGTTGGTCGGTGGCGACATGGCCGGTCAAGAAGCTGAAATCACCGTTACCCTAAACGCTGTCAAGGAGCGCGAGCTTCCAGCAATTGATGATGCATGGGCAGCAATGGCTAGCGAGTTCGACACTGTGAAAGAACTCAAGGCAGGTCTTGAAGACCAGATCAAGAAGTCAAAGTCTTACACTCAGGGTCTTCAGGCTAGAGAGCTACTAACCGAAGAACTTCTAAAGCTTGTTGATGTTCCAGTTTCAGAGGAACTAATCAACTCTGATGTTGAGCGTCACCTAGAAGGCGAAGGCCGTCAGGCTGACGATGCTCACAGAGCAGAAGTTATCGTTGAGTCAACCAAGTCTTTCCAGGTGCAGATGTTGCTAGATGCAATCGCTGAAAAGGAAGAAGTTAGAGTCAACGAGAACGAGCTTTTGCAGTACCTAATGCAGGCAAGCCAGTCTTATGGCATGGATGCAAACGAGTTCGTAAAGGCAGTGGATGCTCAGGGCCAGATCCCGTCATTCGTAGCTGAAGTGGCTAGACGAAAAGCCCTATCTGTCGTTCTTGAGAACGCCAAGGTCACTGACTCAGATGGTAAAAAGGTCGATTTGGCTGAATTCACCAAGACAGATGACGGATTCAGCCCTGACAACCACGAAGGTCACGACCACAACTAACCTTTAGGCGATTATTGCCTGTGGCGAACATGAGAATGTTTTGTGGGTTTCCTCGGTTATCTTGATTATGCAAAAGAGATTAGAGGAGCAGTAAATGGCTGAAAACACACCACAGAGCAATGTCTTTGAGAGATTACTCAAAGACCGCATTATTTGGCTAGGCGACGATGTTCGCGATGACAATGCCAATGAGATTTGCGCCAAGATGCTTCTTCTAGCAGCTGAGGATTCAACTAAGGACATCTTCCTTTACATCAACTCTCCAGGTGGATCGATCACCGCTGGTATGGCTATCTACGACACCATGCAGTACGTTCCAAACGATGTTGTAACAGTCGGTATCGGTATGTGTGCATCGATGGGACAGTTCCTACTCACATCAGGAGCTAAGGGGAAGAGATTCATTACTCCTAACACTCGTGTTCTACTTCACCAACCAAGCGGTGGTTTCGGTGGAACAGCTGCAGACATTCAGACTCAGGCTTTCCTAATCAACGATATGAAGAAGAAGCTTGCAGCTATCACTGCAAAACAGACTGGCAAGACAGTTGATCAAGTAATGGCGGATGGTGACCGCGACCGCTGGTTCAGCGCTCAAGAGGCTTTGGAATATGGCTTTGTTGATCACATTCAAGAGTTTGCGTCAGTTTCAACCGGCGTTGGCAAGAAGTAAGGAAGAGACTAATGAATAGAGAAAACATGCCAGAAGCTCGTTACATTCTTCCTTCCTTCGAAGAAAGAACTCCTTACGGTTCTCGTTACCTAGACCCATACACAAAGCTTTTCGAAGACCGAATCATCTTCCTAGGTGCTCAGGTTGACGATGTTAGCGCTGATGACATCATGGCTCAGCTACTGGTTCTTGAAAGCCAAGACCCTGATAGAGATATCACCATGTACATCAACTCACCTGGTGGATCTTTCACAGCTCTAACTGCTATCTATGACACCATGCAATACATCAAGCCTCAGATTCAGACTGTTTGTTTGGGTCAGGCAGCATCTGCTGCGGCTGTTCTTCTTGCTGGTGGTGCTCCAGGTAAGCGTCTAGCACTTCCTAACTCAACCATTTTGATTCACCAGCCAGCATCCGGTGGTGGCGGTCGTGGTCAGGCTTCTGACATTGAGATTCAGGCGGCTGAGATTATGCGCATGAGAGTTTGGCTAGAAGAGACAATCGCTAAGCATTCAAAGAAGTCTGTTGAAGAGGTAAGCAAGGACATTGAGCGTGACAAGATTCTCACAGCTGCTCAAGCTCTTGAATATGGTCTGATTGACCAAGTCTTGACTTCACGTAAGGGCTAAACCCCTTTCTGTGTAAACACTGATAGAGCCTCTGTTTATCTCATAAGCAGGGGCTCTCTGCTAATCTGTTAGTAAGTTTTGTGCGAAACGGTCACTTTTTATCTGGAGGCTCGCTTGCGCATCTTTGTTCGTTATCTCACCATCGTCGCCTTGAGCGTCGGGTTTCTGGGGATAACCTCCGTAACTAACGCCGCCACTGTGAACTCCAGCATGTCTCGAGTCAAGAGCTTCTCTGCTGTTGGCTCTGACAAGGTAGTGACTTTGAAGTGGCTAAAAATGGCTAGCACTTCGAGGTTCAAGATCAGTGGCTATCAGATCACAGCGACCAAGGGTAGCTGGAAGTCCATCAAGAAAGTTTCAGCATCTGCAACAACTTTTAGATTTACCGGTCTAACCAATAACACCAACTACAGATTTCTTATCTCGGCTATGAGTGGAAGATTCTTATCTCCAGCCATTGCAATCACTTCAGCACCGAAAGCTTCTTCTAAAGAAAACGCCATTGAGTTTGGTCAGCCAGCAGATATGTTCCTAAACGATGAAGACCAAACATTATTTGGCAATGCACTGAGTGAAGTTTTGGTCTTTACCTCTTTGACCCCTGTCCAATGCTCAGTTACAGGTGACAAGGTTAAAGCTTTAGCACTTGGGGACTGTGTCATTCGTGCAAGCTCACCTGCGGGTGCTGGATTCAAAGCTGCAGTTCCTGTTGATCGTCTACTTTCTATCGGTAATGCGGTTACTCCTGTGACAAGAACACTGCTTTGGGCAGATGAATTCAATGGTGCATCTGGAACTGAACCAGATTCAACTAAATGGACAGCAGACGTAACTGATGGCTGTGGTCCTCCATATAACAACTGTGGTTGGGGTAACAGCGAACGTCAGTATTACTTGGCTTCTAAGAACACTCACGATGGAACCACTCAAGGAAACCTAACAATTTCTGCCACCAGACAAACTGGTGATACTAACTACAGCTGTTACTTCGGAAGATGTGAATGGTTGAGTGGAAAGATTACTACCTACAACAAGGTTGGTTTCACTTACGGATATCTTGAATCAAGAATGAAGCTTTCCCCTGGTAACGGTTCATGGCCAGCATTCTGGATGCTGGGGAACAACATCGCAACAGTGCCGTGGCCTGGTTGTGGCGAGCTAGACATTATGGAATTCAAGGGAACTTTCCCACAGGTTACTTACGGCACCGTTCACTACCGTAACTCTGGTGGAGGTCACTCATATAAAGGGTCGACAAGAAACACTGGTGTAGACCTAAGTAAGGATTACCACAGATACGGCATGATGTGGAAGCCAGAGGAGATTTCCTTTTACTTCAACGATATCTTGGTTTACACAATAGAAAAATCGGAGTCAGGCCTAACGAGATGGCCGTTCGGCCCTAACGCTCAAGGTGTTGACCCAAGTTTCTATGCAATCTTCAACCTAGCGATGGGTGGTCACTTCGGTGGGGCTATCGATCCATCTTTGAATGCATCATCTCTAAACATCGACTGGGTACGCTATTACAAGGTTGACGGATTTGGAAAAGTAAACCCGCGATAAAAGCTTGTGCGAGCAAAACAACAAATAAGGAAAGGCAACAAATGAAGAAAACCACTAGAAGAACCTTAGTCGGTGCCACCACCGCTATTGCTTTGCTTGGCGCAATCGCAATTCAACCCGCACACGCCTACACCGCTCCGGTAGTTGGAACCAGCATCATGAGACTGACTGCTCCACTACTTGGAGACACAAACAGCGTAAACATGACCCCAGACGCTAAAGGCAAGTGGGATCAGTACTACGGTAAAGGTCTAAACGCGAGGATCATGTATGCAGATGTTAGGGGAGATGTCTCTCTTACCTTCAAGTACACAAACGCTGCAGGTGTTCCATACACCAACCGCACTGTTTACATGATTGTCAACAAGAAGTTCTCCTGTTCAAAGACCACATTCTCAACCACCCAGGCAACTAACTACCCAGGTGGTAACCGACCAAACACAAGCGCTATTGTTCGTGACTGGTGTGGAGATCAGCCTCAGCTTGGAGCAGGTCAGACTGCAATCATCTCAACTACTGATTCATTCGGTAAGGCAACCTTCAACATGAAGAACTACAACATCTCTGGCGAGATGTTTCCTACTGCTCTGAACAAGATGAACAAGTATTCAAAGGGAATCCCTTGTGGCGATGACACCATGTGCATGCAGACCACAATCGCCCCGAGTTTGTACCCTCACCCAACTGAGGCTCAAGAAAGAGGGGAAGACAAGGACCTAATCTTCCTGGCCTTTGTAAACCCTAAGGTAACTGCTACAACCAAGTCTCTAAAGGTAAAAGCAGGAACAACAAAGACCATTACTTTCAAGCTAACTAACCTAGCTAAGAAGGTCGTTTCAGGAACCACAGTTACTTTTGAATCATTTGGTGAAGGTAATGACTTGGAAGAATGGTCTGAAGTTTCAAACGCCCAAGGCATGGTCAGTATCAAGGTCTCAGCACCAAAGGGAACCCTAGGGCTCCAGGTCGTTAGAGCCAAGGTTTATGGTGCACCAATGGGCACTGATACAAAGATTTACTGGACTAAGTAACCTCTAGTAAGAAGAGCCAGTTGGAGTTCATTTAGAGCTCCAACTGGCTCTTTTTCATTACCCTTGCCTACTCAGTTATGTCATTGAGGCTAGGTAGGCTTTACCCATGACTCGACTCAGTGAATCAGGGGACATGCTTAAGTGCAACTTCTGTTCTAAAACTCAGAAGCAAGTGCTGAAGCTTATTGCCGGCCCTGGCGTATACATCTGTAATGAGTGTATTGATCTATGTAACGAGATCATTGAAGAGGAAATGGGGAAGACCCCTAAGCAGGTTGAAGACTTTGAATTGCCTCGCCCAAAGGAAATCTATGGTTTCCTAGATGAATATGTAGTTGGTCAAACCCAAGCTAAGAAGGCATTGTCGGTTGCCGTATACAACCACTACAAGAGAATTCGTGCAGCAGGCACTCTAACCAACTCAGGCAAGGCTCACGATTCAATCGAGATTGCTAAGTCAAACATTCTTATGATTGGTCCAACCGGTTGCGGAAAGACCTACCTCGCGCAAACCCTAGCCAAGAGGCTAAATGTTCCTTTCGCAGTTGCTGACGCAACATCTCTTACCGAAGCAGGCTACGTCGGTGAGGATGTTGAGAACATCTTGCTAAAACTTCTTCAAGCAGCCGATGGCGATGTCAAGAGAGCAGAGCACGGCATCATCTACATCGATGAGATTGACAAGATTTCTCGTAAAGCTGAGAACCCATCAATTACTAGAGATGTTTCTGGTGAAGGAGTTCAGCAAGCACTGCTAAAGATTCTTGAAGGAACGGTTGCATCTATTCCACCTCAGGGAGGGCGTAAGCACCCTCAGCAGGAGTTCATTTCCTTGGATACCACCAACATTCTGTTTATTGTTGCAGGTGCATTTGCAGGTCTTGAGTCAATCGTTCAGGCTCGTGTTGGCAAAAAGGGTATTGGTTTCGGAGCTGACATTAGAAACAAGGATGAAGAGACAGACATCTTCACTCAGGTTCAGCCAGAAGATCTTCGCAAGTTCGGTTTGATTCCAGAATTCATCGGGCGACTTCCAGTGCTTGCTGCTGTAACGCCTTTGGATAAGCCAGCGCTCATTCAGATTCTTGCCGAGCCTAAGAACGCTCTGGTCAAGCAGTACCAAAGAATGTTTGAAATTGATGGCTTCGAACTTGAGTTTGATCACGATGCTCTTGAGGCTATTGCTGAAGAGGCAATCAAGCGTGAAACCGGTGCAAGAGGACTTCGTTCGATTCTTGAAGAGACTCTTGGTCAGATTATGTTTGAGATTCCAAGTAGTGCGGCTCAGGGTCTAGTTCGTATCACCAAGGGTGTTGTCGAAGGAACAGAGCAAGCAGTAGTCACCCCAATCAAATCTTCAAGACAAGAAAAGTCGGCTTAGTAATTGGCACTAAAAGCCATTTCTGATCTTAGAGCTCCTATACTCGCTGGAACAGTTGCCAGCATCACCGGTACAGCAGCAACCACAGCAATCTTCCTAAGCGCATTTGTCGCGATTGGCGCTACCAAAGAGCAAACCGTTTCTATGGTTGCGCTAATGCTCGTCTTCTACGGCGCACTGTCAATCATTCTGAGCTGGCGATTCAAGATGCCGCTATCGGTTGTTTGGTCAACACCGGGAGCAGCTTTGCTTGCTGGCTCATCAATTACAGGTATCGGTTTCAATAACGCAATGGGCGGAATATTGGTAACTGGTCTTTTGCTTGCTCTTACTGGACTTTGGCCAAAGCTTGGTGAAATAGTTTCTGCAATCCCTAAATCAATTGCCAGTGCGATGTTGGCTGGAGTGATCTTTAGTTTTTGTGTCGCACCGTTTGCTGCTAGCGCTAGTTATCCAGCACTCGTTATTCCTGTTATAGCTGTTTGGGTTTTGTTGTATTGGTTGGCCCCACTATGGGCATCTCCAGTTGCAATTGTTCTAGCTTTCACACTGATTGGCTTGAATCAAGGCTTAGTAGTTTCAGCATCCGATTGGTTAGTGAATGTTTCCCTCATCCAGCCATCATTCAATCTAGGTTCAATTTTCACTATTGCTATTCCCCTGTATTTGGTTGCCATGGCATCACAAAACATTCCAGGCATTGCCATCATGAACTCTTATGGGTACAAAGTTCCTTTCAGAGCTTCTCTTGTGGCCACAGGTCTTGGAACAGTTGTTGCTTCATTCATCGGTGGATTTGTGATGAACTTAGCCGCCATCACAGCTGCCCTAAACGCGAACGAGCAGGCTCACAAGGATCCTTCAAAGCGCTGGATAGCTTCTGTGAGTGGAGGAGTGGTTTACATCATCTTCGCCTTCTTCACAGGCATCGCAGTTGCTTTTGTCTATCAGACCCCTAGAGAGCTTCTTCTAGCCGCTAGCGGGTTGGCATTACTACCAACTATCGTCAATGCTTTCAGCGTCATGGTTGAAAAAACTGATGAGCGCTTACCTGCAGTAATCACATTCCTGATTGCTTCTAGTGGAATTGCGTTCTTCCAGGTAGGGGCTGCGTTCTGGGCGATTCTTGTCGGGCTATTGGTAATCCAACTTCTAAGACTCAGAAGACCCTTTAGTACAGAGGCTTAAAGCAAGCCTCTGCGCTTTAGTAGTGGCTCAATAGTTGCGTCACGACCTCTGAAGTTTCTGAACATCTGCATTGAGTTGATAGATCCACCTCGAGAGAGAAGTGTCTTTCTAAAGTGATCTCCATTAGCTCTAGTTAAACCGCCGTTTTCCTTGAACCAGTCAACTGTGTCAGCATCTAGAACTTCGGACCAAATGTATCCGTAGTACCCAGCAGAGTATCCGCCAGCAAAGATGTGTGAGAAGTATGTTGAACGGTATCTAGTTGGAACAGGTCCATAGTTCAGACCGTAGGCTTCAATAGCTTTTGCTTCGAACTCTTCAACGTCCTCGATGGTTGCATCAGCATCAAGTGAGTGCCAGGCAAGGTCTAGGATCGCAGCAGCCATATATGAGGTGGTTGCGTGTCCTTCGTTGAAGGTGGATGCAGCCTTTAGGTTATCCACCCATTCCTGAGGAATCTTTTCACCAGTTTCATAATGAATTGCGTAGTTATCTAGCACCTCTGGCCAGGTTAGCCACATTTCATTCACCTGGGAAGGGAACTCTACGAAGTCTCTTTCAACGCTGGTGCCAGAGAATCTTGGGTACTTCACATCTGAAAGCATTCCGTGCAGGGTGTGACCAAACTCGTGGAACAAGGTAGTGATCTCGTCGTAGGTCAAAAGAGTTGGTTGACCTGCTGGTGGCTTAGGAACGTTCAGGTTGTTAACTACAACAGGCAACTGACCTAGTAGGTGGCTTTGATCAACTAGGTTGTTCATCCATGCTCCACCGCGCTTTGAGTCGCGAGTATAGAAATCACCGATGAACAAAGCAAGCTTTGAACCATCCTCGTTGAAAACTTCGAATGCACGGGCATCTGGGTGATAGGTAACGATGTCTTTTCGCTCCTTGAAAGAAATTCCAAAAAGCTTGTTAGCGGCAAAGAACACACCATCGTTGAGAACTCTTTCAAGTTCAAAGTATGGACGCATCGCTGAAGTGTCTAGGTTGTACTTTTCCATGCGAACTGCTTCTGTATAGAAATCCCAGTCCCAAGACTCAAGAGTGAATTTCTCACCACTTGCATCAATAGACTTCTGCAGATCAGCACCTTCTGCTCTTGCGTTTCTAACTGCTGCTGGAGCAATCTGCTTGAGCATCTTGTGGACGTTCTCAGGGTTCTGAGCGTTACGGTCCTGGAGAACGTGTTCAGCGTGAGTCTTCACTCCAAAGAGTTCAGCACGCTTAGCGCGTAGCTTCACAATCTGAAGGATTACTGGGCGGTTGTCGTTCTCGTTGTTACGAGCACCCTTGATTAGAGAGTTCTTCATAACGCGCTCACGTAGGCTTCGGTTCTTCATGCTTGAATGAAGTGGATGGCCGGTGAAGTTCACCATGCCAACGAGCCACTTACCTTCTAGCCCGCGAGCCTTAGCTGCTGCTGCACAAGCAGCAATCTCGTTCTCTGATAGGCCATCGAGTTCAGTTACGTCATCAACAAGCACACCTAGATCGTTGGTGTCAGTTAGTAGGTTCTTACCGAACTGGGTTTCAAGCTTGGAAAGCTCTTCGTTGAGGTTAGTAAGTTCTTCGCGCTGAGCATCAGTTAGGTGAGCACCTGCGTGGGTAAAGTCCATGTAGTAACGCTCTAGCAACCAGGCATCTTCAGTGTTTAGTTCAAGTGAGTCACGCTTACCGTATAGTTCTTTGATTCTTCCGAATAGAGCCTGGTTCAATCTGATGGCATCGGTGTGAGCAGATAGCTTTGGAGCAATTTCCTCTTCGATTTCATCTAAGCGATCGGTTGTGTCGCTTGAAGACTTGTTATAGAACACAACAAGTACACGCATAAGTAGCTGTCCGCTTCGTTCCATCGCAACGATGGTGTTTTCGAAGGTAACTTCATCCTGCTTGATGATTTCATGAACCTCATGAAGCTGCTCTTGGCAGCCAGCATAGAAGGCAGGGAGGTAACTCTCATCGTTGATGCGAGAGAAGTCAGGCATCTCATACTCAAGAGTTGAACGAAGGGCAAATGGGTTTTCGGTTTCAAAGGTCATGAGCAAAAGCCTAGCCTTCGAAAAGGATGACCAAATAGATATTTGCCGAAAAGTTACTCGGTCGGGGCTAGAACAACCTCTGTCACAGCCAGTTCTTCACCTGAAACAAAGGAGAGTTCAGCAATACGTCCAGCTGCCTTTAGATCAGGGGATAGCAGCTCTAGTCGAGAGATCATGTGCTTAGGGGCAACAAGGTTTGCAGATAGAACATCAGCCTTCATAGAAGCCTTGGCATCGCTCTTAGCCTTACGAGTGCCAAACAGGGCCTGAGAAGCTAGGGGTAGAAGATCTAGGTTTGTGGAATCTAGACCCTGCTCTAGTTCTTGTGCTGTTGGCCATGAGCTTCTGTGAATAGAACCCTTGCCCTGCCACCAAGACCAAACCTCATCTGTTGCGAAAGGTAAGAATGGGGCAAAGAGACGAAGAAGTGTTAGTAGCGCTTGACGAAGAGCAACAAGAGCAGACGCTTGTTCGTCAGCATTGAAGCCACCCTGGCCGTAGGCACGTTCCTTGACTAGTTCGAGGTAGTCATCGGTGAAGTTCCAAAAGAACTTCTCTGCTAGTTCTAGAGCTTTGGTGTGGTCGTAGTTTTCAAATGCAGTGGTTGCCTCCTTCACTACCTCGGCAAGGTTTAGTAACAAACTCTGGTCAATTGGCTGAGTGACTTTGGCATCTTGCGCAGGTGCATCGAAGCTCAAAACAAACTTGGCAGCATTTAGAACCTTGATAGCCAGTCTTCGACCGATCTTCATCATGCCGGTATCAAACGCTGCATCTGTTCCAAGACGAGCAGAAGCTGCCCAGTAACGAACAGCATCTGAAGAGTGTTCAACAAGAAGATCGTTAGGGGTAACTACGTTGCCTTTTGACTTTGACATCTTCTTACGATCTGGATCAAGAATCCAACCTGAGATACCCGCATCAGCCCAAGGAAGAACACCGTGTTCTTGTTGAGATCGAAGAACAGTTGAGAACAACCAGGTTCTAATGATGTCTTGACCTTGAGGTCTAAGAGAGTAAGGGAAGACCTTGGCAAACTTCTCTGGGTCATCTAACCAGCCACCACCTAGTTGAGGGGTTAGTGAAGAAGTTGCCCAAGTGTCCATGATGTCAACTTCACCGATGAAGCCATTAGCTACGCCACGCTGTGATTCTGTGTAACCAGCAGGAACATCGGTTGAAGGATCAATTGGTAGTAATTCACTTGAAGGAACAAGCACCTTGTCAAAGTCAGGGTTACCCTGGTCATCAAGTGCATACCAAACAGGAATAGGCACACCAAAGAATCTTTGTCTTGAGATAAGCCAATCACCAGTAAGGCCATTGACCCAGTTCTCATATCTAACTCTCATGAAATCAGGGTGGAACTTTAGTTCCTTACCTAGTTCCAGAAGTCTTTCTCTAAGTTCAGCATCCCTACCACCGTTACGGATGTACCACTGTCTAGTTGAAACTATTTCTAGTGGACGGTCACCTTTTTCAAAGAACTTCACTGGGTGAGTAATTGGCTTAGGGTCGCCAACCATGTCACCTGATTCTTGAAGTAGTTCAACAATTCTTGTCTTAGCCGAGAACACAGTCTTACCAGCAAGTTCAGCGTAAACAGCTAGCGCTTCAGGAGTTGAAACAACATCAGGTGCAGTTTCAAGTAGACGCCCATCCCAACCGATAATTGCTCGGTTAGGTAGATCTAGTTCTCTCCACCAAATCACATCTGTCAGGTCACCAAAGGTACAGATCATCGCAATACCTGAACCTTTGTCAATCTGAGCTAGGCGGTGAGAAAGAACTGGAACCTCAACTGCAAACAGAGGAGTCTTTACTGTCTTACCAAATAGTGGTTGGTATCTCTCATCATCTGGATGAGCAACAAGAGCAACACAGGCAGGAATAAGTTCAGGACGTGTTGTCTCAATAAAGACTTTGCCATCTGGTCCATCGAAACCAATACGGTGATAAGCACCTGGTTGATCTCTATCCTCTAGCTCTGCTTGAGCAACAGCAGTTCTAAATGTGACATCCCAAAGAGTTGGTGCCATTGACTGGTATGCCTCACCTCGAGAGAGGTTATTTAGAAATGCTTGCTGAGAAACTTTTTGAGCTGCAGGGGAGATGGTTTGGTAAGTCTGGTCCCAGTCCACAGAAACACCAAGCTGACGCCATAGTGCTTCGAACTGAAGCTCATCTTCAGCGGTTAGCTTCTCGCATAGCTCAATGAAGTTCTTTCTTGAGATAGGAATCTGATCAGCAGCCTTAGAAGACTTGTTGTCTCCACCTTCATAAGGTGGAGTGAAGTTCTCAACATAAGGAAGTGACGGGTCGCATCGAACACCAAAGTAGTTCTGCACGCGTCTCTCCGTTGGTAGACCATTGTCATCCCAACCCATCGGGTAGTAAACCTCTTTGCCACGCATACGTTGGAATCTGGCAACAACGTCGGTGTGGGTATAGCTAAAGACGTGACCAACGTGCAGAGATCCTGAAACTGTTGGAGGAGGGGTATCAATTGAAAAAACGTCTGATTTAGGGACATCTCTTCTGAACTTGTAAGTTCCGTCGGTTTCCCAGGCTAAAGCCCATTTCTCCTCTAGGCCTTCTACGCCTACGCGTTCAGGGGTTGAGGCTGGGGCTCTGAAATCAGGGGTTTCGTGGCTTGAGGTCACGTTGTGCTTCTCCAAAAGTTAGGGTTCATTAAGATTAACATTGAGATTAGAACTTTTACCCCTAAACCCAGAGAGCAAGCCATGTATCCCAAAAACAATGGAGCTTCTTTTGGCATCAGAGACCAGGTCCCAGCTAGCCCCTCGTTTCCAGCCATTGAAGAGTCCATCCTAGAGTTTTGGGCTAAAGACAAGACTTTTCAGGCCTCTATAGACCAGCGCAAGGACGAAAACGCTCCAGAGTTCGTCTTTTATGATGGTCCTCCATTCGCTAACGGTCTTCCTCACTATGGACACCTTCTTACTGGATACGCCAAAGACACTGTTCCTAGGTTCAAAACCATGCAGGGATTCAGAGTTGAAAGAAGGTTTGGTTGGGACACCCATGGGCTTCCAGCTGAGGTTGAGGCTGAGAGACAACTAAAGATCTCAGGTCGGCCTGAGATTGAAAAGTTTGGGATCGATAAGTTCAACGACTACTGCCGAACCTCAGTTCTGAAATACACCAAAGAGTGGGAAACATATGTAACCCGTCAGGCTCGTTGGGTTGATTTTGATAATGATTACAAGACCCTAGATGCTCCGTACACAGAGAGCGTGCTTTGGGCTTTCAAAGAACTTCACAAGAAGGGCCTTATCTACGAAGGCTTCAAAGTCCTTGCTTACTGCTGGAGATGTGAAACTCCTCTTTCAAACCATGAACTACGTATGGATGAAGATGTTTATCAGAATAGACAAGACCAAACGGTAACTGTTACCTTCCCAATTCTTGAAGGACAGCGATTTGCTGGAGTAAAGATACTTGCTTGGACAACAACTCCTTGGACACTGCCAACAAACTTTGCATTGGCTGTTGGCCCTGAAATTGAATATGCAGTTATCAATACAGAGTCAGGTAAGTATCTTCTTGCTAAGTCACTTATTGGTAATCATCTCAAGGACTTTGGCTTTGAAGATATGGATGCAGCTAGTGCTGCAATTGAAGAAACAGTTCTTGGTAAAGAGCTCGCTGGAATTAAATACGAAAGATTATTTGATTACTACGCTGATGAATCAAAGTTTGATGTTGGCAATGCTTGGCAGATCATTGTTGGTGACTATGTTGCGGACAGTGAAGGTACCGGTGTTGTTCATCAGTCACCTGCATACGGTGAAGATGACCAAAAGCTTTGTGAAGCAGCTGGTATTCCTGTTTATGTTTCTGTGAATGAACGTGGTGAATACAACTCGGTAATTACTGACTTTGTTGGCCAGCACGTGTTTGAAGCTAACAAGCCAATCACCCAGAAGCTAAAAGATATGGGACGCTTACTAAAGCAGGCGAGCTATGACCACCCATATCCTCACTGTTACAGATGCAAGAACCCTTTGATTTACAAAGCAGTGTCTTCTTGGTTTGTTGAAACAACCAAGCTCAAAGATCGCATGCTTGAACTAAACCAGGAAATCAACTGGGTTCCTGAACACACTAAAGATGGTTCATTCGGTAAGTGGTTAGAAAATGTTCGTGACTGGGCCATCTCTCGTAACCGTTTCTGGGGAGCACCGATTCCAGTATGGAAATCAACTGACCCTAATTATCCACGTATTGATGTTTATGGATCTCTAGATGAACTAGAAGCAGACTTCAGTGTTCGCGTTGATGATTTCCACCGTCCAACTATTGATCACCTAACTCGGGTAAACCCTGATGACCCAACCGGTAAGTCAATGATGGTTAGAGTGCCAGAAGTTTTGGACTGCTGGTTTGAATCAGGCTCCATGCCTTTTGCTCAGGTTCACTATCCATTTGAAAACAGTGACTGGTTTGATTCACATTCACCTGGTGATTACATCGTTGAATACTCAGGTCAAACCAGAGGTTGGTTCTACACCTTGCACGTTTTATCAACTGCACTATTTGATAGACCAGCTTTCAAGACTGCTGTCTCGCATGGAATTGTTTTGGGTAGCGATGGACAGAAGATGTCTAAGTCACTTCGTAACTACCCAGATGTGAATGAAGTATTTGATCGTGATGGCTCAGATGCAATGCGTTGGTTCTTGCTTTCTTCACCTATTCTTCGTGGTGGAACTATGTCAGTTACCGAGCAGGGAATTAGAGAAGGAACAAGACAGGTTCTTCTTCCACTCTGGAACACCTACTACTTCTTTACTTTGTACGCTAACGCTGCAAACTACGAAGCTAAGTTCGATCTATCAAGCGAAGATGTGCTTGATAGATATCTTGTTGCCAAGACAAGAGAGATGGTTGCTGGAGTATCAGCAGACCTAAATGCCTTTGACACTTTCGGGGCAGCAGCAAAGCTTAGAGACTTCGCGGATGTGCTAACCAACTGGTACGTCAGAAGATCTAGAGCCAGATTCTGGGATGGCGATCCACAAGCTTTCAACACCTTGTATTCCGTTCTTGAAATCATGACAAGAGTTGCTGCTCCTATGCTTCCGCTAATTGCTGAAGAAGTATTCCAGGGCCTAACTGGCATGCGT
>Ga0208852_1000004_pt1 | contig 79866 bp, 75 predicted proteins | sample LakMenEpi18Jun09_FD_150711 | JGI IMG/M metagenome (GOLD analysis project Ga0208852, IMG submission 150711) | Freshwater microbial communities from Lake Mendota, WI - 18JUN2009 deep hole epilimnion ns (SPAdes) | ecosystem: Environmental > Aquatic > Freshwater > Lake > Epilimnion/Euphotic zone ...
TCAGAGATTAGTTTGCTGTCTCTAAGTTTTTCAGGCCAGCTCTGGAGATCTCTTTTGCTATCTATTAGAGCAACGCCAACTGCAACTGGACCTGCGATAGATCCTCTACCAACTTCATCAATGCCGATTATGAATCGAGTGCCCGTTTCAAAGAACGAGTTCTCGAAACTAAGGCTTGGGTGCTGGGACGTCTTTGAAGACATTCGGGTAATTATCTAACCACGTGAAATTTGTGAAAGGCCAAGAAATAACAAAAGCTCTACCAACTACATAGCTCTTTGAAACAAAGCCACGACCTGGAGTGTCAGGGTGATATCTAGAGTCTTCACTGTTACCTCTGTTATCGCCCATTACCCAGAATGAGTCCTTAGGAACAATCACATCAAACTCAGTGTTTGAAGGATTAGAACCCTTGGCAAGATATGGCTCGATGATCGCCTTGCCATTGATTGTGATTCGGTTATCAAGATCACAACAGATAACTCTGTCTCCGCCCTTACCAACAACACGTTTAACTAGATGCTGGTTGTTGTCAGGAGCAGTGAGACCTACTACAGAAGAAATGAAACCACCTATTTGTGAAAGAACATCACCGGCAGGTTCTTCTGGTGTGCTACCTAGCCAACCACCTGGATCTTTGAAGACAACAACATCGCCACGCTCTAGCGGAACTATGTTAGGAACAAGTTGATTTACAATGATTCGATCGTTGATCTGCAGAGTGTCAAACATTGACCCTGAAGGAATGTAAAAGGATCTAATCAAGAATGACTTGATGACAAAAGAAATAATCAGTGCAGAAACAATGATTACGACTGTGTCAATTAAAAAAGCAAGCAGGAAGTTCTTGGACTTAATCTTTCGCAACTTCTCTCTAGAAGTTTTGAAAGGCCCCTTGATTGGCTTCTCTTGCTTTTCTTTTTTAGCCATGATGGAAGGTTAGTGCCCTTACCTGTGAACTATCTAAAACTAGTTAGCTGAAGTTGTGTTGTCGCGCTTTTCGCGGATCTTCGCCTTCTTACCACGTAGGTCACGTAGGTAGTAAAGCTTCGCACGGCGAACAGCACCACGAGAGACAAGTTCAATCTTGTCTAGCACTGGGGAGTGAATTGGGAAAGTTCTTTCAACACCAACCTGGAAAGTTACCTTACGTACGGTGAATGTCTCGCGGACACCAGCACCTGAACGACGGATTACAACACCCTGGAAAACCTGCACACGGCTACGGTTACCTTCGATGATGTTTACGTGGACCTTTACGTTGTCTCCTACGCGGAATGCTGGGACATTGTCTCTAAGGTTTGGTAGATCTACTGAATCTAGAATTTGCATTTTTCTGCCTTCTGTTCTTGCCTGCAGGTCAATAACGGGTATTTGTTAGTTTCTTGATTTGGTGCTTTTGCCTAATCTCCCCTGCGGCAGAGCTTTATTTAGGCAACCTGTACATCTTGCCATAAAAACCAGGCTCAAGCAACGCCTAGTCCTCTATAAGGTCTGGTCTAACTGCCTTAGTTCTCTCTAGGGACTGCTCTTTACGCCATTTGGCTATCTCAGCATGGTTGCCGCCTCTAAGTACCTCAGGCACATCTAGCCCTCGCCAAGAGGCAGGCTTTGTATAGCTTGGGTACTCCAAAAGACCATCAGAATGTGACTCTTCAGCAAGGCTCTCAGCATTACCAATAACCCCAGGAATCAGTCTGGCAATGGCTTCGATCATGGCTAGGGATGCTACTTCCCCACCGTTTAGGACGTAGTCGCCAAGGCTGACAAGTCTTACCTCAGCCTTGTCCTTAGCCCAGTCAAAGACCCTTTGATCAATACCTTCATAACGACCACAGGCAAAGACAATGTGCTCCTTAGCTGCGAACTCTTGGGCCGTTGCCTGCTTGAATAGCTCACCTGCAGGAGAAGGAACAATCAACACTGTTGTTCCATCTGGGTCTAGTAATTCATCTAACGCTTCGCCCCAAGGCTCTGGCTTCATTAGCATTCCAGCTCCACCGCCATATGGGCTGTCATCAACAGTCTTGTGTTTGTCGTGAGTGAATTTGCGAAGATCAATAGCCTCGAACTCAATCACTTTGTTTTCTTGAGCTTTACCCAACAGTGAAATGTCTAAGGCCTCGAAATACTCAGGGAAGATTGTTACTGCTTGAATCTTCATTACTCACCTTCTATTTCTTCAAATAGACCATTAGGTGGGGTAACAGTCAAAGTCTGAGCCTTGATATCAACCGAAGGAACAATCGCCTTCACAAAAGGAACCATTACTTCTCGTTCATCTTTGGTTAGAACAATCAGCATGTCTTGAGCCGGGAAGTGTTCAACTCGAACGACTGAGCCAACTTCAACACCATCACGAATAACACTTAGTCCAACTAGCTGCTGGTCATACCAAGCATCTGGTTCAACCGGAAGTTCTTCAAGGTTCTGATCAACTAACAGGATTGCCTTGATTAGAGTTTCAGCCACTTCCCTAGTTTCTACTCCTTCAAGGAATAGCACTGGGTGGGAGTTATACATTTTCATCTCTTTGACGGTTATGGTTTTACCAAACCATTCAGAGGTTTCTGGAACTTGAAGTTTGAAAGTAGCACCTGGAACAAAACGTTCATTAGGGGTGTCGGTGTAAAGCTCTAGCTTGATAGCACCTTTTAGGCCGTGGGCCTTTAATAACCGACCGACCCGAAGGGTGGTCTGCTTAGAAATTGTTATCTACTACGTCTACGCGCACCTTCTTGCCATCGGCAAGAGCGTTAATGATGGTGCGCAGTGCTTTGGCGGTGCGTCCGTTGCGCCCGATCACTCTTCCAAGGTCGTCAGGGTGAACGTGAATCTCTAACAAATCTCCACGATTTGTTGAGCGTTCAGTGACGGTGACATCCTCAGGATGGTCAACGATACCTTTGACTAAGTGTTCGAGCGCAGCGGATAACACGTATTAAGCCTCTTTGGTTTCTTCAGCTTCAGCAGGAGCTGCTTCTTCAGCAACTGCTTCTGCTGCTGCTTCTACAACTTCAGCTGCTTCTGCTGCTACTTCTTCAGCTGCAACTTCTGCAACTACTTCTGCTGCTGCTTCTACGATGTCTTCTAGGTTGCCTTCAGCAACTGCTGCATCAACAGCTGCATCGATTACATCTTCTGCAACCTTGTCAGCCTGCTTCTTAACAACGATCTCGTCGCGTGGCTTTAGAACTGGCTTCTTCTTTGTGTCAGCTTCGAAGACTGCCTTAGGAATCTGAGGTAGCACGGTGTTCTTTGCAGATGCGTCACCCTTCGACTTCTGGTAGTCACCGGTTAGCTTAAGAAGAGCCATTACCTGCTCGGTTGGCTGTGCGCCAACACCTAGCCAGTAAAGTGCTCGCTCTGAGTTAACTTCAATGATTGATGGGTGGTTAGTTGGTACGTAACGACCGATCTCTTCAATAACGCGGCCATCACGTGCTTTACGTGAGTCGGCTACGACGATACGGTAGTGAGGCGTCTTTAGTTTTCCTAGACGCTTTAGGCGGATTTTTACAGCCACAATGCTCCTGTTTATGAATTGGGGCGAACAATCAACCGTGAGCGTGGGGGCACACTCGGTATAAAAGCTCTGATGGGTTGCCCATTCAGCTTGGTTAGAGGGTCAAGCTGCAGGCAACCTCTCTATTCTGCCAGAAATAATTGGCAGGAGCAACCAACTATCCCCCTAAGCCGAAGGATGACCCTGAATTTCCTTGCTTTGGAGGTTCAATACCTGAAATCTCGGCAGCGCGCTTAGCTGGATTGCCAGACTTAGCCTTCTTCTTTCCCTTGTCTTTCTTGACCTGAGGTCTAGGCATAGCTCCCATCCCCTGAGGCATGCCAGGTAGCCCTGGGTTTCCACCCTTAGCCATAACCTTCATCATCTTGGCTGCTTGCTCGAATCTGTTGACCAAAGAGTTCACATCGGTAACGGTCATTCCTGAACCCTTAGCTATACGTAGCCTTCTTGAACCATTGAGAATCTTTGGATCACGACGTTCTTTAGGGGTCATCGCTCTAATGATTGCTTCGGTGCGGTCAATTTCTTTTTCATCGATGTTATCTAGTTGACCTTTGAGCTTTCCTGCTCCTGGCATCATCGAAAGCATGCTCTTTAGTGAGCCCATCTTTTTGAGCTGCTGCATCTGGTCTAAGAAGTCTTCAAGTGTGAAAGCATCCTTGGCCATCTTCTCAGCCATGACAAGAGCTTCTTGCTCATCGAAAGACTTCTGAGCCTGCTCGATAAGGCTGAGAATATCTCCCATGTCCAGAATTCTTGAAGCCATGCGATCTGGATAGAACGGTTCAAAGGCATCCATGCCTTCACCGGTTGAACTAAAAAGAATGGGTTTACCAGTTACCTGAGCCACGGACAACGCAGCTCCACCTCGAGCATCACCATCAAGTTTGGTTAGAACTACACCGGTGATGCCAACACCATCTTCGAAAGCCTTGGCAACATTGACGGCGTCTTGACCAATCATTGAGTCAATAACAAACAGAACTTCATCAGGATCGGTAGCTTTTCTGATGTCGTTAGCCTGCTTCATCAGTTCTTCATCAATGCCTAGACGACCCGCGGTGTCAACGATGACAACAGAGAACTGTTTCTGCTTTGCATGCTTGATCGAATCTTTAGCAACGCTGACCGGGTTACCTTTTCCATTACCTTCTTCAGGAGCAAAGACAGGAACACCGACACGTTCACCAATAACTTGCAATTGGTTCACAGCATTAGGTCTTTGCAGATCACAGGCAACAAGCAAAGGAGTCTGGCCTTGCTCCTTGAGCCACTTAGCTAATTTTCCAGCAAGGGTTGTTTTACCAGAACCCTGCAAACCTGCCAGCATAATTACTGTCGGTGGGTTCTTAGCAAACTGAATTCTTCTAGCTTCCCCACCCAAGATAACAATCAGTTCCTCTTGAACAATCTGAACAACCTGTTGAGCAGGGTTGAGAGCCTTAGATACTTCATCGCCCAGTGCTCTCTCACGAACAGCAGCGATGAAGGTCTTTACAACTTCAAGAGCAACGTCTGCTTCAAGCAGAGCTTTTCTGATCTCTCTAAGCGTTGCATCAATGTCCGAAGCAGATAGTTTTCCCTTGGCACGAAGACCTTTGAACGTTTCGACTAAACGATCTGAAAGATTTCCAAACACTAGTTCTCACCTACTAACCCAATTGAAAACTCTTTGGCATCAAAGAAACCAAAATCATTGATGCCTTCACCAACCCCTACAAGTTTGACAGGAATATTCAACTGATCTTGGATGGCATAAACAATGCCTCCCTTAGCACTGCCATCTAACTTAGTCAGGGCAATGCCGGTAACCGATGCGACTTCAGTGAAAGCTTTAGCCTGAGTCATAGCGTTTTGACCAGTAGTTGAATCAAGAACCAGAAGAACTTCAGAGATTGGTAAGTTCTTTTCAATCACTCTTCTGATCTTGCCGAGTTCATCCATCAGACCCTGCTTGTTTTGCAAACGACCAGCTGTGTCAATAATCAAAACATCACTACCGTTAGCCACTGCCTTTTCAACTGCCTCAAAAGCAACTGCTGCAGGGTCCTGACCTTCGGTAACCGGCTTCACAATTTCAGAGTTACTTCTTTTAGCCCAAGTCTCAAGTTGTTCAACAGCAGCTGCTCTGAAAGTATCGGCTGCACCGAGAGTTACCTTTGCTCCACCTTCAACTAGGTAGTTAGCTAACTTACCGATGGTTGTGGTCTTACCAGCACCATTAACTCCAACCACCAAGATCACATAAGGCTGCTTACCTGAATCAAGGTTAAGTGAAGAATCTGCTCTGGTCATCTTCTCGGTTAGGAGCTCAGTCAAAATTGTCTTGAGTTCTGCTTCGCTTCTTGAGCCAGCCTTCTTTGCTCTGGTCTTTACTTCAGCAACGATTTGCTCAGCAGCCCCAACCCCGAAGTCAGCTTGAATAAGAACATCTTCGAGTTCTTCTAAGTTTTCAACATCAAACTTGATTCTTGAAAAGACAGATTTGAAACCTTTAGTTAGGTTTCGCTTAGGAAGCTCAACGGCAACTAAATCTTGGGTTGCTGCAACAGCTGGAGTCTCAACGACCACTTCTTCAGTTACTTCTGCTTCTTGGACAATTGCTTCTTCAACAACCTGGTCGGCTGCATTGTCCTTTTTGCGCCAGAACATTAGCCCTGCCAAGGTTAGTCTTCGCTAACTTCTAGGCGCTGACTAACAACAGCACTGATACCGTCTTGACGCATTGAAACACCGTATAGCGCATCAGCTATTTCCATCGTGCGCTTCTGGTGAGTAATGATCACAAGCTGAGATGACTTCTTTAGATCTAGGAAGATATCCAATAGACGACCTAGGTTGGCATCATCCAAGGCAGCCTCAACCTCATCTAGAACATAGAACGGTGAAGGGCGAGCCTTGAAGATAGCTACTAGTAATGCCAATGCTGCAAGTGATCGCTCACCACCTGAAAGCAAGCTCAATCTTTCAATACGCTTACCTGCTGGCTTGACGTTAACCTCAAGACCTGTGGTGAGCATGTTGTCGTGGTCGGTTAGATAGATAGAACCGGTACCACCAGGGAATAGCACTGGGAATACTTGCTCGAATGCCTTCTTGGTATCTTCGAAAGCTTCTTCGAAGATGGACTGCATCTTGCTATCTAGTTCCTTGATGATATCCATCAGGTCAGCACGTGTCTTTGTAAGGTCAGCAAGCTGCTCAGTTAGGAACTTGTGTCTTTGCTCGAGAGCAGCAAACTCTTCAAGAGCTAGTGGGTTCACTCGACCAAGACGCTCAAGCAACCTCTCTGCTTCATGCAGTCTCTTCTGCTGTTCTGATTTGACGAAAGGCTTAGGAGTCTCAGGGTTCTCTGGATCTGGAATTAGTTGATCAGGTCCATACTCATTGACTAGCACCTGCTGCTCTAGTCCAAGATCTTCATTGGCTTTTGCAACTAGGTTCGCTAGGTTCAGTCTCTTCTCATGGTTAGAAAGTTCAATATCGTGAACTGTTTGAGTAAGGGCTGAGAGTCTGTTCTGAATGGTTGAGGTTTCACCACGAAGACGAACTAGTTCTTCGTTCTGGTTTCTTCTCTTACTCTCAAGATCGTGTAGAGCTAGCTTGGCTACCTGTGCTGATTTCTCAATGGCTGAAATAGCAACCGGAAGCAGTTCTAAGACACTTTGTGCGCTGGCTAGTTGTTTAGCCTGCAGCTGAGATGCTGCTTTAGATCTTTCAATAGCATCTAGAGCATCACCGATTTGAGAACGAAGTGCAGTTGCTCTATCAGTTTCAACTCTTAGACGGTCGCTTGCTGAACCTAGTTCCACTCGAACATCTAGTTCAGCTTGTCTAGCGTTATCTAGTGCAAGAGCAAGCTCCACTCGAGCAGAAGTATCTAGGTTTGGTCGTTCACGCTTTGAGAACTCTAGGTGATTACCAATTGCTAGTTCAACAGCACTCTTGGCAACAGCAATCCCTTGACGAGCGGTGTCAGCAACTCTTTCCAAACGAGCACGTTCACCATCAAGGGCTTCAACCTGAACACGAAGACGGCCTAGCTTTTCTGCATGGGATGCTAATTCAGCATCGTTCTTCTTTAGTTCAGCAAGAGCACGAGCAGTCTTTTCTTTAGCTGAGGTTTCCTGAGCACGAGCAGTGCTGAGATCTGCCTTTAGTCTTTCAATACTCTCGGTAACAGATGAAAGCTTTGATTCAGCACTGTCTCGCTCTGCTACTAGTTCAACCTTTGAAGGCTGCTGACCTGAACCACCGCGAATAACAGACTCGGTTAGAACATCACCTTCTTTGGTGATCACAACTAACTTGGCAACACTTGGCTGCGCGGTGTAAAGGTTTCTAGCAGCAGCAATGTCATCAACGATTACAACGTTGACGAGGTTAGCAAGAATTCCAGTCGGTGCATCAACAACATCAACAGCGTTTCTGGTGCCAGGAATCTGTGGCAGGTTAGTTGGCTTTACTTTGCTCTCAACATCTGCAACAACCAGTTCAACGCGTCCACCATTGTTGCTCTTCAGGTGCTCAATAGCACTTAGAGCATCTGATCTGTTGTCAGCAACAATCGCATCGGCAAGAGTTCCAAGAGCTGCTGAGATAGCAGCTTCAAAGCCAGCATCAATTCTCATGTGTGAGGCAACTAGGCCCCTAATACCCTGAAGGCCTGCAGAGTTTAGCTCTGTAGTTCCATCTTTTTGCTCAAGGGTTAGATTCAGTGCACTGCGCTTAGCAAGAAGGGAATCTCTTTCACGCTCTGCTGTGTGTAGTTCATCTCTTAGAGATTCAATCTTGGCAGCAACTGCGGTTACTTCGTTCTGAGCTTCTTCATAGGCCTGCTCGTAGGAGCTGTCCTTAGGGGACGCAAAACTCAACTCTGATTCCAAAGACTCATAGCTTGAAACCGCTGCCTGGTGTCTTGAGTTAGCTTCCTGCAGAGCTTCTTCGTGACGAGCAAGTTCTTCCTGTGCAGAAACAAGCTTGGCTTTAGTGAGGTTTGCTTGGCTATCGAGTCTTGCTAGCTCGACATCGAATGCTGCGATTTCTGCGCTACGTTCAGCTGCCTGGTTATCAAAGCTTTCAAGGATTGCTCTGGCTTCGTCTCTGTGTAGCTCTGCATCGCGCAGTGCTCCTCTAAGAGTTTCAACGGCAACAGTAAGTTCAACAACAGATGAGTCAGCAGCTTTAGCATCAGCTTCAATAGCAGCAGGGTCAACCTGAGAAGCAGTCAAGGTCTTTTGTGAAGTAAGCAGAGCAACTCTCTGGTTTGCGATAGCCAACATGGTGCGGAACTTCTCAGTAACAGTGTCAAATGCAAAGGCCAGAGATCTTGCTTCTTCAACTTCACTAGACATCTGCTGATTCTCAAGTTCAGTAAGTCTGGCGTTGTTTTCATCTAACTGGTGCTGCAGTATGTTGCGCTCAGCTTTTCTATCCGCTTCTGATTGAGAAGTCTGATCAAGACCTTGCAGTAAACCAACAACTTCGTAGGCCATCAGTCTGGCCTTGGCATCTCTAACAACAGAGGCAATGCCTTGAGCTTGACGAGCTGTTTCAGCTTGCTGACTAAGTGGCTTTAGCTGTCTCCTAACTTCACCTGCAAGGTCATTCAGACGAGTTAGGTTTCCCTGCATCGCTTCAAGCTTGCGCTCAGTCTTTTCTTTTCGTTTGCGGTGCTTCAAGATACCGGCAGCTTCTTCGATGTATCCGCGACGCTCTTCAGGTGTTGCTCTTAGAACGCCATCAAGCATTCCTTGACCAACTATGACGTGCATCTCACGACCAAGACCGGTATCGCTTAGAAGTTCTTGAACATCAAGTAGTCGACATGGTTCACCATTAATGGCGTACTCAGATCCACCGTTTCTAAACAGTGTTCTTGAAATAGTGACTTCGCTGTAATCAATTGGTAGAGCACCATCAGTGTTATCAATTGTTAGAGAAACTTCTGCTCGACCTAGAGGACCCTTAGTTGCGGTACCAGCAAAGATGACGTCTTCCATCTTTCCACCGCGTAAAGTCTTAGCTCCCTGCTCACCCATAACCCAGGCAAGAGCATCAACAACGTTAGATTTACCTGAACCGTTAGGTCCGACGACCGCGGTTACACCTTTTTCAAGGATGAAAGTCGTTGGATTCGCGAACGACTTAAAGCCCTTGAGGGTCAGGCTTTTCAGATGCAAAACAGTTCGCTTTCGTAGGAGGGCGTAAAGGCTAAATGCCTAAACTTAGGGGTCTTTATAAAAATTACCTTATCCGAAGCCCTCACTTTGCTCTTAAGCCAGAATTGGGGGCTCTGGGGGCTATTTATCGCCTAAGTCTTTGGCAAGATGGGCAGAAATGGGACCCTCGGTTCATCCAGTTCTCCCTTTTGATAGCCCTGCCACACCTTTTACATGGCAACCCAGTAAGCCCATAGGCATTGAGGCTGATGCTGAAATAGCCAGACTCCCCGTTGATGTTCTTGTATTGCTCATCAAAGCTGGTACCCCCAGCCTCACAGGCATTGGCTAGAACCACCCGAACATGCTCCAGGAGTTCTCTAGCCTTTGGTTTAGATAAAGATGCTGCGGGTTGGTCATAGTGAATCTTGGCTAACCATAATGACTCATCAGCATAGATATTGCCAATGCCACTAAGAACACCCTGATCAAGGAGCACTCTCTTGATACCTGAGTTCTTCTTCTTGAACTTCAATAAAACATCATCAACACTAAATACCGGATCCAATGGATCTCTTGAGATGTGTGCTACCTGGTTGGGAATCATATTTTCCCAAGGCTCAACTGAAGTTTCCAGTCCGCTATACCCTCCGGGGAAACCATCTTCGGTTGGTTGCATAACATCAATTGCTAAAGAACCAAAGATTCTTTGATCAACAAATCTAAGTTCATACTTTTCACCATCTTGAGCCTTCAAATAAATGGTCACTCGAGTTAGAGCATCTTCAGTAAAGCCAGGGGTTCTAAGTAACATCTGCCCGCTCATCCCTAGATGACCAATTAGGGCTAGCTGTGGCTCGTTCTTCTTTCTATTCAACGGAAGCCATAGGAACTTACCTCTACGAACTGCAGCCTGGATTGTTCTGCCAGTTAGGGTGTCAACAAAATCACCAGAAGATGCTGGATGACGCTTCAAGCTTCTAACGTCATGAATTTTGACCTTAGTAACTTTTGCTCCTGCAACAATGTCAGCAAGTCCTGCTCTAACAGTTTCAACCTCAGGTAACTCAGGCATAACTAACCTCTAAGGGTTTTAAGTGTTGCGATTGCTGCTTGAGCTTCAGCTGCTTTACGAGTGCGACCAGAACCTTTAGCAACAGAAGAGCCGTCAACAATCACTTCAGCAAAGAATGTTCTGTCGTGATCAGGACCTTCATGGGTAACTTCAAAGGTTGCATCTGACTTACCAAGAGATTTCAGGAGTTCACTTAGAACAGTTCTAGGTTCAGAAGTTTCTAGGTGTTCGTCTTCTGAACTTAGAAGAGGGAGCACTAGTGAATCAATAATGTGTTTAGCCGGTGCTAACCCACCGGAGAGATAAGCGGCACCAATGATTGCTTCGAAGGTGTCCGCAAGTATGTTTGTTTTAGTTTGACCACCGGTAGCAAGTTCGCCTTTGCCTAGACGAATGAATTCACCAAGTCCAATTTGATCTGCAGCAATTGCTAGAGTCTTTGCTGAAACAGTTGCACTTCTAAGTCTGGAAAGTGATCCTTCATCAAGATCTGGGTTCTCTGAGAAGACATGCCCAGTTACGACAAAACCCAACACTGAATCGCCTAAAAACTCTAGGCGTTCGTTGTTGGGTATTTTGCCATTCTCGTAAGCGTAAGAACTGTGAGTTAAAGCTAACTCGAGTAGTTCGGCTTCAATAGTTATGCCAAGTCTTTGAGTGAGCGAGGCGTAGTTCAAAGTGTGAACCGAAGTTTAGGCGTCTGCTACCTTGCGGCCCTTGTACTCGTAGAACTGAACAACGCCATTAGCGTCTTCTACGGCACGAGCACGGTGAGGCAAGCTGTATACGGTCTTACCGTTTTCGACAGTCTTAACTAACTGTGTGTTAGTTGCAATCCATGCTGAACGACGGTGACGAGTGTTTGATCTCGATAGGCGTCTCTTTGGTACTGGCATCAGTCTTCACTTTCTTGAGCAAGTTTCTTTAGTTCATTCCACCGCGAATCAATCGGGGCTTCGTGAGCGTGATTTGGGTTTTCATTCAACCTAACACCACACTCGGAACACAAACCAAGACAGTCTGAACTACAAATTGGGGTGAACGGAAGATTGAGAACTACCGAATCAATGATTATTGGTTCCAAGTCGATTTGTTCGTCTTGAATGACCAAGTCATCTTCTACCTCTAAAGAATAGGCGAAAAGCTCCTGAATATCTACCTGAAGGGGCACGGTTACTGGCTCTAGACATCTAGAGCACTCTGCTTCGGCCAGTGTTTTCAAGCCACCAGAGACATAAATACCCTCGTGAACGCTCTCTAGGCGTATCTTTAGGGCGATTTCACCGCCCTTTGGGACTTGGGCTAGGCCTTCGCCAAGCTTGGCTTCTAGGGGTACTGTGCTCTCCAGTTCACGCATGTGGCCTGGCTTGTGCATTAGGTCATGCACTGGGATAAGAAAACTGTTCATTATTTAGATAAGGCCTTTACTACCTCTGCTGGGACATATTTGCTGATGTCTCCTCCAAGATCAAAGACCTGCTTGACCAAAGAGGATGAAACAAAGCCATGGGTTGGATCTGCTGGAATAAAGATAGTCTCAATGCCGCTTAGATCTCTATTGACCTGAGCCATAGGCAACTCATAGTCCAAATCAACATTAGTTCTAACACCCTTTACTAGGGCATCAGCACCTAGGTCCTTGCAGTAGTCAACCAGTAGACCGGTGTCTAGGGAACTAACAACAAATTGCCCTGGCTTACCTTCAAGAATCTCAGTGATTACCTCAACTCTTTGAGTGGCAGTTAGTCTCGGGTTTTTGGCTGGATTGTGAACAACCACGATGTGGACAGTTTCAAACATCTTGGCAGCACGGGTAGCGATATCTAAATGACCGTAGGTGAAAGGGTCAAAGGAACCTGGATAAACGGCAATGGCCATGTGATTAGGTTAGCCGACTATGACTTAGTTAGAAAGTCTTGTCTTTGCTTATCTAACTGCTCAAGGCACTCGGCCAAGGAAGGATGCTTCTCAAGGGTTGGATCCGCTTCGAAAAGCTCAATTACTTCAGCCCTAGCCTCTTGAATCATCTTGCTATCAGCCAATACTCGAAGGAGTTTCAGGCTAGATCTGCCACCTGATTGGTTGGCTCCTAAGACATCTCCCTCACGTCTTAGCTCGAGGTCAATCTCGCTGAGCTTGAATCCATCTATGGTTGCAGCCACTGCATTGACTCTCTCCAGAGCTAGTGAATCTTGCTCAGCACTTGTCAGCATCAGGCACAGACCTGGTAACCCACCTCGACCAACACGACCACGTAGCTGATGAAGTTGAGAGACTCCGAACCTGTCAGCATCAAGGATCACCATGGTGGTGGCGTTAGGCACATCAACACCAACTTCGATAACAGTTGTTGAGACAAGCACATCAGTCTCTTTATTCGAGAACGCAGTCATGATCTCGTTCTTCTCTTCAGAGGATTGTCTTCCGTGAAGCACAGATATTTTAAGTCCTTGAAGGGCTGGGTTCTTGCTCAAAGCTTCGGCAACACTAATTGCTGCAGCAAGTGGTCGCTTAGGTTTAGGAGTCTTACCTTCTTCTAAGAACTCTTCGTCTTCTTGAGCAGCACCACCGCTAGCTGAGAGCTCTTCGCCTTCATCTGATTCATCAATACGTGGACAAACCACGAAAGCTTGTCTGCCATTAGAAACTTCCTCAGCAACTCTTTGCCAGACTCTGGCAACCAGTGCTGGCTGGTCATCGGTAATCACATGTGAAGTAATTGCCTGACGTCCTGCTGGTAACTCTGTAAGTATCGAAACATCAAGATCACCAAAGACAGTGACAGCAAGTGTTCTAGGGATAGGCGTTGCAGTCATTGTCAAAACATGTGGTGGTAACTTGCCCTTGAGCCTTAGAGCTTCTCTCTGATCTACGCCAAACCTGTGCTGCTCGTCAACCACAATTAGCCCTAAATCAAAGAACTCGACCTTGCTAGCAAACAAAGCATGTGTTCCAACGACTATCTTGGCTTTACCTGAAATCAGGTTCAAGAGCGCGGTCTTTCTATCTGCTGCATTCAGTTGACCGGTCAACAGAGTAAGACCTAATTCTTTGGCTAACTTTGGTCCAAGTGTTCGCTCAATTGATTTGTAATGCTGAGCAGCCAACACTTCGGTTGGAGCAAGTAGAGCTGACTGTCCATCACTATCTGCAACAGTTAGCATCGCTCTAACTGCAACAAGAGTTTTACCAGAACCAACTTCACCTTGAAGAAGGCGATTCATCGGGTGAGACTGCGAAAGATCTTCGGCTATGTCTCGTCCAATAGAAATCTGACCATTGGTCAAAGTGAAAGGTAGAGCTTCATCGAACTGTGAAAGGTAACCCTTTTCCTTGGAAACACGGCTGGTGCTCTTTTGGTGTTTATTCTCAAGTCTTCTTTTCACCAACGTTGATTGCAGGATGAATGCTTCGTGATACCTCAAGGTATCTCTAGCTGCCATCCAATCCCCCATGTTGGCAGGTTGATGAATCTTCACTATGGCATCGTGCAAATCTAGAAGATCATGTTTCTTTCTAAGCTCTTCTGGGACTTCATCTTCAATAGTTGGAATGACATCAAGTACTACTCGCATGGCTCTTTGAATCATCCAAGTTGAACAGGTTGATGATGCTGGATAAATAGGAATAGGTAACTCAGCCCAAGCTTTAGCAACCTCATCTTCGATTTCATCACCGAAGAGTTCATAGTCAGGATGGGCTAGCTGAAGTTTGTTTTGGTAGCTGCCAATCTTTCCAGCCCAGAGACCTCTTACCCCTGGTCTTAGTTTCTGAGCACGCCATGCTTGGTTGAAGAAGGTGGCTGTAACGAATCCTTCGCCATCTGTGAGTTTCACTTCTAAGATGACGCCAGATTTACCCTTCATGCGTCGCTCATAAACCTCGACCACATCGGCTACCAGGGTGACTGTCTCACCAACCGGTATCTCTTTGATTGGGGTTAGTTCTCCCCTTGAGGAGTATCTGCGAGGGTAATGCTGCAGTAAATCGGCTGCTGTCTTGAGCCCTAAGTTCTTAGCCATAGCCTTAGCTGTCTTGTCGCCTATCAGGCGGTCTAAGGGCGTTAGCGGTAACAGCATGAGTCAATCTTCGCCGAAGCCAAGGACAAGTTAGGCTAGGGACACTATGACCAGAATCATTGGCGGCATCGCCGGATCAAGAACCCTAGCCTCTCCAGCAAAAGTTACGAGGCCAACAAGCGACCGTATTCGTGAGAGTATCTTCAATCGACTAGAGGCTTTGGACCTAATTGATGGTGCAGATGTACTAGATCTATATGCAGGAACTGGTGCCCTAGGTTTTGAAGCCGCTAGCCGAGGAGCCAGGTCACTGCTGCTGGTTGAAAACAACAAGCAGGCTCTAGGTGGCATCATCACAAACCAGCGAATGATCAAGGCTGCTCTTCAGAAGGAAGAACTTGACTGTGACATTAGGGCTGAAGGTAAGACTGTTGCTAGCTACCTAGCCACCTTCTCCAGTAAATTTGACTTGGTTTTCATTGACCCTCCTTATGAAGTATCAAATACAGACATCAATGAAAATCTAATTGCTCTACTTCCTCACCTGAAGGAAAATGCAGTGATTATCTTGGAGAGATCTTCAAGAACCCCGATTCCTGAATTACCCGAAGAGCTACACGTAACAGAAGAAAAGTCATACGGAGACACTGTCGTCTACTGGCTAGAAAGTAAGTAAAAGTGATTGCACCAACTAAAACACAATGGGGAAAGATACAAGCTCTCGCTCTAGCTCGAGCATTCAGCATCCTTGGTAGCCAACTAACGGTTTTTACTCTGGTCTTTAGAGAAAAAGAAGCAGGACCTGCAGCGATTGCAACCCTATTCATCGTTGGTACTCTTCCAGTTATCCTCTTTGCCCCATGGGCTGGAACCATCGCTGACCGCTTTAGTACTAAGCAGGTAGTTCCATTATTTTCAGTAATTGGTGCTAGCGCTATCTTCACCTTGAGTCAGGATGTCAATCACTGGTTGATGTTGGCGCTGTTGTTTGTTGCAAACACCTGTCAGTCAATCATTGGCCCAACCTGGGGAAAGCTCACTCCTATTCTTGCGATGAAAGAAGACATTGGTCGAGCGATGGGAACCATCCAGAGTTACTTTGCTCTAGCAGGTCTTGCTGGTCCTTTTATTGCAGGAATTCTGGTTGATAGAACTGGATTCGTTATCACCTTCATGATTGATGCGGCCCTCACAGTGATGATCGCATTCATTCCTTTTGTCTTGAATCTGAACCACGAGCCTGAAGAACTGGCTGCCGGTGAAAAGACTAGAACGACCGATGGATTCCGCTTCCTCATGAAAAGCCCTCTGCTACGCTCTCTAGTGATCTTGGTTTTTGGACTTGTCTTCTGTGTTTCTGTTATCAATGTTGGCGATGTGTTCCTGATTACCGAAGAAATGGGCGGAAATGCTTTCATCTATGGCTTGGTTGGAACCAGCTTCGCAGTTGGCATGCTGCTATCTAACGTGCTGATTGGTAAGACCAAAGTCACACTTACCAAGGAACTACAGATTCTAGGCATTGGCATGGGAATACTTTCGGTGTCTGGTGCGTTCGTAGGTATCTCACCTAACTACTGGGTAGTCATGGTTATCTGGTTTATCGCAGGGGCTGCTAACGCAACCATCAACAGCTATGGCGTTGGAATGATGATCAAGGAAACTCCACATGAGGTGCAGGGTCGTGTGTTCGCAGCCTTTGGTGCACTCATTTCTGTTGCCAGCATTAGCTCTATGGGTATAGCAGGACTGGCTGTTGGAGCCTTTGGAGTTAGAGAAGTATTCGTGGCTGCAGGTATTGCCGCAGGTGTTGCCTTTTTGCTGCTATTCCCAACTGTTTACAAAGAACAGATGAAGATTATTAAGGCTAGTTCAGATCTCTAACAGTCTCACCAATGTATAGCTGCTGAGGGCGACCAATCTTGGTTGAAGAATCGTGGTTCATTTCACGCCAGTGCGCAATCCAACCAGGCAGACGACCCATAGCAAACAAAGTGGTGAACATTCTGGTTGGGAAGCCCATTGCCTTGTAAATAACACCGGTATAGAAGTCAACGTTTGGATAGAGCTTTCTAGAGATGAAGTATTCATCAGCAAGTGCAGCTGCTTCTAGTTCCTTAGCAATGTCTAGTAGTGGATCACTAACACCAAGATCAGCGAGCACCTTATCTGCAGTTGCTTTGACGATGGTTGCACGCGGGTCCATGTTCTTATAAACACGGTGACCAAAGCCCATGAGCTTGATGCCATCTTCTTTGTTCTTTACTCGTTCAATGAACTTCTGAACTGATTCACCAGAGTCTCTAATCTCAGCAAGCATTTCAAGAACAGCTTCGTTAGCGCCACCGTGTAGTGGACCAAACAGTGCGGAAACTCCAGCTGAAACAGAAGCGAACAGGTTTGCCTGAGATGAACCAACCAAACGAACAGTTGATGTTGAACAGTTCTGCTCGTGATCTGCGTGAAGAACTAGGAGTGTGTCTAGGGCCTTAGTAACAACTGGGTTCTGCACAAAAGGTTCAGCCATGTTGCCAAAGCTCATGCGCAAGAAGTTTTCAACATAGCTCAGTGAGTTATCTGGGTATAGAAGTGCCTGACCCAATGCGTTCTTGTGCGAGTAAGCAACAAGAGTTGGCAGCTTTGCTAGAAGACGAACAGTTGATAGTTCAACCTGGTAGTCATCGTGTGGGTTTAGTGAGTCTTGGTAAAAAGTTGATAGCGCTGAAACGCTTGCTGAAAGCACAGACATTGGGTGAGCTGCCTGTGGCATTGAGTGGAAGATGTTCTTTAGATCTTCGTGGATCAAAGTGTGTCTACTTAGACGCTCTTCCCAATCAGAAAGCTCTTTAGCGTTTGGTAGTTGACCATAGATAAGAAGGTAAGCAGTTTCAACAAAGCTTCTTGATCCGGCAATCTGCTCGATTGGATAACCACGGTATCTAAGAATTCCAGCATCACCGTCGATGTATGTGATTGCAGATCTGGTGCTTGCTGTGTTTACGAAACCAATGTCGAAAGCGTTCAGACCGGTAGATGCATTTAGCTTAGAGAAGTCAATTACTGAGTCACCGTCGGTGGCTTGAATAATAGGGAATTCGGCAGTTCCACCTGGGTAGTTCAGGGTAACTTTCGAGTTGTTATCAGCTGACAAAACTTGCTCCTGTGTATCTTTTGGCTAGTGAGTTAACCCTAGGGCATTGGTCAATCTTGCGGCACCCTCGGCTATTTTCTCGTCGGTTGCGGTGATAGAGAACCTTACGTATTTGCTGCCACCAGCCTCATAGAACTCCCCTGGCACGACCAAGATTCCTAGTTCGGCCATCCTTTGGACGGTTGCCCAGCAGTCCTCCCCTAAGGTTGCCCAAAGATAAAGCCCTGCCTCAGAGTCAGCTATCTCAAAGCCATAGGCCTTAACTGCCTCAAGAAGAACCTCTCTTCTCTTACGGTAAATCTCTCGCTCTGTAGCAACATGCTCCTCATCGCCCAAGGCAACAATGACTGCCTTTTGAACAGGTGCAGGCATGATCAACCCGCTATGCATTCTGATGTTAACAAGGTCTTTGATTAGTTCCTTAGGCCCTGCTGCGAAGGCTGCACGGTAACCAGCAAGGTTTGATTGCTTACTCAAGGAATAGATTGCAAGAAGATTCTCATAAGAACCATCACAAACTCTTGGATCTAAAACTGATGGGATTCTTGTCTCTGCCCATCTACCCCATCCAAGTTCGGCATAGCACTCATCGCTTGCAAGAACTGCTCCTAGTTCACGAGCTCTAATAACTCTTGCCTTCATCTGATCAACATCGAAGACTCGACCGTCAGGATTTCCTGGTGAGTTAATCCAAATCAGTTTTGTATTCGCAGGCCACTTTGCTGGGTCATCTTCGCTAATGATTTCAGCTCCACACAAAGCAGCACCAACAACGTATGCGGTATACGCAACTGATGGCTGAATAATGACATCGCCTTTTCCAAGACCAAGCATTAGTGGCAGGAATGAGATGAACTCTTTAGAACCAATAGTTGGCATGACTTCATCAGAGGTAAGTGTTACTCCTCTTCTTCTACCAAACCATTCAGCAACTGCTGTTCTGAATTCTAGAGAACCGGCAGTTGATGGGTAGCCTGGTGCATTGGTTGAATTCTTGATTGCGTCTTGAATAATCTGTGGAGTTGGATCAACTGGTGAACCAACACTGAGATCAACCATGCCTTTGGCATGCTGTTCAGCTATCGCTTGATAAGGCTTAAGTTTCTGCCACGGATATTCCGGCAAGCGATTAAACATGGACTAGGCCTGAGGTGGCAGAACTTTGATTACTTCGTGGTCACCTTCGATAGGGCCTGTCTTTGCAGCTCCACCAGGAGAACCAACAACACTGAAGAACTCAACGTTAGCTTTGTAATAGTCAGCCCACTGAGCTGGCAGATCGTCTTCATAGTAAATAGCTTCTACAGGACATACTGGCTCACAAGCACCACAGTCCACACACTCATCTGGGTGGATGTATAGCATGCGGTCACCTTCATAGATGCAGTCAACTGGGCACTCAGCTATACAAGCTTTGTCTTTGACATCAACACAAGGTAGAGCAATTATGTAAGTCACTTAGATAATCCTTTTGTAGTTCTTAGTTTCAATTATCTATCTAGAAGTGCACTCTTTTGGACCTAGCACGCCATTTTGCGACATCAATCTTTGGAAATACTGCTGCCACAATACAAATGGCCAGTGCAAACAGGACATAGCGGTTGCCATACTTATCATCGGCAATAAAGGCATCAAAGGTCTCGTTGCGAGAAAGCCACCAGATAGCGATCATCATCCCGGCATTCAGAAGGTATAAAGCGCCTCTTGAGTGACGCCAAGTCCTAAGCCCAAAAGCTATCGATGCGGTTGCCCCTAATGCCAGATAAAGACCCAGCGGAGACTGTCTTTCATTGGCTGCCACGATGTTGTGCACAAAAGCTCCTGCGTAACCTAAAACAATTCCCAATGGCAAACCAAACAATGCTCTAAAAGCCGGTTTGAACCAAGGTAAGAAGTTCGGGTTAGCTTGGCGTAAACGCTCAGGGTCTGTGAAGTTGAATTCAATGCCTGGCGAAACAGAGAAGGTATCTCTCTTCAGAGTGACCTGACTAGCGTGAGCTTGGAGAGCTGCTTTCTTTAGATCAGCGGTTGCTTCTCCACCGATAGAAACTGTTGCTCTTTCACCTGGTTCTGCAATTACCCAAAAGGTTGGCTTTCTACCTCTGACATTTTTGCGGTATCTTCGCATGGCCATGGCTGTTGCATCATGAGCCTTCTTGTGATCTGGATGACCGTAGCCACCTTGGGCGTTATAAGTAATTACTGCATCAGGTTTGAATTCAACCATTGCCTGGAAAATATCATCCGCAACAACAGGAGTTGAAACAGCAGCTAGCGACATCTGATCTAGCTTTAGCGGAGTTGTTGGAACACCTAGGTTTCCCATTCTCATTCCACTATCTAGATATGCTCTAGTTCCTGCAAACTTGTAATTCTTCACACCAAGAGCAGCCATTGCATTCTTTAGCTCCCCCGACCTAAAGGCACCCATTGCCGAAGGGTTAGCTTCTAAAGACTTTAGCTCCTCAAGTTTTGCTCTGCCTCGCTCACCTCTAGTGAGAGTGAGTAGAAATACTTCAGCTCCACGCAAAACGGCATCGGCCATGAGGTGGCCAGTCTGAATGGTCTCATCATCTGGGTGAGCATGAACTAAGAAGATTCTTTTGGCGTTGAAAGATTGTTTGGCCATAGACAAATGTTAGTTCAGTTCTAGCCACAGCTACGAACAAGCCCCTAAATTTAGGCCAAAACCCCCAAAGCAATAGGCTTTGAGGGTTTATTTGGCACTTAGTTAGCCAGCGTTTTCGTTGGCACGCTTTTTTTGCGAAAGGTTACGAGCACGGATGTTGGCATCCAGTTCGACCTTACGAATACGAGTTGCCTCAGGGGTAACCTCAACACACTCGTCTTCACGAGCAAACTCCAGGCACTCTTCAAGTGACATCTTGCGAGGAGGTGTTAGAGACTGGAACTCATCGCTTGAAGCAGCACGCATGTTAGTGAGCTTCTTTTCCTTGGTGATGTTCACATCCATGTCATCAGCTCTAGAGTTCTCGCCGACGACCATACCTGCGTAAACCTCGCTGGTTGGCTCAACAAAGAATGATCCACGCTCTTGCAGGGCGATCATTGCAAATGGTGTTGCAACTCCTGAACGGTCAGCGATGAGAGATCCATTGACACGGGTAACGATCTCTCCTGCCCATGGCTCATAGCCTGCTGAGATGGCGTTAGCGATACCAGTTCCCTTGGTTGAGGTTAGGAACTCTGTTCTGAAACCAATCAGACCACGTGAAGGAACTAGGAACTCCATACGAACCCAACCGGTTGAATGGTTAACCATGTTCTTCATGCGGCCCTTACGAGCTGCTAGCAACTGGGTCATCGCACCTAGGAACTCTTCAGGAACGTCAATGGTTAGATCTTCAACTGGCTCGTGGAGTTTGCCATCAATCTTCTTGGTAACTACCTGAGGCTTACCAACAGTTAGTTCGTAACCTTCACGACGCATCTGCTCAACCAAGATAGCTAGAGCTAATTCACCACGACCCTGAACTTCCCAGGCATCTGGACGCTCAGTAGGGAAAACCTTAAGAGACACGTTACCGATAAGTTCACGGTCAAGACGATCCTTCACTAGACGAGCAGTAACCTTAGCTCCCTTGACACGACCTGCCATAGGAGAGGTGTTAATACCAATAGTCATCGAGATAGCTGGGTCATCAACTGTGATCATCGGTAGTGGGCGAACATCATTTGGATCAGCAAGGGTTTCACCGATGGTGATGTTTTCAATACCAGCAACCGCAACAATGTCACCAGCAGAAGCTGATTCAGTTGGGAAACGCTCTAGAGCTTTGGTCTTTAGAAGTTCAGTAATCTTCACATTCTGTGTGGTGCCATCTTGACGAACCCAAGCAACCTGCTGGCCCTTGCGGATAGTTCCGTTGAAGATACGAAGAAGTGCAAGACGGCCTAGGAAAGGAGATGCGTCTAGGTTAGTTACGTGAGCCTGCAGTGGAGCTTCATCATCATAAGTAGGAGCTGGGATGTGCTTCAAGATTGCACCGAATAGTGGCTCAAGATCTTCACTGTCTGGCATTGCACCATCAGCAGGCTTATTCAAGCTAGCACGGCCGGCACGACCAGATGCATAGATAACAGGAAGCTCAAGAATTGAATCAATATCAAGATCAGGAACATCTTCATGAATGTCTGATGCAAGTCCTAGAAGTAGATCGTGGGTTTCTTCAACAACCTCATCAATACGAGCATCAGGACGGTCAGTTTTGTTGACCAAAAGAATAACTGTGAGGTTAGCCTCAAGTGCCTTACGAAGTACGAAACGAGTCTGCGGTAGTGGACCTTCAGAAGCATCAACTAGAAGAACAACTCCATCAACCATAGATAAACCACGTTCAACTTCGCCACCAAAGTCAGCGTGACCTGGGGTGTCGATTACGTTGATGGTGATTTCTTTACCATTAGCTGCAGGGCCCTTGTATGCAATGGCTGTGTTCTTGGCAAGGATGGTAATACCCTTTTCACGCTCAAGATCCCCAGAGTCCATTAGACGCTCGCCTAGGTTGGCGTGGTCTCCAAAGGAACCGGTTTGGCGAAGCATGGCATCAACCAGTGTGGTCTTGCCGTGGTCAACGTGAGCCACGATTGCTACGTTACGGATATCATCTCTTGTTACTTGGGCCATTACTTTGGGTCCTTTAGGGCGTTGTTCAGCGCAAAACGAGTTATCACTTCAACGCTTGATTGTGAGGCTTACGGGCACAGTAGGTGCAAGAGCCTTAGTTAGTCAAGTCTAACCGAGTAAGCCCTAAAAGTGAGCCTTCGGTTAGATAAGAGACTTGAGTCTATTTACTTACCTATAGAGCCCATTAGCTTGGCTCTAGCCTCACGACGTGTCTTCTGTTCCTTAGGATCTGGAACAGGAACAGCAGCCAACAGGCTCTTGGTATAGAGCTCGGTTGGGTTGTTTAGGACCTGGTCACGGGTACCAACTTCAACTAACTTACCGTTCTGCATAACTGCTATTCGGTGAGCAAGGATCTCAACTACGGCTATATCGTGGCTGATAAACAGGCAGGCAAACTTGAGTTCTTGTTGTAATTCTTGAAGTAACTCTAGGAACCTGGCCTGAATAGACACATCCAGAGCTGATGTTGGTTCATCCGCAATCAACAGGTTAGGACTTAGTGCTAGTGCTCTAGCAATACCCACTCTTTGTCTCTGTCCACCAGATAACTCGTGCGGATAGCGGTTTCTATAAGAACGAGGCAGTTCAACCTTGTCTAATAGATCTTCAACCATCTTGTCTAAGGCTGCGCCTCTGGCAACATTAGCCAAAAGCAATGGCTCGCCGATACTCTCGCCAATAGGCAGTCTTGGGTTCAAAGACGATGCAGGGTCTTGGAAAACAATTCCCGTGCTCTTTCTAACATCCGCTAGATCCCTAAGGCTTGCTCCACCGATTTCTTTGCCATCAATGCTTATCGAACCTGACTTGATCGGTAGTAAGCCAATGGCTGCTCGACCAACAGTTGTCTTACCTGAACCAGATTCACCAACTAGACCCAATACTTCACCTGGCATGATGTCAAGGCTCACCGAGTCAACAGCAACAAAGGCTTTTACTTTGCCTCGTTTTGGATATTCAACGGTGACATCTATAAGGGATAGCACTGGTGCTGAGCTACTGTCTGCTCTTGAAAGTATTCGAGTTGAAACTGAACCAAGTTTTGGAACAGAGCTCAACAATGAAATCGTGTACTCGTGCTTTGGCTTATTGAAAACCTGATCTGCAGTTCCCTCTTCAACCGTTACACCATCTTTCATCACCATGATGCGATCGGCTAGGTCAGCCACGACACCCATGTCATGGGTGATAAGCAAGACAGCTGAGTTGAGCTTGTCCTTGAGGTTTCTGATCAGATCCAATATCTCAGCCTGAACGGTGACATCAAGGGCTGTTGTTGGTTCATCGGCAACCAGTAGCGAAGGATTACAAGCAAGCGCTTGAGCAATCATTGCTCGCTGTCTCTGACCACCAGATAACTGATGAGGATACTTATTGAAAGAATCTTTAGGATTAGGTATTTCAACCATTCCAATTAGTTCAATGGCTCTTTCCTTGGCAGCTGCCGGAGAGATATCCAAGTGAGCACGAAGAGTTTCAACAATCTGGAATCCAATTGTGTATACCGGGTTCAAAGCCGACATAGGTTCTTGGAAGATGTAGGCCACTTCTCGACCACGGAACTTCCTCAGGGTCGTAGGAGTAGCTCCTTGCATTTCCATTCCTTTAACAAGAACAGATCCTCTAGTCCTAGCGTTTTTAGCAAGCAGGCCCATTAAACCAAGAGCTGAAGAGCTCTTACCTGAACCCGATTCACCAACGATGGCGAGCACTTCACCTGATTTGATGCTGAAGTTCATGTCCACTACCGCTGGATACCAAACGCCATCAACTAAGAAATCAACCTCATACTTTTTGACTTCAAGAATTGCTTGATTTGAGTTTGTAAGAGTTTGGTTAGCTTCGAAAGCAGCAGCCTTGTCTGAGCCACTTGAACCTTTAGCAAGTTTGCTTCGCTTGATTCGTTCAGTCTGTCTTGGATCAAAGGCATCTCTCAAACCATCACCAATAAAGTTGATGCTCAAGGCAATAATCACAATGAACACACCAGGCATCCAAAATAGCCATGGCCTAGTGCTAAATGCAGCTTGGTTCTCAGAAATCAAAAGCCCTAGAGAAACATCGGGAAGTTGAACACCAAATCCAATAAAGCTCAATCCTGTTTCAAGAAGGATTGCAGAGGACATCAGTAGAGTTGCACTAACGATGACGACACCTAAAGCATTAGGCAGAATGTGCTTGAAGATTATTCGAGGGTTCTTTGCTCCAGCTACTCTTGCTGCATCAACGAACTCCCGTTCGCGAAGACTTAGGAACTCACCTCGCACTAATCTTGCTAAACCTGTCCAAGCAAAGAGACCTAGGAAAACTGCAAGCACGAATGAACCTAGGTTGCCAACAGCTCGACCGATGACCGCACCAACAACAACTACAGGGATTGTGATGATTAGATCGGTGAATCTCATAAGCAGGGCATCTACCCACTTACGGTAAAAACCTGCAATCGAACCAATGGTCACACCAATAAGAGTTGACACTCCACCGAGGATGAACATAACCATCAAGGACTGTTGGGTTCCACGCATAACGCGGGCAAAGCCATCTCGCCCAATTTCATCTTGACCGAATGGGTGATTTCCCAAACCAGACAAACTAAATGTTGGCTTTCCAGAATTCTCTACTGGACTGGTTTGAATCCAGTCGTAAGGCCACCAGCCGTTGAGCTTGACTACGAATGGGCCAGCTCCAAAATCTAAACCAACTGAGCTGAAAGCGAGAACAATCACCGAAACTAAGACTCCGATTGAGCCGACCGCAGCTTTGTGCTTTCTGAAGCGTTTGCGAACTAATTGCCCTTGGCTTAGGCCCTTTTCCAAATTGTTAGTACTCATGCTTAACTAACTCGAATTCTTGGGTCTAGAAGGGAATAAACAATGTCAGCAATCAGGTTGAAAACAACCGCCACAATACTTGTGACCAGGAAGAAGCCCATAACAGGATTCAGATCCACTCTCTTCAGTGATTCAACAAAGAGTGAACCCATACCGCTCCAGCCAAAGACTGTTTCAGTAATAACAGCGCCTCCAACAATTCCAGCAAAATCAAAAGCAACCAGAGTGGTCATGGGAATCAAAGAGTTTCTGAAAGCATGTCTCATCACGACTGTTCTTTCATTCAAACCCTTCGCCCTAGCGGTTCTGATGAAGTCTTGGTTCATGATTTCTAGCATGCTTGCCCTGGCGTAACGGGTATAACCAGCAAAACCAATTAGTAGCAGCGCAAGGGTTGGCAACAACAAGTGAGTGAAAGAGTCCACACCTTGAACCCAGAAACTTGAGACAAGGTTAGGAGTCTGTGAACCTACCGTTGCGAAAGGTCTGCCGTTGATGAAAGAGCTCTCTGAATAAGGCTTCCAAGCCTGCATGAATCGATCTAGAGAAACTACCGCTGTCATAGCAAAACCAGCGAGAGCTGCCGTTCTAGCAACTGCGTGTTTGTCTTCGCCACCAAAGTAGTAACCTATGGCCCAGCCAATTAGGGTCATCGCAATAAAGATCAGAACTAGAAGAATAGGACTCACAAACAGCGAAACCATGTTGAATGGAATCCAAATCGCCAAACCAATTGCTACCTGAACTAGAGCTAGATTTCTTGCTCGTTTGTTTTCAAGACCTACAGAAATGGCAGTTATTAGCAGAGCAAGCCCTGACCCTATAACTGCTCCTGCGAACATGCCAATACCTGGGTTATTGAACCAGTTAATCCAAACCAACGTCTGGATAAGTGCAATACTTCCCACAAAGGCGATTGCGAAGACCGTTAGAAGCTTCTTCCTATTACCTTGAATGATTCCTGCCCAGAAGAATCCTGTAACTATTCCGATGGCGAGTAACGCTGGCCATCCAATATTGGGGTTCTGTAGGAAGTCGTTGAAACCGATTGCAAGATACTGCTTCAACAGAATCGCAACCCAGAACACCGGTAATGAGAAGAAGATGAAAGCTAGCAGGGTCACGCTGTAGTCAAATCTGCTGTACTGTCTCAACGCAGTCAAGATGCCAACGGTGATACCGATAGTGATGGCAATAAAAGTAGCTGTAGTAACCAACTGAAGAGTTGAGGAAATAGCAGCTCCAACAAGGTCAGTCACGTCTTGACCGTTTAGGTTTTTACCTAAATCAAATTGGCCGATAAAAAGTTTTAGGACTCCCCCAAGCCAGATGAAGTATCTGAGGAAGGGGTTCACATCCAAATTTAGAAGTTCAACTCGACGAGCAATCAACTCTTCTTTGTTTCTAGCAGTCGAGGTTCTTAGATCCTCTAGGGGATCTCCTGAGTATGCGGTTAGCACATACATAAAGTAGGTAGCTGCGAACAGTACCAAAAGTGTTACGCCTAAGCGTTTGAGGATAAAACTTAGAAAGGTGTTCATTTAGATCTGTCTATTCTTTAGGGAGGGTCAAGGTGGGAAGAAACCATTTGATTTCTTCCCACCTTGCAGTGCTTCAGCTAGTAACTAGCCTTGAACAGCATTTCCCTTAGCAGTCCACTCCCAGAAGTTCCAGAAGAACATCGGAGATAGTGGAGCAGGCACAACGCCATCAACCTTGTTTGTGTTCCAAGCAGTGATGCCTGGGAACTGGAAGATGGTTACACCATATGCATCAGCCCATAGTTCCTTTTCAGCATCAAGCTTTAGAGCAATCTGCTTCGCAGGATCCATTTCGGTCTGGATTGACTCATAAGCTGCGTCAACCTTTGCGTTTGAGTAACCGTTTAGGTTGTTTCCGTTTCCAGTCTGGAAAGTAGAAATTGAACCTGATACTCCAAGGCTGGTCATCTGCCACGCAAACTCAACTGCGTCGTAAGTACCAGAACCTAGTAGTGATCCCCAGTTCTCGTCACACTTGTTGATTACGTTGAAGCCAGCCTTCTTTGCTGATTCCTGGATTAGAGCGAAGGTGTTTGCTCTACGAGTGTTTGAACATCCGTATAGCCACTTCACATCAACCTTGCTAACTCCAGCCTTAGCCAGAAGAGCCTTCGCGCCTTCAATGTCAACAGCTGCATACTCAGATGCGCCGTTAGCTGCAACAATGTCGTCGTAACCAGCAGCACCAGGCAAAGTTGTCTGTGAATCAACAACGTTAGCGTTGGCGTTGATTGGCTTGATTAGCTTGTCAACGATGTCCTGACGAGGAATAGTCTTCAAGAACGCCTGTCTAACCGCTAGAGCCTTAGCTTCGTCGCCACCATATGTTGCAGCATCGAATGGACCCTTGTTGTTGAAGGTTAGGTCAACGTGCTCGTAGGTTGAGTCAGGTGTGCTTGCAAAAGTAATTCCCTTGCTAGTAACATCTGACGCCTCTAGTGCAGTAACGATGTCCGCAGTTGCTTGAGGAGAGATGATATCTACTTCACCGTTAGCAAGAGCTGTTACAGCTGCTAGAGGATCGGCAATGATACGAACTGTGATCTTCTCAATCTTTGGTGATGGACCCCAGCTGTATCCCTTACGTGCAGTAAGAGTTACGTACTGGTCCTTCACTAGATCAGTCACAACATAAGCACCGTTAGATACCAATAGTGAGGTGTCTTCAGGCATGTCCATGAAGTCGTAAGCTGTGCTCCAAGCAGTTGCGATAGGAGCTAGAACTGCAGAATCATTAGCAGCAATAGCATCAAGCAACTTCTTCTTTGCATCAGCAGCACTTAGAGCCTCATCCTTGAATGCCTGCTGAACAGTTACGTGAGCAGATACACCAATACCAAAGTTCAACTCCCAGTCAACAACTGGCTTGTCATAGACAAGTGTCAATGAACGACCGTCATCGCTGATAGTTGGGGTCTCGGTAATTTGTGATAGATCTCCACCACATGCAACTGAGTCGAAGAATACTCCGGCAGCTAGTTCATCTTGGTTTGTGATTTCACCAGTGTTCTCGTCATAGGTTGGCTCAACGTTGTTGAAGTTACAGCTGTTGGCCGCCCAAGCAAGCATCATGTCCGCTGCATCAACTGCAGTGTCATCTGACCAAGTAACACCAGACTTGACTGTGTACTTGATTGTTAGTGGGCTGTCTGAAACCTTTTCGTAGGTTCCGAACTGCTCGTTCTTGATGAGCTTTGGCTCTGAATCGTAGTAGTTGAATCCTGAGTTAGCTAGGTACAGAATGTTCGCGTTAGCAGTAGCGTTACCATTGCTGGTTGAGCTGTTTGCTGAGTAGAACGATTGGTTCCAAGCTACTGAAATGGTCGAACCAGCGACAACATCGCTAGCCCCGGTTGCACAACCACTCAATGCTGTGGTCACTGCAGCAACTGCTGCAACGACCATTGATGTGCGTTTGAACTTCATAATCTTTACTCCTAATGTAGGTTTCGGCTTCTTTGAAGCCATGTTGAAACCCTACTCCTGATATTGACTATCAGGAACAAAAGGTTCTTTCTGCCCACATAAGAGGGTGATTAGGTGAGTTTTACTCTCCGATTGAAGCCAAAAGCTTTGCTCTAGCCTCACGACGCTTCTTCTGTTCCTTAGGATCTGGAACAGGCACAGCTGCCAGCAGGCTCTTGGTGTATAGCTCGGTTGGCTTGTTTAGAACCTGGTCACGAGGACCAACTTCAACAAGCTTTCCGTACTGCATAACAGCAATACGGTGAGCCAAGATATCAACCACACCAATATCGTGAGTAATGAACAAACAAGCAAACTTTAGGCGGTCCTGAAGTTCAGTCAGTAGTTCTAGGAATCTAGCCTGCACTGATACGTCAAGAGCAGAGGTTGGCTCATCAGCAATCAAAAGCTTTGGAGATAGCGCTAGAGCACGAGCAATACCTACACGCTGCTTCTGTCCACCAGATAGCTCGTGAGGGTAACGGTTACGGTATGAACGAGGAAGTTCAACAGAGTCCAGAAGCTCTTCAACACGGTTGTTTAGTTCTTCACCGCTTGCTTCACCAGCAAGTAGCAGAGGCTCACCGATGCTCTCACCGATTGGCAGACGAGGGTTTAGAGATGAAGAAGGGTCCTGGAACACAATTCCTGTGTCGCGACGAATAACCTTCAGCTCTCTCATTTTCTTACCGGCAATGTCATTACCAAGGATCTCAATCGAACCTGAGTGAACCGGCAATAGACCGATAGCTGCACGACCAACTGTTGTCTTACCTGATCCTGACTCTCCTACTAGACCTAGGATTTCACCTGGCTGGATAGAGAATGAAACACCATCAACAGCACGGAATGCAGGGATGCGTCCACGCTTTGGATACTCAATTACAAGGTCCTTGATTTCAAGAACTGGCTGAGCTTTAGTTGCCTCAGGAGCAAGGGTACGAACCTTGATTGAACCAAGCTTTGGCACAGCAGCAAGTAGTGACTGTGTGTATGGGTGCTTTGGCTTGTTGAAGATGATATCTGAGGTGTTCTCTTCAACTGTTAGGCCATCCTTCATAACAAGGATTCGGTCGCTAAGGTCTGCAACAACACCCATGTCGTGAGTAATCAAAAGAACAGCTGAGTTCAACTTGTCCTTTAGGTTACGCATTAGGTCAAGAATTTCAGCTTGAACAGTTACGTCAAGTGCAGTTGTCGGCTCATCTGCGATCAAGAGTGATGGGTCACAAGCCAAAGACTGTGCAATCATTGCACGTTGACGCTGACCACCTGAAAGCTGGTGTGGATACTTGTCGAATGACTTCTCTGGATCTGGTATTTCTACCATGGTAAGTAGTTCAATGGCTCGTTCTTTAGCCTCGCTAGGTCCCAGTTCAAAGTGGTTACGAAGAACCTCAACGATCTGGAATCCAACTGTGTAGACAGGGTTTAGAGCAGTCATTGGCTCCTGGAAGATGTAAGCAACTTCCTTACCTCTGAACTTGCGCAGTAAATGCAAAGGCTGGTTCAGCATCTCCACACCCTTGACCAGAACGCTACCTGAAGATCGAGCGTTAGGGGCAAGAAGACCCATCAAACCCATAGCTGTGGTTGACTTACCAGAACCTGACTCACCCACAATGGCAAGCACCTCACCGGCTGCAACCTCGAAGTTCATGTCGATAGCTGCTGGATACCAGACACCCTCAACCCAGAACTCAACATTGAAGTTCTCGACTTTTAGAATCGGATCTTTAGTTGCCATTAGATTAAATACCTTCCTTAGTGACTGCTTCTTTTGAAACTTTGGTGTTGCTTGTTGTAGTCTGGCCATCATGCCTGACAAATATGTTTATCGCCCTAGAACTAACTGGGCTTACCTTGCTTTGGTAGTTACCATCCTTGGACTTGCTGCTGGATCCTTTTATGCAGCAGGCATGGTCAGTGAAGGAAACATCACCCTCATCAACAGCCTTGCTGTTGTTGCGATTTTCTGGGTTTTCATCGTTCACCCAAAGGTTGTTTTCACCACTACCGGAATTGAGATTCATAATCCATTCCGCACCGTCAAAGTCGGTTGGCTTAGAGCTGATGATTTCGTCACCAAATACTCTTTCACCGTCTTGGTCAAGGAATCCAGATACTCCGCTTGGGCAGCACCAGCTGCTAACAGATTCATTACCAGAAGATTCCACAACACTGATTACAGAGGTACCGGACTGGAAGCCAGAAAGGTAATCGCTCCCAGCGACTCCCCTAAATCCGAATCCGGCGTTGCTCTCATCCTTGCTAACAAGCACAGTCAAGAAGCCATCCAAAAGGGTACGGCTAGCGATCACCTGGTCAAACAGTTGAACTGGTTGGCCATCGCGGTGTGCCTGAGCAGCGTAGCTGTTCTGCTCTTTACCCTTAGTCAATGATTCTTTCCTTTATTACTTGCGCTTGTTTACTGCGTCGCGAGTGCTGGACTTAGCTAAGAAATCTTTACGGTTGATTCTTCTAGCCTGACGTGGGTCGAACGCATCGCGAAGACCATCACCAATGAAGTTGATGCTCAAGGCAATCGCGATAATGATTACACCTGGCCACCAGAACAACCATGGTGCGTAAATAAACTCACCCTGGTAATCGCTAATCAAACGTCCAAGAGACACATCCGGCGGCTGAACACCGAAGCCCAAGAACGACAGACCCGTTTCAATCAGGATCGAGCTTGAAAGAAGCAAAGTGGTTGAAACGATGATTACACCGACAGAGTTAGGCAGGATGTGCTTGAAGATGATTCTTCGGTTAGATGCACCTGCAACACGAGCTGCATCAACGAACTCTCTTTCACGAAGGGTTAGGAACTCTCCACGAACCAATCGGGTGAGACCCGTCCACGAGAACAAACCTAGGAACACAGCCAGCGGCAATACACCGAAGTTTCCAACGTTGTAACCGATAACCGCACCAATAAGAATTACTGGAACTGTGATGATGAAGTCTGTGAAACGCATCATAACAGCGTCAATGATTCCGCCGAAGAATCCTGAAACAGAACCCATAACAGTTCCGATAAGTCCAGCTAGACCTCCGATAACAACCATGATCATTAGAGAGATTTCAGAACCTCTCATAACCAGTGAGAAGTAGTCTCTACCATTTGGTAGCTGACCCATTGGGTGATCAGCACTTGGACATCCATCAGCACAACTTCCTTGAGGAAGGATGTCTTCGTGTGAGTACTTCCACCAGCCTGGGATGCTGATCTTGTTAGCTTCAGTACCAAGGTGAATACCAGCGGCAGAGTAAACAAAGATTGTAAAGAAGATCATGAATACCAGACCTGCAATAGCAGGCTTGTGCTGGAAGAATCTCTTCCTAATGATCTGACCTTGGCTTAGACCAACAACCTCAATGTTTTCGCTTCCGGTCTCGCCGCCTTCCATTACTGGAGCGGTGTTTTTCTTTTTACGGAAATTAGTTGCCATCAGATTCTCTACTTTCTAATTCTGATACGAGGATCAAGGGTTGAGTAAATTAGGTCGGCTGCAAGAGTCGCCATTACCGCTAGGAACGCTGTGATGCTGAAAGTTCCCATCAGTAGGTTTAGGTCTTGAGTTACGATCGCCTCGTTTGCAAGGCTTCCCATACCACGCCAACCGAATACGGCTTCCGTGATAATCGCTCCACCAAGAAGACCTGCGATATCGAAGGCAATCAAAGTAGTTAGAGGAATCATCGCGTTTCTCAGTGCGTGACGCAGAATAACTTCACGCTCAGGCATACCCTTTGCACGAGCTGTTCGGATGTAATCCATACTCAGAACTTCAAGAACTGAAGCTCTTGAGTAACGAAGGTAACCAGCGAATGAAATCAGAGTCAGCGCTGTTGTAGGCAAGATTAGGTGAGTCAGAAGGTCAAGGTTTACAATCCAGAAGTCGTTTGACTTCAACGTGATGTTGTAAGAACCCATGGTCTCAATAGGACGACCGTTGGACAGCTCATAATATTTGTCCCATGTCTGCATCAGCTTGTCTAGAACGGTGAACAGACCCACGAAGAACGCAGACAACATAGAAACTCGAATCACAGGACCCTTATCGATCTTTGTGAAGAAGTAACCGACAAAGTAGCTAGATGAAAGCATCAAGATTGCCATAGCGAGCATGAGTGGGTAGTTTGTACCAGGCCCAGCGAGTGCGCCGAATGGGTAGTAAACAGCCGCACCAAGAGCAACCGATGTTAGACCTGCGCCTAGAGCCTTCTTGTTTGCAAGACCTGTGAACACGTGAGTAAATCCAACAGCACAAGAAGCACCCAGCAAGGTGATTCCAAAGATACCTAGGCTTGGGTAACGGAACCATTCGGTTGCACCGGCTGCAAAGAAAATCAAGAACACAGTTGAGAATGAAACACCGAAGGTGATTAGCACTCGTTTTCTAGTTCCACTGACGAAGCCCGTAATAATCACCGCCAACAATGTGGCTATAACAAGATTGCTGACCAGGTCTATCGAAGGTCGGGCAAGGAAGTCGTTGAACTGAATTGCCATGAATTCCTTTAGCAAAACCGCTACCCAGAAAATCGGGAGAGAGAAGAGCAGGAAGGAAAGGAAAGTAAGTGAGTAGTCAAGACGTGAATACTGACGAATCGCGCTTAGAACACCGAATGTAATTCCTAGAACAATCGCAAGAATTGTTGAGATAAGAAGCAAACGAATAGTAATTGGAATCGCAGCTCCAATTTGATCGATTACAGGGAATCTAAGTAGAACTGTGTTTCCAAAATCTGGCGTACCTGTGGCAAGACCAAGAGCCTTTTGCAACCACAAGAAGTAACGAGCAGGTGGTGGGACATCTAACTGAAGTGTACGAGTTAGCTCTCGAATGATTACTTCCTTGTTAGGGTCCGTGGATTCACGCACACCCGCGAGAGGATCTCCTGAGTAAGCTGCCAACTGGTAGGTCAGATACGTGGACCCAAACAAAATTAAAAGAGCAAGAGAAATTCTTCGACCAATAAAAGCTAGCAATTGCTGTCCGTTCTATTTTTTCTTTCAGGCAATAGTTCCTACTAGTAGTTTACTAAAAATTAAACTTGACCGTCGGCAACTGAGTTCAAAATTCCCAGTTAAAAAGAATCTTGGCGGCACCCCTTTCGGAGTACCGCCAAGATTAGGCTTTCGGTTTCTAAACCATAACTAAAGAGTTATGAATTAGTAACCAAGCTGCCAGTAGTTCCATGTGGTGTTTGGGTTCAGTGGGGCCGGAAGAACATTCTTCACGTCCTTGTTCCACGCTGCCACACCTGGCCACTGGTATTCCTGTAGTGTCCAGTAGTTTGACCACAGCTGTCTCTCAGCAGCGATTTTAGCTGAGATCAGCTGAGTCGCGCTTAGAGAGTCTTCGAACTTTCTTAGCAGTGTGTCTAGTGCTGGGTCGTTCCAACCTGCACGGTTGTTAGAACCATCGCTTGCATACTGTGGGTAGTAACCAGTCTGAGAGATTGATGACTTTGACCACGCGAATGTCATCACGTCGTAGTTGTTACAGTTAATCAGACCTGACCAACCAGTTGATGCAGTGTTAGTTAGCTTGATACCAACCTTGTCTGCCTGTAGCTGGATCTGAAGAGCGATGTCAACACGACGAGCTGCAGTGCTTGTAAGCATCTTGACGCTAATGCTGTCAGAGCCTGGACCTGCACTCGGGTAGTACTTCTTCATAAGAGCAAGAGCCATTGCGTTTCTAGTGGCCTGGTCCTTAGTGAAGTCGTTTACGTATGAGCTTGAACCAGCAACAACCTTAGAGTAGTCACCTTCAGTTGTTAGCGAGAATGAGCTGTTTAGCATCGGTGAGTTACCAGTGAATCCTGGGTCGAAGACCTTACCAATGTATGTGTTGGCAATTGTCTGACGAGGAACAACTAGCATCATCGCCTTACGAAGATCCTTAGCTCGCTGGGTTGAACCCTTGAACGGACCGTCGTACGGTGCAGCACAGTTTCCATCTGAGTTAACAGTTTCGTTCTTATTGTTAGCGTCACCTGAACGGATGTCGAAGTGCTCGTATAGAAGAACTGATGTTCTTGAAGCAGTGATGTCTGGGTCACCATTTACGGTTGACCAGAAAGCAGCAGTTGCTTCACCTGAGAATAGGTCTACTTCACCGTTCTTGATGGCCTGGCCAACTAGGTTCGGGTTGAAGGTAGTACCTGTAGCAGGGAACTTGAAGATCAGTCTTTCCATGTTTCCAGTCTTCTTTGGTGATCCACCGACAGAAGCTAGTGGGTTTCTGTCCAAAGTACAAGAAGAAGCTCCACATGAAGTGATCTTGAATCCACCATTAGAGATAAGCAATAGTGGGTTTGTGCTTGAAGTCACTGTTGTGATGTTCCAAGCTGTAGACCACTTCACTGCCATCTTTGACATTAGTGAACGAGCTGCAGTTCTGTCATCTAGCGCGGCTTCGTAGTCTTCGTCATCTGTTGGAGGAAGAGTTTCGATGGCACCGTAGTAAGCCTCTTCGAATGCTGCCTTGTAAGAAGCGTTTGTACGAGCACTCTGAAGAGATTTCTTACCCTTTGCAAGAGCTACTAGAGCGTGAACAGTACCTGGACCAGGGCCCATGATCTGCCAGTCTGGCATGAACTTTTCGTAGCTCAAGGTAACTGAGTAGTTGTCATCACTTAGGGTCATTGAGGTTGCACGAGTGTTTTCGTCGTATGCGCCACCGAAACCTAGTGAGTCAAACTTTGAACCAGCGTCAGAGTTAGGGTCACCTAGTCCAGCTTTGATTGAGTAATCGGTGCTTGAGACTGCGTGACTTAGAAGTAGGTCCTGACCGGTAATTAGAGTTCCGTCAGAGTACTTCAAACCCTTCTTGATTGTGTAGGTAACCTTGAAACATCCGAACGCTTGGTTTGTCGCACAAGTGTTCTGGGTGATCTTGAAGGTACCAAAAGCTGTGTTACGGATTAGCTGAGTCTTGTTGTTGTAGTAAGTGAAACCTGCACCTGTCGGAGCAGTTACTTCTACGTTAGTAACAAGGTTCTTTCCGTTAACTGAGCTGTTAAGACCTGAAAGTGTGTTACCCGACTGGGCAATCACGGTCTTGTTAGCAGCAGTTGCATTCGCTGGAGAGAGGCTAAGGCCTGTTACTCCAAGAATAGAAACTGCGACTAGGGCTACGCCCTTGACCAGGTTTTTCTTCATTGTTTCTCCTTATTAATTTAGGTACAGGTACGCCAAAATTGCTCTCAGCCCACAAGTTCCTTGGGTAATGAAACTTTATAACTAAAAACACACCCAACATATACTTTTCTGTCAAATCGTTACATTTCTTTACCTAACTGAAACCAAAGGATTCTGGAGGTTTTTTGAGCCATTTGGCGTTGTTCGCCCCTATCAGGAAACTCGGTGCTAGTGTTATGGAACGCTCAACCGAGCTAAGTTGCTTTTTGCAGGGAAAACTGGTGAAAACCCAGTGCTGACCCGCAACCGTAAATCGGCTAAACCCAGTGTTTATAAGGGGTTTAGGCCCGATGAGTCGGAATGCCTGCCTAAATCAATGACTCCAAAACAAACCGTCGTGGTCTACGGGTGGAGTCGGGTAAGTACCTTTTACCCGTCTATCGCACAAGGATCGCACACACCGAAAGGGTTGCGATGTCAACAAAAACAAAGGAAGTGCGCCGTTTCGCACTATTTATAGCAGCAATTACCTCTATATCAGTAGCTCTAACCGGCTGCTCAAGCCCTGCGCCTCAAGTTCTGGATAAGAACCCTGAGACAAGCAAATTCGTCCTAAATGCCTTCCAGGGTGGTCAGTTCCTAGACCCATTCGAAGATGGCAAGGCCGACATGGGCCTAACTCTGGAGGGAATCACTAGTTTGAGCACTCTTGGCTATGGCGAAGCTGACCTAGGGAACGCAATCAACTGGGCTAAATCCAACACTGAACTGCTTACTTCTACTGGGCTAAAGGCTCACTATGTATTCACTTCATATGTTGCTGGTTTCTCAGAAGACCCATCAGTTGTTGCTCAACTTCAAATCATGAAGGATGCAATCGCAGCAGATGGAACGGTGAAAGACACCAACAACTATTCCTACGCTTACGTTCTCTTCGCGCTTCTAGCCAGCGAAAAGAATGATCTTGCCAACCAGGTCGCTCTAAAGATGATTAACAACGCTGAGATTTCAGGTGGTTACAAATACACCAAGGGTGACACCACAAGCTCTGAGTCAGCCGATGTGACTTCTATGTCTCTCATGGCTATCCAAGCAAGTCTTGGTATCGGAACAGAAGAAGATGAAACAGCTAAGCAGTTCTCGATTGAAAAGTCTAGAAATTGGTTGTTAAAGAATCTGATTGATGACGATCACTTTGAAGCCTGGGAAAACGTAGACATTGCTGGAACATCTTTTGGAATAATGGCCTTGATTTCAACTAATCAAGACTCAACCAAACCAGAAGCTTGGCTTGCGGCCAGAGTCAGCCAAGAAGACTCCGGTATTCCATCTCCATATAGTGGAGAAGCGAGCGATGTCTTCACAACTGTTCAGTCGTTACTTCCTCTTTCGAGAGTCACATTTGTTGATGTGATGGACAAAGTTGAAGCTGGACGCAACGGCTAAACAAAAATCATGAGATCTTTCGTCAGATTTAGCCTCATTGGGCTAGTCACACTCGTCGCCATTGGCTTTGTTGTTAATCAACAGCAAACTAATGGCGACGGGGACGAAGTCTTACCCACTGTGACTAGTGGTCAATGTCTGGATGTTGGAACCAGTTTGATCATTGACTTTGGAACTGGACAGTCTCAAGAGCTAATTGAGAAGTGCATTCAAAACTTTGAAGGTTACTCATGGGATCTTTTCGAAGCAGCATCAATTGAGCTATCAGGAACGCAAAAGTATCCGGTTGGTTTTGTCTGCAGAATTGAAAACTTCCCTAGTGAAGAACAGGAAAAATGCATCGACACCCCTGGCACTAAAAATGGCAGTTGGGCCTATTTCCTAAGTGAACAAGATGGCTCCTGGAAATACAGCCCAATAGGCGCTTCCACTCATAAAACCAAGTGCGGTGTCAGCGAAGGTTGGCGTTTTCTATTGCCGGGCGAACCTGTTGAAACTCCCCCGCGTGTAGCACCAAGAACCTATGACTGCAGTAACTAGAGCAGCTCATATTTTATCTGCAAATAAAACTAATCCACTTTCTTGGTGGCTAGCTGGAATTAGCCTGGCTGTTGCAGCATCACTCTCCAGCAATGTATTTATTCTGATTGCAATCTGCGTTAGCTCACTTTTAACTATCAGGCTTTGCCGTGATGATTCACCTTGGGCTCAGTCAATTGGCTTTTACATCAAACTAGCGGCAATCGTTGTTGCCCTTCGAGTTCTGTTTCGAATCATCTTCAATTTAGGCACATCAACCAAAGACGCTTTTCTACTGCTACCTTCAATAGATCTAAATCTTGGGTTTGGTAATTCATTGAGACTGTTTGGCCCTATTTCTCAAGAGGCCTTCAGCTTTGCTCTAGTAGACGGCTTTAGATTAGCTGCCATCATTTTGGCTATTGGAATGGCCAACTCGTTGGCTAATCCAAGAAAACTGTTGAAATCAACTCCTGGTGCACTCTACGAAATCGCAACAGCAATATCTATTGCGATTAACTTAGCCCCGCAACTCATCGCCAGCCTCGGCAGAGTAAGAAGAGCAAGATCGCTTAGAGGCCAGTCAAAGGGAATCAAAGCCATGGCTGGAATTGTTATTCCAGTTCTTGAAGACACCATAGATCAGTCCATGGGACTAGCTGCAAGCATGTCTGCAAGAGGCTTTGGTCGCAAAGGTAACAGAACCTATCTGCAAACGGTTGGTGCAAGGCTGTTGGCTTTTGCGGCCATCTGCCTGATCATCACAGGCTCGGCTCTGCTCTTGTTCTCTCCTCAAGATCAAGGATTCCCATTGACTCTGCTGGTAGTTGGAATCATCACAGCTGCCCTATCAGTCAAACTCTCTTCAGCTCGAGCAACGATTACTAGATACCGTAAAGAGCCTTGGCGTATAGGCGACCTAGTTCTTCTAGTTGCAGCACTAACGCTTGTATTACTGGCTTTTAGTGGGGTGTTCGCTAGATGATTGAACTCAAAGACCTCACCTTTAGCTATCTCAAATCTGATGGCTCTAAAGTTTCTGAAACCCCACAGCTAAACAACGTGAACCTAGCTATTGGTGCAGGTGAATTTGTTTTAGTGTGTGGCCCAACTGGTTCAGGTAAATCGACATTCCTCAAGGCGCTCAATGGCCTAGCTCCTAGTTTCACGGGTGGAGTCATCACTGGAGAGCTAAAGATAAACGGTGTGAACTATATAGGTTCTGAGCCTCACGAGTTTGCTTCCCTTGTTGGCTTTGTTAACCAACAACCAGAGAACGCTTTTGTTGGCGACACAGTAATTGATGAGATTGTTTACTGCGCTGAACAACTGGGCCTGCCAATCGAACAGATTAGAACGTCTGTTGAAAACATTTCTGAAATCTTAGAGATCTCTGAACTTCTAGACAGACCACTGGCAACTCTCTCCGGTGGGCAGCAGCAAAGAGTAGCCATTGCTTCAGCGCTTGTTGCTGGTCAAAAAATACTTTTACTTGACGAACCAACTTCAGCACTAGATCTTGACGGTGCCGCTGAAGTTCTAAGAATTCTCAAGAAACTAAGTGCTGAGCAAGGGGTAACAGTTCTGCTTGCCGAACACAGAATCTCTCGAGTAATAGCTGAAGTGGATTCAGTTCTTGTAGTTCACGGTGATGGCAGCGTAACTAAAGGTGCTCCAACAACACAGTTCAATGACTCTAGGTTCGCTCCCCCGATTATTGAACTGGGTCTCAAGCTTGGCTGGAGACCACTGCCAGTGTCAGTCAGTGATGCCTCTGAATTGTGGAACAAGAGCGCTACTTCTTTTGTGCAGAAAACCTTCTTTGCACCAAAAGCAGAGGTTCTCAAGATAGAGAACTTGGAAGTTAGTTTTGGTGCTGTTCAAGCGATTCGACCAACTTCGTTTAGCCTCTATGGAAATCAGATAACTGCCCTGATGGGTGAAAACGGTTCTGGTAAGACAACTCTTTGCTGGGCACTTCAAGGATCGGGAACTAGAACCAAAGGAAGTGTTACCTCCTTCAAGGGAGACACCGCAGAACTAGGTTCTAACGAAAGACTTGAAGTTCTCACCATGGTCCCACAGCGTGCCGCTGACCTCCTCTTCCTGCCAACCCTTAGTGCTGAGTTAGAGGAATCAGATCGATTTGCTAGCGTCCAGTCTGGTAGCACAGCAAAACTGTTTAGAGATCTTGCTGGTCGTATCGACACATCTATCCACCCAAGAGATCTCTCTGCCGGTCAGCAGCTCTCTCTTGTTCTAGCAATACAACTAGTCAAGCAAGCAAAGATTGTTGTTCTTGATGAACCAACCAGAGGTTTGGATTACTCAGCCAAACATGCTCTTGCTAAACAACTAAACAGCATTAGATCAGAAGATAGGTCTGTTCTTATTGCAACTCATGACATTGAGTTTGTTGCCATGGTCTCTGACCGAGTATTAGTTCTTGAACAAGGCTCAATGATTATTGATGACTCTCCTCTAGCAGTTCTTGAGTTTGGAAAAACATTTGCATCACAGCTTGCTGAGATTACCCAAGAGCCAGGGCTTATAAGTCTTGAGCAGGTGAAGCTATGAAGATACTGATTTCAAGACTTAGTATCACATTGGCTGGATTTGGCAGCCTGCTAATGTTTGCCTGGCCGTTATTGATTGCTCAAAGCACCACCAGTGAAACTCAATTGGCTCAAAGCGTCTTTATTGTTTTGATGCCGCTAATCTTGCTGCTCATCTTGGTTGAGTTTGCAACCGGTGACATTGGTTCCAAGCAGTTAGCTCTGCTTGGAGTCTTAGTTGCTCTGAATGCTGTGATCAGATTATTGGGGGCTGGAACTGCAGGTATTGAAACTTCCTTCTTCCTAATCATCTTGGGTGCTTATGTCTTTGGCAGTGGCTTTGGTTTCATTCTTGGTGCAGGTTCCATATTTGTATCCGCTCTAATCACCGGAGGGGTTGGTCCTTGGCTGCCTTTCCAAATGATGGCTGCTGCTCTTGTTGGTTTAGGTGCCGGACTTATTCCTCATGTGAAGAGATTTTGGCTTACCAAGACCTACCTCGTTATCTATGCAGTGATAGCTGCATTTGGCTATGGCGCTTTGATGACTCTATGGAACTGGCCATACCTCGCAGGAACTGGAACACAGATTAGCTACGTAGCTGGAGATCCGCTGGTGAGTAACTTGACCAGATTCCTGCAATACGAGATTGTGACAGGTGGACTTGTTTGGGATACCGGCAGAGCAATCACTACCTCAGGACTAATCCTGTTAACTGGCACAGCCCTGATCGCTACCCTTAAGAGGGCAGCAACCAGAGCTGGTGTTGGCAGGAAAGTTTAGGCTGTCGGGTAAATAGCTAGTAGAGCTGTTGCAACGATAGTTGTAGCAAGCAGCATTAGACCTGACTTGTATGTGTACTTGAATTCCTTGCGAACAATGTGAGTTAGGTTCGCTAGCACCATTACTAGAACAAGACCAGCGCCTGCAGCAATACCAAGTGGCTTAGCCCAGTCAAAGTTGAATACTGTTACTGCAACCGGTGCCAAGATAACTCCAAGGCCACCTAGAAGCTCTGCTAGACCAATGAACTTAGTTGATCCCTTAGGGAACTTCTCAACCCATCCCCAGCCTCTAGCTAGTAGAGCAGCATCTGATGTGCGAAGTTTGTCAACGCCTGCTTTTACAAATGCGTAAGCGACGTATAGGGAAGCTGCCAGAGCAGCGATTGTGATGAAGATGTCCATTGGTGCCTTTCAATAAAAATGCCACGACTGTGGCGAACCCTGAGTCAAACACACAAGTCCATCAATTGAGCGCAGGCTAGGACTTAAATAAGTGTTGGCGGCCGCATAAGCGACCGCCAACAGTTAATACTTTGTATTACTGAGCAGTTAGTGCAGGAATGATAGCTCCTGAGAATACCTGCCAAGCAAGAAGAGACTTCGCTACGAAGCTAAGTGTGATGTAGACACGCTCACCGAATAGGTAGTCTTTCCACTTTCCAACCTGCTTGTACTGCAGAGCCTGGTTGATAGCAAATGTGTTGAAGGCAATGAAGATGGTGACGATGATTCCATAGACGAAGCCCGGAATCTCGTTAGCGCCTTCGTAACCTGGACGGAATACAGAGATGAAGATGATGATCCAAGGAACAACACCGGTCATACAACCCATGATGAATGGAAGACCCTTACCGTTACCTGGCTTCTCGTACTTCTCCTGAAGAGCACCGAACAAAATCATGCTTGCGTTCACAGCGAATACTGCGATAAGACCTGCGAAGTCAGTGAAACCGTTCAGCAACATGATTGAAGTAATCATGATTGAAGAAGAAAGTGAGTACTCAGTCCAACGGAAGTAGTTGTGAGTGTTTGCAAGACCTGCGAAGTAACGCTTCTTGAACCATGGAGAAATGATCAGGAAATGGAAGATCGCTGATAGCAATAGGAAAGCAATAATTGCTCCACCTAGGTTGATTGTGAACAGTTCAACAGTCTTTGGCTCTGGGAAGGTGAATGTCTGACCACCCTGAGTAAATGTTTGACCTGGCTTGAATCCCGGAGGGCCATCCATCCAAGTGGCTGTTACAGGGAAGTAACCCTGCACTTCTACCTGCACAAGAATTGCAGTTAGGGAGATTGCGGAGAACAAGTGCAATAGACCTGCAACTAGGTTGTATCTAGTTAGACCCTTTTCACTTATTTTTCCTGCTGCCTTGGCAGCTTTCTTTTCGGCTTTAGCCATTTGTTTCACCTTTCATAGTGTTCTGATTCAGTGTATTGGGAACTATAAGGAAAGTTCGGTAACAGAAACCGCTCTAGATTCTCTTCCTGGCAGAGAATAGCCCATAAAGTTTGTGTTTTGCTCATCAATAACCCTTGCTGCATCAACGATGTAGCCATCCCACTCAAAGCCTGTAGTGGTGTGGGCATCAGCAATCAGAGTCAGGTCATATCCCCTCTCTAGAGCTGCGTGACAGGTATGCCTAATGCAGTTATTGGTCTCTGCTCCACATACATATAGATGTGCAACACCTAAACCACTTAGAACCTCTTCAAGATTTGTTTCTTCGAAAGAAGATCTAAATGTTTTTCTAACTAGAGACTCACCTGGAAGTGGTTCAAGTTCAGGAACTATTTGCCAGTCAGGGCTTTCTAGGACCAACTCCTCATCAGAGTGTTGGATCCAAACTATTGGCACGGAAGCAGCTCTCGCTTTATCAACTGCAAGGCGCATGTTGGCAATCTTTGAATCACGCTCATAAGCATCATTCATCACCCCAACCTGCACGTCAACAACTAAAAGAGCAGAGGAAGATCTATCTGTGAAATTAGACATACCTAGATGCTAGTGGTCAGCTGGGACCAAATTAGGAAGCGTGAAGGCTAAAAGGTAGGAACCTTAGTGAATTTATCGCTCACAATTTTGCCTAGGAGTTCTGAATACAAACTGCCTGGCTCTTCGTTCACTGGAACGACTAGTGGGTAAAGAATATTGTTATCGCCTTGGACAAGAAGTCTGATACCGTCGGCATCCGAGCTTGATGCTAGCTGTTCGCCATATCCAAGTGAACTATCTTCTCCGATAGCAGAGCCCAGCTTCTCGCTAGTAAGGAAAGAACTCAGAGGAACAGAGTTCTCATCATTAGCAATGTAAACAGCATCTGTGACGACAAAAACCCACAGGTTACCGGTTTCAGTGCCGCCTTGACCTGTCCAGATCTCATCAACATACTCGGCAGGGCTATTTGAAACATAGTTTCCGATAGCACTCAAACCATGCTCAGCCAAAGACACCCCATCACGAGCCAAAAGATCTTCCTCAGTAATCTTCACGTCACCTTGTACCAGAAGCGCTGAGCCTTCCATCCTTGAAAATGGATCCATGGTTCCACTGGAAACCATTTCTTGGGCAGTTGGACTAAGAGGACCTGTTAGGACAAATACTCCAGCAAGAACAGCTGCTCCACCGGCAAGGTTGAACATGAGTGCAGGGGTCAAGAACTTTCTTGGGCCAAACTTTGGCTTACTCAACATGGCAGATTGAATGATGCTCTCGTCAAGCTTCGGAGCTTTGGTCTTACGAGCGGCCTTGCTCAACTGAGCTAGTACCTCATCATCTTCAAACTTGTTCTTCATACTTGGTTTATGTCCCTAATCGCTAGTTTCTGACAGTTGTTGCTTGAGATTCTTGGCAAGTCTCTCTCGTGCTCTTTTTAGTCTCTGACTGGTGTTGTTCTCAGTGGTTCCCAGAACAACTGCTATCTCTTTGATGCTCAGCTGCTCAAATACCAGAAGTGCTAGCACCTGTCTGTCCTTGGCTGAGAGTTCATCAAAGGCCTGAGCCACCGCTGAACCATCCAAAGCAACATCTTCAGCCGATGGGGCTGACCTATCGTGATCCAGCAAAGGAACCGTGATGGCTCTTCGCGAGAGCTTCTTTCTGTGGTTAGAGACCACAAACCCTGCTATCTTGTAGAGCCAAGGTAGTTCAAAGCCTTCAGGGCAACTCTCACGCTTACGCCAAGCTATTTCAAAGATTTCGCTAGCCAAGTCCTCTACCTGGCTTAGCTCTACTCTCCTAGTTAGGTACTTAGAGATATCTTGAAGGTGAGATCTAAAGGTGGCCACAAACTTGTCTTGATCCACGCTATTCACCTTTCTATATCCTTTACTCCCCTAAACAAGGAAATAGAGCTCACACATTGCTTATGTCCCAGACTAGGTCAATCTGACAACGGATTCAGCGGATATTCTCTATGAAGCGTGGGAAGCCCTCTTGCGTTGGCGGTAACGATAGACAAAATAAGTCAAGAGGATCATCACTGCTGCAATACCTGCTATTACAACGTAGACAACACCGAATTGATGACTGGTACCAGCGGAAGGTCTGCTCAGCAGGTCAAATCCGATAACCGCTCCTAACCCGAACCATGATCCAAAGACTATGTAAGAAATGATTGCTGACCACTTCCTACCAATAAGTGGAAGACACAAAAATAATCCCGCAATGGCGAGAAGAAGAATCACCAGGCTCAAATCCATAGTTGCCCCTATCAGAGATACGAAATAATTATTTGAATTTTACTGTTGCCGTTCGGTTAAACGCAAAAACCCCTATTTCTAGGGGTTAATGCTTAATTGGTGGAGATGGGGGGAATCGAACCCCCGTCCATGACATCGAAACGAACTCTTCTACGGGTGTAGCTTCACTAATGATTTTCTCGGCTACGGTTTTTGCACGAAGCGACTAAACCGACTAGCCCAGCCTGAGTAAAAGTCCCGCGAAGCCCTAAGGCGCAACTTCGCAGCTAGATTTCTAAATGACGCTAGGACCCAACACGAAATCTAATGTTGGACTAACGGACTTCGGGCTAGCGCTATTAAGCAGCTAGGGCGAAGTCAGTGCTTTTAGATTTAGCACCTATATTTTGCAACGGACATTTACGTGTTGACGCTGCATTCACGACCCGCTTCTTTTCGCATCAAGATACCTTGTCGAAACCGATCATCCCCATATTTAGTTACCAATTACCCTTGCGGGCTAGACAACTCTAAAGCCATCTAGTTATAGAAACAACAGCTAGTAGGTATTTATTCCCGTATTCCCAAACAATTACCAGTCTTTGCCTTTAGTAGACATTGCTCTGGCAGCTTCTCTGGTGTCCTGCTGCTCTTTTAGGGTCTGACGCTTGTCATATTCACGCTTACCCTTGGCAAGAGCTAGTTCAACCTTGGCTCTGCCGTCTTTGAAGTAAAGGGATAGCGGAATCAGGGTGAAACCTGATTCTTTGATCTTGCCGGAGAGCTTATAGATCTCAGTTCTGTGAAGAAGGAGTTTCCTCTTTCTTCTGGTGTTGTGGTTATTCCAAGTGCCTTGGAAGTATTCAGGGATGTGAACATTCTCAAGCCAGGCTTCTCCGTTTTCAACGGTTGCATAGCCATCAACAAGGCTTGCTCGACCTGCTCTTAGCGACTTCACTTCTGTTCCGGTTAGGACAATGCCAGCCTCAAACACGTCTTCAATTGCGTAGTCGTGTCGGGCTTTACGATTAGTGGCAACTACCTTCTCGCCACGCTCTCTAGGCACGATGTTCTCCTGAATAGATCATTAATGTCTTGTATATCAAGACAGCCAATCAGTCTAACTCTAAACGCGCAAATACCTTCTAATGGATGTGGCAGCAGCTATTGCGGCTAGCCCTGCTCCTACTAGGACAAGGCCAGGTAGTAGGGCTAGGGCATCACCTAGGCCAACGAAGGTTGTGAAAGGTAGCTGGGTGGCTAGGAAGCCTTGAACAAAGAACTGGACAATACCGATGATGGCTGCTCCGGAGAGCAGGCTTCCGATTACTCCTGCTACTACTCCTTCGAGTATGAAAGGTAGCTGGATGTAGAAGTTACTTGCTCCAACTAATCTCATGATGCCAATCTCACGTCTTCGCATAACTGCCGAGAGCCTGATGGTTGTTGAAATCAAAAGAGCTGCTGAGAAGAGCATCAAACCTGCAATAGAGATGGCTGCAAGGCTAGCGATGTTTAGCATGCTGAAGATTTGATCTAGATAAGTTCTTTGATCTTTAACTTCTTCTACCCCGGCTAGACCGTTGAAGCTTTCAATAATGATTGGTGCTTGGTTAGGGTCTTTGAGGTTCACCCAGAAGGTTTCGTTTAGTTGTTCAGGGGTAACGTATTTAGCAACTGAGTTGTCTTTGAATTCTTTCTGGAAAGTTTCAAAGGCCTGCTGATGATTCTCAAAGTAATACTGCTCGATGTATGGGGCTAGGGTTTCTGACTCAAGTCTTTCAGTGATAGTTCCTTGAACATCTTTACTTGCTTCGCCCTGAGGGCAAATCTCTTGAGGAGATGTCTTGGTGCACAGGTAGATAGCAACCTGAGCTTTGTCATACCAGTAAGTTTTCATGGAACCGATTTGTTGCTGCAATAACCCTGCAGTTCCAACGAAGGTAAGAGATATAAAAGTAACCAAAATTACTGAGACAATCATGCTCAGGTTACGCCTGATGGCAATACCCATTTCACTAAACACAAAACTAAATCTCATCGGTCAATTCCATAACCTGAACTGCGTTCATCTCTAACGATCTTGCCTTGACTTAGTTCAATTACTCGCCGACGCCCTCTATCCACGATGCCAACATCGTGGGTTGCCATAACAATGGTTGTTCCAGAAAGATTGATTCGCTCAAGTAAAGCCATGATGCCTTCACTTGTTGCTGGGTCGAGGTTTCCTGTTGGCTCATCGGCTAAAAGAATTGCTGGCTTATTTACGATTGCTCGAGCTAGAGCGATTCTTTGCTGTTCGCCACCACTTAGTTCAGATGGCAGGCTGTTTGCTTTTTCTTCTAATCCAACAAGACGTAAAACATCTGGCACTGCTTCAGAAATGAAGCCCGCTGATTTACCAATAACTTCAAGTGAGAAGGCTACGTTCTGAGCTGCTGTCTTGTTTGGTAGCAATCTGAAGTCTTGGAAGACTACGCCTAGTTTTCTTCTGAAGTGCGGGACTCTTCTTGAAGGTATGCCGACTAGGTTCTCCCCTAAAACATGGATGCTGCCACTAGTTGGCATATCTTCTCTAAGGATCATTCTCATTAGAGATGACTTACCTGAACCAGAGGAACCAACTAGGAAGACGAACTCCCCTTTATCTATTTCCAGAGATACGTTATCGAGCGCTGCCCTTGGGGCACCCCGATAGGCCTTGGTTACTTGAGAAATAGAAATCATTAGGTTTTTAGCCTAAATTGACTAATGCCCTACAGGGCTCTGATTGGCTGTGTGTCTTTACTAAATGGTGCCTGTTTTACGCCATCTAATGCCTGCAGCAATGAAACCAGATAGGTCTCCATCAAAGACAGCATCAGGGTTATTCACTTCAAAGTTAGTTCTAAGGTCTTTCACCATTTGATAGGGAGCTAAAACATAGGAACGCATTTGATCACCCCAAGAAGCAGTTGCATCTCCAGCTAGCTGCTTCTTTGTTGCTTCTTCTTCTGTTCTTCTGATTTCTAGAAGTCTTGATTGCAACACTCTCATAGCTGAAGCTTTGTTCTGTAGTTGGGATTTTTCGTTCTGACAAGAAACCACAGTTCCTGTTGGAAGGTGAGTAATACGAACAGCAGAGTCTGTTGTGTTCACTGATTGACCACCAGGACCAGATGATCTAAAGACATCAACCCTGATGTCATTTTCTGGAATGTCAATAACATCTGTCTGCTCGATAAGTGGAACAACTTCAACAGCTGCAAAGCTAGTTTGTCTCTTACCTGCAGCATTGAATGGACTCATGCGAACAAGACGATGAGTTCCTGCTTCAACAGATAGTTGACCGTATGCGTAAGGAGCATCAATCTCAAATGTTGCTGACTTGATGCCTGCACCTTCGGCATGTGAGATGTCCAAAACTTGAGCAGGCCAACCCTGCTTCTCGGAATATCTCAAATACATTCTCATGAGCATCTCGGCAAAGTCAGTAGCATCATCACCACCAGCACCAGAACGAATAGTGATAATGGCAGCTCTTGAGTCATATTCACCATTGAGAAGGGTTTCGACTTCTTGTTCAGCAACAAGCATTCTAAGTGCCTCGAGTTCGTTGGTTGCCTCTGTGGCTGCTGACTTATCAGATTCACTGTTAGCCAGTTCAATCAGAACCTCAAGATCATCTAAACGGCTAGCGATGCTGTTAATTCTGTTTACCTGGGCTTGCTTTCTGGATAGTGAACTAGTTAGCTTCTGAGCCTTATCTGGGTCATCCCAAAGATTAGGGGCTTGAACATCTTCCTCTAGCTGATCAATCTCGGTTTCTAGCCTAGGTAGGTCGGTAACCTCAGCAATCGTGAGGAAGATTTCACGGATTTGCTTGATTTCAGCAGAGAGATCAAGGTCAGACATGTTCTCTAGTTTAGGCGTGACAAGGCCAATACTCCTTCGGCTTGGGACCTAGGCGATAATGGGCTAATGGCTTCAAGTGCAGAGTTCTCTAAACGCAAGTTAGTGCTACCTGTTTACCTGCCATCTTTCCTATTCTCTTCAGCTGAATTTGGAATCATTCCGAGCATCCCTGCCACCGCACTTTTACTAGGAGCAGATCTGGCAACCGCAGGTCTGATCACCGGTTTACTCATGATTGGAAGACTGGTAGCAGATCTTCCAGCGGCCAAACTCATTGATTTCCTCGGTGAACGAAGAGCCATGATAGTTGCAGCTGCTGCTGGAGCAATTGGAATACTGCCGAGCCTTTTTGCTGCCAACTTGTTCATGCTCGGTGCTGGTGTGTTCATTGTTGGAGCAGGGTCTGCTGTCTTTGGTTTAGCAAGACTCTCTTGGATGACTGAGCATGTTCCTATCGCGATTAGAGCAAGAGCACTCTCTGTTCTTGGTGGAATGTTTAGAGCAGGCTCATTTGTTGGTCCTTCATTAGCTGCTGGTGTTATTGCTTTATTCTCTGTTCAAGCTGTTTACTACCTGCCACTTATTCTTTGTGGACTGGCTGCAACAATCCTGCTGTTTGTTAGAGGCAGTGAAGATGTTGTTAAGAACAGTTCTTCTTTCAAAGACACTTTTGCAGTTGCCAGACGTGAGGGTAAGAAACTAGCAACTCTTGGAGTTGCTTCTTCTATCCTTAGTGCTTTGCGTGGAACCAGAATGATTGGTCTTCCACTTATTGCAGTTGCACTAACTATTCCAACTGAACAAGCTTCACTAATCATTGGCATCGCTGGAGCACTAGATTTTGCGATGTTCTACCTAAGTGGTCAGATTATGGATCGCTTTGGTAGAAGCTTTGCTGCAGTGCCAACACTTGCAGGTCTTGGACTTGCGCACCTAATAGTAGGTATCGCAATTGATGCCAACACCTTCTTATTAATTGCACTTCTCATGTCACTAGCTAATGGAATGGGTAGCGGTGTGATCATGGTTCTAGGAGCAGATCTTGCCCCACCTGATAAACGAAGTGAGTTCCTAGCCTCCTACCGACTGCTTGTTGACTTCGGTGACGCTGCTGCGCCACTTGTTCTAGCCCCGCTGGTTCTTGCAGTTGGGATAACAGGAGCCATGGCAGCCTTTGGAATCCTGGGCTTTGTAGGAGCAGGACTTATGTATAAATACATTCCTATTTACGCAGTAACACCAAAGAAGAAGCCTTAGCGAGCTAGGGCCATCTCACAGATAGTCCTTGAAGCACTAACTTCCCTTAGCGGTGAAACCCACTCAGCACAAAAGAAAACTCGAACAGTGTCCCCCGACTCGAGACTTACTTGCCTGAGCTGAAGGTTAGGAAATGAATACTGAGAAGCAACAGCACTGAGTAAGTCCTTAGCAACAGATGTAACAGGCACTGTTTCTTCAAGTTGAAGTTGGGTTTTCACGGCTATCGCAAACTGCTCAGTGAAGTCAATCAGTTCTCTGGCGAAGAGATACTGATGAACGCTTGTGGCAAGAGTAAGAACAACTAAACACAATAAGGCGACTAGAAAGACAAACCAGACCAGCGCAGTTCCTTCATCATCTCTAACCACCTTGAACACCAAATGCTTTCGCATCTAAACCAGATCCAGACAGTTCTAACCAGATCAGAGTCTTTGGAACAGAACAGTTAGCTGGCACACAGTTCACTTGCACCTCTATTCGCTCTTCATTCCATAACCTGCTTGATGCCTGCAACCTAGATACTTCACCAAGGATGTCATTTGAGTTAGAGAGCAGATACGAACGCATAGAGTTTCTAGCGATGCTCTGAAGTTCCAATACCTTGCGTTCTTGCTCAAGCATATGAAACCCAAGGGTCAGCACTAAACCAAATGCGACAACAGCGAAAGCTACTACCTCTATCAGTGTGCTGCCCTGATCTTCGAGGAGCCTCTTAGTTCTCACAAGTTGCCCTAACTTCAATTGGAACTTTGATGAGCTCAGGCCAAAAGGTAACACTGCGCTGAATTTCTAGGCTTGTGAGAATAGAGCAAGAACCAGAGCGAGTATCAGTTATCAACTTGCTATTGGGATCCTTCATCTGTCTATAGGTTTCAGCATCTATTGGTGAGACATCGGCTAAGGCGGCAAATCTAGCTATGTCGTAACTCACCTGTTCCTGCACTATGGCCGATTGGTATAAACCAAAGACCTCCATCAGAGGAATGGCGAGAAGAGATGCTGGAACAACTAGCAACACGAACTCTGAAACTGCAGAGCCACTTTCGCCCTTGAACCTAGATAACAACGACCTTGGAAACCGCATTATTGAACAAAGTTCTAAGAGCAGGACCGGCTACAGCCCAAAGCAGGACTACAAGTCCAGCTGTCATTAGCGTTACTAGAACCCAACCTGGCACATCGCCTTGCTCGGACATTATTTTGTTTTTCATTTCTCTCCTTGTTATAGAAAACTGCCTTGGATTAAGGCAAGACTTGGATACAGGGCGAACATCACCGTGACGGGCAAGATAACAAAGACCATCGGAATCATCATCTTGGTTTCGTTCTTACCTGCCTTGGCAAGTAGCTCGGTTCTGAGGGACGCTGTAGTGGACTGGACAAAATCGCTCATCAGATCAGACAAAGCTGAACCATTGGTCAAAGCAACAGCAAGTTTGGTCGCGAGCTCTCTAACTGGCTCTGACTTTGATTCAACAGCCAGATTAGATAACTCGATTTGCAATAGAGCTCCGTGCTCAACATTCCTGATTACTCGTTCAAATTCGGAAGATACGTATCCCCTAGACCTACTCACAGCAATCCTCAGCGAAACATCTAATGACTCACCGGCACTAACCGCGAACCAAAGTATGGAAGCAAAATCTGGTATCTCCATCAATGCAGCTAAGTGATTGAACTTACCCTTGACAGTTATTCGTTCTGTTACTTCCTCTCTGGGAGAAAGTCGTCGAGTTAGTTTCGATGAACTAGATTTTCCTAAACTCCAATAGAGAGCAAAAGCTGCTAGAACACTTGAGCCAATAGCTAGATACTGCATCAGACTCCCAGCGTTCTTACTCGTTCAGGAAGAGCTCCTAAAGCTTTGACCAACCTAAAAGCCAAGAGTGATGCGACAAGCCCGATAACTAAAACTGCAATACCTACTTCGGTTTGAAATGCAATTGCGGTCTCAGGTCGCAAACTCAAAAGCACTAGAACTAACCAAGGTGCCAACACTGCTAACTTCGCTGTTCCTAAGACCCAGTTCTGTTTGACCTGAATCTCAGTCCAAGTAGCGTTCTCTAATCTCAGCTGAAGAGATTGAATTCTTAGTGCATTAAGGTACCCTCTGCCTCCTGAAGCACTAGCCAATCTTGTTATCTCTATAAACCGATCTGCTACAGGATTAGCCAACCTAGCTTTGAGGTTGTCAAGGCTCTGCGTAAAGGCAATTCCTGAGCTTTGATCTTTCTCAAATTCCAAGAGAGCCCACGCTAACTTGGGAGGGGCGAAGGACACTGAATCCAAGATGGCCTGCTCAAGTGATGCACCGGCCCAAGCGGCTGAGTGAATGGAATCTAAGTACTTAGGCCATTGGCTATTTGCTTTGAATCTCTCTGCTTTGATTCGGTTTTGGAAGGTATCGACAAGTTGAACCGCAACACAGAAACAAACACTGCTGGCAATCAATAGCGAGCCAGTAACCAGAGTCAGAAGGGTCAGCGAAAGAAGGAGCCCAGCAATGGCCAAAAGAACGAATTGGGCTGGTTGAATTCTTGTAATTCCGGCAGCGCTAAGGCTATTGGCTATCTTTCTCACAGGTTCACCTCAATCCAAGTTTCAATTCCTTTAGATTGGATTACCTGAGCAACTCTTCTCTTGCCAGAACTATCCATCTCACAGTGCACAACTAAACCAATTGTTCTCTCAACGGTTTGAGATACGAATAGTGAAGGTATGTTCTCTCCTGCTAGAAGTGGAAGGAGCTTGAGTTTCTCTAAAGCATCAAAGGCTGAGTTAGCGTGAATTGTGCAGAGGCCAGCAATGCCTGAGTTCAGCGCAATAAGTAGATCCAGTGCCTCTGCTTGTCTAACTTCGCCAATTACTAATCGACTTGGTCTCATACGCAAGGCTTCTTTTACTAACCTGCGAAGAGTTATCTCCCCTACTCCCTCCAGGTTTGCTTGTCTTGCCTGTAAAGCAACCCAGTCAACATAGTTGGTTCTAATCTCAAAGGTCTCTTCGACGCTTACTAGTCGCTCGCTCAGGTGACCAACATTCAAAAGAGCACAAAGCATTGTTGTCTTGCCTGCTTGAGTGGCACCAGAAACCAGAATGTTGATTCCGTGTCGAAATTGTTCAGAGAGAAAACCAGCCATAGCCTGGCTCATGGAACCAAGAAGAACTAGATCCTCAAGTGAGTAAACCTTGGTTGGAAACTTTCTAATGTTTACTGACCAGTGCTCGCGGGTCACATCTGGGATAACAACATGCAGCCTGGAACCATTGAGCAAAGTTGCATCAACAAATGGTTCAGAGCGATCTAGCCTTCTGCCAGAATCCCGCAGCATTCGCTCAACAGCTTGCCTGACATCTAAGGCGGTTAGGTTCAGATCCAGCCTTCTGGTCTTTGAGTTTTCAAAGATAAAGAACTGATCTGGAGCGTTGATCCAGATTTCTTCAATGGCTGGATTAGCAATCAAGTCATCCAGTTGGCCATAGCCAGACAGTGCGCTCCTCACCTCATCAGCCAGAGTTGCCTCCACGGACTGAGCTAGACCTTGGCTAGTTTCATAAGCTTCATCGATGGCCTGAGCGATGGCTTCATCGAGGGAATTAGGGCTAGAAACCAAGATGGAGCGAGCTCGCTCTGTGATACCTAGGACTGCTTCTCGGGCCATAGCCCATGTTTACAAATCCTTAGAAAACCTGCTTTTGTTCTCCACAGGCAGAGCATTGATTTTTGGCATAGAATAGGAAGGCTCGCGGGAGTGGCGAAATTGGCAGACGCACTAGATTTAGGTTCTAGCGCCCTTGGCGTGTGGGTTCAAGTCCCACCTTCCGCACCAGCAACAATAAAAGCTGGCCCTTTAGGGCTGGCTTTATTTGTTTAACTTCTGTACTGCTAGCACTGCTGCTTTAGCATCAATAATCCCAATGCCGCACTCACCTGTAGTCAAGATAGAGCCATCGTTCATCTGTGTATCTACCATCTGATATTCACAGTCAGAGTCTGGGTTGAATGAACTAGCCGTTCCACTGAGTATCTTCCAAACTTGATCAACGGTAATGCTTGGCCTGATGGAATACATCAAAGCAACAACACCAGCAGCTATCGGTGACGCCATGCTGGTTCCCTGCTCACCACCGTAGGTGGCACGCCCTGGTGCTGTCTTACCGTCGTTGATTGTTGACCAAATGAGACCGTCAGCAGTTTTGTTCATGCCGACTCTGTCATCACCTCCAGGAGCAGAGATGTCAACGCCGATAAATATTTCTTGTGATGTTGAGTAACCACCGTAGTTGCTGTAATAGGACCGATCACCAGTTATCCCTGTTGCTCCGATGGTTATGTTTCCAAAACAGTTGCCTGGATATGAACTAGTTGCAAACTTATCGTCATTACCTGCTGAAGTAACAATCGTGACGTTTCTGCGCTTTGATTCATCAATAGCTAGTTGAGTTGGTGAATTGGAAGAACAAGTTGAAAAAGACGATGAGCCAATCGAGAGGTTGATGACTTTAGCTGGTTTAGGAGGAAGTGGAATACCAGCTAACTTCACTCCCATCGCCCAGTTGATTCCAGCGGCAATGTCGCTTTCAGAACCACCCCTGATTCCAAGCACTCGAACTGGCAGGATCTTGACATTAGGAGCTATACCTGAGATTCCTATTTCATTAGATTCGGCTGCAACTATTCCTGCAACGTGGGTTCCATGCCAAGAACTAGGGGTTGTGGTTCCAACATAATCGCCTGGGTCTGAGGCGTCTGCATCTCGACCGTTACCATCTCTAGAGTTGGTTGGATCGGTAATCATGTCGTAGCCAGCAAGCATGTTGGCATCCAAGTCTGGATGGCTTGTAATGCCTGTGTCCAAAACTGCTACCACGATGCTCGGGCTACCCTTAGTAATCTTCCAAGCCTCTGAAGCATTGATCCCGTACTCCCCATCCAGATACCACTGCTGCCCTATCATCGGATCCAAAGTGTCAGTCACTGGTAGAGATGATGCTGAACCACGTTTGTTTGTGGCGGTCACAACTACTTGATACCGCTTGGCTGCCTCCAGCCCGCTCAAATTACAAGAAACGCCAGACGATGAACAGGTCGCTTCAGAAGTATCTGGGGCTGTTGCTTTGACTGCGTAGGTTACCGGCAAACCACCACGATCGACCAAACTCTGGGTTACCCAAGAAACAAGCGTGTTTGCTGAAGTTATGTTTCCTGCTGACTGCAGGATTGGAGCGTTAGGCAATCCGGTTGGAATAGTTTTAGCAACCAAAGAGTCCTTGCTGATTGCCATGTATTTGGAATTGCTGGTCTTGGTAATGGTTGCAACTTTGAATCGAGCTTCTTCACCTGCGAGAAGGCCTGTAGTAATGAGTCTAGAAGTTGCTCTACTTTTGGTGTTACTAACAATGACCACATACTTTTCTAAAACTTTGTCGTAACGACTAATTCGGTATCCCCATATAAAGCCACCGCTAAGTTTTGTAGGAGCAGTCCAACTTAGAGTGACTCTTGCCTTATCAGGAAAACTTGCCGACCAGCCATCTTTTGCAACAACCTTGGTTGGAGCAGGGCTTGCTTTTAGAACTGCAAGCTTTGGTGTTGACAAGTTGTATCTCGCTTTGGTTAGAAAGTGATCTAGATAAACCGCTTCAACACTTGGGCTTTTGGCAACCTGGTTAGCAACCTCCAAAGCCTCAACTTCGGTTAGTTGTTTTTCAAACTTTGCAGAATGCATCCCCAAACCAATATCTTCACCAGGGATTAGTTTCTCTTTAGCTAAGTTCAGAGCAACTTGTTTACCAAACATGTCTAGTGGCACAACACCAGCACGGTATTTGATCACTAAGCCAACGACTGGCTCATCTTTATAAGCAGGATCACTTGAAACGGTTGCAGTGCCAACTGAAGAAACCAAGGCGGTTAGGTAGCCGAGAGCTAGTAGCAGCACTAGTGCTACAGCAGTTATCTTCGTACCCCGCTTCATGCTCTTACTCTAAACCCAACGTCTGAGAGGAGCCTGAAGTTAATCACAGACTTTTCTGTAAAAGGACTGTCCCCAACCAGCGATTGAACTTGAAGCCAACTTTGGCTAGGTGTCCCTGCTTCTTGAAGCCAAAGGCCTCATGCAAAGCAATTGAGGTATCTGCCCCTTTGTCACTGATAACAGCAACGATTTCTCTAACTCCGGCTGCCTTAGATTGAACAATTAGTTCAGCAAGCAACTTAGTGCCAAGACGCTTACCAATAGCTGCAGGCCTCAGATAGATAGTGTTTTCAACTGTTCTTCGATAAGCAGCCTTTGCCCGCCATGGAGCCACATAAGCAAACCCCAGCACATCTCCAGAAGCTGATTGGGCAACTATAAAAGGTAGATCTAATCCATTGAGGTATTCAAGCTTGTCTAGCCAGGTTGCCTCTGTGGTCTTTTCAATATCAAAGGTGACCACAGAGTTGATCACGTAGTAGTTATAGATATCAGTGATCTCTTTGACATCGTCTTTAGTGGCAGGTCGCAAAGTAGAGTCCTCAACGGATATCTCTTGGCTACCCTTGGACTTTAGTAACTTAACTAAACGCCAACGCGATTCTGAATCTAGAGGCAAATCATCACTTCCTTATAGGGACCAATCTACTGGCTCTAAACCTAGAGCAACTAAATGTTCATTAGTTTTACTGAACGGCTTTGAACCAAAGAACCCTCGGTAGGCAGACAGTGGAGATGGGTGAGTCGACTCTATCAATACACATCTCTTATTAGCCCCTGCAGCTATTTGTCTGCCAAGCTCAATAGCTGGTGTTCCCCAAAGAATAAACACCAGATCATTACGATTGGCTAGTTCACTAAGTGCTGCTGAAGTGAACTCATCCCAACCCAACTTAGAGTGAGCCCCGGCTTTACCAATCTGAGTAGTGAGGGTTCTGTTTAGCAGCAATACCCCTTGTTCTGTCCACTTAGAAAGATCGGCATGGGCATTAGTCTCTATACCTAAATCACTCTCAAGTTCTTTCACGATGTTGACCAAGCTTCTAGGCATCTTGCTACCTGCGTTCATTGCAAAAGCCAGACCAATTGCATCGCCTTTGGTTGGATATGGGTCTTGCCCAATAATCACAACCTTTATCGTGCTTGGATCTTGCTCAAAAGCCTTCATAACAGAAGGCGAATCAGGGGTAACCTCAATTTCCTTGCTTACCTTGCCCTCTATCTGTCTGAGCACAGGTTCTAACTGCGCAAGCCAGGCTTGCCAAGTAGGGTGCATCGCTTCAAAGAACATAAGTAAATGGTAGGCATAAACTTATGGATACCAAGTGGCAAAATAGGTATACCTCCGAGAAAGAAGAAGTCATGGACCAGAACGAACTCAAAGCCCAAGCTAACGCTAAGCAAGAGCACCTAGTTTCCATTAGACGTGCTTTGCACCAAGTTCCTGAATTTGGTCTAGATCTTCCAAAGACCTTGGCTATTGTCCTCAAAGAAGTTGAAGGCTTAGGTGAACTAACCCTAGGTAAGGACATGACTGCAGCTGCAGTTGTTATCAGAGGTAGCCAACCTGGCCCAACAGTTCTTCTAAGAGCAGACATGGATGCACTAGCTGTTGAAGAAGACACCGGTTTAGATTTCGCATCAACTAACGGATACATGCACGCTTGTGGCCACGATCTACACATGGCTATGGGTATCGGTGCTGCTCATCTAATTGCAGAAAACAAAGACAAGCTCAAAGGTAATGTCGTTATGTTCTTCCAACCAGGTGAAGAAGGTCACGATGGAGCAGGTCTAATGCTTGCTCAAGATATGCACCTAGCATCAGGAGAAATGCCTATTGCTGCATTTGGTTTGCACGTGTTCTCTATTCCTGAACCAGGTTTGTTCCTATCTCGTAAGGGAACCATGATGGCCTCTGCAGGAGATATCTTGGTAACACTTAAAGGTCGTGGTGGTCACGGCTCTATGCCTTGGACCGCTAAAGACCCAATCACAGGAATGGTAGAAATCCTTAGTTCACTACAGTCTTACATCGCAAAGAACTTTGATGCCCTAGACCCTATCGTTCTAAACGTTGGTTGGATCAAGGCAGGTAATGATCACACCACCAACATCGTTCCTGAGACAGTGAGCTTCGGTGCAACTGTTAGATCATTCTCTAAGAAGGGCTATGACGACACTCGCACCAAGATTCCTGCTTTCATCAAGTCCATGGCAGCAGCATTCGAGCTAGATGCTGAGATTGAATTCACTCCAGCAACCAAGGTGCTTATCAATGACCACCCATCAGTTGACCGTGTTGAGCGTGTAACAAAGGAGCTCTTCGGAGATGCCCGCTACATCACAATGCAGCAGCCAATCCCAGGTGGAGAAGACTTTGCCAGCATTGTTGAGGTAATCCCAGGAGCATTCGTCTTCCTAGGAGCAGCCTTCCCAGGCACTAAGCCTGAAGAGCGTGAGGCTAACCACAGCAATAAGGCCAAGTTCGATGAAAGTGTTCTAGCCGATGGAGCTGCTCTACTAGCAGCATTGGCCTTTGACACTCTTGATGAGGCTGCTGCCAAGTAATTCTGCTCTGGTCAATGAAGTCCAGGTAAACAAAGGTTACATAAAGTTTCAGGCCTAACTTGGCCTGAAACTGGTTACTACTTACCCTTAGAACACACTTCAAACCAACAAAGAGAGCAAACAACCAATGAGCAACTTACCTGAAAACTGGGGATTCGAAACAGCACAGATTCACGCTGGCGCTACCCCTGATCCAACAACCAACGCTGTAGTCACACCTATCTATAACACCACCGCCTACGTCTTCAACTCATCTGAGCATGCGGCTAAGTTGTTTGGACTAGCTGAGTTTGGAAATATCTATACCCGCATCATGAACCCAACTCAGGATGTTGCTGAAAAGCGCATCGCTGCTTTGGAAGGTGGAACAGCTGCGCTGCTTCTATCCTCTGGTCAAGCCGCTGAAACTTTTGCAATTCTAAACATTGCTCAAGCAGGAGATCACATTGTTTCCTCATCATCTATTTATGGTGGAACATACAACCTGTTTAAATACACCTTGCCAAAGCTAGGTATTGAAACTACTTTCGTTGAAGATCAGGATGATGCAGAAGCTTGGGCTGCTGCAGTTAGACCTAACACCAAAGCTTTCTTTGCTGAAACTATTGGAAACCCTAAGGTCAACATTCTGGACATTCAGAAGGTTGCCGATGCTGCACACAAAGCAGGTGTTCCACTAATCGTTGATAACACTGTTGCTACCCCATACCTAGTAAGACCACTTGAGCATGGAGCAGACATTGTTATTCACTCTGCTACTAAGTTCCTAGGTGGTCACGGCACAGTTGTTGCTGGTGCAATCGTTGACGGTGGAAAGTTCGAATGGTCTAAATCAGATAAGTTCCCTGGACTTACTACCCCAGACGAGTCTTACCACGGAGTGAACTACACAGCAGCTCTAGGCGATGGCATTGCTTACATCATCAAGGCAAGAGTTCAACTACTTCGTGACCTAGGTTCATCTATTGCTCCAGCAAGCGCTTGGCAGTTACTTCAGGGAATTGAAACTCTTAGCCTAAGAGTTGAAAGACATGTTGAGAACGCTAAGAAGGTTGCTAACTGGCTAGATGCTCACCCACAGGTTGAATCAGTGAACTACGCAGCTCTGCCTACCTCCCCTTGGTTTGAAGCAGCTAAGAAGTATGCCCCTAAGGGGCCAGGTGCCATCGTCTCATTCGAAATCAAGGGTGGCAGAGAAAAGGGAGCCAACTTCGTTGACTCACTGCAACTCTTCTCACACGTAGCCAACATTGGTGACGTTAGATCTCTTGTGATTCATCCAGCCTCAACTACACACTCTCAGCTAACTCCAGAGCAGCAGCTAACCGCTGGTGTTACCCCTGGGCTTATCAGATTGTCTGTAGGTTTAGAGTCAATCGAAGACTTGCTTGCTGATCTAGAAACAGGATTTGCTGCAGCTAAATAGGAAAGCCAACCACACACAATAAATGGAATTCCAAACACCTGAGGACACCGTTCCCTCCGAGCTCATTACCGAAGAGCTTGCCCGACAACTAGTGGGCAAGCCTAAGGCAACTGGTGCTTGGCGGGACGGTGATCCAACAGGTGATAGATCCTTTGCCAACCTCGGAACTCTTTTGTTGGAATCAGGCAAAGAACTTAGCCAAGTCAAACTAGCTTTTGAATCTTGGGGAACACTAAATGAAGATGCCTCAAATGCTGTTTTGGTTCTGCATGCGTTAACTGGAGACTCCCACGCTGTTGGCAAAGCCAGCAAGGAGCATCCAACCGAAGGTTGGTGGAGTGAACTCATAGGTCCTGGCCTTGCTATCGATACAGATAAGTACTTTGTTGTTGCACCTAATGTTCTAGGTGGCTGCCAAGGTTCAACCGGTCCTGCATCTTTAGATAAGTCAGGTAAAGAGTATGGTTCAAGATTTCCTTACTTAAGTATTAGAGACCAGGTTAGCGCGCAGGTAGCGCTCAGTGATTTACTTCAGATTGATTCATGGCATGCCATTATCGGTGGCTCTATGGGTGGAATGCATGTCTTGGAGTGGGCTATCACCTATGCCAAGCGAGTAAACCGTATTGCTGTGATAGCAGCTCCTGCTGTTACTTCCGCAGATCAAATTGCATTGAACTCAGTTCAGATTGAAGCCATAAAGACAGACCCTAACTTTGCTAAGGGTAACTACTACGACGCTAAAGCAGGTCTTGGTCCTCATGCTGGTCTTGCACTGGCTAGAAGAATGGCTCTATTGAACTATCGCTCCCCTAGTGAACTCAATGAGAGATTCGATAGAAGTTGGCAGAGTGAGATTAGCCCATTGGGTGATGGTGGTCGCTTTGCTGTTGTCTCTTACCTAGATTTTCACGGTAATAAATTCACAAGAAGATTTGATGCCAATTCATACATCACACTGCTAGAAGCGATGAACTCACACGACATTGGTCGTGGCAGAAAGTCAGCCAAAGTCGCACTCAACAAAATCAGAGCCAAGACCTTGGTTATCGGTATCGATAGTGATCGACTATTCCCTATTGAGAATCAGCGCTTCATTGCAGAGAACATTTCTTCCGAGTTGGTTGGTGGCAAGCTCCAAACCATCAAAAGTGAATACGGTCACGATGGGTTCCTAATCGAACACAAAACAGTGGGACCGCTATTAGCTAAGCTGCTGCGCTCTTAGTTTTATTACCCAACTTCGTTAGCTGGATATTTCCAATCACCAGAATCGCAACAAATCCTAGGTTCTTCAAGATTGTAAGTGTCACTCCTAGTGGTGCCCCATTTAGAAGTGATCCATAGAAGATTGGGAATAGTAGCCAAGACACTGCTGAGGTTGCTAGCGTGATCCAAGCAACTAGCTTCCACTTTGCTGTTCCAGCAATTAGTCCGAACATCACTGCGCCAATTACCCACAGGTGATACTGGGGTGAACCTACTTTATTGAAAACAAGTAAGTCCATGGTCGCAGTTAGGAACATCCAAGCAAACAAGGTGTTCGCATCAACACCGTTACGTTTAGCTCTGAACCCTAGGAACATTGTGATAGCTAGAGCACCGAACTGAATCAGAGTCATCACGCTAGCAATCTCAGTGACACCGAATCCTGACACCTGGAAAGTCAGGATGGTGTTGTCGTAGTAAACATCTGCTCCACCAATTCCAAAGAGCATCTGCACTAACCAGATAATGGCAACAGTTGATTCAACCTGTATGCCTCGACCTGACTGCAAACCAATAAAACTAAACATGCTTTCGTTACCCCCGAGCAGTAATCCAATGAGAACAAGGATCACTGTTGCTATTGCCAGGTGCAAAACAAATCTGATCTTCTTGTCAGACACAATAAAACCAGTGAAGATACCTGCTACCGGTGAAACCTTGATCCAGGTAGCAAAGTTGAAGAACTGCATTGAGGAGGATTCTCTTTGTTTCACGAAAGAAATAGCAGCAAGAACAGTAAGTGCCAGGCTGAATACTTCTAGTCGACCAAGAGCTACTGGACCACAGAGAAATATTGCACCGATGAAAAACCAAGCTGCCTTTGATTGTTTCATTTGCTTACCCCAACCAAGAAGGTAGGCGATAAGTAGCATGTTCACATTCACACAGAGTATGAACCAACCGGTCATGTAATCAGCAGGCCATATCCAACTTGCTAACCAAACCGGAATGTTTGCAATGTATGGATAAACCCAAGGCTCATTGATACCTAGGATGAATCCGTTTTGAATACTTGTGGTTACCCACGCTGAGTATGTGTATCTAACATCACCGTAAGGATCTCCGCTTGCTGTTCCTAGCCAAATCAAGGTCAACTGAGCTACAAGTGCAGCTGCGAGAATAAACCAAAACTTTGCCGGCAGAGCCCTGATGCGTGGCATAAGTGAAGTTAGCAAAAGTGTTCTCCTAGAAATTGTCCCTTTCGCAAGTCTAGGCGTGAAGACTTAGAGCCTTGACTAGGCTGGGGCTATGACAAAGCTCTTCGAACCCTTAACTATTCGTGGCAAAACTTCTAGAAACCGCATTTGGATAGCCCCGATGTGTCAGTACTCATGCGAAAACAAGGATGGAATGCCATCCTCATGGCATGTTGTTCACCTAGGTTCAAGAGCTGTTGGTGGCGCAGGTCTTGTGATGTGTGAGGCAACCGCTGTAAGCCCTGAAGGAAGAATTAGCCCTTGGGATACCGGTATCTGGAACGATGATCAGGCTAATGCTTGGAAAGACGTTACTGAGTTCATTAGAGAACATGGCGCACTATCGGCTATTCAGTTAGCCCACGCAGGCCGTAAGGCAAGTAATTACAGATCTTGGTCAGGTCAAGGCGCTGTATCAGTAGCAGATGGTGGTTGGGAGCCTGTATCGGCAACCAGTGAAGCTTTCCCTGATTGTAATACTCCTCATGAACTAACTACCGAAGAGGTTTATGCATCTATCCAGGACTGGATTGATGCGGGCATTAGATCAGTAGCTGCTGGCTTCGATGTTCTAGAAATACACTCAGCTCACGGTTACCTTGTTCACCAGTTCCTATCCCCTATCACCAACCAAAGAACAGATGAGTTTGGTGGCTCTCTAGAAAAGAGAGCTAAGTATTTGGTGGATATCGTGAGTGGCATTAGACAAGCAGTTGGTGAAGAGATTCCGATCATTGTTAGATTCTCAGCAACTGATTATCGCGAAGATGGCTTTACTGTTTCAGATTGTGCTCAGGTTGCCAAGCTCTGTGAAGAAGTTGGCGCAGATGTGTTTGATATTTCAAGTGGTGGTCTTGTTCTAGGGGTCAAGATTCCTTTTGGTCCTGGCTACCAAGTTCCGATGGCTGACGAGGTTGCCGGCGAAGTTGATTCACCAGTTGCAGCAGTTGGATTGATTGCCGATTCAAAGCAGGCTGAAGAAATCTTGCAGAGTACTGATGTTGAAATCATCATGATTGGCAGACTCTCACTCAGAGATCCATACTGGCCACTTCGTGCAGCTCATGAACTCGGTGTTGAGGTCGACTACTGGCCTAACCAATATGTCAGAGGGACGTACCCTGCTTAGTCGCGCCTGGTTGCGTCTTTCACTTCGCCAACAAGTTCTTCCAAGATATCTTCAAGGAATAGCAAACCAACTAGTTTGCCATCGTCGTTGAAGTTAGCCATTAGGTGCTGTCTATCTCTCTTCATTAGTGCAAGAGCATCTTCAAGTTCAACTGTTCCGCCAATAGACTTCACAGTTCTGATTAGCTTGCGCGGAACTGGCTGATCGGCTTCTTCTTCATCACTATCAATAACATCTTTGAGGTGAAGATAACCTTCCATCTCACCTAGATCATCCAGGATGATGTATCGACTGAAGCCGTGCTTAGCAACAGCCTGTTCAATATCTCTCGGTGTGACATCTAACTTGAAGGTAATCAAGCTATCGATTGGAACAAGGATGTCTTGGACCTTCTTGTCAGTGAATTCAAAAGTATTACCAATAGCACCGGTGGCATCGACCAAGACACCTTCACGAGTTGAGTGCTCAACGATGGTTTCGACCTGATCCAGCGTGTATGCGCTGTTCGCTTCGTTCACCGGCTTGATACCCATTAGACGAAGAGCAAAGTTTGCAATACCGTTCAAGATTCCAACCACAGGCTTCAAAAACAGTGACAAACCATAAGCGATTGGAACTAGAACAAGTGCTGCACGCTCAGGAATAGAGAAGGCGATGTTCTTAGGAACCATCTCACCAATTAGAACGTGCAGGAAGGTAACTACCACTAGAGCAATGATGAAAGACGTGATGTATGCCGCATCTTCACCTAGGCCCAAAGCTGCTAGAGGAGATTTCAATACCTTCTGAATGCTTGGCTCAACAACGATAAGAATCAATAGAGCACAGATAGTAATACCAAGCTGACAGGTAGCAACAATAAGACTTACGTTCTCCATGCCCTTGATGGTTAGCTGGGCTGGTCTTGAACCTGCTTCTGCTCTAGGTTCAATCTGCGCTCTTCTTGCAGAGAAGATAGCAAACTCTGAAGCCACGAAGAAAGCACTACCTACTAATAGTCCGATGAAGGAAAGAAGTGCGACTAGTAGATCATTCATCTTTCTCTCCTTCCTGTGGGATAACCACATCTGGAACAAAGCGAATTCGATCTACTCGACGACCATCCATACGCTCAACTCTTAGTGTGCCGCCATCGATTTCAACCTCATCGCCAACTTCAGCAACGCGGCCCAGTTGAGCCATAAGGAATCCTGCAACTGTTTCGTAGGAACCATCTTCAGGAACCTTGACCGCTAGCTTCTCTAGCACTTCATCAGGTCGATACATGCCTGGGAAGGAATAGGACTTGTCTTTACCACCGGTAATTTCAACCTTGGCTCTATCGTGCTCATCGCCTAGTTCACCAACGAGTTCTTCAATTAGATCCTCGAGGGTAACAATTCCAGCGGTGCCACCATACTCATCAACAACAATTGCTAGCTGCAGACCATGGGATCTAAGAACACCCATTAGCTTCTCAAGTGACATAGTCTCAGGAACTCTAAACGGTTCAACCATCAAAGCAGTAGCTGGAACACTGCTACGCTTTTCTCTAGGCACAGATGCTGCAGCTTTCACGTGAACAATGCCATCAACATCATCGGTTGAACCAGTAAATACCGGGAACCTTGAGAATCCTGTGGTGTGAGATAGAGCAATAACATCCTGCACGGTTGCTGAAGCATCAAGCGAAGTCAACTTAGTTCTTGGAGTCATGACTTCTGCTGCAGTTAGTTGAGATAGTTCAAGAGTCTTAGTTATAAGGTCAGCAGTTCTTTGCTCAAGAGCACCTAGGCTTGCTGATCTTTGAACCAAAGAGCTCAGTTCCTCAGCAGTTCTTGAAGAACTTAGTTCTTCCTTAGGCTCAATTCCCATTGCTCTAATAATTTTGTTTCCAGTGGTGTTTAGCGCCCAAACCAACCATCCGAAGATAAAGGTGAAAGCCAGTTGAAAACGAATGACGAACTTGTTGATTGGTAGAGGAGAGGCAATGGCAGCATTCTTAGGAATTAGCTCACCAATAAGGAACGAGAAAACTGTTGCAGCGGTTAGAGAGATACCAATAGAAATAGCACTTACTGTGCTTGGTTCTAGGTCGAAACCGGCGAGCGATGGCTCAATGATTTTGGCAAGCGATGGCTCGGCCAAGAAACCGGTAAGCATGGTGGTTACGGTAATACCGATTTGAGCACTAGATAGATGAGTGCTGGAGCGCTTCAGCGCTCTAATAGTAGGAGCTAGTCCTCGCTCACCCTGGTCTTGACGTTTCTCAAGCTCTGATCTTTCAAGGTTGATTAGGGAGAATTCGCTGGCAACAAAGAAACCTGTGCCGATAGTTAGAAGAACAGCCAGTCCAAGTAAATACCACTCGGTCATAGGGGCAACGCTTCAGTTAGTGAAGGAAAGGGGTCATAATCCATAGCCCTTAAAGCATACAAGACCCTCAAGAACCCTATCCAGATGGGGATAACCCTGAATATCCAACCTTTAGGGGCTTGGTAGGCTTGGAAGGCATTGTTTCCGTGAAAGTAAGAGGTGATCCGTTGTCCAACGACAACTCACAATCTGGACAAGAATTCGGCGCTAACGAGTGGCTTGTAGATGAAATGTATAGCCAATGGCTAGCCAACCCAGATTCAATCGACAAGGAATGGCAACCGATCCTCGAGCGTTATCACCAGCTCAAGCAGGGTAACCAGCAGTCAGCACCGGTAACCCCGATGACTTCTGCACCAGTTGCACCAATTACTCCGCAGACCCCTTCAACAAACACCGGCTCACTTCCACTAGTTGCTAAAACCACTCGTGTTGAACCTCAGGCCCAACCTATTCCTGCTCAAGCCCCGGTAGTTGATCTTGCTGAGGCTGATGAAGAAGCTGAAGACCAAGTCAATGTTCTAAAAGGTATGGCTAAGACTTTGGCAGCCAACATGGATGCCTCTCTAACTATTCCAACCGCAACAAGCGTTAGAGCAATTCCTGCCAAGCTTCTAATCGATAACCGTATTGTGATTAACTCTCACCTTGGTAGAACTCGTGGCGGCAAAGTATCTTTCACCCACATCATTGGCTACGCAATTGTTAGAGCTCTCAAAGAGTTCCCAAGCCAGAATGTTTACTACGAAGAGATTGATGGCAAGCCAGCTGCTGTCTCCCCTGCGAACATTAACTTCGGTCTTGCTATCGACATTCCTAAGCCTGATGGGACCCGTGCACTTTTAGTTCCTAACATCAAGAAGGCTCAGCGACTCAACTTCGCTACCTATCTCAAGGCTTATGAAGATCTAGTTAAGCGTGCAAGAGATAACAAACTAACTGCTGAAGATTTTGCTGGAACAACTGTTTCACTAACTAACCCAGGTGGAATTGGAACAGTTCACTCTGTGCCAAGACTTACTAAGGGTCAGGGTTGCATCGTAGGTGCAGGAGCACTTGATTACCCAGCAGAGTTCCAGGGTATGAGCGAAGAACACCTAGCCAAGATTGGTGTAAGCAAGGTTATTACTCTTACCTCTACCTATGACCACAGAGTAATCCAAGGTGCAGGATCGGGAGAGTTCCTAAGAAAGATTAATGAACTACTTCTTGGTGAACGTGGTTTCTACGATGAGATCTTTGCTGACCTACGTATCCCTTACGAACCAATTCGTTGGGCAACTGACTTTGAAACAACTGACGCTGACAGTAGAAGTAAAGAGACACGTGTTCAGGAGCTAATCAACGCTTACCGTGTTCGCGGTCACCTAATGGCTGACATTGATCCACTGGAATACCAGCAGCGATCACACCCTGACCTAGACGTGCTAACTCACGGTCTAAGCCTGTGGGATCTAGACAGAACATACAAAACTGGAGGCTTTGGCGGTAAGTCAAAGATGATGGTGAGAGATGTTCTAAAGATTCTTCGTGATTCATACTGTCGAACAGTCGGTATTGAATACATGCACATCCACAACCCAGCAGAGCGCAAGTGGATGCAGGATCGCCTAGAGGTTCCTTACGTAAAGCCTTCTAGAGAAGCTCAGCTTCGTATTCTAGAAAAACTAAACGAAGCAGAAGCTTTCGAGACTTTCCTACAAACCAAGTTTGTAGGGCAAAAGCGTTTCAGCCTTGAAGGTGGAGAATCAACCATTGCTGCCCTTGATGCAATCTTGCAGGCAGCTGCTGATCATCACCTGGATGAGGTAGCTATTGGTATGGCTCACCGTGGTCGTCTAAACGTTCTAACCAACATCGCTGGCAAGACATATGGTCAAGTCTTCAGAGAGTTCGAAGGCAACACCGATGTGAAGACTGTTCAAGGTTCAGGAGATGTGAAGTATCACCTAGGTACATCTGGTGTGTTCACAAGTGCAACAGGTAACACCACAAAGGTTTATCTTGCAGCTAACCCTTCTCACCTAGAAGCTGTGAACCCAGTTCTTGAAGGTATCGTTCGAGCAAAGCTTGATCGAATCAACAAGTCGCCTGAAGAGTATCCAGTATTACCAATCCTTATTCACGGTGATGCCGCATTCGCAGGTCAGGGAGTTGTTCCAGAGACTCTAAACATGATGAGCCTTAGAGGATACAAGACCGGTGGAACTGTTCACATTGTGATCAACAACCAGGTTGGTTTCACTACCCCACCAAACATGTCTCGTTCAACTGTTTATTCGACTGACATTGCTAAGGGAATCCAGGTTCCTATCTTCCACGTGAACGGTGACGACCCAGAAGCAGTATTCAGAGTTGCATCCCTTGCCTTCGAATACCGTCAAACCTTCGGTAAGGATGCGGTCATTGACCTAGTTTGTTACCGTCGTCGTGGTCATAACGAAGGTGATGATCCTTCGATGACACAGCCATTGATGTATAACTTGATTGAAGCTAAGCGTTCAGTTAGAACTTTGTACCTAGAGTCTCTAGTTGGTCGAGGAGACATCACACGTGAAGAGTTCGAGCAGTCAAACGCTGACCTTCAAGCCAAGCTTGAGAAGGCATTCACTGATGTTCACGAAGCAATGGCTCAGCCTATTGAACTAGTTTCAAGACCTCAAGGTATTGGAACTACTGCTAGCGATCACCCAGAGATCAACCACGAGACTCGTATCGCCAAGGACATTGTTGAACTTATCGGTAACGCTCACAGCAACATACCACCGGGCTTCAACGTCCACCCTAAGCTGCAGCAGTTACTGGCTAAGCGATTGGAGATGTCTAGAGAAGGTGGCATTGACTGGGGCTTCGGAGAGCTTCTAGCTCTAGGTTCACTGCTTGTTGAAGGTGTAAACGTTCGTATGTCAGGTCAAGACACTAGACGTGGAACCTTCGTTCAGCGTCACGCTGTCTTCCACGATCGTGAGAACGGTCAAGAGTGGATGCCGCTTAGAAACCTCTCAACTCAGCAATCCAAGTTCTATATCTATGACTCACTTCTAAGCGAGTATGCAGCTATGGGCTTTGAGTATGGCTACTCAGTTGAGCGTAAGGATGCTCTTGTTCTTTGGGAGGCTCAGTTCGGTGACTTTGCTAACGGAGCACAAACCATCCTCGATGAGTTCATCTCTTCTGCTGAGCAGAAGTGGGGGCAGCACTCTTCTCTAGTTCTACTTCTTCCTCACGGTTACGAAGGACAGGGGCCAGATCACTCTTCAGCACGAATAGAGCGCTACCTACAGCTATGTGCTGAAAACAACATGACTGTGGCTCAGCCTTCAACACCGGCTAACCACTTCCACCTTCTACGTCGTCAAGCATATGCAAGACCTAGAAGACCTCTCATTGTCTTCACGCCTAAGTCGATGCTGAGACTAAAGGCTGCTTCATCTAAGGTTGAAGACTTTACTACCGGAAGCTTCCAGCCAGTAATTGATGATGAGCGTGGTCTAAACAAGGCAAACGTGAAGAGAGTCCTTTTCTGTTCAGGAAAGATCTATTGGGATCTATTAGCTGAAGCTGAAAAGCGTAACGACCAGCACACAGCTATCGTTCGAGTTGAGCAACTATACCCAACACCGGTTGATGAAATCAAAGCAACCTACGCTCAGTACCCAGGGGCTGAGTTGTTCTGGGTTCAAGATGAACCAGCCAACCAAGGTCCTTGGACATACATTGGTCTATTCCTGCCTAAGTACATGGGCGGTCAGGTAGCTCAGCTTGTGTCAAGACCTGCTAGCGCATCGCCTGCAACCGGTTCAGCTAAGCGTCACGCTGTTGAACAAGCAGACCTAGTTGAAAGAGCATTCAACTAAATCATGGAAGAGCCACGTCGTAACATACGAGTCGTAATCCTAGGTGACGACATCGTTGGTGCAGGTGGCGACCCTAAAGGTCTTGGTTGGGTAGGACGCGTTATCGCTAAGACCCAGAGCGATTACCCAAGAATAGACTTCTATGTTCTTTCAACTCCTGAGATAACAACAGCTCAGATGAGTGACCAGTGGCTAGAAGAAGCATCTAAGCGCTTTGCTGCAGATACCGATAACAGATTGATTGTTGCTCTGAATTCAAACGACATCAACGCTGGAATCACAATGTCAAGATCACGTTTGAACTTAGCCAACATCTTGGACACTGCAATAAGCAAAGATGTGAAACCATTCGTGCTCTCCCCTATCCCAAGTCGCAACCCTCAGCTGAACTATGACATTGAGCACCTAGCAGCAGGATTCGAAGATGTTGCATCAAGAAGAAGCTTGCCTTTTGTTGATGCATTCAGACCTCTGGTTGATCACCCAGGTTTTAACGAAGAAATAAAGAACTCTCAGTTTGGTTTGCCTGGACAACTAGGCCACGGACTTCTAGCCTGGCTTGTTCTAAACCAAGGCTGGTACACCTGGCTCGAACTTCCTGAGCAAGAGATTTAAACCAAAATCCCCGCCACTAGGACGGGGATTTCTTTTTCAAATCTCGGACTGTAATCGGCTTTGCAGTTTTGATGCAAAACTCGTCTGAGCCTCCATTGAGGAACTAGTAATAATTTTGGAAATCTTGCTTTCGATTGCGTACTCTTTCTGGCAAGCCTGGCAATCTTCTAGGTGGTCTAGGACATTCTTTCGATCTGATTCTTCAAGTTCATTTGCGAGGAAATCAAATACTTTTCCTAGAGTGTCGTTGCAGTTGTTCTCTGACATTCAATAACCCTTTACTTTTTCTTGTCTTTGTCTAAACCGATGCCGTAACTAGCAGCGATGTCTTTCAGCGCATTGTGCAGCTTGGCACGTGCACGGGAAACTCTGGTTCCAATAGTGTTTTGGTTAATCCCTAGAAGTTCGGCGATTTCAATGTTATCTAGCCCAACAACAAATTTCTGCCAAGCTACTTCTCTGAACTCTTCGTCGAGAGCCTTGATGGCTGCTTCAATTTCGTTCATACCCAATTGCTCGAACATTAGGAATTCAGGGGAATCGCCCCAGTTCTTCAGATCAAACTTGTTGTATCCGAAGTCGACTTCGCCTTCTTCTCCCTGACGAACAAACTCTCGCTTATTTTCAACGTCAAAGTATTTCCCATCCGCAGTTTTCAATGCGTTGTAGGCAATCTTCTTTAGCCAAGGCCAAGGTCCAGCTCCTAGGTCAGAAAATGTGTGCCAAGATCTGAATGCCTTGACGATTACTTCCTGGGCAACGTCTTCGGCGTAGCTGATGTTTTCTGCGTTTGCCATGCAGTATTTGCGGACGCGCTCGAAATACGGAGAACAAGCCAATTCGAAGGCAGCTAGTGCTTCAGCTCGTTCTTCGGGGGTTCCCATTTGGTTACTCATCGATTGTGAGTTTAGTAGTTCTGACATGTGATTGCTGCTAATTCGTGCAGCTGAGCCATAGACATGGCGGCGAGGTGCTAGGTTTACTGGGTTTTGAGTTATGTAAATAAGTATCTTCCTTCTTGTCGGTTTGTTCTTCTTTGAACTGCTTATTTGGCCTGGGGCACCGCTAGAGCATGCCGCTAGACTAAGAAACACATGACGGACCACATTTATTCCCGCCCGGCGAAAAGTTCTTGGCTTGCCCCAACAATTCAACATGCCATCTCTGGATCTGTCTCATTGCCAGGCTCCAAATCCCTAACCAACCGAGAATTAGTGCTGTCTGCCCTTGCTACATCACCCACTCACCTTAGAAACCCCTTAGAGTCAAGGGATTCCTCGCTGATGATTGAGTCCCTGATCAAGCTAGGGACTCAAATCAACGTCAGCGAAAGGAGTGACATCCTTATAGTGTCACCTACCACTGACATTGACTCCGGAGCACCCCTAAATGCCCGTATTGACTGCGGTTTAGCCGGTACGGTGATGAGATTCGTTCCTCCAATGGCTGCCCTATTTGCAGGTGTTATCACCTTTGATGGGGATGAAGCAGCCCGTAGAAGACCAATGAGGACCACCATCGAGTCTCTAAGAGCCCTAGGGGTCTCAGTTGAAGATCATGGGACAGGATCACTCCCATTTACTATCAATAGCTCAGGAGTAATTGAGGGAGGCTACCTAGAAATAGATGCCAGCGCATCAAGCCAGTTCGTTTCAGGACTCTTACTAGCTGCACCTAGGTTCACCAAGGGGCTATCACTTAGGCATGTCGGGAAGGATCTGCCAAGTCTTCCTCACATTGAGATGACCCTAGAGTGTCTGAGACAAAGAGGTGTAAAGGTATCCCAACCTGAAGAAACTCATTGGGTGGTTGAGCCGGGTCCAATCAACGGTGGCGAAGTAAGTATTGAACCAGACCTATCTAATGCTGGACCTTTCCTAGCAGCTGCTCTAGTTCTAGGTGGTTCAGTAACCATTAGAAACTGGCCAGAGACTACCACTCAGGTTGGCAAACACTTTGTTGAGATTCTTACCCAAATGGGTGCTAGCTACAGTCGCTCTGGTGACGATCTTGTCATCACTGGAACTGGAACTATAAAGGGAATAGATATCGACCTATCTATTGGTGGCGAACTTGCACCGGTAGTCATTGCTCTTGCAGTTCTAGCTAATAGTTCATCAAGAATTACAGGAATTGCTCACCTTCGTGGACATGAGACAGATCGTCTTGCAGCTCTAACTAATGAAATCAATAGCATCGGTGGCAAAGCAACAGAACTAGAAGATGGCATTGCCATAGAACCTAGCAATGAACTTCACGGTGGAACTTGGGGAACCTACGAAGATCACCGCATGGCAACTGCTGGAGCAATCATCGGACTTAGAGTTCCAGGCATAACAATTGAAGATGTGAGTGTTGTTAGTAAAACCATGCCTGAGTTTGTTTCACTATGGACAGACCTGTTAGGAACTAACTCTTGAGTTGGCTGTATGAGCCTGAGCCTGGGCAGCACGATATCGATGAGAGTGATATTAAGTTCAGACCAAACCCTAAAGGCAATAAGCCAAGAACTAAAACAAGACCAACATATAAAGACGCTCCTATCGGCATGGTCATTCAGGTAGATAAAGGTCGTTACACAGTAATCGTTGATGACTCTAGAGAGATAACAGCAACTCTTGGTAAAGAACTTAGAAAAGAAGGAGTTGCCGTAGGCGACCTAGTTGCCCTAGCCGGTGACACCTCTGACACAGTTGGTGCTCTTTCTCGTATTGTTCGAGTCGAACCTAGAACATCACTACTTAGAAGAAGCGCTGATGATAGCGATCAGGTTGAGCGAGTAATGGTTGCTAATGCAACCCAGATGCTCATCGTTGTTGCAATAGCGAACCCAGAACCTAGAACAAGGTTGATTGATAGATATCTAGCGGCAGCTTTTGATGCTGGGCTTAGACCAGCACTTTGTATTACCAAGGTTGATTTAGCTGACCCAACTGATTTTCTAGCAAACTTCTCTGGACTATCAATTCCTGTAATTCTCAATAAACAGGAAAGCCCATCCCTTGCAGAACTCAACGACTTCCTAGCTAACGAGATAACAGTCGTAGTTGGACACAGTGGTGTTGGTAAGTCCACTCTGGTAAATGCAGTCTCCCCTGGAGCCCTTCGTTCAACCGGTGGTGTAAATGCTGTTACCGGTAGAGGTCGACACACCAGTAGCTCTGTTAGAGCTATCAACCTCAACCAAGAAACCAACACCTGGATCATCGATACCCCAGGGGTTAGATCCTTCGGCTTAGGTCACATCAAACTAGAGAACCTACTCAAGAGCTTTGAAGACCTATGGGCTATTGCTGTTGACTGCCCCAGGGACTGCTCACACCTAGCAGACTCCCCTGACTGTCTATTGGATGAGGCAGTTACCACTGGAGCGATTCAGTCAGGTCGAGTGGATTCACTCAGAAGACTGATGTCTTCTCTGGCTAACTCATCTAACGAGTAAGTTTTATACATGGACGCAACCAAAGATTTAGCTCTTGCCCTCGAGATGGCAGACATCGCTGACCGTATCTCTTTACAGCGCTTCTATGCTCAAGACCTCGTAGTTGAAACTAAGCCAGACTCAACACCGGTAACAGATGCAGATAGAAGTGTTGAGGCTGCCCTCAAGGCCAAGCTTCAAGCTGAGAGACCAAACGATTCCCTAATTGGTGAAGAGTATGGAACTGTTGGTGAAAACTTACATGGGCAAGGAAGCAGAACATGGATCATTGACCCTATCGATGGAACGGCTAACTTCATGCGTGGAGTTCCAGTTTGGGCAACTCTTATTGCACTAGCCATTGATGGCAAACCAACAGTGAGCGTAGTTAGTGCTCCTGCCATGGGTAGACGTTGGTGGGCAGCACCAGGAGTTGGAGCACACACTCGTCACATAGATGGCAGAGAAACATCTATTTCAGTTTCTAAAATCAATAACCTTGAAAACGCATCACTTAGTTATAACAACCTAAAGCTATGGGATCAGATTGGCCAACTAGATCAACTTATTGAACTCTCTAGAAAGATTTGGCGAACCAGAGCCTTTGGCGACTTCTGGTCATACATGCTCCTAGCTGAAGGAGCCCTAGAGATAACAGCAGAACACAACCTACAGATTTATGACATAGCCGCCCTCGTTCCAATTGTTGAACAAGCAGGTGGAATCATTTCAGATCTTGATGGTGAACTGACTACGACAAGCTCAAGTGTTCTAGCTACTAATGGAATTCTTCACAGAACAGTAGCTGAGCACTTTAGACACCCAAACATCAAGAACTAGTCCTTAATAGTTAGTTTCTGGCCCCAGCTACGCAAGATGTTCTGTAATTCTGGAACAGAAATATCCCAGACCGATTTCTTATCCCTGATAGCCAGAGCGCTGGCAATACCTGTTGCCTGACCGATGAGCATGTAGTGCGGCTCCATTCGAATCGAACCGTATGCAAGAGGTGAAGTAGAAACCCCAACAGCTACCAACAGGTTCTTAGGTCCATATTTTGGAACAGTGATTGAGAACGGAATCTGATAAATCATCGACTTCTGGAAAGTGGTGTAATCGCGATAGAGCTTGTTCTTGTGACGGATACGAATAGAAAGCTTGTTATCAATGTGATACTTCGCAATACCAATACTGTCCCACTTAAGTAAGTTGGTCTTCAGATCAGTTGTCAGTAACACCGTCTTACCAACTACTCTTCGACCTTCTCGGATGTAAGGTTCGTACGGAACATTGTTATTGTCCTTAAACTCATCAGCACACATACCGAAGCCAGCAATAGCCTTCTGCTCAGCCGCTGGAACCTGAGAATCAGTTTGCAAGAAGGCGATGAAGGATTCAATGTACCTAGCCGCATCAGCATTAGTTTTAGCTCTTGATGACTGGTCGGTGAAGTAAGACTTAGGCAAGATCAAGTTAGTGAATGAATTGAACGAGTTTAGATCCCACTTCTTATCGTCAAGGTTGGCGATTCTCCAGAACCTTGTAAGCACTCGCTGCTTAGTTTCTTGACAATCAGGGCAAGGAATTTTTCCTGAGGCTTGAGCAATCATTCGCCAGGCTGGAATGTATTTGAAATCCTGCTTAGCCAACTTGAACGGACGTTTGTTCTCCTTAGTAACACAAAGACGATAGGTGTATGAAGGCATACCGTCAGTTAGCTTTACCTTTGAAACCTTGAAGTCCTCAACGTGCTGCATGTATGGGAGAAGAGCAAGGCTCTTCTCTTGCTCCGGTGTCATCTTCTCTGGAAGAGGAACTCTAGCTTCAACAGATATCTTAATGCCAGCATCATCGCCGTAATCAAAGAGATCTTCTTTGCCTAACTTGAATGCAGTGTTAGTCATAGGCAGTAGGTCTGCTGTGTAAGAAGCATCAATAAACTGCTTGCCACAAATCTTTGCTTTTGACTTTAGAGATAAACAGGTAATCACACCAGCAACAACAGTTGCATCAACTGCCACCTGATTAGTCCAAGTGCTCACCCTAGATTCACGAAGCATATTCCTGAAGATGCTTTCAGCTAACCCTGAGGTCACTCGCCAAGTTTCCTTACTTCCAGATGCTTTCTGAACCGCTCTGAAGAACTCCAAAGGAATACCCGATACGTTGGCTGGAACAATCAAATCTGTTGCGCCGAGTCCATTGGACTTAGTTCCACCAACTGTTGGGCCTTGAGCTAGCAGAGCAACATTCAAACCTCTTCGACTTGCAGCAATAGCTGCGATAACTCCACCAGGAGTTCCCCCATAAACAACTAGATCAAATGATGAGACTAGAGGAATCTTCTCTGCCTGCTGTGTCTGAAGATTTACCCCTGAACTAGTTGATAGAACTACCCCTAGAACCAGCCCTATAGACAAAACCAATACTGTAAATCGCTTGGCTAATTTGTGCTTGAAAAACAACTACTTCTCCCCATGGGTAAAGACATCCAACTTCTAGTCGCCCCTAGCCTAGCCAGATTACTCATTGAACAAGCCAACTAAGGCGAATGAATCAATAATCTTCGCTAAATACCTGCCGCTTGTCCGTCTACACGAACATCGCTACCCCAGGCTTGAGTGCCATTATCAAGAATCTTCAATAACTGAACAGCTGAGCCATGACCATAGTCTGGCAACATCATCACATCGTGACCCTTAGCTTTGAGTTCAGCAAATACTTCTTCAGAAATTCTTGATTCAATCTGAAGCTTTCCTGCACCTGTTTCAAAGGCTGATGAATCACCAATTAGGTGCTGCCATCTAGCTGCTTCACAAGCTTCTTGAACACTCATACCTAGATCAATTAGTCCGACTATCAACTGGAAGTTAGTCTGCACTTGGATGTTAGCGCCAGGTGTTCCACCAACATAGGCAAGTGATCCATCAGCCTTAGTAATAGTCCAAGCGTTCAAGGTGTGAGCTGGACGCTTACCTGGTTCAATCAGGTTCGGTGAATCGGCTTCCAAACTAAATCCAGTTCCACGGTTATTTAGTAGAACGCCAGTTCCCTTAGGGACAAATGCTGCTCCAAAACCATGAAACACACTTTGAATCCATGACACTGCATTACCTTCACCATCAGCCACGATGAAGTATGTGGTGTCACTACCCTCCTGAGTGTTACCTTCAGGGCCGTTATAAGCCTGAGCTAGATTTATCTGCTTTCGGCGCATAGCAATGTGTTCTGGAGAAAGAATTCTTTGAGTATCAACTGGAACAAACTCAGGATCAGCAATAATCTCGTTGCGGTCCATAAAGCCAATCTTCTTAGCCTCAACCATTAGGTGAATACGCTCTGCTTCAGACAATGATGCTAGGTCTTGATCTTCAACCAGAAGAAGTTCTTCAAGAAGAATCATTCCTTGGGTTGGCGGTGGTTGACCATGAACTGAGTAACCACGGTAGGTAGCTGTTAGAGGCGCTTCAACACGAGTTTCATGGTTAGCCAGATCTTCATGGTTGAACCAACCATCAGTTCCTGAAACAATCTTGTCCGCTACCTCACCCTTATAGAAGCCATCACGGCCATTGGCTGCAATCAGCTTCAAAGTGTTAGCCAAGTCCTTTTGGATAACAACATCACCGATGGCTAGAGAGACATCAATACCCATGTCTGCAAAGAATGTTGAACCTGGGAACTGTTCTAAGAACTTCTGAATACGAAGAACAAAGTCTCTAGATGCTGGGAAGCCCTGCTCTGCATATCTAATCGCAGGAGCGAGAATCTCAGCCATTGGTAACTTGCCGTATCTATCGTGAGCGGCAAACCAAGCAGCAACCGTGCCTGGCACAGTTGCAGATCTATACCCGTGGTGATCAATTGTGTCTTCGAACTTGTCTCTAGTCGCTGAGTGACCGGCTTCACCACTTCCGTTGAAGGCTAAGTTCTCTTTGGTTTTAGCGTGATGGGTAATCATGAACGCATCGCCACCCAGTTGAGAAGCTCCCGGCTCAACTACGGAGATCACAGCACTGAGTGCGATACCAGCATCAATAAATGAGCCACCTGCTCTAAGGATCTCTAATGCCGCTGAAACAGCTAAAGGCTGGCTAGCAGCTGCGCCACCATTTCTTGAGTAAACGACTCCACGATGTGTTTTCATGTGCCTATTATGGCGAACTATTTGAAGTTAGGGCCGAAGGCCTCCCTAAGGGTTACCGATTGCAACCCTCTAGACTTCATAATTTGTTGAATCTGGGTAAGTGCCTTTTTGGATTTCAACCTGTTACAGTGGTCAATCACAATTCGACCATCTGCGATCCACTTCTTGGCGAATTGAACAATCCGCTCATCAGATACACCGAAGTTGTCACCAAAGCTTCCGTACCACATAGTTGGAACTGTGTAGCCGATATCTGCTGCAACTGATCGAACTTTACTGTTTGAAATTCCGTACGGTGGTCTGAAGTATGGTCTCGCGTCATAACCAAATTGATTCATCATAAAGTTGTGGCAATCTAAGAGTTCTTTCTTCACTTGTTGTGAACTTAATGTGGTCAAATCTTTATGCCGGACTGTGTGGTTTCCTAGCTGAATGCTGCCAGCCTCTAACAATCTAGCTATCTGCTTGGAATTAGTACGCCAAGAGTCATACCCACTTGTGATAAACAAAGTCAGGTGATGCACGCCTTCTTCTGCAATGTCAAGATATGAGGCAACAGCAGGTGAGCTAACTCCATCATCAATGGTCCACGCAAATCGTTTGGTTTTACTCGCCGGCAATCTGGTAATAATCTTTGAACGAGCATCAGCCTCCTGCGCACCAGGGATTAGCAAGGCTGCACTGGCTCCAATGAGAAACTTCTGTCTTGATATTTCCATTGCTCAAATCTAGGGGAATTACAGGGATTTAACTCGGTCACTAGATAACGGCATAATAAAGATATGGAATTAGCGGGCAAGAACATATTGGTTATCGGTGGCTCAGGAGTATTAGGAGCTGAACTGGTTAGGCAGCTGACCGCTCAAGGGGCGAACGTCATGGCAACAGCCAGAAATGCTGAAACAGCAGCCAAGATACCTAATGAAGCAACACTCAAACTAGTTGTTGACCTTGAAAGCCCCGAGAGCATAAAGACTTTTACCGACTACCTGCTAAACCTAAACAGCCCAATCCACGGCATCATCAATGCTGCCGGTGTTGTTGGCTTTGCTAAGGCAACTGAAACATCAGCAGCCGATGCCACAAAGCTAATGCAGATCAATAACCTTGGACCAGCAGCCATCATCTCTGCTCTGCATCCTCTTCTATCACTAGATAAAGATGCTGGAGTATTTGTTGCAGGTATTACAGGAGTTGTTTCAGAGAAGGTCTTCCCTGGTATGTCTGCATACACAGTTTCCAAGACAGCTCACGCCAGCTACCTAGCCACCATCGCTCAAGAGTTCCGCAGAGACAAGATTCAGGTAACTGACGCCAAGCCTGGTCACACTGAAACAGGACTAGCTTCAAGAGCCATATTTGGAACAGCACCAGCATTCCCAGAGGGAATGACTGCAGCTCACGTAGTGACCGTATTGCTTTCAGGAATCAAAGAAGGCAAAGCACTAATACCTAGCACCGAGTTCTAGTTCAACGGCTTTGCCGAGGCGTAGCTACTAGTCGTTTGAGTTACCTGAACACTTGCAGCCTTCGCCACAGTTACATTCCTTGTCTTCCAACACAATCACACCTCCTCTTACTGAGCTTGTTCTTGAAGTCTTACACGTTGAAAGCGAATATGGGGATAAGTTCAAGCAGTTAGACGTTGAACCTAAACTCAACAACATCTCCATCGCGCATGAC
>Ga0208852_1000009_pt1 | contig 55840 bp, 50 predicted proteins | sample LakMenEpi18Jun09_FD_150711 | JGI IMG/M metagenome (GOLD analysis project Ga0208852, IMG submission 150711) | Freshwater microbial communities from Lake Mendota, WI - 18JUN2009 deep hole epilimnion ns (SPAdes) | ecosystem: Environmental > Aquatic > Freshwater > Lake > Epilimnion/Euphotic zone ...
AGTTCTAAACAGACCAACGCCCTGTGCTCCAAAAGATAGAGCAGCAGCACCTTCTGAACTTGATCCTAAATTGGCATACAACTTGACCGGTAATTCAAGGGCTTGAACATCAACGATTTCATGAGCCTTATCAGCAACAGCATTTACATATTGAGCAATCTCTGTTTCATCAGGCTTTACAAATACCTGACCACTAGAAGAATCCACAATCAACTGATCCCCCGCCTGAATAAACTCAGCTCCACTCACCGAGACAACAGTTGGTAGGTTCATTCCTCTAGCCAGAATAGAGGTGTGTGAAGTTGGGCTCCCCAGACTGGTTACCAATCCAACAATTGAACTGCTCTGCAGTTTGACCATTTCTAAAGGCCCTAGGTTATCGGTGACTAAAACAAAAGGTTCACTTGGCCAAACCAAATCCTGTTTGCCATTTAGTTTGTCAATGACTCTCTCACCTAGTTCGATAATGTCATTTGATCGCTCAGCAAAGTAATCGCCAAGTTGAACAAGAACCTGGGCTGCTGATTTGAAAGCTCCGATTACTGCACGCTGAGAGTTAGCACCATCAGCCAAACGAACCTTGATGTTTTCCATCAAAGATTCATCTTCTAAAACTAGTTTGAGGGCATCTAGGATATCTGCCGATTCTTCATCGGTTGATTCCCTGGCCTTATCTATCTCTTGAGCTACCTCTGCTAAAGCTGCTTTGATGGCTATGAGCCCCCTAGAGCTACCTAGAGCTTCGCTATCCCAGGGAACATATCTGTCAGTTCTATAGATGAACGCACTGGCAATAGATACACCGGTGCCAACACCTGCACCTACTAATACGCGTTCACTCACCCGACAAGTCTAAGATGACCTTAAACTTGTCCCATGCCAACTAATCTCACCGTAGTAACCATCAACGTCAATGGCGTTAGAGCCGCCTTCAAGAAAGGCTTTGCCGAGTGGGTTATTGAGCACTCCCCAGATGTGATTGCCCTGCAGGAAGTTAGGGCTGAAACTACAGATTTAGAAGAGATCTTTAAGGCCATTGAACAGCAGCAGAACGATGGCACAAAGTGGCATATCCTTCACGACAACGCCTCATCTAAGGGAAGGGCAGGAGTCGCTATTGTGTCTAAACTTCCAGCATCAGCATCAAGAACAGCACTTGGCCCTAAGAGCTTTGATAGTGCTGGGCGTTGGCTAGAGGTTGATTTCAAGATCAAAACCAAGACCGTAACTGTTATCAGCACCTATGTTCACTCTGGTGAAGTTGATACCCCTAAACAGGTTGAGAAATACAAGTTCTTAGACGCCATGACTAAGCGCATGGCTGAACTTAGAAAAGAAGATGGTTTGACCGTTGTGGTTGGAGACTTAAACGTTGGTCACACAGAACTGGACATTAAGAACTGGAAGGGTAACCTCAAAAACGCAGGGTTCTTACCTGAAGAGCGTGCTTACTTTGATACCTGGATGCATAAGCAGGGTTGGATTGATCTAGGAAGAGCCGCTCACCCTGATGTGCCAGGCCCATACACCTGGTGGAGTTATAGAGGTCAAGCATTTGATACTGACACCGGCTGGAGAATTGACTACCAACTAGCAACCCCGAAGCTTGCCAAGGTTGCCTCAAACTATAAGGTTCACAGAGCAGCTAGCTACGACACCCGTTTCACAGACCATTCCCCTGTTGTTGTTGAGTACGCTATCTAACATGACTGGCAAAGCGAATCTTCTAAGCGGCATGCAGCCGAGTGCATCTTCTCTGCATTTAGGTAACTACCTAGGTGCCCTAGTTAACTGGGTCAACATGCAAAGAGACTTCAATGCCTTCTACGTCATTGTTGACCTGCACGCCATCACAGTTCCTCAAGACCCTAACGAACTTAGAACCAACACGCGAAGAACTGCTGCTCAATACATTGCAGCTGGCATTAACCCTCAAGACTCGGCATTGTTTGTGCAAAGCCACGTTCCAGCGCACGCTGAACTTGCTTGGGTATTAAACTGCATCACTGGTTTCGGTGAAGCAAGCCGCATGACCCAGTTCAAAGACAAATCACAAAAAGCAGGAAGTGATTCTGCTTCTGTTGGACTCTTCACTTACCCAATTCTTCAGGCAGCTGACATTCTTCTTTACCAACCAAAGGCAGTTCCAGTTGGTGAAGACCAAAGACAACACCTTGAACTAACTCGTGATCTAGCAGAACGATTCAACACAAGATTTGGCCAGACCTTCACAATTCCTGAGGCTCACATCCTCAAAGAAACTGCCAAGATTTATGACTTACAGAACCCAACAGCAAAGATGTCTAAATCAGCAGCTGACCCTAAGGGTCTTGTAAACCTAATGGATGATGACTCAACCATCATGAAAAAGATCAAGAGTGCTGTCACAGATGCTGATGCAAGCATCAGAGTCGATTGGGAAAATAAACCAGGTGTTTCTAACCTCTTATCTATTCACTCTTCTATTAGCGGTGAATCTCTAGCTTCTCTAGAAGACAGATTCCAAGGCGCAGGCTACGGAGTTCTAAAAAGTGAAGTAGCGGATGTTGTTATCAATGCTCTAGGCCCTATTAGAGACAGAGCAAACGATCTGATGAGCGACCCAACAGAGCTAGATAAGTTACTAGCTTCAGGGGCGAATAAGGCTAGAGCTGTAGCCGAGGACACCCTGGCTAAGGTCTATGACCGCATTGGATTTATCAAGGCAAATTAGGCCCCATGGGAACGCTCCCGAGCCTGAAATAGGGCCAACAAACCTTATTCCTCGCCATATCAAGGAACTAGGTAAATCGTTATCGCAGTGTGAGAAATTCCCAAGTTTTTCCCAAGAAACTTGGCGTATATTGTTGCTGAAGCGTAATCTACGCTTCGCCCATTACTATCAAGGAGAAATTAATGAGCTTTAAGACAAAGCGCGTTCTAGCTGCTACTGCTTCTGCAGTTGTTGCAACGTTGTTTCTAGCAGGCTGTGCGCCAGCAAGCGATGACGCTAGCGGTAACTGTGATGCTTATGCAGATTACAAGGGCTTCGAAGGTACTGAGGTTGAGGTATACACAACCATCATTGCTCCAGAAGCTGATCTATTCGTCGAGTCATTCGCTGACTTCGAGCGTTGTACAGGAATCACTGTCAACTGGAACGGTACTCAGGAGTTCGAAGCTCAGATTGCTGTTCGCGTTGAAGGTGGAACTGCACCTGATCTAGCGATCTTCCCACAGCCAGGTCTACTAGCTAAGTTTGCTGACAGCCTAGTTCCTGCATCTGCAAAGTTGAGCGAGTCAGTTGACGCTAACTACTCACCAGACTGGAAGAACTACGGAACCGTAGACGGAACCTTCTTCGCTGCTCCACTAGGAGCTAACGTGAAGTCATTCGTTTGGTACAACCCGAAGGTATTCGCAGACAACAACTACACAATCCCAACAACTTGGGATGAGCTTCTAGCTCTATCTGACCAGATTGCTGCAGACGGACAGATCCAGCCATGGTGTGCTGGTTTCGGTTCAGGTGAAGCAACCGGTTGGGTTGGTACTGACTGGATGGAAGACATCATGCTTCGTACCGCTTCAGCAGAGACCTATGACGCTTGGGTTACCCACGGTATTCCTTTCAACGACCCAGCTGTAGCTACAGCAATCGGTGAAGCAGGAAAGATCCTAAAGAACCCTGACTATGTTGGTGACGTAGCTTCTATCGCTACTACTACATTCCAGGATGGTGGAGCAGGAATCGTTGATGGTTCATGTGCAATGCACCGTCAGGCATCATTCATTGGTGGAATCCTAGCTGCAGACCACGGAGCAGAAATCGTTGAGCCTTCTGACACATCAAAGGCAAACGGAATCTCAGTGTTCTACTTCCCAGGTACATCAGCAGAGAACAAGCCAGCACTTGGTGGTGGAGAGTTCGTAGCAGCTTTCTCAGACCGTGGCGAAGTTGCAGCTCTTCAGCACTACCTAACCACTCCGCTATGGAACAACGCCAAGGCAAAACTTGGTGGTTGGTTCTCAGCTAACAAGGGTCTAGAGGAAGCAAACGTTGCTGACCCAGTGAACAAGGTTGCTGTTCAGATCCTAAAGAACGCAACAACCTTCCGCTTCGACGGCTCTGACGTTATGCCAGCTGCTGTTGGTGCAGGTACCTTCTGGAAGGAAATGACCGCATGGGTTGCAGAAGACAAGTCTGACAAGGCTGTTCTTGATGCAATCGAGAAGTCATGGCCTAAGAACTAAATTAGGCTAGTTATACCCTTGTAGTGGGGTGTGGTGGACACGAAAGTGAAAGCCACACCCCATTTCAATAAAGTCAGGAAATAAATGATTAACACCGCGTTCATTGCAGCACGCAAGACCCCTTGGGAAGTGATTTTCCCAAACCTAATTTTGCTTATTGTTTCACTGGCAGCTTTCGCTGCAATTGTCTACTTAGTTTTCTTACTGGCCTCTAGGGTCAATGTCAAAGTTCAGGAATGGTTGAAGTACGCGGTCTTCCTAGCTCCTGCAGTTCTCTTACTTCTTATTGGACTTGTTTATCCAACAATTAGAACTCTGACCATGTCTTTCATGAACGCAGACAGCACAGAGTTCGTTGGCTTTGATAACTACGTTTGGTCTTTCACTATCCCTGAGATTCTGATTGTGCTTCGAAACACAGCCATCTGGGTTTTAGTTGTCCCTATTCTTTCCACTCTGCTTGGACTTGCTATTGCTTACATGACAGATCGCATGAAGCGTCCAGGCATTGTTAAGTCACTCATCTTTTTACCGATGGCAATCTCATTCGTAGGCGCGGGTGTTATCTGGAAGTTTGTTTATAACTTCCAACCAAACCTAAACAAGCCAGACATCGGCCTCTTCAGTGCTGTGTCCAAAGCTTTAGGTTTCACTCCCCCTAACTGGTTGCTTGAAGCACCACTAAACACTCTTCTTCTTATCCTCGTGATGATTTGGATTCAGACCGGTTTCTGCATGGTTGTTATTTCCGCAGCTATGAAGAATGTTCCAGATGAAGTTGTAGAAGCAGCCATGCTTGATGGAGCTGGTAACTGGAAGCGCTTCATTAGAGTAACCATCCCAATGATTAGATCAACGGTCATTGTTGTGCTAACCACCACAGCTATTGGAACCCTAAAGGTCTTCGACATCGTTAGAACCATGACCGGTGGTAACTTCGAGACCAACGTTATTGCTAACGAAATGTATTCCCAGAGCTTTAGACAGATGAACTATGGTCAGGGAAGCGCGCTAGCGGTAATCCTTCTACTTTGTGTTCTTCCAATCATCGCTTACAACATCAGACAGCTTAGACGTGAGAGGACTGAACGCTAATGGCTATGAACAAAAAAGCTAAAGACATATTTGCATCCCCAGTAGCTTCAGCAATTGCAGTTATCATCGCTGTTCTTTGGACTATCCCTACCTTTGGCCTATTGGTTTCTTCAATCCGACCAGAGCAGGACATCAACCAATCAGGTTGGTGGACTTTCTTTACTAACCCGAGTTTTACCCTGGATAACTACACTCAGGTACTCTTCCAAGGATCAACTACTAACCCACCGCTGTTCCAGTTCTTCTTTAACAGCTTTGCTCTAACAATCCCGGCTGTGGTTTTCCCAATCACTCTGGCTTTGTTCGCAGCCTATGCTTTGGCTTGGTTCAACTTCAGAGGAAAAGACACAATCTTCTTCATCATCTTTGGTCTCCAGGTTGTTCCTCTTCAGCTAACCCTGATTCCTTTACTTCAGCTATTTGCTAAGGGACTAGTGATTGGCGATACCGTCATCATTCCTGATCTTGGTATCACTGGAACCTTTATTCCAATCTGGATTGCTCACACCATCTTTGGTTTGCCACTAGCTGTATTCCTTCTGCACAACTTCCTCTCTCAGATTCCTAGAGAACTGATTGAAGCTGGACGTGTTGATGGAGCTAACTGGTTTACCCTGTTCAGCAAGATTGTCCTTCCGCTATCAGTTCCAGCTATCGCATCGTTCTCAATCTTCCAGTTCCTCTGGGTTTGGAACGATCTGCTAGTAGGTCTAACCTTCGGTGGTGGTGTGAAGCAGGTCGCTCCTATGACCGTTCGTATCGCCGAGATGGTTGGCTCTAGGGGTAGCGGTTGGGAGCTCCTGACAGCAGGTGCTTTCGTATCAATGATTGTGCCTCTGATTGTCTTCTTTGCCCTGCAGCGCTACTTCGTAAGAGGCTTGCTAGCAGGCTCTGTAAAGGGTTAATAAGCCTTATCTTTTAGCCTTTGGCGTATTAGGTCGCATTTAGAACCTCAATCTGCCATGATTTACTAGCAACAAACAGTTCTTCGGGGTCAGTGTAAATCTGAGCCGGCGGTTATAGTCCGCGACCCGACAAGCTGCCTTCAATGGCAACAAATACTTCGGTAGATGGTTTGGCGGTTGATCTGGTGAAACTCCAGAACCGACGGTTAAAGTCCGGATGGTAGAAGAACATAAGGTTTGGCCTATCTTGGCCTGACCTTAGGTCGTCTATTCGACCATACCCCGAAGTCCTTTAATGAAAGGCTCGGGATGACCGATACTAGGCAGTTTGAACCGATGATGCATCGGGCACTTGAACTTGCCCTACTCGGACCTGCCTACGGTGCTAACCCTCAAGTGGGAGCAATCATCCTGGATAAAGATTTGAACATCATTGCCGAAGGCTGGCATAAGGGTGCTGGAACTCCTCACGCTGAAGTTGATGCTTTGAGTAAATTACCAAACGGTGTTCCTGCGGGATCAACAGCGGTGGTTACCCTTGAGCCTTGTAATCACACTGGCAGAACCGGTCCATGTGCTGTTGCTTTGATTGAAGCTGGTATCTCTCGAGTTGTTTATGCAAGTAACGACCCAGGAAACGAATCAGCTAATGGAGCACAAACACTTCGTGATGCTGGCATTGAAGTTATTCAAGGTGTCCTTGAAGATGAAGCAGACAAGCAATCAATTGTTTGGCTAACTGCAATGAAGAAGCAGCGCCCATATGTGACTTTGAAGTGGGCTCAAACCCTTGATGGTAGAACTGCTGCAAGTGATAAGACCAGTAAATGGATTTCAGGTTCAGAATCTAGAGAAGATGTTCACCTTAGAAGATCTGAACTAGATGCAATTCTTGTTGGCACAGGAACAGTCAAATACGATAACCCTGATCTAACTGCTAGAAAGCCTGATGGCTCAAGGTATGAACACCAGCCACTTCGAGTGGTAGTGGGTAATAGTGAACTCTCCCCTGACCTTCGTGTGTTCAATGAAGAAGCACCAACAGTTCAACTAAAGACCCATGACATCAAAGATGTGCTCTTAAAGCTGTGGGATAGAGGCATGCGTCATGTGCTTGTTGAAGGTGGAGCAGAACTAGCTAGTGAATTTATCAAGCAGGGTCTATTCGATGAGATCTTGATATATCAAGCACCGCTGCTTGTTGGTGGAACCAACGTAGCTGTCACAGATATTGGTATTTCAACTATGAAAGATGCTCTTGCCCTTGAGTTTGTTGAAGTGAAGAAACTAGGTGCAGATGTGTTTATGCGAGCAATTCCTACGGAAGGTAACTAATGTTTACTGGAATCATTGAAGAACTAGGTGAAGTTGTCGCCATAGAGCAGCAACCTGATGCAATCAGGTTGACAGTCAAAGGACCTCTTGTCACAAGTGATATCAAGCGTGGCGACTCTATTGCCTGCAGTGGAACTTGTTTGACTGCTGTTGAGATTGAGAATGGCACTTTCAGCGCAGATGTTATGCATGAGACCCTAAGGCTTACTAGCTTGGCTGATGTGAAGGTTGGCGATCCGATCAACCTAGAGCGAGCAATGACAATGCAGACCCGCTTTGGTGGTCACCATGTTCAAGGACATGTTGATGGTGTTGGCGAATTCCTGTCTAGGGAACCAAGTGAGAACTGGGACTGGGTTCGTATCTCTGTTCCAAAGGAACTTATGAAGTATGTAGTACTAAAGGGTTCAATCACCCTTGACGGTATTTCACTAACTGTAAATGAACTTGGTGAAGACTTTGTTGGATTGAGTCTGATTCCAGAAACCCTAAAACTTACCACCTTGGGCTATAAAAAGCCTGGTGACAAGATCAACGTTGAAGTTGATGTAATGGCAAAGCACATAGAACGATTACTAGAGATGAGAAACAACTAATGGCACTATCAACAATCGAGCAAGCATTGGATGCTTTACGAAACGGTAAGCCGGTTCTAGTAGCGGATGATGAAAACAGGGAGAACGAGGGCGATGCAATCATCGCCGCTCAGTTTGCTACCACCGAGTGGATGGCTTGGATGGTTAAGCACACCACCGGTTTCCTATGTGCACCTATGGAAGATGGCAAAGCTAATGAGCTTGAACTTCCACTAATGACAACCGATAACCAAGACCCTCATGGCACCAGCTACACCATCACAGTTGATGCTGCTGCTCGTGAGTCAACCGGTGTTTCAGCTAGCGATAGAGCTCTTACTGCTAGAACTCTAGCTAGTGAAGGTTCAGGACCTGAATCATTTATTAGACCAGGACATATCATTCCCCTACGTGCTCACCAGCACGGCGTGCACGGTAGACCAGGTCACACTGAGGCAACAGTTGATCTTCTAAAGCTTGCTGGTCTAATCCCAGTTGGTGTTATTGGTGAGATGGTCACAGCAAATGGTTCAATGATGCGTTTACCTGAGCTGATTGAAGTTGGTGAGAAGGAGAACCTTCCTGTTATCACTATCGCTCAGCTTGTTGCGTACCTCAAGGAACACAACATCAACCACGTGCACCGTGATAACAACAGAATCAGATTTGAAGCAGAAGCTAACATCCCAACCATTCACGGTGACTTCCGAGTTCGTGGTTACTATGACATCAAGACTGGTGCGGATCACGTAGCCATCATCAAGGGAAACCCAACTGGTGATGATGTTCTAGTTCGTATGCACTCAGAATGTATTACCGGTGAAGCCTTTGGTTCATTGAAGTGTGAGTGTGGACCTCAGCTGCAGTATGCCCTAGACATGATTGAAGCTGACCCTAAGGGTGGAATTGTTATTTATCTAAGAGGTCAAGAAGGTCGCGGTATTGGACTACTAAACAAGCTCAAGGCTTACGCTCTTCAGGAACAGGGTCTAGACACAGTTGAAGCAAACCTAGCCCTTGGTCTCCCTAGCGAAGCTAGAGAGTATGGAGCCGCTTCTTCTATCCTTCGTGAACTAGGTGTGAAGAGCGTTCGTCTGATGACTAACAACCCAGCTAAGGCTAACTTCCTAACTGATGACGGTATTCCTGTGAACTCATACGTTCCAGTAATCGTTGGTGAAGCATTGCAGAACCTAGGTTATCTAGAAGCTAAGCGTTCAAAGATGGGTCACCGTCTTCCGGAAATCATCGCAGAAATGGACAAATAATGGCAGGCCACGCACCAAAACTAGAAATCGATGCAAGTGATCTAGCAGTAACAATTCTTGTTACCAGCTGGCACACCGAGATAACCGATGCTCTTCTTGCAGGAGCAGAACGCTCTCTAAAGAATGCTGGTAACGATGTTTACACAATCGTTCGAGTGCCAGGAGCATTCGAATTACCTCTAGCTGCTAAATGGGCTGCAGAGGATCAAGCTGATGTAATCATCGCGCTAGGTGTTGTTATTCAAGGAGAGACACCTCACTTTGAGTATGTCTGTGATGCAGCTACTCAAGGACTTACTCAGGTTCAACTTGAGTATGGTGTTCCAATTGGCTTTGGTCTACTAACAGTCGACAACGCTCAACAGGCTTTAGATAGAGCCGGTTTGCCGAATAGCAAGGAAGACAAAGGCGCTGAAGCAGTTGAGGCTGCAGTGATGATGGCCCGCCTTCGCTAAAGTTGAATTACGTTCTACTAAAGGAGAATCATGGACGATTCAACCCGCACACTAATTGTTAACATCTTTCTAGTCCTACACTTTCTAGGAATTGCAGCTTTGCTTGCTGGTTTCTTCACTTCAATGAAGGATATGAAGACAGGCATGAAGGTTAACGCCGGAGTATTTCACGGTACTTACCTGATGCTTCTAACCGGATTGGTGATGGCAGGAGTTACTAAGCCTGAAGAACTCAATGCAATTGTGATTGCTCTAAAGAGCATTGTCCTAACTGTGATCTTCTTTGTTGCTTACACCTACCGTAAGAAGGAAGTAACGCCTAAGTGGGCTATGCCAACAATCTTCCTACTAACCACTTTGAACATCGCGCTAGCTGTCTTCGTTGGAGCAGCTGCCTAAGGATTAGCGCAAGAACAGTGCTGTTAGTCGGCGGGTTGTGAAATACAGCCCGCCGATTATCATTACTACGAAATACAGCACGTGACCTAGCATGGCCCAGTTCATAATTCCAAGTGTTAGCCCTCTGATCAGTTCAATAGCCTGCCATAGCGGAAGAGCTTGAATAAACCACTGAACAGGTTCAGGGTAAATATCGAGTGGAAAGAATGTTCCAGAGAATAAGAACATCGGAAGCATAACCAGCTGAATGTATTGCATCTGCTGGCGGTGCTTCAGATAACTTGTAATTCCCATACCCACAGCTGCAAAGCCAAAAGCCACCAACACTGAAGCAGGTATTGCTAGTAATCCCCACCATGATGGCACTAGTCCAAGAGGCGTGACTATAGCCATAAAACCAATCGCATAGGCAAGGCCTCTAAGTAGCGCCCAACTAATCTCCCCCAGAGCAACATCTAGAGTTCCCATAGAAGTTGACAGCATGCCGTTGTAGATTCTGCCGAAATGCATCTTGAAGAACACATTCCAGGTTGAGTCATAGATGGCACCGTTCATAGCGCTGGTTGCTAAAAGAGCAGGAGCAATGAACTGAGCATAAGAAATAGGATTTCCGTTGCCATCAAAAACACCATCAATGAACTGGCCAATGCCATAACCAAAAGCAACTAAATAAATTAATGGCTCAACAAAGCCAGAAGCAACAACCATCCAAGTTGATGACTTCAGGGCAAAGTAACCACGTTCAAGAACTACTCGAGCTCGGCCTGAGTAAACCCCAGATCCAAACTTGCCTTTTCTTCTTTCAGCAATTTCGATGGCTGACTCAGCTTTGATGTTCATCGAACTCATGAAGCCAACCTCTTCTCAAACACTCGGTGGGCCCAGATCATTCCTATGAAAGTCATACCCAGCATTACTGCCCAGTGCACAAGACCTAGCCATAGTTCGATAGGCATTCCATAAGACATTGCTCGACCAAGGTTGGTTGCGTGCCACTGAGGTGAAATCCAACCAATCCACTGCAAGTAAAGAGGCATTGCAGTAATCGGATAGAAAGTTCCAGAGAACATAAACATCGGTGTCACAATAAATCTGCCAACTAGAGCAAAGACACCGTCATCTTCTTTGACCTTCCCAGCAAAGGCCAACATAACCGCAGCAAAACCTAGACCTGCTGTACTGGAAACCAAGATCAGTATCGGCAGTGTTGCCCAGGTAACAGCACCAAAAGCCAAGAGGCAAAGTCCATACAAACTGACCTGCAGAACAGCTCTTGCTGTTGCTGCAAGCAGGATTCCATTTACGATCTGCTTACCTGTGATGGCCGTTGCATTCATTGAGTAGAAAGTCTTATCCCAGTTGAAACCTTGAAGAGTAGGCCAGGTAACCTCATCCATGGCACCCTGAATACCAGCAGTTGCTAGCAGTGCAGGAGCTAGGAAAGTTAGGTAACTCACACCATCAATGGCGTTAGGTCCAAGGGAAGAATCAACTAGAGATCCAACACCAATACCGATGGACAGTAAATAAAGTGTTGGGTTGCCTAGTCCAAAAGCAATAATGGATTTCCACCACTTAGCCATGTTCAAGAGACGGTTCTCGGCAATATACAAAGCACCACGCTTCATGCTCACCTTTGGGTCAACTAAAGTAGCTGCCCCAGTCCAAGTCATCGCGACTTTAGATTCAACATCCATAGCCATTAGTCGACCAGTGTCCTACCGGTTAGACGAAGGAAGACATCTTCAAGTGAAGATCTTCTAACCAATGAAGTTACTGGGTGCAAACCCTTCTTGATGATCTGCTCTAGGCACTTCTCGCCATCTTCTGCATAAACAAGAATTCGGTCTGGAAGGATTTCTAGTCTCTCGCCAATGCCTTCAAGGTTTTTAGCAACCTGAGCATTGTTATCGCTACCGAATCTAACTTCTAGAACTTCCTTTGAGGAATACTTCTTGATTAGTTCCGCAGGAGAACCTTCGGCCATAATCTTGCCTTTATCCATAACCATCAGGCGATCACAGAGCTGTTCCGCTTCATCCATATAATGGGTGGTGATAACTAGAGTCACACCCTGTTCCTTTAATCTAAACAATCTGTCCCAAAGGATATGTCTTGCCTGAGGGTCAAGACCTGTGGTTGGTTCATCCAACATCAAGATTTCAGGTTCATTGACCAAACCTCGAGCAATAGTAAGTCTTCTCTTCATACCGCCAGAGAGTTCTTCAGTCTTGTTGTTCCTCTTATCGGCTAGCTGAGCAAAATCTAGTAGCTCTTCGATCTTGACCTTTAGCCACTTGCGGCTTAGGCCGAAGTAACGACCATAGATCATTAGGTTTTCCCAAACCTTTAGTTCACGGTCCAGGTTGTCTTGCTGCGGAACAACACCAAGATGCGCTCTAATCTCAGGACCTTGGTCGTTAGGGTCCTTACCCAAAATCAGTAGTTCTCCGCCGCTTCTTTGGCTGGTTGCTGCAATCATCTTCATGGTTGTTGACTTGCCCGCTCCATTAGGGCCTAGAAGCCCGAAGGACTCTCCCCTAGTTACTGTGAAATCGATGCCATCAACCGCTTTGAAATCCCCATAAACCTTTGTTAGCCCTTTGGCGATAATCATTGCCTCAGGTGTTTCGTTCTTTTCTGCCAAAATGCTTGTCTTCCTGCTTAGGTGTTCAACTTTACAAGTGTATTCAGTGGGAGTGATATCCTTATGAGCATGACCCCTGCCCCAAGCGACAAGGTTCGCCCTGGTAACCGCAGGGTGACTGGCAAGGAGCAGTTCTATACCCCAGCTGATCTGGCTTTAAATCTCACCCAGAAGATAAGTTCCCTAGTTGGTGGCCTAGCAGGCAAACAGGTCATTGAGCCAGCTGGAGGAACCGGTGCCTTTATCAAGGCAGCCCAAGAACTAGGTGCTACCAAAGTGGTCAGTTTTGACATTGAACCTAAGGCAAAAGGTGTTCAACTAGGAGATTTCTTACTTGCTGACCTAACTGGGATAAGTGGAGCAGTAACAATCTCTAATCCCCCTTTTGGCAGGAATAATTCCCTAAGCATTCCCTTCTTCAACAAGGCAGCCAAACACAGCGATTACATCGCTTTCATAGTTCCAAGAAGTTGGCGCAAGTGGTCTGTCATGAACCGGTTGGATAGAAACTTTCACCTGATCCATGACCAGGATCTAAGCATTGACTATGTTGATGACCTAGGAGAAATGGTTTGGCAGAAAGCTAACTTGAGAACCTGCTTTCAGATCTGGGAAAGAAAAGACGTTGAAAGAGAAATTGTTAAGGTTCAAGATTTAGGCCTCATCTCCAAAGTAACCCCCGAAGAAGCCGATGTTGCCCTTACTGTGTTTGGCTATAGCTGTGGCCAGATTAGAACAGAGTTTGAAAGAGTGCCTAACAGTACTGTTATGTTCCTAAAGACCCATGATGAGAGAGTGCTTCCAGCACTTAAATCTGTGGACTTTAGTATGTTTTATAGAAACACAGCTTATACAGAGGCACTATCTCTACAAGAAATAAGATTCTTAATTAACGAAGAAATACTGGGAGATCCTTCCCTAGTAAAAACGAAAGAGTAATTTATGAGCATGACCGGTAGACGAACTTCAGGACCAGGAGTAAAAGACACTGGCCCTAAGGCCAAGTTCAGTCAGCTGCTTCCTTATATGAAGGAGCAAAAAGGGCTGCTAGGTGTTGCTGTCTTCTTTAGCATCATCGGTGCTGGTGTCAACCTTGCCCAGCCTCTAGTTGTTGGAAACATCATCTCAACCGTTCAAGAAGGTAGTGATGTTCTCCCTCTAGCCATTGCGCTTCTAATCATTACTCTTATGAGCGCTGTCCTCAGCGGAGCGATGTATCTAGTCCTTGCCAAAGCCGGTGAAGGAGTTGTGCTCTCAGCCAGATCAAGTCTTTCAACAAGATTGCTTAGACTGCCAATTCAGGAATATGACCTAAGAAGAACTGGAGACCTGGTCTCTCGAGTTGGCTCAGACACTACTTTGCTAAGAGCAGCGCTTACCCAAGGTTTAGTTGATGGTGCTGGTGGCGCGCTTATATTTGTCGGTGCGGTTGTCGCTATGGCCTTCATCGATTGGCTGCTTCTAGTACTTACTCTTCTCATGATTTCTGTTGCCGTTGCAGCTATCGGCGTCACCTCTAGAAAAATCAAGGCGGCGACCACCAAGGCTCAAGAACGTGTTGGTAACATGTCTGCCTCCGTTGAACGCGCTCTATCTGCAGTTAGAACCATTAGAGCTGCAAGAGCAGAGGGCAGGGAATCTGACCAGATTAGAAAAGACGCTCAAGAAGCATATGAGCAGGGTGTAAAGATTGCCAAGATCAACGCTTGGGTTACCCCTATCGGTGGACTTGCTGCCAACGGCGCATTCATTGTCGTTCTAGGTGTTGGTGGTTACCGAGTCGCGACCGGTGAAACCCAGGTTGCTTCTCTAGTTACCTTTATTCTTCTAATGTTCCTAATGATCAGACCGGTCGGACAATTCTTTTCGGCCTACGCCTCAGTCCAATCTGCCCTTGGTGCTCTTGCTCGTATCCAAGAAATACTTGATGTTCCGTTGGAAGACACCGATGCTGAGAGAGCTCAAGTTACCAAGCGCAAGGCAGTGAACTCGACAGCAATTGAGTTTAGAAAGATTAAGTTCAACTACCCAGCAAGACCAGAGGTAGCCCTTGATGTCAATGGCAAACCAATCAAAGATGCTGAACCAATCATGAGCGAACCGAAGGAAGTTCTCAAAGGTGTCTCTTTCAAGATTGAACGTGGTTCACGAGTTGCAATCGTAGGTCCCTCAGGAGCGGGTAAGTCAACCATCTTTAGCTTGATGGAAAGATTCTATGAACCAACCGGTGGAGACATTCTTCTCGATGGGCAATCAGTTCACTCCATGCTGAGATCAGATCTTCGTGCACAGATTGGCTATGTCGAACAAGATGCTCCAGTGCTAGCTGGAAGCATCAGAGAGAATCTTTTGATTGGCTCACCCGATGCAACTGAGAAAGATCTAAAACGTGTCCTAAACGAAGTGAACTTAACTACAGTTCTCAAAAGAGATAAGCGTGGCTTGGATGCTGAAGTTGGTGAACAGGGCATCATGCTTTCGGGTGGTGAGCGTCAGCGACTAGCAATCGCCAGAACACTACTTAGTGCTCCACCGATTCTGCTGCTTGATGAATCAACCTCAAGCCTTGATGGTCTGAACGAACAGCGCATGCGTGAAGCTATTGATGCTGTTGCTAAGAACAGAACAATGATTGTGATTGCTCACCGCCTTTCTACAGTTATTGACAGCGATCAAATCATTGTGATTGATGGCGGTAAGGTCATTGGGGCTGGAACCCATAAACAGCTCCTCAAGAGCACCCCTCTTTATAAGGAACTAGCAGCAACCCAGATGCTTTCCTAGCCAATGTCCTAGCTTGGGGCTAGTGTTGCAATAACAACTATCCCAATTGGAGACATAATGGCTACTAAGAGCATGATTGAACGACTAGCCCTACCGATGTTTGTCTGTGGCATTATTGCCATGGTCTCATCGGCTGGCATTTCCCTAGGAGCAGCAGCTAACGCTTCTAGCCCTATTGAATACAAGAAGGTCACCTTGACCTATTTGAGCACTGGATATTCAACTAGCGACAGCGGATGTGGATCTAGCCAGGACCTTTACTCGGCTAGCCGCAGTAGCTCCTCATTTAGGGCTAGAAACCTGAGTAATTCCAGCAGTGACAAGACTTTTGAGTGCACAGCGACCTTCTACATGGTGACCAATGTCACTATCCCTACACCGAAACCGGTGCCTACCGTGACCATTATTCATAAACCCCAGCCAACCAGCGTTCCTAGGCCAACAAAGACCTCTAGGCCCACTCCAACCCCTACCAGGACCTCTTTCCCAGTGCCTACCTTTGAGCCAACCCCTGTTCCTAGACCAAATTGGTGGCAAAGACCTGCGCCAACCCCTACAAAAGTACCCAGACCCTAGATTTTCGTGAGAAACTATTACTTAGACGGTTTTCCTAAGTAAACAGACCCTCAGAACGGAACTAAAGTGAAGAAATTTGTTTTCCCTGGCATCATGGCAATTGCTGGTGTCTTGGCAATTTTTGTGGTTTTCACCAACGTAAGCGCAAACACATCCACCAAGCTAACCTCGATTAGAGTCGGCGATGGAACCACCTTCACTGACGTTGTTGCAGGCGACACCTACGAACTTCCTACTGGAACAATTGAACTTACAGTTGAGGCTCTTCCAGAAGATCCAGATGCTGAAGTTAGCATCGAGGGAACCTCAGGGTTCGTTCCTGGGGATAACACACTGACCATCACTGTAAAGGGTTCAGATGGTAAGTCATCAGAGACTTACACCATCACTTTGGTTCAGCCAGAACTATCTGGTTGGTGTGAAGAGAACGCAGAGAAGATCAAGCTATACAACGATGACTTCGAGCTAGCAGATATTTACCAAGACATGTCTCTTGCGTATCTAGACGAACGTCTTCCTGAAATTGAAGCGAACCTATCTTGCTTCAGCCAGTTGATTCAGGACTACGTAGCAGCAAACTAGTTCTCGAACTAAAGATTAGCTAAAGGCTGTCAATCGCTTAGCGGTTGGCAGCCTTTACTACATTACGAACAAGCATTGCTCTGGTCATCGGCCCCACTCCACCTGGGTTAGGTGAAAGGTAACCAGCAACTTCAGAAACCAAAGGATCAACATCGCCAACCAATGTAGTTTCGCCGTCTTTATCGACTCTGGTAATTCCAACATCCAATACAACAGCACCTGGCTTTATCCAATCAGGCTTAACAAAGTGAGCGACTCCAAGAGCAGCCACGACTATATCTGCTTGCCTGATTGAACCCGCAATATCTTCAGAAGCAGAGTGAAGGGATGTAACTGTTGCATCGACTCCCCTCTTGTTTAGAAGTAGACCTAACGGTCTTCCTACTGTTACCCCACGGCCTATGACAGCAACCTGCGCACCTTTTAACTTGATGTCATAGCGGTGCAAGAGTTCAAGAATTCCAGCAGGTGTGCAAGGTAGTGGAGAGGTTATATCTTCAGAACCAGCAAGCACTAATCTGCCCAAGTTGATCGGATGTAAGCCATCAGCATCTTTACTTGGATCAATCATTTCCAGCATGGAATTGGTATCAAAACCAAAAGGCAGAGGTAACTGAAGGATGTACCCGGTGACGTCAGTTGCTTCATTTAGGTCTCTAATGGCAGCCATTAGATCTGCTTGCTTAGCGTTGGCAGGTAGGTCAATACGAACTGAGTGAACCCCAACTTCAGCACAGTCCCTGTGTTTACCTGCTACATAGCTGTGTGAACCTGGGTCATCGCCAACTAGCAATGTGCCAAGTCCTGGGGTTATCCCCTTTTGCTTGAGCTCAATAACTTCCTTAGCAAGCTCTGCCTTTATTTCCTTAGCAACAGCCTTGCCATCTAGTAATACAGCAGTCAATGACTTACCAGTTCTCTAGGCCGTTATAAAGAGGGAAAGCACTAGTCAATGCTCTAACACGATCAGCAAGTGCATCAATGTCAGGGTTTGCCATTACAACGTGAGCAATGATGTCCGCTACCTCTGTGAATTCAACATCTCCAAAACCACGGGTCGCTAGAGCAGGAGTTCCAATACGAACACCTGATGTTGTTAGTGGTGGTCTTGGATCATTAGGAACAGAGTTTCTGTTCACGGTGATACCAACATCGTGAAGTAAATCTTCACAAGTCTTACCGTCAATCGGAGAGTTACGAAGATCAACTAGAACTAGGTGAACATCAGTTCCACCGGTGAGAACATCAACACCGTTGGCTCTAACATCCGCCTGCATCAATCGCTCCGCAATAATCTGAGCACCTCGGATTGTTCTGCGCTGTCTTTCCTTGAACTCTTCGCTCATGGCAGCTTTGAAGGCAACAGCCTTACCTGCAATAACGTGCATTAGCGGCCCACCCTGTTGACCTGGGAATACAGCAGAGTCAATCTTCTTGGCATACTCTTCTTTACAAAGAATCAAACCTGATCTTGGCCCACCAAGAGTCTTGTGAACAGTTGTTGAAACAACATCTGCATATGGAACTGGGTTTGGGTGAACTCCAGCTGCAACTAAACCAGCGATGTGTGCCATGTCAACCCAGAGGATTGCACCTACTTCATCAGCAATCTTTCTAAACTCTGCAAAGTCAATGTGACGAGAATAAGCTGACCAACCAGCGATGATTACCTTCGGCATTACCTCGTGAGCACGCTTACGAACAATGTCCATGTCCATCAAGAAAGTTTCCGCGTTTAGTTCATAAGCGTGAGCTTCATAGGTTTTACCGGAGAAGTTCAACTTCATACCGTGAGTTAGGTGTCCACCGTGGGCTAGCTCTAGACCTAGAATGCGATCGCCTGGCTTACAGAAAGCCTGCAGAACTGCAGCGTTAGCTGTTGCTCCTGAGTGGGGCTGAACGTTAGCGTGCTCAGCCCCAAAAAGTTCCTTTGCTCTATCGCGAGCTAGGTTCTCAGCTACGTCTACTGCTTCACAGCCACCGTAGTAACGCTTGCCTGGGTATCCTTCTGCATACTTATTTGTAAGAACTGACCCTTGAGTTTCTAGAACTGCTCTTGAGACAAAGTTTTCACTGGCAATCATCTCCAGGAAGTTGCGCTGGCGATCTAACTCAGCCTGCAGAACAGCAGCAATCTCAGGATCGGTAGCTGAAAGTGGCGAGTTGAAATCTACTGGTAATTGGGACATTGGGAACTCCTTAACGGCTTGTGCTGGTTTGGCCCAGGCGTACGACCAAAATGCCTTCGCTCCCTGATGGCAATCCATCTTTAACGCCAGTTGCGATAAAGCAATTCTAGTGCAGAGCCAAAATATGGCTTAACCAGACCATTTGCGACACGACTGCCAAGTAAACAATCGGTGAACTGAACGTTGATTACCCTTACATTAGGTAAATCGAATATAAACGAGGGAGTTCACGTGCCAGTAGGAACAATCATCGGAATCAGCATGGTAGCTGCAGGTATCATCTTTGGAGGCGGAATTATTTGGCGAGGGGTTAGCTATCAACGTCACCAAAGAGACCTCCAGCGCGGTCTAGACGACTAGCGAAGCCTAAACTTGACCCTATGAATACGCCTACCAATCACTGGGTCCTAACCTTTGTCTGCACCGATCAACCAGGTATCGTCCACACCATTTCAGGCGCTATTGTGCAAGCTCAGGGAAACATCACCGAGAGCCAGCAGTTCACCAGTACTGAATCAGGCAAGTTCTTCATGCGCCTCCAGGTTGAGGCCAAAGCCTCCAAGAAAGAGTTCTCAGACAAAATTGCAGAGGTAGCTGCCAAGTATGGAGCGGCTTTCCATATCGATGCCGTTGATCGCAAAATCAAGGCAGTTATTTTAGTCAGTAAGAGCGCTCACTGTCTCAATGACCTTTTGTTCAACCAAAGATCTGGTCAAATCCCAATTGAGGTTCCAGCTGTATTTGGTAACCACCCGGACCTAGCTGAGCTCGCAGGTTTCTATGGCATTCATTTTGAGTCACACAACATCTCAGATGGTTCAAGTAAGCAAGCCTTCGAAAAGATGCTTCGTGAATACATTTTGAAAAATGACATTGAAGTCATTGTGCTTGCGAGATTTATGCAAATTCTGAGCCCTGAATTCTGTCGTGAATTCGAAGGCAAGATCATCAACATTCACCATTCCTTCTTACCTGGCTTCAAGGGTGCCAACCCTTACGCCCAAGCTCACAACCGTGGTGTGAAACTAATTGGTGCCACCGCTCACTTTGTAACAGCTGATCTTGATGAAGGTCCAATCATCGAACAGAACGTTATTCGTGTTGATCACGGTAAGTCAAAGCAAGACCTTGTTGCTATGGGTCAAGACGTAGAGTCAAAAACCCTCGCCCAAGCGGTTAGATGGTTTGCTGAACATCGAGTATTACTCGATAACGAGCGCACCATCATCTTCCACTAAGACGAGGGTTCTCTTAACCTCTAGTGCCTTCTTCTCCTACTCCGCATAGAGTTACCTGCTGCAAATGCACTCAAGGCAATGGCAAAGGTAAGAAGACCAATCACCATAAACATCGGCTGAGCCTGTGTTTCTGTGAGCAGGAACTTCTTAGCTGCCTCTTCTTTGAGTTCCTTGGTCACAGGCTTTTGCTCTTCAGCAACTCCTCCGCTTGGAGTGTTAAGACCTTGTGAGTTCTTTTCTGCCAAGAGCTTTTCTGTATCAAGGGTTTTCTGTGGTTTTCTGACCACAGGCTTTTTAATCACTGCACCAGTTGGTTGACCCGATGCATTGAGGTTTTGATTGACAATCTCATCAGGGGTGATGTTGATCACATTAGAGGCCAGAGCCGCTGTTGGACCGGTGTTACCCGCTGTGTCAGTAATCGCATTAGCAGCAAGGGTTACCTGAGTAGAACCAATGCCACACCCAGTCAAAGCCACCTGCCAACCAAGTCCTGCTCTAAGCACTGTGTAATTCATTACACAGGAGGTGGCAGTACCCGAGAAGGTGAACTTATTAGCAGCCATACCCGTTGTTGGCTCTTCGCTATCAAAGACCCAGATCGGTAAACCACCAACACCTGGAGCTGTAACATCAGTAACTCGCAGAATCGGAGCAGTGGTGTCTATTTTCGTCACCGGAGTTTGATTAGCAAGGCTAGGTCCAATGTTTCCTGCAGCATCAACTACCGCTAGAGGATTTAGCACAAGACCAGCGAGGTTGCCATCAACACAGTTAGCGATAGTAATTGTGTAATCAGTACCAGATCCTGTCATGAACTGAATAACACAACCGGTTCCCTTGACTAACCAGTCAGTGCTATCTGCAACAAGGCCCGTGACAGGTTCAGTAAAGACCGCCTTATAGATAATCAAATCGTTTGTGCTTGGCTGTTTGATTAGCGTACTGATTTCAGGAACTGTTCTGTCCAAGATAATCGATGTCGTTGAAACAGTTCTGACTGGACCAATAGCATTTCCAAACACCGTATCTGCTTTTAATGTCAAAACAATAGTTCCATCAGAACATCCCGATACTGTCGCTGCATAGTTAGCACCGCTACCAGTCAAAGTTGAAATGTAACATCCAGTCACTGTTCCAGAAATTGTAAAGTCATCAGCAGTTAGACCAGTAACAGATTGACCAAACTTAATGTTAAACACCGGTGCTGCTAGTTTGCTTGGAGAAGTAGGAGCAGTGAATGATGTAACGCTTGGACCAAAGTTATAGGTAATACTTGCGGCACCATTAGCAGGCTGCCAAGCGGCTGTGTAAACAACAGACTGGAATCTAGTTGCGTTGGTGAAGCTAGATCCACCACCGCCACCACCACCGTCAACGCCTGAAGCTTCAGTGTCAGCGCCACCGCCACCGCCGCCGAAGTAGCCGCCTCCACCGCCTCCGCCACCTGCAACAAAGCTAGATGGAGTATTAGCGCTACCTCCAGCGCCACCTACTCCTAGAGCGCCTGCAGCGCCTGGGGTTGTCAAAGCACCGTTAGAGGTTCCACCGATACCACCAGCGGTTGGAGTTCCCCCACCACCTCCGAGACCTTGACCATTACCACCAGGGTTACCTGTTGTTGATGATGCTGAACCACCAGCTCCACCAACCCAACCACCGGTTCCACCACCGCCACCGGCAACAGCTATACGATCAGCAATTGCTGTGCTGGTTCTGATATCTGTAGCACCGCCACCAGAACCTTCATCGTTGTGGCCCGATCCTGCAGCACCACCACCGTTATAACCACCGGCTGCTCCGTTACCAGAAGAGCCTTGACCACCAACATAGATGTATAGCGGAGCTGTTGAAACAGATCTAAAGGTTGCAGTTGTCTTTGAACCATTACCTCCAGATCTTCCACCTTGAGCACCGGCAATCGAAATAGTCATACTTCGAACATCGGCAGGCGGGCTCCAGATGTAGTGATCACCTGAGTAGGGAAAGCTGACAGTGCAGCTAGTTCCAGTTGTGTTACACACTGGAGTTGGATTAGTTGCTACCGCCTGAACGGATGGAACAACAACAGCACCAAGGACTATTGAGAAAGAGCTTGCCAAAAGGATTACCTTTGGCAAGCGTGATTTGTTTTTTGTTTGCATGCAGATAAAAGTAAAACTCCAGCAGAAATCCTGCTGGAGTTTTACACAGCCAAAGAAATTCTTTGACTTATCAACAATTAACCTAGGCGAGCCTGAAGGTTGGTAGCCAATGAACTCATGAACTCATCGGTAGTTTGGTAAGCCTGTTCTTTACCAATAAGTAAAGCTAGGTCTTTAGTCATGTGACCTGACTCAACAGTCTTGATCACGACATCTTCCAACGTCTCAGCAAATTTTGCTACCTCAGGAGTGCCATCTAGTTCTGCACGGTGCATAAGCGCTCTAGTCCATGCATAGATAGAAGCAATCGGGTTAGTGCTGGTCTTCTTACCTGCCTGGTGCTCACGGTAGTGTCTAGTAACTGTTCCGTGAGCAGCTTCAGCCAAGGCAGTCTTGCCATCAGGAGTTGTTAGAACAGAAGTCATTAGTCCAAGAGAACCAAAGCCTTGAGCCACTGTGTCACTCTGTACGTCACCGTCATAGTTCTTACAAGCCCAAACGTAGCCACCCTCCCACTTCAAAGCAGCAGCAACCATGTCATCGATTAGACGGTGCTCATAGGTTAGGCCTGCAGCTTCGAACTTAGCTTTGTATTCAGCTTCAAATACTTCCTGGAACGCATCCTTGAAAGCACCATCGTAAGCCTTCAAGATTGTGTTCTTGGTTGAAAGATAAACCGGGTAGTTACGCGCAAGTCCGTAGTTGAAAGATGCTCTAGCGAAGTCACGAATAGAGTCCGTGTAGTTATACATACCCATCGCTACCCCTCCGTGCTCTGGATAGTCAGCAACAGTCATGGTGGTTGGCTCTGAGCCATCAGCAGGAGCCCAAGTCATTGTTACGCGGCCTGCTCCTGGCACCTTGAAGTCAGTTGCCTTGTACTGATCTCCGTGAGCGTGACGACCAATGATGATTGGCTTAGTCCAGCCAGGCACCAGTCTTGGCACGTTAGAGATAATGATTGGCTCACGGAAAACAACACCGTCAAGAATGTTTCTAATAGTTCCGTTAGGAGACTTCCACATCTTCTTAAGACCAAACTCAGTTACACGAGCTTCATCAGGAGTAATAGTTGCGCACTTAACACCAACACCGTGCTTCTTGATTGCATTAGCTGCATCAATGGTCACCTGGTCATCGGTAGCATCACGGTTCTCAATAGATAGGTCGTAGTATTCGATGTCGATATCAAGAAAAGGCATAATCAAAGAATCTTTGATGTTTTGCCAAATGATACGAGTCATTTCGTCGCCGTCAAGATCAACTACCTTGCCAACTACCTTGATTTTTTCCATGAGAGTGCTATTTCCTTAACTGTTTGTTTGTTTTCCTAATAAGCCTAAACGAGTGAGTCGCGCCAAGCCTTGTGCATCTTGGCAAACTTGCCAGTTCCAGCAATCAGAGCTGCTGGGGTGTCATCTTCAATGATTTGACCGTGCTCCATTACTACGACTCGGTCAGCAATTGAGACTGTTGAAAGCCTGTGCGCAATGATGATGGCTGTTCTACCAGCCAACAGGGTCTGTAGACCCTTCTGAACCATACGCTCGCTTGGGATATCCAATGAGCTGGTTGCCTCATCCAGAATCAAGACTGTTGGGTCAGCGATGAATGCTCTAGCAAAGGAAATCAGCTGACGCTGTCCTGCAGATACTCTTCCACCACGCTTGTTCACATCTGTGTCATAACCATCAGGCAGACTCAAGATGAACTCGTGAGCACCAACAGCCTTAGCTGACTGCTCAATCTCTTCCCTAGTTGCCTCAGGTTTACCCAAAGCAATGTTCTCTGCAACAGTTCCACTGAAGAGGTAAGCCTCTTGGGTTACCATGACAACGGCCTTACGAAGATCATCATCAGTAAGTTGACGCAGGTCAACACCATCAAGTTCAACAGTTCCGGCAGATGGGTCATAGAAGCGGCCAATCAACTTCGCAAGAGTTGACTTACCTGCACCGGTTGTTCCAACCAGAGCAATAGTTTGACCTGCTGGAATGTCCATGTTGAACTTAGGCAAAACAACCTTGCCGTTTGAGTAAGCAAACTGAACTGTATTGAAGTTGATATTCCCCTTACGTTCTGCAAGTGGAGTTGGGTTCTCGGCTTCTGGAACTGAAGGTTCTTCTTCTAGAACACCTGAGATCTTCTCCAAAGCGGAGTTAGCTGACTGGTAAGAGTTATAGAACATAGCCAGGTTTTCCATTGGCTCATAGAAGCTTCTGGCATACAAAATACAAGAGATAAGAACACCGATACCAAGATCGCCGTCCATAACCCTAAAGCCACCCCAAAGCAATACGAAGGCAACAGTGATGTTACCAATCATGATTAAGCCTGGATCGTAAATACCAAAGAGTTGAATAACCTTCGCGTTTACAGAACGGTAATCTTCAACTAGATCCTTATAGGTATCTTCGTTTCTCTTTTCCTTGCGGAAAGCCTTGACTGCACGAATACCAGTCATTGACTCAACGAAGTGAACAATCAACTTAGCTGAAGCAACTCGGGTCTTACGGTAACTAATGCGAGTGTTCTTCTGGAACCATCTGGTTAAGAAGAACAGCGGAATAAAGCTCACCAACATAATCAAGAATGAGGATGCATCCAGGGTTACCAGAGCGATAGCGGTGAATAGCATGAACAAGATACCCGAGATCATTTCAGAACCACCTGAATCAAGTAGTTCCTTGATTGAATCAAGGTCGCTAGTCTGACGAGCAATCACACGACCAGAGGTGTATGTCTCATGGAACTCAACAGAGAGTCTTTGGGTGTGACGGAAGAGCCTCTTGCGAAGTCCAAACATGATGTCTTGGCTCACTCTTGCTGCAAATCTTAAGAAATAGGCAATTGTGAATCCAGCTAGGACAGCTGTAGTTACATAGCCACCAACAGTCCAGTACAAAAGAGATAGGTCTCCTTCGAGAGCAGCAGGAAGAGCATAGTCTACAGTCGCGGCAATAAGCCAAGGACCAGAAACTCTAAGTGCCTGGCTAGTGATAACCAAAGCCAGAGAAACGAAAAGCCTGTTCTTAACCGGCCTGATGATTTCAGCAAGTAACTTCAAACTACGTTCGCGAACACGAGCCTGCTCTTCTTTGCTTAGCTCAATCTTTTCTTCGTTCTTTACACCCTGCATGCTCATTATTTGTTCACCTCAATCATTTTTCCTGCAGCATCTAGGCTGCTGATGACATATCGGTAGTGATCGTTGGTTGTAATTAAATCGCTGTGTTTACCAAAGGCAGTTATCTTGCCATCTTGCAAGAGAGCAACCTTGTCAGCAAGCTGAACAGTTGAAGGACGGTGAGCAACGATTAATGCCGTAGTTGCCTTCAACACTGTTCTAAGCGCATCTTCAACCATGGCTTCGGTATCAACATCAAGTGCAGATAGTGGGTCGTCAAGGACTAGAACTGCAGGCTGAGCCGCTACTGCCCTAGCCAGAGCAATACGCTGTCTTTGCCCTCCGGAAAGAGAAAGCCCCTCTTCACCAATCTTGGTATCCAATCCATCAGGAAGGTCATAGACGAAACCTGCTTGAGCAATCTCGAGAGCCTGCACTAACTCTGCTTCTGTGCTCTCAGGTCTACCCAGCAACACGTTGTTACGGATGGTGTCACTAAACAGTGTTGAATCTTCAAAAGCCATAGCGATATGCGCTCTGAGTTCTTCACGGGAAAGATCTCTAATGTCAACGCCATCAAGCTTCACTGAACCACCTGTTACTTCATAAAGTCTTGTAGCAAGTGCTGTGAGGGAAGTTTTACCTGATCCTGTAATACCAATAAGAGCAACTGATTCACCTGGCTCGATAACTAAATCAACACCATCTATCAAGTCTTTCTGCGTTTGAGGTGCATCTGCATATCTAAAGTGAACTTTCTCGAACACTAAGCGGCCCTTAGGTTCTTTGATGCTCTTAGGCTCTGCCGGATCAGAGATGTCAACCTTGGTATCAATAACTTCAAAGAAACGCTCAACAGCGGATCTAGCATCAATAGTCATAGACAACAGGAAACCCAGTGAGTCAATAGGCCAGTGCAGAATACGTGTTGTCAGGATGAATGAAAGTAGGAGACCAATGGTCATGTTTCCTTCAACAATTTGCCAGACACCTAGTGGCAGATAAATAGCAGTTGCGATAGAAGGAATTGTTGAGAAGTAGAACCAGAGGTTTGCCTCCATCTTTGCTTTATTTAGCTCTGTGCCCCTTAGCTTCAATGCATCTCTGGCAAACTTCTCAGTCATGAATGAACCACGGCCAAATGACTTGATCACGCGAATACCGTGAACACTTTCCTCAACAGAGGTTGCTAGATCTCCAGCTTGATCCTGGCTCATACGAGCAATGACGTGGTACTCCTTTTCGAATCTAAACCCAAGAATCCATAGTGGCGACATAACAACGAAGAACACTGACGCAAGTAACCAGTTGTATGAGAACAGAAGAGTGAAACCAACCACGATGGTGAAAAGGTTAGCTACCAAAAGAACAAGACCAAAAGATAACCATCGTCTAATCATGCTCAAATCACTAGAGGCTCTAGAGAGTAGCTGTCCGCTAGGCCACTTGTCGTGGAAAGCCACCTCAAGATCTTGAAGCTTTGCATAAAGAGCTCTTCTGAGTCCTGCTTCAACGTGTGTGCCAGGAGTTAGGACCAGCCATCTACGAAGGAGAACCATCACGGCTTCTAACAGACCCATGCCTAGAACCGCGAATACTGCAAACAGCAGGGTGTCAAATGTGGTGTTGCTTTCCAAGGTGTCAAAAAGGCTTCTCAGATAGCCAGGGATTGCCAAAGCAAACATGTGGCCTAAGATTGCAGCAATAGTTCCTAGAACGATGCGTGGTAGTGCCTTTTTGGCGTAAGGGAAAATTCGGAGCAAGGTCCGAACTGTACCGAGTTTCTTCGTTTCCAAAAAAGTACCTAAATCTGTAAGTGGGCTTTCACCGGGGGTAAGTTACTGCCTTACCAAAGCCTTTCAGTCTATCTAAAGTTGTAGGCTATACATTGAAATATACCTTCTCAACACCATCATTCAGCCCACAAGGAGCAAATGCATCATGGCCCGCCACGGTAAAGTCTCAGTAATTGGTTCAGGTTTCTACGGAACCACAACAGCCCAGCGCCTAGCTGAATATGACATCTTCGACACCGTTGTCCTAACCGACATCCTTGAAGGTAAGCCAGAGGGCATCGCCCTAGACATCAACCAGTCTCGCTCAATTGAGGGCTATGAGACCAAGGTCGTAGGAGCTACTACCCAGCCTGATGGCTCAGGCTACGAAGCAATCGCAGACAGCGACATCGTCATCATCACAGCAGGTCTTCCTCGTAAGCCAGGCATGAGCCGTATGGATCTTCTTGAGGTTAACGCTGGCATCGTTGGAGGAGTTGCTAAGAACATTGCTAAGTATGCTCCGAATTCAGTAATTCTTGTAGTTTCAAACCCACTAGATGAAATGACAGCTCTTGCTCAAAAGGCATCTGGCTTCCCTAAGGAAAGAGTCATCGGTCAGGCTGGAATTCTAGACACCGCTCGTTTTACTAACTTTGTGGCTGAAGCAACCAGATCGAACATCGCAGATGTAAAGACACTTACTCTTGGTTCACACGGTGAAACCATGGTTCCAGTTCCATCTGTTTCAACAGTTAATGGAAAGCCAATCGTTGAGGTTCTTGGAGCAGAAAAAGTTGCAGAGCTAGTAGACAAGACCCGTAACGGTGGAGCAGAGATAGTTGCTTTACTAAAGACCGGTTCTGCTTACTATGCACCAAGTGCAGCTGTTGCTCGTATGGCTAAAGCAGTGCATGAAGACAGTGGAATGGTATTCCCTGTTTGTGCATGGGTTGATGGTGAGTTTGGTATCTCAGGTGTTTACCTAGGTGTTGAGGCAAAACTAGGTAAGGGTGGAATCAAGCAAATCGTTGAGACTCCACTTGATGCTGAAGAACTAGAAGCACTAAAGGTTGCTGCTGAAGCTGTTAGAGCAAAGCAAGCAGATATCTCTAACCTCTAGTGATAGAAGTGACGCTCACCTGTGAAGAACATGGTGAGCTTCGCTTGCTTAGCTGCAGCAATAACTTCTTCATCTCTAAGTGATCCACCAGGCTGAACAACAGCCTTTACTCCAGCATCAATTAGAACCTGCAATCCATCAGCAAACGGGAAGAAAGCGTCGCTAGCGGCAACGGAACCCCTAACTCTCAGATCTCCCCTACTCACCGCCAACTTACAAGAGTCCACTCGGTTCACCTGCCCCATACCAATACCAATGGACGATCCTTCTTTAGCAAGCAGAATTCCATTTGATTTCACTGCTCGAACTGCTCGCCAAGCAAAGACCAGATCAGCCATGGTGTTTTCATCTGGCTTTGCTCCGCTAACTAACTTCCAGTTAGTTGCCGAGAAGTTCATAAAGGTATCTGGTTCCTGAATTAGGAAACCCCCAGAAACTTGTCTAATCTCATGTGACTCACGACTGTAATTCTTAGGCAGTTCAAGAATCCTTAGATTCTTTCTGTTCTCAATAAGCATGCGAAGTGCTTCTAGTTCATACCCAGGGGCGATTAGAACCTCAGTGAACACTTCCATGATGTTCTTAGCCATCTCCATAGTCACGGTTCTATTGGCAGCAACAACTCCACCGAATGCACTAACCGAATCACAAAGGAAAGCAGCTGAGTGAGCAGCAGCGATTGAATCTGTTGCATCCTTAGGTGCAACTGCAATCCCGCAAGGGTTAGCGTGCTTAATAATTGCTACAGCAGGCTCATCAAAGTCATAGGCAGTTCTAACTGCAGCATCAGCATCAACGTAGTTGTTATAAGACATCTCTTTGCCGTTATGCAGTTTCGCTTGAGCAATACCCGAGACGGCTAGAGGGCTAGTGTTCTTATAAATAGCAGCTGCCTGATGCGAGTTCTCACCGTATCTCAGAACACTCATCAAATCTGCTTCAAGTTCGATGTGTTGTGGGAAACCTGGGTTCTTGAGTGCAGTTGTCTTAGTTTGATTCGGCAGAGCTGCTGCCTTTACTTCATCTTCAAACCAGCTAGCAACAGCAGTGTCGTATCTAGCAGTATGAGCAAAGGCAATAGCGGCTAGTTCTTTTCTTTGAGCAAGCAGAGTTCCACCGGCTTCAAGACTTGAAACAATCTCAGAGTATTTGCTTGGATCAACAACAATGGCTACGTTGGCATAGTTCTTAGCAGCTGCACGAACCATTGCAGGACCACCGATATCAATCTGCTCAACAACAGCATCGCCTTTAGCGCCAGAGGCAACAGTAGACATGAATGGATATAGGTTCACAACAACTAGTTCAAACGGTTCAATTTCAAGATCTCTAAGTTGTTCTTCGTGATTCACAAGACGAAGATCAGCCAATAACCCACCGTGAATCTTAGGGTGCAGAGTCTTCACTCGACCATCTAGAGCTTCAGCAAAGCCAGTAACTTCAACTACCTCAGTGACCTCAATACCTGCATCTCTAATCGCGCTGGCGGTTGATCCTGTAGAGACAATGGAAACTCCTTCACCAGCTAGTGCAGTTGCTAATTCAATAAGGCCTGTCTTATCGCTTACTGAGATTAGAGCCCTTTTGATTGCAACGCGATCACGGTGACGGTAGTCCGCAGGGGTGTATTCATTTTGTGCTGACACGTTAGTCCCTTTACTTTAGGCCTTGGTTGCTGGCAGTTGTTTATAAGCAAGTTGTTCGATTGTTGAAGCAAGTAGTTCGTGCTCAGTCTTCTTGATTCTTTCATGAAGACTGTGCTCGGTATCTCCCTGCTCAATCATGACTTCGCTTTGAACAATGATTTCACCAGTGTCAACGCCTTCGTCAACGTAGTGAATGGTGACTCCGGTCTTTGCGGCTCCTGCTGCCAGTGCATCACGAACAGCGTGAGCTCCTTTGAAATCAGGCAGCAGACTTGGGTGAATGTTGATGAGCTTTCCCTTTAGTGCGGATACAAAGTTGGCTGGCAAAATCTTCATGAACCCTGCCAAGACAACTAGATCAGGCTGATGATGCAGCACGTTAGCTAGAAGTGTTTCTGCCCACTTTTCTTTAGAAGTGAACCTTTCAGGATTAACAACAAAAGTGTCAACCTCATATAGTTCTGCATGCTCTAGGCCAGATGCATCTTTATCAGATCCAACCGCAACTATCTTTGCTGGATATAAAGGGTTTTCACTTTTCTGAAGCAAAGAAAGAAGGTTGGATCCGCTACCTGAGATGAGAACAACAACAGATATCATTTGGCTATTTTACCGTTCGAGTTTCTTCGAATCAGTTCAGTATCAGCAGCCTCAGGTCTTGCACTAAAGAATGCAGCCAAGATCGAGGCAATGCTCACTTCGATAAAGGTAACTCCAGCAACAAGCCAAGAGTTAGCACCTACTAAGCTCATTCGACCTGGACCTATAGAACCACTAGCTAACTCAACCAAAATAAACATCTGAACTGCAGCTACAAAACCAATAGCCAGTCCAAGAGAGATTGCAGCAGTAGTAGCCGATGCATAGTTGAACCTAAGTTCAGCTGTGTGTGATTTGACCAACAGAGTTGCAAAAAACGCTGCTAGCAGAGGAACAAGAATAAAGAGAATTCCAAGGCTCGACCCCGATACCGGTAGAGCCCCTAGTAAAGGAATAGCAGGAAGAGGTCCAAGCTCTGTGACCATTGGGCTAACCATAGAACCCTGCCCAACAGAGAAGCCAACACCTGTTAGCCAAGAGTTACCAAAAGCAATCAGGTTTGGAAGCACAGCCATCTGCCCTGCACTAACAGTCAAGGTTCCTAGGAAGGTTAGCTGAAGTGATTGGTAGAGCTTGATTATCTCAATCCAGTTCACCGCAAGCATTGCTGAAATCATGATTGCGCTGACAAAGCTCATGGTCGCAACAACACCGGTACCAGCTCTAAGTGCAGGAGAAATCAAAGGCTTTATAGCCCAAGGTAATCTATCTACTAAATCAAGAAAGAAATTCCTGATTCGATCTCTAAGGGCACTAGGTTCTGAGTCTTCATAAAGAATTGGGCTACCAACTACTGAGCCAACAATTACCAACACAGTCAGAAGAGCAACTGGAATAAACACTCCCTGCCACTGCACAACATAAATGGCTTTGGTAACGGCAAGGCTGGTAACTAACACTGCAACTGCTAGATAGGAAAGCACTGCTCCAAGCCAAGCTAAGCTCAAATACTTTTCACCGCTTAGCTTCTTGCCTGTTCGATACATTGCCCAGCAGATCAGAATTGAAAAACCTAGTGGGATGAAATCAAAAATGTAAGCAGGAACTTTTAGCCCAGCAACTTTACCTTCAGCAAACAAGACTGCAACACCGTGAGCACTAAGCCAAGTTCGAGAAGTGTCTTGAAGAACGCTTTGAAAAGTTGCGCCCTGAGTTTGTTCAACTAACCAGGTAATAACGTTCAGGGCAAAGATGCTAACGAAGCCTAGGGCAACAACAAATGCTGACCCCAGTGCACCTCTAGCAAATGCCTTTATACGCATGAACTAAAGGCTAGCGATAACACCGCGCATTAGGGCAGCAGTCTCACTAGGAGTCTTGCCAACCTTCACACCGACTAGTTCAAAAGCTTCTTTTTTAGCCTGAGCAGTTCCAGCAGAACCTGAAACGATAGCCCCAGCGTGACCCATGGTCTTACCTTCAGGAGCAGTGAATCCTGCAACGTAGGCAACAACTGGCTTAGTCACATTGTCCTTGATGTATGCGGCAGCTTTCTCTTCGCTGTCACCACCAATTTCACCAATAAGAACAATTGCCTTAGTTTCTGGATCTGCTTCGAAAGCTGCAAGGGCATCAATATGTGTGGTTCCAATAACTGGATCTCCACCGATACCAATAGCAGTTGAAATACCAATGTCACGGAGCTCAAACATCATCTGGTAGGTCAGGGTACCTGACTTACTTACCAATCCGATAGGCCCAGCACCTGAGATATCAGATGGTGTGATTCCAGCGTTAGATTTTCCTGGGCTGATGATACCTGGGCAGTTAGGGCCAATGATTCTGGTCTTGTTGCCCTTTGAAACGCTGTATGCCCAGAAGCTTGCTGAGTCGTGAACAGGAATACCTTCGGTGATAACAACTGCTAGTTCAATGCCAGCATCGATAGCTTCGATAACTGCTGACTTAGCGAATGCAGGTGGCACGAAGATTACAGATACGTTTGCGCCTGTTTCCTTCATCGCATCTGCAACAGTTCCGAAAACTGGCATCGCAGTGCCGTCAACATCAACGCTCTCACCAGCTTTCTTAGGGTTAACACCACCAACGATGTTTGATCCACCCTTAAGCATTCTTCTGGTGTGCTTCATACCTTCAGAACCAGTCATTCCCTGAACAATGATTCTGCTGTTCTTATCTAGAAAAATAGACATTTATAAATCTCTCTTTAGCGGTTAGCGAGTTCAGCAGCTTTATCAGCAGCTTCATCCATAGTGTCAACGACGGTTACTAGTGGGTGATTTGCATCAGCCAGAATCTTGCGTCCTTCATTTACGTTGTTACCATCTAGGCGAACAACCAGAGGCTTAGTAGCAGAAGAGCCAAGAGTTGCAAGAGCACCAACAATTCCGTTAGCAACAGCATCACAAGCAGTAATTCCACCGAAGACGTTAACAAACACGCTCTTCACCTGTGGGTCACCAAGAATAACGTCTAGACCTGCGGCCATAACCTCAGCAGAAGCTCCACCGCCAATGTCCAAGAAGTTAGCTGGCTTCACTCCACCGTGACGCTCTCCTGCGTACGCGACAACATCAAGTGTCGACATAACCAAACCTGCACCGTTACCGATGATTCCAACTTCACCATCAAGCTTGACGTAGTTCAAATCGGATTCTTTAGCCTTAGCCTCTAGAGGATCTAGCTGGTCACGCTCCATTGTTTCTCTCTGGTGACGGAACTCAGCGTTGTCATCTAGAGAGACCTTGCCATCGAGGGCAATAATCTCGCCTGACTTAGAAAGAATTAGTGGGTTTACTTCGACCAGGGTTGCATCTTCTTTAACGAAGACTTCGTAAAGCTTCACAAACACTGGAGCGACCTTAGCTGCAATCTCATCGCTGAATCCACCAGCCTTAGCAATCTCTAGAGCCTTAGCAAGATCAATTCCCTTAGTTGCATCAATAGCGATCTTGGCTAGAGCATCTGGACGCTCCTCAGCTAGTTGCTCAATTTCCATTCCACCTTCAACACTGCAAAGAGACAGGAATGTTCTGTTACTTCTATCGAGCAGTACTGAGAAGTAATACTCCTTATCGATAGCTGCACCTTCAGCGATCATCACTCGGTTGACTGGAAGATCCTTGATGGTTAGCTTCAAGATGGCTTCAGCAGCAGCCTTAGCTTCTTCAGGGCTATGAACTACCTTCACACCACCGGCTTTGCCTCGACCACCAGCTTTAACCTGAGCTTTAACAACAACGGTGCCGCCAATCTTGGCTGCTGCTGCCTCTGCTTCTTCTGGGGTGTCTGCGGTTATTCCCTGTAGAACTGGGACTCCGTGTGCCTCGAACATGTCTCGCGCTTGATATTCAAATAAATCCACTTATGTTTCCATTCACAAAAAGGGCACTCAGAACGTGCACCAACGTATAGTTTAGAGCCTCTCGATAGGTGCCACTCGCACCATCAAGCGCTTGGTGCCGACCTTTTCAAACCTGATTTCAGCAGTCTGTCTAGCACCTTCCCCAGTTGTCTCAAGAACTGTCCCCACCCCAAAAGCCTCATGTTTGACCTTGTCGCCAACTGCCAAGACAAGTCCTTCATTATTTCTGACAGTAGTTATGGCGTTATCCCAAACCTTCTTCTCTCGAACTGGTCTGTCATAACCACTGCCAACAGCTCTCGGCTGATACCTAGGGGTTTCACGTTCAGCCCCTCGCTGATCTATGAGCTCAACAGGAATATCCAAAAGGAAGTTCGAAGGCATAGTTGAGTTCAACTGACCAAATAGAGTTCTCTGCATTGCAATGGTCAAATACAACAAGCGCATTGCTCTAGTGATACCGACATAGAACAATCTGCGTTCTTCAGCCAAGCCACCGACCTCTTCAAAAGATCTCATGTGTGGCAAAGTTCCCTGCTCTAAACCAGCGATAAAGACAACCGGGTATTCCAAGCCTTTAGCAGTGTGCAGAGTCATTAGTGAGACCTGCCCTGAACCGTCATCAATCTCATCGGCTGCTGCAGCCAAAGTAATCTCAGCGAGATAGTCCGCCAAAGTAGCTTCCGGGTTACGAAGTTGATACTCAACTACCTGACCTACAAGAGCATCAAGGTTTTCTACTCTTGCTTCATCCTGAGGATCCCGACTCATCTCGAGAGCATATCTATATCCAGATCGAACTAGAGCCTCAATCAAAACATCACTGATCTTGGTGGTGTGTGACATCTGCTCTAGGGAATCAAGCAGATTTGCAAACTTAGTAATCGCTTCAGTGAGCTTTGGTCCAAGACCTAATTCAGTTGAGTAAGACAGTGCTTCCCTGAAGCTGATGTTGTTATTTCTAGCCAACTGGGCAATCTTGAGTTCAGTCTTATCGCCAATACCTCGACCAGGCTCATTGATAACTCTGCGAACAGCCTCATCGTTACGACCATTAGAAACAGCAGTTAGATAGGCAAGTGCATCTTTGATTTCTTTACGCTCATAGAACTTCAAACCACCAATAACTGCGTAAGGAACTCTTTGAGACTTGAGCTCCGCTTCAATACTTGGAGTTAGCGCGTTAGTTCTATAAAGAATTGCCATCTGTGAATAGGCAACGCCATCGCCATGGTGCTCTTTGATTTGATCAACAATAAATCCTGCTTCATGTCTTTCATCAACTGCTGTGAACTGAACGATCTTTTCGCCAGCTCCAGCATCGGTCCAAAGATTCTTATCTGGTCGATCAAAGTTCTTAGCAATAACTGCGTTAGCTGCAGAAAGAATATTCTGTGTTGAACGGTAGTTCTGCTCAAGCAGGATTGTGTGAGCACCTCTAAAGTCTTTGCTGAACTCAGAGATGTTTCTAATATCCGCTCCGCGGAACGCATAAATAGATTGGTCGCTGTCACCAACAACGGTTAGTGATGCAGGGCCAACTAACTCCCCTGTTTTCGGATCAGGAGTATTGAACATTGGATCAACACCTTTAGTTAGTTCGCGAATCAGAGCGTATTGAGCATGGTTGGTGTCTTGATACTCGTCAACCAAGACATGTCTGAACTTCCTCTGGTAGTTAGCTGCCACCTCAGGGAATGCTCTAAGCAGGAAAACTGTCTCACCGATTAGATCATCAAAGTCGAATGCGTTATTGCGCTTCTTCTCTGCTTCATAAGCCAAGAAGATTTCGGCAATAGCTTGAGACTTAGGGTTCTTGGTATCAATGTTGGCTGCGAAATCTTCTGCTGTTTGTAATTCGTTCTTGGCCTTACTAATTACTGAGGCAACCACCTGGGCTTTGAGGCTATCTATGTCATGGCCACCAGCCTTAATTAGCCTCTTGATTAGAGCCCTTGAGTCCCCTGTGTCATAGACGGTGAAGTTTGAGTTATGCCCTAGACGCTCTGCTTCTCTTCTAAGTATCTGCAGGCAAGCAGAGTGAAAAGTCCTAATCCACATACCCTCAGGGTCGCCAACTAGGAGTTTGATACGCTCACGCATCTCAGCTGCAGCCTTGTTAGTGAAGGTAATGGCCAGGATCTGGGAAGGCCAGGCTTCTCTTTGCTCCATAAGATGGGCAATGCGGTGGGTCAGCACCTTGGTCTTACCTGAACCTGCTCCAGCCACAATCAATAGAGCCGGCCCTCTATACAGGACGGCCTCAGCTTGCTGAGGGTTTAGGCCTTCAAGTAGCTTTGATGGGTTTGCAGGTTCAATCCAAGTCATGACTTAGCCATTTTAGGTTGAAGAACTGACAGATTAGCCACGCTCGTCCAACACACGCCGCAAAAGATCTGGCTGGTCAGCAAATATGCCGTCAACTCCTGTTTGGATAAGTTCTTCGTAATACGCCTCGACGGTGGTTGTGGCATTCTCAACTCGAGCTGTATAGACCCAGACCTCAAGCCCTAGCTCATGGCAAGATTTCACCCAAGTATCACTTGAGAGCAGCATGTGGGTTGCAATAGATAAACCATCAAACTCTTTTGCCAACTTCACTAAATCAACATCAACGATTTTTGTTGAATCAATTGCAAAAAAGTATTTAGCACTGATGCCATTTAATTCAAATTCGGATTTTGCATCGTGCAATAGGTCATGGTGGAAGGACTCAACATAAAGTTCTAAATTATTTGATTGTGCAGGGGATTCAAGAACTTCCTCCGCTACCAACTTACCGATGTTCTTTCGAAGAGCAGTTAAATGGCTTCCAGTCTTAATTTCAATAACAACTATTTTGTTTTTCAGAAAATCTGAATGAAGAACCTCTGTTAATGTCGGAATTTCAAATTCATTATCAAACTTTGCACTACCTGGACGAAGGTCTGGAATTCTCTCGATTGCTCGAAGTGATTTTATGTCCTCTAAATCAAGATCTTCTGAGTACCAATCCAGGTGATACTGCCCTTCAACGCTTCCATCTCTCTTTAGTTCTTCGAATCTGCTTAGCTGAGCAATATTTGTAGTTTGGCTAAGGATGTTCTCGTGACGAATGATTAGCTTTGAATCTTTAGTGTTCACGACATCAAATTCGATACCGTCAGCACCTAGTTCTATGCCCAGTTTCAAGGCCTCAAGGGTGTTCTCAGGTCGATAACCGCTAGCTCCCCTATGGGCTATGACTAGTGGCGATTTAGAATTAGCGTCCTCAGGCATTGAATACTCTGGGCTATTCCCACTCGATAGTGCCAGGTGGCTTACTGGTGACATCTAGCACCACTCTGTTTACTCCAGCAACCTCATTGGTGATTCGGTTAGAAATCTTAGCTAGCAGTTCATAAGGAACTCTTGACCAGTCAGCTGTCATAGCGTCTTCACTTGAAACAGGACGAAGAACTATTGGATGGCCATAGCTTCTGCCATCACCTTGAACACCAACAGATCTAACATCAGCCAAGAGAACTACTGGGCACTGCCAGATCTCTCCATCCATACCAGCCGCACTTAGCTCGGCTCTTACGATGGCATCTGCTTGACGAAGTAGATCTAGGCGTTCTTTAGTAACTTCACCAACAATACGAATACCAAGACCAGGTCCTGGGAAAGGCTGTCTAGAAACTATCTCTTTAGGAAGACCAAGTTCATAACCAATGGCTCTAACTTCATCCTTGAAAAGTGTTCTAAGTGGCTCAACTAGTTCAAACTGAAGGTCTTCAGGAAGACCTCCAACGTTGTGATGGCTCTTGATACCTGCTGTGACCCCACCACCAGATTCAACAACATCTGGATAAAGGGTTCCTTGAACTAGGAACTTGATTGGACGGTCATCAGCCTTAGATTCAGCAATCAGCTGAGCCTGAGCTTCTTCGAAAGATCTAATGAACTCTCTACCAATAATCTTGCGCTTAGTTTCAGGGTCTGTGACTCCGGCAAGGGCATCGAGGAACTTCTTCTCTGCATCTACTGTGACAAGTCTTACCCCAGTAGAAGAAACATAGTCACGTTCAACCTGCTCCACTTCACCTTCACGAAGAAGTCCGTGGTTCACAAAGATACAAACCAGCTGGTCTCCTACTGCTTTGTGGACTAGAGCTGCAGCTACCGCTGAATCCACACCACCTGATAGACCACAGATGACCCTGTCGTTACCGACCTGGTTTCTAATTCTTTCAACCTGCTGGGCAATAACATTTTCGCTATTCCAGTCAGCTGGAATACCTGCTGCGTTATGTAAGAAGTTTTCTAGGACGTTCTGCCCAAACTGTGAGTGCTTTACTTCTGGATGCCACTGCACTCCATAAATCTTCTTTGAACTACTAGCAAATGCAGCAACTGGAGTAGTTGCAGTACTGGCTAGAACTTCAAAGCCGTCAGGTGCTTGCATAACCTGATCGCCGTGACTCATCCAACAAATTTGGTTTTCTGGTTGTCCCTGAAGAATTTCACCACCGGCAACAACGCTTAGTTCTGTTGCCCCGTACTCTCTAAGTCCAGTCTTATCAACTCTTCCACCTAAAGCAGAGGCCAGGATCTGGAAGCCATAGCAAATACCAAGAACAGGAACTCCTAGTTCCAAGATATTCTTATCTAACTGAGGTGATGCCGGTTCATAAACGCTTGCTGGACCACCAGAGAGAATAATTGCTAGAGGGTTCTTGAGTTTTACTTCATCTGCTGAGATGTTGTGATGAACAATCTCGCTGTAGACGCCTGCTTCACGAACTCTACGAGCGATTAGCTGGGCATATTGAGCACCAAAGTCAACAACCAGTACCGGTCTATTTTCAACTGAAGAGTTAATCTTTAGGCACCTGTCTTTTCAAGTCCAAATATCTTGATGAATTTGGCGAAATAAACTCTTTCGATAAAGAATGCGGAGAATGGAACAACTCCACCCATAGCAATCATTAGGAAGTCCTGGAACTTCATGCTGGCTAGTCTCCAGATACGGAAATCAGCAAACAAATAAACGATGTATAAAATTCCATGAACTTGAAGCAAAAGCTTTGAGATGTCAACACCTGAAACCGGAAGACCTGTGCCATCTACTGAATCAGGCACTAAACCTAGAACCCCTGCGGATCCGCCAGACCAGATAAGCAGCCCAAAGCCATACTTTAGAAGCATCTCAATACCGACCAGGATTAGGAAAACACCGGTGATTTTAGAGCTAACTCGATAAAACTTCAGGGCTGAGCGTGCCTGTTCTTTGGGGACCATAGCCCTATTTTACTTCGGCTTTGGGGCCTATTCAGCCAGTAAAGCGGCCTGCTGCTTCTTATATGCATCTGCTAGTAGACGCCACCACATAAACACTGCAAAGCCAGCAAAGATAGTCCATTCAATGGCATAAAACGCGCTCAGCCAGTTCACTTCCCCATCGCCTTTGGCAATACCAATAGTCAAAGGCTCAACACCTTCAACTTCAGTGAAAGCGTTTTGATCTGTCAAAACTAGGAAGCCTGTGTAAGTGGCAGAATCTTTAGCTTCATCAGCAATCTTGTTGATTAGTTGAGGAACTGACAGAGTTCCATAAACATCTTCACCTAGCGACTCAACTGGAGCTTCACTAGGTAGCAATCTTCCCTCAAATGGCATGAAGGCTTGCACAGTAAGTAATCTCTTCACCTCAGCCAAAGCTGTCTTGGCTTCCTGCTCACCCTTGATGAAACCAGCCGCAACAAACAGTTCTGCTTTCAAGGTATTGGCTGGAAGAACAATCCAATAGCCTCGATCGCCATTTAGTTGAATTCGATTGGCAACCAGGAATGCTCTTGAAGGATTCAGAGTGAGTTCTGTCTCAACCTTGGTTAGAACTGTCTCTTCACCTTCAAGAGATGCTTCATTGAAAGTGAAAGGAGCATTGGGTTCTGTGACACTATCAAGGTCTACAACTTTTACCTTTGACCAAGTGTCGCTTGTTACATCTTCAACGAAGGTTCTACTGATCTGCCATTGGGCCATCAAAGCAAAAACAACTGCAAGCATTAGGCAGAAGAATAACGCTGCTATCCATCTAGCGGTTAGAGCAAGTTTGAGCATAGATTATGCGCCGTATGGTGCTACTACTGTGTCTACTCTTTGGAATTCTTTTAGATCAGAGTATCCAGTTGTTGCCATTGCTTTACGAAGAGCACCCATCAAGTTAGTTGAACCATCTGCTGAAGTTGAAGGACCCTGAAGAATCTGTTCCAGTGAACCAACGGTTCCTACCTTGACTCGCTCTCCTCTAGGAAGTTCTGGGTTGTGAGCTTCTGCTCCCCAGTGCCAGCCCTGACCAGGAGCTTCATTGGCCTTAGCAAGAACTGAACCCAGCATTACTGCATCAGCTCCACAAGCAATCGCCTTGACGATATCTCCTGAAGTTCCAAGGCCACCATCAGCGATCACGTGCACGTAACGGCCACCTGATTCATCCATGTAATCCCTTCTCGCTCCAGAAACATCGGCAACCGCTGTTGCCATAGGTGCATGAATACCTAGAACCTTACGAGTGGTAGAGGCAGCTCCTCCACCGAAACCAACTAAGACACCTGCAGCACCAGTTCTCATTAGGTGCAGAGCAGCAGTATAGGTTGCAGCTCCACCGACGATGACAGGAACATCTAGTTCATAGATGAACTCTTTAAGGTTTAGAGCTTCTTGTGTCTTTGAAACGTGTTCTGCTGAAACCGTTGTGCCACGAATAACAAACAGATCAACACCAGCTGAGATAACGGCCTTAGCAAACTCTTTAGTCTTCTGAGGTGAAAGAGCACCGGCAACAGTCACTCCAGACTTACGAATGTAAGCAAGTCTTTCCTTGATTAGCTCTGGCTTGATTTCTTCTGAGTACATCTTCTGCATCGCAGCAGTTGCTTCAGCTGGAGCTAACTTAGCAATCTCAGCTAGTTGCTTGGTCGGGTCCTCGTATCTTGTCCATAGACCTTCAAGATCTAGAACACCAAGACCACCTAGCTTGCCAATAGCGATAGCAGTATCAGGAGATACCACTGAGTCCATCGGAGCTGCTAGAACAGGAAGTTGAAAACTATATGCATCGATGTTCCATGCGGTTGAGACATCTTTAGGGTCTCTAGTTCTTCTTGAAGGAACAATGGCGATATCGTCAAATGACCAGCTGCGGTTACCGCGCTTACCGCGACCAATCTCTATTTCACTCATTTTGATTTCCTAGCGGTTGTTGTAATTTGGTGCTTCGACGGTCATTTGAATGTCGTGTGGGTGGCTCTCTCTAAGCCCTGCTGGAGTAATTCTTACAAACTTACCCTTGGCCTGTAATTCTTCAACGGTCGCTGCACCAACATATCCCATCGCAGCTCTAAGACCACCAATTAGCTGGTGAGCCACGGTACCAACGGTCCCACGGTAAGGAACTCTTCCTTCAATACCTTCAGGAACAAGCTTGTCTTCACGAAGAACATCGTCCTGGAAGTAACGGTCCTTAGAGTAACTCTTGGCTTCGCCGCGTGACTGCATTGCGCCAAGAGATCCCATACCCCTGTAGGTCTTGAACTGCTTGCCACCAACGAAAGTGATATCTCCCGGTGCTTCATCGGTACCAGCAAGAAGTGAACCAATCATGACAGCATTTGCTCCTGCGACCAGTGCCTTAGGAATATCACCTGAGAACTGCAAGCCACCATCAGCAATAACTGGAACACCAGCTGGCTTACAGGCCAAACTCGCTTCATAAACTGCAGTGATCTGTGGAACACCGACACCTGCGATAACGCGGGTTGTACAAATAGAACCTGGTCCTACTCCTACCTTCACACCATCTGCTCCGGCTTCAACAAGTGCTGCTGCACCTTCACGGGTTGCTACATTTCCACCAATAACATCAACGTGTTTTGCAACTGGTTCTGCCTTTAGTTTGGCGACCATGTCTAGTACTGCTGTGTTGTGTCCGTGAGCTGTATCAACAATAAGAATGTCAACGCCTGCATCAACAAGAGCCATCGCTCTTTCCCAACCCTGATCGCCAACACCAACTGCTGCTGCAACTAAGAGACGACCTTTAGAGTCCTTGCTAGCAAGTGGATACTTTTCACTCTTATCAAAATCTTTGATTGTGATTAGACCTTTTAGTTTTCCGCTTGGATCAACTAGTGGAAGTTTCTCAATTCTGTGCTGAGCAAAGATGGCAATTGCAGTTTCAGGAGAAACTCCAACCGGAGCGGTAACCAAAGGCATTGGAGTCATTACATCTTTAACCAAAGTTGTTGTCTTTTGAACTTCGTTTACAAATCGCATGTCTCTGTTGGTAACAATTCCAACAAGTGTTCCATCTTCATCAATAACTGGAAGACCTGAAACTCGATAGGTTGCACAAACAGCATCAACTTCTTGCAAAGTTGCTAGCTGGTGGGTGGTAACCGGATGAGTAATCATTCCAGCTTCTGATCTTTTGACTAAATCAACCTGAGTTGCCTGCTGGTCAATAGATAAGTTTCTATGTAAAACACCTAAGCCCCCCTGACGAGCGATGGCGATAGCCAGACGAGCTTCAGTAACAGTGTCCATGGCTGAGGAAAGCAATGGAATGTTAATGGATAAGCGCTTGGTTACCTGGGTCTTGGTTGAGACCTGGCTAGGAACAACATCAGACTGGCCAGGCATAAGCAATACATCGTCATAAGTCAGACCAGTAAAGCCGAAAGGGTCATTTTGAGTCATTTTCAACCTGTCAGGAGTTTAGATTAGCCAATTCTACCCTGACTACTTACCTCTTGTTTAGGGTCAATTTGGGCTGAACAAAGACACCAGTGAGAAGGTTCCCGAACTTGAGTAACGAAAAACCGAATACTCAGATTGGTCTAGGAAACCACTGCGCTCAAAGAGCGCTTTCCCTTCGATCTGGGTCCTCGCAATAGCCGACCTAAGGCTCTCAGGACTGTCACTTTTAGCCCTGAGACGGGCTTCAACGGCTATTTTGACCGCATCATAAGTTCTTTGTCCAAGACCCAGAATTGTAGAGGCTCTAGGGCCTTGAAGGCCCCCATTCCCCAATAACTGAGCCAAATCAGCTCTGAATTGCGGCTCAACCTCAGTCCTAGGTGCTATCGCCTCTGCCCCCTTTAGAGCCTTAGCGAATGGGTACCCGTAGTAATCAGCCAGGTTGCTGGGAACCAGATAAACCCTTGGCACAGACTCAACCCAATTAGCCATTGAGGACAGAAACGGAAGGGATTCCTCCATGCTGAGTAAAACCAGAGCATCAGGCTTAGCCCTAGCAATGGCCTTTGTGTCTTTGATGGCTAGGGTTTCGACTCTAATTCCATTCATGACCAAACCGAAAGAGAGCGATCTCAGCTGCGCTCGACTTTGAGGCAAAGAACTAGAAACTATGACCACTTGCTTAGGTTCAGGTTTCGAAACAAATCTAACCAGGGCAAAAGAATCTTGGCTAGGACTAGTTGCCAACCTAAATAGCCAAGGCTTAGTAGTTTCCTCTCCTAGTTCATCTTCAAGAGAAGAAGGTGCAATGATCGGAACCAGTGATTTGGTTGTGCTTTCAACTAATGCCTTGGTTGATACTGATTCAACCGGAGCGATGATCACATCACTCTCAAAAGCTTTGAGTCTAGAAAATGCTCTGACTCTATCCTGATCAGAATCACCAACATCGAAATAGCCAATAGAAATCTTTACCGGCCGATCAGATAAATCACGAGCAGCAAGTCTCACTGCAGCTCTTTGAACCTGTCCAACGAATCCAAGATTGCCGCTGTCTGACACTAAAACCCCGACCTTTAGTCCAGGTGCAATTGGTTTCGCATTGCCTATTGAAACTAGATAGACACCGCCAATACCAATCAGTGCTAAAACTGCAATGTTTCTAACTTTTCTCATTTAAGGAGAATAAGGAAAATTACAATCCCTGTTTTTAGTTTTCAACAGGTAAAGAAAAACGGGCCGACTAAATAAGCCGGCCCGTTTTTTACTTTTGAGTATTACTCTTTAGTTCCGTTGATGCTTGCGCTAACAACAGCGTTTGCAGACATGTTCCACTTGTCTAGAAGAGCCTGGTACTGGCCGTCATCGATTAGTGACTGAAGAGCTGCCTGGATTGCATCGCGAAGTTCAGTGTCCTTCTTCAATACAGCGATACCAACAAAGCCAGCGTCGTATCCGTTAGGAGCATCTGGGTCGTTGACTACATCGAAGTACTCGCCGTTACCAGCTTTAGCAGCCGCGTCCTGAGCTACGAATGAGTCCATCATTACTGCATCGCCCTGACCTGCACGAAGTGCGTTCTGCATGCTAGGAGAATCAGGTAGCTGAGTGATTGTGATCGCTCTCTTGCCTGAAATCTCACAACTTTCTGACATTGATCCAACTAGGTCAATGTGGATTGTTCCGTTCTGAACGATAACGGTCTTGCCACATAGGCCCATTGGGTTGGTGATGTTCTCAGGGTTACCCTTAGCAACAATCATCTGTGATCCACCAATGTGGTAGTCAATGAAATCAACCTTTGCCTGACGCTCAACTGTGTCGCTCATTGAAGAGATGATGATGTCGTTGTTGCCAGCTTCAAGATTGGCGATGATGGTGTCGAATACGGTTTTGTTGAAACGAAGTTCTGTTCCAAGCTTTTCACCGATTAGTGCACCTAGTTCAACGTCAATACCGGTTAGGTTACCGTCTTCGTCGTAGTACTCGAACGGCTCGTAAGGGATGTCGCTTGCAACATCGATACCGTTCTCAAGGTACTCAGCTGGCAGAAGTGCCTGAGCTGCTGTGTCAACCTTTGACTGGTCAACACCATTAGATGGTCCGCTTGCGCAACCAGTTAGCACTAGAAGGCCTGCTGTAATTACGGCTGCGAAACCTAGTTTCTTTATTGCCATTTTTATCTTCTTTCTTCTGTTTGGTTTTTACTTGGGATAACTCTAGAGGACTTTATTCAGGAATGCCTTAGTTCTGGCTTCTTGAGGATTGTCCAATACTTGCGTTGGTGTTCCTGATTCAACAATCTGGCCTTTATCAATGAATACGACTTTATCGGCCACTTCCCTAGCAAAGCCCATTTCGTGGGTTACCACGATCATGGTCATACCTGCTTTGGCAAGATTCTTCATAACATCCAGCACATCCCCTACTAGTTCTGGGTCAAGTGCTGATGTCGGCTCATCAAAAAGCATCAGTTTAGGTTTCATGGCTAGCGCTCTGGCAATTGCCACTCGCTGCTGCTGACCACCGGAAAGCTGGGCTGGGTAGTGATCGCCCTTATCGCCTAGCCCTACCTGTTGAAGTAATTGAAGACCTAGTGTTTTAGCTTCTTCGGGATCTAAACCAGCAACACCGATAGGTGCCTCGATGATGTTCTGCAGAGCAGTTAGGTGAGGGAAAAGATTGAAGCGCTGGAAGACCATGCCGATAGCTTGGCGCTGTCTAGCAATATCCTTTGGCTTCATTTCATACAGGACATTACCGACCTGGCGGTAACCCATGAGTTCGCCGTTGACATAGATGCGTCCACCATTAATTGACTCAAGATGATTTAGACATCTAAGGAAAGTTGATTTTCCAGAACCTGATGGGCCGATGATACAAAGCACTTCACCTTGCTCAACGCTTAGAGTCACTCCAGCTAGAACTTCGTTAGACCCATACTTCTTCTTGACGCTTCTAGCGTCAACCATTATTTCACCCATTAGCGCTTACCTACCTTAAACGCTCTAGGGGCAGCCTTGCCGCCAACCGTTTCAAAACCTCGTCCGTACTTCTTCTCCAGTGCTCTCTGTGGGAAGCCAAGAAGGGTAGTCATGAATAGGTACCAGAAACCTGAAACTATTAGTAACTCAATCTGAGCGAGATTGGCTGAGGATATCGTGCTGGCCTGGGTATAGAGTTCAGCAACTGCAATCACCTGCAACAAAGAGGTGTTCTTGAGCATTCCAATGAATTCATTTCCTAGAGGCGGAATGATCACACGCATTGCTTGCGGAATAACAATTCTTCTCATGGTGTATCGACTAGACATGCCTAAAGACTTAGCGGCTTCAGTCTGTCCTTGGTCAACAGCCAAGATACCTGCTCTAACAATTTCAGCTGAATAGGCTGCTTCATTCAGTGAGAGCGCAATTATGCCTGCGATGAGGGCTGGAATGATGTCGCTTGTTTGCCCGCTAATGAAAATAACGTCGGTGAAAGGAATACCAAGAAAAAGCTCTGGGAAAATGATTCCTAAATATCCCCAGAAAACAATCTGCAAAAGTAGCGGTGTTCCTCTGAAGAATTCAATGTATCCGGTAGCTATCCATCGCAGTAATGGGTTAACGCTCAACTTCATAACTGCAAGCAAAGTGGCCAAGATGGCACCTATAGACATACAGACGATAGTCACGAGAACAGTTACGAGTGCACCTTGGAGAATGCGCGGATCAAATAGGAATTTGGCGACAATATCGTGCTGAATAGATTCAGCACTGACAACTGAGTAAATGAAGTTTAGGAGTAAGCCAACAGCAACAATTCCTGATACCCAACGCCAGGGGTGCCTAAGCGGAACTGCTACGACATCGTCGCCGTTATCAGGTTCCTGCTGCTTAGCCATTAGGTTCAACTTCCAAGTTATTGGTATTTCTCTAAGGTACTCCTGTTTAAAGCCAAAACCTCGAGCATTGCTCGAGGTTGAGGAGTTAGTTTTGGGGTACTTTTTAGCGCTCTACGATAGCTAGTACATCTCTGGCTGAAAGCACTAGGTACTCTTTGCCGTTGTACTTTAGCTCTGTGCCACCGTACTTAGAGAAAATGACTCGGTCACCAACTGAGATGTCCAGTGGGACACGGTTACCGTTGTCATCTACGCGGCCTGGGCCAACTGCGACAACTTCGGCTTCCTGAGGCTTTTCTTTAGCGGTGTCTGGGATTACTAGACCTGATGCTGTGACTTGCTCTGCCTCAACTGGGAGAACGACAATACGATCTTCTAGTGGCTTGATTGAAACCGACACGTGAACCTCTTCTTTATTAACTGGATTTTGGTGATTATCTTCACCGTGGGACAAGTTTACCTGTTTTTAGCACTCTTGCAACCAGAGTGCTAACTCTTCGCTGTTAGCGTTGGTTTATGGATCGCACCGGCTTTATGAGCCTTATTAGCCCCCAGGGGCAGGCTCTTCTAGCCGAAGTTGGGGAAATAGACTCCAAGGCCGACATGGTCAAAGTTGTCTCCAAACTCAGAGGCAAAGGACATTCAGCCGAGCTGGTGGCAACAGTTCTAACCCAGGTCAAATTACGCAGAAGAGCAAAGGCTAAGTTTGGTGAATTTGCGCCAACCATGTTCTTCACCGAAGAAGGCTTAGAGCAAGCATCAAGACTTAAAGTAGCCGCTATTCATGCCGGCAGATTTAGAAACCACGGGCTCAAAAGAATTGCGGATCTGGGTTGTGGGATTGGCGCTGAGAGCTTAGCGATTGCAAGTTTAGATATGGAAGTTACCGCTTTTGAAATAGATGAGGTCACTGCCGCTCTCGCTACTTATAACTTAGCTAGCTTTGAAAACGTCAAAGTTGAACAAGCAGATGTCACGACCATAAATCTAGATAACTTTGATGGTTTGTTTATTGACCCAGCAAGAAGAGATCTAAAAGACTCAAAGACCAACATCAATAAACGCAAATACGACATCAATGATTTCAGCCCTTCCTTTGATTTTGTTTTAGAAGCAGCCAGAACCAAACCAACAATTGTGAAGTTAGGGCCAGGACTAGATCACAAAGATATTCCTGATGATGCTGAAGCCGTTTGGGTTTCTGATGATGGCGATCTAGTTGAACTAACTTTGTATTTTGGAATTCTCAGAAGACCCGAAGTAAAGCGAGCGGCATTACTTCTAAGCCCTAATGGAACCTTTGAGATAACAAGCTCCGAAGCCGAAAGGCTCGATGCTCCGCTAGGTGAACTGGGCAGATACCTCTATGAACCAGATGCTTCGATTATTAGATCTCACCTGGTTGGAAATCTAGCCATCTCTCTTGAACTGAATATCTTCTCCAATGAGATCGCTTACCTTTCTTCAGATGAAGAGGTTCACTCCCCTTGGCTCAAAGGTTACGAAGTATTAGAGAACCTAGTTTTCGATAGAAAGAAACTTAAGGCTTACCTTCGGGAAAAGAACATCGGAGTTCTTGAAATCAAAAAACGCGGAGCTGACATCACTCCCGAGCAACTTAGAAGAGAACTTGACCCTAAGGGCACAGAGTCAGCAACACTTATAGTCACCAGAGTCGATGGCGCTCACCGAGTGCTTATTGTTAGAGCTCTTTAAGACTGAACAATAGTTACAGGCAGAGTTGATTCTGCTGAGAAATCTAGAGTGCTAGGTGCACGCCCTGCCATGATCAGCTGTGCTCCCAAGATTGCAATCATCGCGCCATTGTCGGTGCAGAGGCTAAACGGTGGGATTCTAAGTTCAATCCCATTGGCTTCACACTGTTCTTTGGCTACCTCTCGTAGCCTTGCATTCGCTACTACTCCGCCACCTAATAGAAGTCTTGGCACACCAAGCTCTTTACAAGCACTAACTGCCTTCTTGATTAGGACATCAACTACGGCTTCTCTGAAGCTAGCTGCAACATCAGCAATAGAGATCTCTTCGCTCTTTGATTCAGCTAGTTCAACGTGTCTTGCAACAGCGGTCTTGAGCCCTGAGAAAGAGAAGTCATAGCGATGCTTCTCCATGTCTTTAGGAAGAGTTAGCCCTCTTGGGAATCTGATGGAAGCAGGGTTTCCCTCTTTGGCAACACGATCTATTTCAGGACCACCCGGGTAACTAAGCCCTAGAACTCTAGCTACCTTATCGAATGCTTCACCAGCAGCATCATCGATAGTTTCACCAAGTAATTCAACATCGTTTAGTAAATCTCTCACCAAGAGCAGTGAGGTATGTCCTCCACTAACTAACAGGGCAATCGTTGGAGTTTGTAATTCGCCACGATCAAGAATGTCTGCACCCACGTGACCAACTAGGTGATTAACCGCGTAGATAGGTTTTCCGGTTGCTACCGATAGTGCTTTAGCAGCACCAACGCCTACCATTAGCGCTCCTGCTAATCCTGGACCATTGGTAACAGCAATAGCGTCAATGTCATCAAGGGTTAGATTAACTTTCTCCAGAGCTTCATCTAAAACTGGAGTTAGTGCTTCAAGGTGTGCTCTAGCTGCAATCTCAGGAACTACTCCACCAAATATTGCATGCTTGTCCATGCTTGAGGAAATGATGTTAGCAAGAAGAGTATTGCCTCTAACAATGCCAACTCCAGTTTCATCACAAGAGGTTTCAATACCAAGAACAATAGGTTCTTTGTTCTTTTTTAGTTTCAGATCAGTCTTCATGATGAAAGCGTCAACACCATCAGGTTGGTAATACTTCTTTCTAGTGCCTATCTGTTTGAAGCCAAATAGTTTGTATAGTTTCTGAGCAACAGAGTTATCCGCTCTAACCTCAAGGAATAACTCCTTGGCATCAAGATCAGTTGCCTGCTGGGTTAGCGAGTTCATCAGCAATCTGCCAATGCCTAAGCCACGCTTATCTTCTCTAACTGCGATGGTCTGAATATCAGCTTGATCACTGCCTGGCAGTTTGCTAAGCCCTGCATAACCAACTAGCTCATTGCCTTCAAGAGCCAAGATATAGAAAGTGTGATGAGCACCTAGTTCAGAGCGGAAGGTCTCCTCAGGCCAAGCATCATTGGCAAAGCTAGCTGTTTCTAACTTCATGATTTCAGGGAGATCTAGCAGGGTAGCTTGCTTGATTACTATGCTCATCAGCCACTCACCTTCTTGCCCTTACTAGGAACCGCATCAGGTTCACGAAGATAAATAGGAGTGATGTTCTTGTTTTTGCCTATAGCACTAAGTCCCTGAGCAAAGGCAATCTGCCCAAGAGCACCTGCTCTAACACCTAGTTCTGTACTCTCATGGCTAGCCAAATCAATATAGTTAGCGATGTCTTGCTCTTTGTTTACCGCAGGTCCTTGGGTTCGCTGTGGGATACCGTTTATTACTCCTGAGTATGAAGCCCAGAAGACTTCTTTTCTTCTGGCATCAGTTGTCACAACTAGGTTCTTGGCATTGGGGTTTGCTTGATAGAAATCCAAGGCAATTGAATCAAGTGAGCAAACTGAAACAAGGTCTGCTCCAGAGCCAATAGCAAAATACCTTGCAGCTGCAAGCCCAACTCGAAGACCTGTGAAAGGCCCTGGCCCTACTCCTGCAACTACGGTGTCTATTTGGTTTGGTTTGAGCCCTGCATCATTCAAGACCTTTTGTATTGCTGAACCAATTCGTTCAGAGTGAGTCATTGGCTCAAGGTAATTCAGTTCAGCTAAAACAGTTCCCATGCTCAAGACAGCAACTGTTGTTCCAGCAGAGGTATCGATAGCAAGAGAGTATCCACCCATACGAGTTGATGCAGCAGATGTCTTCATTAGATTGAAACACCTGCCCAACGATCGCCGTAACCAGTTATCTTGATCTGACGTTCCTCTGTTTCACCTGATGTGTCTCTAGATATTTCAACTTCAAGCCAGTGCTCAGAGATGTCATCTGTTAGACCCTTACCCCACTCCACCAAAGCTATCGAGCTTGCAAAAGGAATATCCAGATCATCAAGAGCTGAAGGACTACCTAGTCGATATGCATCAACATGCACCAAAGGCGCTTTGCCTTCACGCTTATGTGTTCTAGCAATAACAAAAGTTGGGCTAGAAACATTTCCTTCAACACCAAGACCTTCGCCAACTCCTCGAGTCAAAGTTGTTTTACCAGCGCCTAATGGCCCGATGAGGATAACTAAATCGCCTGCCTTAAGTTGTTTTGCTAATCGAATCCCAAGCTCATGCATGTCTTCGCTTGTTCTGATTACCTGCTCATAGATTTGGTGAGTGCTGGTCAATTCTTTAACCGATGTATTCTCTGTTGAATCTAGAACCAATACGAGTAACAATCTCGTAGTTGATGGTGTCCGCTGCAGTTGCTAGATCATCAGCGCTTGGACCACCCTCACCAAAGATGATTACTGTGTCCCCAGGGGACACCGATGCATCGCCAACATCAACAACAAACTGGTCCATAGCAATACGAGAGTGGATCTTGTATAACTTCCCGTTGATAGAAACCTCTGCTTTGCCTGAAGCATTACGAGGTAATCCTTCGGCGTAGCCCACTGGAACAAGAGCCAGGGTAGTTTCCCTGTCTGTTCTATACAGGTAACCGTAAGAGACACCTTCTCCTGCCTGAACCCGCTTAGTTTGAACAACCTTGGCTTCGGCAAGCATTACGGGCTTCAAGCCAAACTCTTGAGCTCGGTTATCACTAAATGGAGAAAGCCCGTAAAGAGCAATTCCAAGGCGCACCATGTCGTAGTGAGCCTGCGGGTAACTTAGAGTTCCATCGCTAGCGGTTAGGTGTCTAAGTTCAAAAGAGACACCTGCCTTGGAAGCCATAGCTAGAGCTAACTCAAATCTTTCAATCTGCACTAGATCTTCTTCTGCTCCAGTTGAAGATAGGTGGCTAAAGATTCCAACAGTTTGAACCAAACCATTAGCGACCGCTTCTTTAGCTTGTGTGAGTAAATCTTCCAGTTCATCAATGGTCACACCGTTACGGCTTAGACCGGTGTCAACCTTGATGTGTATTTGGCATGGCTTAGCTGCAAGAGCTGCTGCCTTAGTAACTCTAAGTAATTGTTCCTGAGAAGAAACAGCAACATCAATGTTGTGTTTAATGGCTGAAACAAAGTCATCCTCAGGATCGTGTAACCAGGCAAGGATAGGGGTCTTGATTCCTGCAGCACGAAGAGTTTCAGCTTCAGACATATCTGCAACGCCAATATAATCAACGCCTTCAGCTTCAATCTTTCTAGCAACGTGGAGCATGCCGTGACCATAGGCGTCAGCTTTGACAACACCCATCACCTTTACCGCAGGCCCAATGTGTTTGCGCATTACAGAAAGGTTGTGAGCGACATTACCTAGGTCGATGGTTAGTTTACGCACTGGATTAGTTTCCTTCCGCGATAACAAAGGCACAAGCCATGCCACCATCATGAGTAATAGATAGATGCCAAGAAGTAATTCCCATTGCTACTGAGCGCTCCTTAGTTGCACCTGATACTTCTAAGTGTGGTTTACCAAGAGCATCTTTAGCCACAGTGACATCGTGCCAAGATAAACCTGTTGGATTACCTAAAGCTTTGATTAGTGCTTCTTTAGAAGCCCATACTCCAGCAAGGGATTGCATGGATCTGTTTCTTTCTGGTTCAGTGAAGATGCGCTCGATTAGAGCTGGGGTCTTTTGAAGTTTGGATTCAAAACGGGCCAGATCCACAAGGTCAACACCGACTCCTACGATCATGACTACTCGACTGTTACCGACTTGGCTAGATTACGTGGCTGATCCACATCCAAGCCTTTAGCTGCCGCTAGCTCCATAGCAAAGATCTGTAATGGGATAACATTCAAAATTGGTGCAAGCATCTTGTGTATTGCTGGCACATAGATCACTTCGGCTGCATACTTACTAACTTCAGTATCCCCTTGCTCAGCAATAGCAATAACCTGTGCTCCACGAGCTTTAACCTCTTGAATGTTGCTAACTACCTTGGCGTGTAGTGAGTCAGGGTCACTAGGGCTTGGCACAATAACAATGACCGGTTGACCCTCTTCGATTAGAGCAATAGGACCGTGCTTTAGTTCTCCAGCTGCAAAGCCCTCAGAGTGAATGTATGCAAGTTCTTTGAGCTTTAGAGCGCCTTCAAGAGCAATAGGGAATCCGACGTGACGACCTAGGAATAGAACTGTTCTAGCGTCCTTGAACTTCTTAGCCAGAGCACGAGTTGAATCAGTAGTGGTTAGAACATCAGCGATATCGCCTGGCAACTTGAGAATTTCTTTACCAATGAGCTGAAGATCGTCTTTAGGCTGTGTGCCACGAACTGTTGCTAGATGCAGGCCTAGCAAGAAGATTGCAGTGATCTGTGCTGTGAAAGCTTTAGTTGAAGCAACAGCAACCTCAGGACCTGCATGTGTATAAAGAACAGCATCCGCTTCACGAGCAAGTGTTGCTCCCTGAGTATTACAGATAGAAAGAACTGATGCCCCTGCTTCTTTGGCGAAACGTGTAGCCATCAGAGTGTCCATGGTTTCACCTGATTGGCTAACAGCAACAACCAAAGTGTTCGGAGTCAAAATAGGTTGACGATATCTAAACTCATGAGATAGCTCAACGCTTACTGGAATCTTTGCCCAAGCCTCAATTGCATACTTACCAACCTCAGATGCATAGGCAGCAGTTCCACAAGCAACCATGATGATGCGATCGATATTTGGAATTAGTTTTGAGATTGCAGCTAGTTCTTCTAAGTTCACATAACCATCACTAGAAACACGACCCATCAAAGTATCGCCTACGGCCTGAGGCTGATCAGCTATTTCTTTAGCCATGAATGAAGACCAGCCACCCTTGCTAGCAGCACTAGCATCCCAGTCAACTGTGAACTCTTCGTGAGTAACGTTCTCTCCATCAAAGTTTTCTATTTCAACACTGCCAGCTTTGAGAATTACAATCTCATCCTGGCCAACAGCAATGGCCCGCTTAGTGTGTTCAACGAAAGCAGCAACATCGCTACCTAGGAAGTTCTCGCCATCACCCAAACCAATAACTAGTGGGGCATTCCTTCTAGCGGCTAGAACCAGGCCTGGTTCATCCTCGTGCATAACCAAAATAGTGAAAGCTCCGTGCAGTCTTCTAACCACAGTTCTAAAGCTTTCGGTTAGATCGCCGGTCTTGGCGTATTGGGCTGCTACCAGATGAGCTGCCACTTCAGTGTCTGTTTCGCTGGCAAAGACAGCCCCCTGTAATAAGAGCTCTGTCTTTAGCTCTGAGAAGTTCTCGATGATGCCGTTATGGATAAGGCTAAGGTTCTGTTTTTCGCCACCTAGATGAGGGTGAGCGTTGCCATCGGTTGGAGCACCATGGGTTGCCCAGCGTGTATGTCCGATACCGATGTTTGCTTCCCCCAAAGGAGCCTTTTCAATATCTTCAACCAGGATAGATAGCTTGCCGGCTTTCTTTCGGGTCTCTAGTTGACCCTGGTGATTTATGACAGAAACACCAGCACTGTCATAACCTCGGTATTCAAGTCTCTTTAGCCCGCCTAGCAGGACATCAACGGTTGACTTGGGTCCAACATATCCGACGATTCCACACATGCCTCTAGTTTAAGGCAGAATGGCTTATGTGACTGGCTTACCCATTGGTAGTACCTCAGATGAGGCACCAGTTTCCCCTTTTGAAGAGATATCTCGTAGCAAATGGTCTGAATTAGCCCAAAGTTCAACTTCTCCCCTAACTGAAGCAGAAATTGAAAAAATCAGGGGTCTAGGAGATTTCCTAGACATGGCTGAAGTTTCAGACATTTACCTTCCTCTGAGCCAGTTATTAAATCTCTATGTGACTCAAGCTCAAAAGCTTCATGAATCATCAGATGCTTTTCTGAATAGAACTAACAAGAAGATCCCATTCATTATTGGAGTTGCTGGATCTGTTGCTGTTGGTAAATCAACAGTCTCAAGACTTCTAAAAGAACTCTTGAGTAGATGGCCTTCAACCCCAACAGTTGCTCTTGTGACAACCGATGGTTTCCTGCACCCAAACGCTGTTCTTGAATCAAGAGGGCTAATGAGTCGAAAAGGTTTCCCTGAATCTTACGATCGGCTTGCTTTGTTGAAGTTTGTAGCGGATATCAAATCAGGTAAAGAAGAAGTATCTGCTCCGCTTTATTCACACCTCACCTACGACATCGTGCCAGGAGAAAGCGTTGTTGTCTCATCTCCTGATGTGGTCATCATCGAGGGACTAAATGTTTTGCAGCCACCATCTCTAGGCCAAGAGGTTGCCCTTAGCGATTACTTTGACTTCAAGATTTATGTTGATGCTCCGACAGAAGAAATAGAGACCTGGTATCTAGAAAGATTCGAAGCTCTTAGAGAATCTGCCTTTAGAGACCCAGCCTCATACTTCCACCGATATGCCGAGATGGAAGAAGAGAAAGCTCTAGATAGAGCTAAAGAGATTTGGCGAACCATCAACCTACCGAACTTGATGGAGAACATCATCTCCACTAAATCACGAGCGACCTTGGTATTACAAAAAGGCATCAAGCACAGGGTTGAAAGAGTCTTGCTCAGAAAGATCTAGGTTAAAGCAAAACTCCAGAACCCTAAGGTTCTGGAGTTTAGAGAATATTTCGGTTATCTCTTGCACTTACCCTTTGCTTTATTGTGCTTTAGGACAGTCTCGCTAACTTCTTCTTGAACTTGCTCAACTTCGGTTTCTACAACTTCCACTGCTTCGGCAACTTGCTCAACAGTTTCTGCAGCGTCTTTGACTGCATTCTCGGCAGCAGCAACTTCGGTCTTTGCTCTATAGATAGCTCCGTTTAACTTGACTAAATCTTTGGTTAGGCCGGCTAGCTTCTTTAGTGATTTGTTTCTCTCTGCTCCGGTGGCAGTTTCCAGAATCAAGTTTTGCGCTGCAATGCCAGTAGTCAACTTAGCTGATTTTTCTTCTAGTTCAGCAAGGGTTCTTACCTTTTTAGTCTTTTCTGACTTGGCTTTTGAGTGATGGCCTTTAGCCTTGGAGTGTTCTCCTCTAGCTTTTGCTGCCTTCTCAAGAGCTTGCTTTTCTTTAGACTTTGCAATCTTTTCTTGAGCGACTAGTCCGCTAATTTCGCGAACATCAGAAGACGAGCACTTAGGCTTC
>Ga0208852_1000024_pt1 | contig 37565 bp, 28 predicted proteins | sample LakMenEpi18Jun09_FD_150711 | JGI IMG/M metagenome (GOLD analysis project Ga0208852, IMG submission 150711) | Freshwater microbial communities from Lake Mendota, WI - 18JUN2009 deep hole epilimnion ns (SPAdes) | ecosystem: Environmental > Aquatic > Freshwater > Lake > Epilimnion/Euphotic zone ...
AGATCTACTGTGGGCACCATGACAGAGATTTATGATTATCTACGACTAATATATGCTCGCATAGGTAAAACCTATTCTCCTAAATCTGGAAAAATAGTTTCAAAAGATGAGGTCTCGGATGTCATTCAATATATAAAGGATCAAAAGGGCACTGATAAATGGTTTTTAGGGTTTCAACTCAAGATAGATAAAAATCTGGAGCAGCTGCTGTCCGTATTGCTATCCAAAGGGTTTAGTCGTCTTTATTGGAAAGAAGATTTCTGTAAAATAGAGGATGTTTTAGAGACACTAGTAAGCTGGAAAAAAGAAAAACAACTCACCGTGGTGGTGCAGCGATTTTCTGCTAGCGATAACTTGACAGATGAACTCTATCAGCAGTTAGCAGATAGCGTTCAATCCTGTTTTGAAGAAACACATGGAGAGTGTATTCTTTTCAATCTCACTACACTGAAATCCGCAGAATTTAATAATCGATTCGAAGCCGATGGCATTCTCTTCGAACAACCTAATCCTCAGTTTTTCAATTTCAATAACTCCTACGGTGCTTGCCAGACCTGCGAAGGCATGGGCAATGTATTAGGTATAGACGAAGACCTCGTCATACCAGATAAGACACGCACCTTATTTGAAGAATCCGTAGCACCATGGAAAGGGGCTAAATCAAAAGAATATCATACGGCATTTCTAAAAAAAGCGGAGGCCAATGGATTCCCTATTCACAGGCCTTACCACCTCTTGACCAAGAAAGAACAAGAACTCCTCTGGGTTGGGAATAAAACCACCAAAGGAATCAATGACTTCTTCAAAATGGTAGAAAGCAATCTCTACAAAATAGAATATAGAATTATGTATTCTCGATATAGAGGCAAGAGTCTCTGCAAAGACTGCATGGGCCATAGAATCCGCAAAGATGCCTTCCATGTCAAGATCGATAGTAAACATATTGGAGATCTGCTCTCCATGTCTATTTGGGAACTTATAGATTATATTCAAAATCTCAAATTATCCAAAACAGATGCTGAAATAGCTAAACGTATTTTATTTGAAATAGACTATCGTTTGGGGTTTATGAACGATGTAGGTTTGGGGTATTTATCTCTCAATAGATTAGCCAATTCACTGAGTGGTGGGGAATGTCAACGTATCAATCTCACTAGAACACTAGGTAGTAATCTGACCGACTCGATGTATATTCTCGACGAACCATCCATAGGTCTTCACCCTCGTGATACGAAGAAATTAATTACCGTTCTGCGCAAGCTCCGAGACCTCAATAACACAGTCATCATCGTAGAGCATGAAGAAGATATCATCCGTGCCAGTGATTATATCATAGACATAGGTCCTAGAGCAGGCATTCATGGTGGAGAAGTGGTCTATCAGGGAGATTTCGATAAATTATCTTCTAATAAAAATAGTCTGACTACACTCTATCTCACCCAGATAGAACAGGTAAAACGAAGCGAATATTTTCATAACTTTAGAAAATACATAGAAGTCATAGGCGCTAGCCATCACAATCTTAAAAACATCGATGTCAAAATACCATTGAACTGTATCGTAGCTGTATCCGGAGTTTCTGGCTCTGGTAAGACGACATTGATAAAAAAAATCCTCTATCCTGCCCTGATGCTCAGGCTAGGAAACCCAGTGGAGAAACCAGGGCTTCATAGTGAGGTTAAAGGAGATATAAAAAGTATAGAACATCTAGAACTAATAGATCAGAATCCGCTAGGACGAAGCAGCCGCAGCAATCCTGTGACCTATGTCAAGGCCTATGATGCTATTCGAGATTTATTTGCCAATCAGCCTGCATCCAAATTACTGAAACTAGCCCCTAAGGACTTTTCATTCAACGTAGTCGGAGGCAGATGCGAAGCCTGCAAGGGCGATGGGGTGCAGACGGTTTCTATGCAATTTCTCGCCGATGTAGAATTGGTCTGTGATGAATGTAAAGGCCAGCGATTTCAAACCCACATATTAGATGTGACCTACGAGGAGAAAAACATTTTTGACATATTAGAAATGACTATAGAAGAAGCGGTCAGTTTTTTCCAAGGACATAAGGCTATAGTAGATAAGATAAAACCCCTCGACGAAATAGGCTTAGGCTATCTAAAACTAGGCCAGTCTAGCTCTACCCTCAGTGGAGGGGAAGCTCAGCGCGTCAAACTAGCCAGCTACCTTGCCAAAAATACGGGTATGGCCAAGCACCTTTTCATCTTTGATGAACCTACCACAGGGCTACACTTTTTTGATGTACAGAAGTTGCTCCTAGCTATGGAAAAATTGGTCAGAAACGGACATTCCGTCATCGTCATCGAGCACAATATGGATGTCATCCGCAATGCAGACTATGTCATAGATCTAGGACCAGAAGGTGGCGACGGGGGAGGTTCGCTACTATTCCAAGGACTAGTCAAAGACTTAAAACGCTGCAAATCCAGTTATACAGCCAAGTTTTTATAAGTGAGCAGTCCTCAAAAGGCAGTGGGCCGCTTTATGACTTCATAAAGTGAAATGGTATAATGTCAATTATAATGCAGAAATACACGCGTTAGTCTTCTAGACGATAGCAGAGAACTATAAAGGAAACTTTTATTACTTAAATGCGCCAATGAATTAAAACTCATTGAAATTCCTGATATATAAATTGACTTTCTACTCCTAACTCTGATATACTCTTCGCAAATTCTTTACTCTCCAGCTATACAGTTCTCTCCCTGCGCTGGCGAAAACAAAAACTAGAAATTCATACTGAAAATTAAAAAGTCTTGTAAAGTCAAATAAACGCTTTGCTCCCTCTGCGAAAACTTAGAGCCTTTAAGTTAAAGATTTAAACCTTTATACTTTCATTTAAACTATATGCTTCTCCGCATGGTAGCTGCTGCGCACCAAGGGGCCGCTTTCTACATGCATAAAGCCTTTCTCTAGAGCGAGAGTTTCGTAGCGCTTAAAATCTTCTGGAGTCACATAGCTATCTACCTCTAGATGCTTGCGGGTAGGTTGTAAATATTGACCCATAGTGACTATGTCTACCTTGGCCGCTCTCAGATCATCTAGAGATTGAATGATTTCTTCTTCGGTCTCTCCTAGTCCCAGCATAATGCCAGACTTAGTTCTTCGTATGCCTTGTTCCTTTAAATACTTTAATACCTCCAAACTGCGCTTATACTGCGCTTGAATACGCACTTGACGGCTAAGCCTCTCTACAGTCTCAATGTTGTGTGATACAACCTCTGGATTAACCTCTATTATTTTATCTAAAAGCTCTGTTTTTCCTTGAAAATCGGGAATTAGTGTTTCCAACGTCACGGCTGGTGCTTGGTGGCGAATAGCCCGGATGGTAGCAGCCCATATGCTAACGCCGCCATCTATGAGGTCATCTCTATCTACCGAAGTAATCACTAGATGCTTAGCACCCATGAGTTTGACCGATTTGGCCACTCTACCAGGTTCGAATATGTCCACATCTTCCGGTTTTCCTGTTTCTACATTGCAGAATTGACAGGAACGAGTACATACATTGCCTAGAATCATTATCGTAGCCGTGCCCGCCCCCCAGCATTCTTCTTTATTGGGGCAGCGACCACTTTCGCAGATAGTATGCAGTTTATTATCCGATATATTTTTATTGAGCTCGGTAAAATTATTTCCCGTAGGGAGTTTAATTTTGAGCCAATCGGGCTTTTTAATTCGTTCTTTCGTTTCGGACATTTGATATCTTTCTTATTCTAATTTTTCTTTTCAATTATAGTCTTTACTTCCTTTACAGATCTTTTTACTTTTTTTCACGGTGAAAACATCTTGAAAGGCAACTTTTCACTTTCAACTTTCTCCTTTTAACCTATTGCTTGTTTTTCCTTCTTTACTAGTTTTCTTCCTGCATACTTCTGCGATAAGCGATAAAACTCTGCGATATGCTCTGGGGTAGTTCCACAGCATCCTCCTATAATATTAACTAAACCTTCAGACATAAATTTTTCTACTTGCTGACCCATAAACTCTGGAGACTCATCGTATTGTCCGAATTCATTTGGCAAACCCGCATTGGGGTAGGCACTGACATAAAAAGGTGCTTTTTTAGCTAAAACTTCGATATACTGCTTCATCGTTTCTGCACCCAAGGCACAATTGAAGCCTATGCTGAGAAGGGGTACATGAGAAAGTGAAATTAAAAATGCCTCTGCCGTCTGTCCACTGAGTGTTCTCCCGCTCGCATCCGTTATGGTACCACTGACCATGATAGGTAGTTCTATATTTCTCTCTTCAAAGACTTCTTGAATAGCAAATAAACCCGCCTTGGCATTGAGGGTATCGAAAACCGTTTCTACCAATAAGATATCTACACCTCCGTCTATCAATGCTTCTACTTGCTGCTTATAAGCCTTGACCATATCATCAAAACTGACCGCTCGGTAGCCTGGTCGGTTCACATCCGGAGAAATAGAACAGGTTCTATTCGTAGGACCTATAGCACCAGCCACAAATCTAGGTTTGTCAGGAGTAGACATCTCTAATGCTGCTTCTTTCGCTAGTTTAGCTGACTGAAAATTAATTTCATATACCGCAGATTCTAATTCATAATCCGCCTGAGATATAGTCGTACCACTAAAGGTATTCGTTTCTATTATATCTGCTCCAGCATTCAAATATTCTAAGTGAATAGCCTTGATAATATCTGGGCGCGTAATAGACAGCAAATCATTATTGCCCTTGAGAGGTATTTTTGAATCCGGAAATGCGCTTCCTCTAAAGTCCTCCTCTGTCAGTGTATAGCGCTGTATCATGGTGCCCATGGCACCATCCATGATCAGGATTTTTTTTTCTAATAATTCAACCAGAGTAGACATTGAGACAGGTCTAACCACTATTTAAAAATCGTTTTATAATCTTCCTCTGCTGTAGTTTTCTCTACCACAGGATTTTTTGCGCCTTGTCTATATTTATCAAACTGCGGAGCTTGCTCTTCTGGCAATCTTCTCCCTTGTTTAATTTCTTCTTCTTTTTTAGCATTCTCTATAGCTAGGACAGAATCTTTTTGTTTATTTATTTTATCTTCTTCTTCAAATTTTTTCCTAAGTTCAGTATAGTACTCTGCTGACTTTTCATCTGCTTTATATTTATAATTCTTGGCGGCAGATGCATTTGGTATTCGGGCTTCTCCGTGGGCTATGGCAGAGGTGTTAGCTATAGCAGAGATCTTTTTCGATGTATCATTTACATTGCCGGCAGATGCATTAGTTGGTGAAGTGGTTGTTTTTGAATCACCCGATGATGCGGTAGTTGGATCCATCTTCTTTCTTTCACGTCTTGAAGTTTTTTCAAAAGCAGAAACTTTTTTACTGGTATCCACTTTAGTATCTACCTCATCACTTTGAGATAAAGCTTGATTAGGATCTTTTTTTAAAGATTCTATTTTCGATTTGTAATCTTCTTTATTAGTTTTTTCTAATGCCACTTTTCTGCCTTTTTGAGCATGACTTAGCGAAGCACAAAATAAAATGACTACTAAAAATATAACTCTCATATACTATAAATTTATTTTACTTTAATTATTTGAAGGTCTGATTTTTTGGTTTTATAATCATAAGTTAAATAGGTAATTTTCCCGAATTGACCCTGCATATAATAGTTAGAGAGACTACCAAACCAAGTATTTGATGTTGGTGTCAACTTATCTGTAGTATACTTCCCATTTTCAAACTTTACTGTGTTAAAGTTAAAGTTAGATTTTTTAAAGGCAGTCAATCTAAAATTATCTTCTGCATAGGTAAACATAAACGCATCTTTTTCCTCATTTAATTGTGCATAGCTGTAGCCAAACATTCCCGGAATTTTATTAGATAAGGCATGAACTCCCATCGTAGTAAAACCATATCCAGCCCATGAAGTAACCTTTTTAGGGAATACTTTTCCAGCTTGAGGTTTAAAGTCTTTATCCATCTCGAGTAAGACCATATCTGTGGTTTGATACTTTGTTAAAAAACTAGGCATAAAGAAAAAACTCGTCAGTATGCTCCAACCATTATATCTCTTTCTATACCCTTCTGCCACTGCAAATGTTTTGCCATCGCTCGTAGAGAAAGTTTCATGTACTTTTAAAAATCCAGTCTTTTTTAACTTACCATTACCTTTAAAACTAAGTGTATTTTTAAAATCTGTTCCCCAATCGTTATACTTTTCTGACAGTAAAACTCCAGAAGGGTCAATCTCCCACATAGCCAGACCTTTACAATATTTCATGGTGTTACCATTCGGCTTGAAATACGTTCCGCTTATCCTAATGGTCTTATACTCCGGATTTTCAATTAAAGAATAGGGCACAAATAGATTCTCTCCATCTTGATCACTATTTAAGTGAAATTTAGATTTCATGCTTTGCTGATTTAAGCCTATTAAATGATATTTTGCTGGCCCTAGCTGAGACTTAGAGCTGCGCACAGAGAGCACGACAGTACTGTCTGCTATTCCTAAGATAGTTGGTAAATTAAATTTCTTATCCGCAGGAAAGACATACTCCTTAGGTTTTTTCTGTCCTTTGACGAATTTATTCACTTTAAAAGAAATTTTACTTTTTTCCGTCACCGTGGACGTAGATAGAAATCCACCCCCTTCTACACTGACTAAACGCTCAGCTGTCACAAATTTCATATACCTTCTGTAATCCTTTTTTGATAATTGTGAGCTATACTCGCTCACCAATTTACCTTCTACGCTAAACACCTTGTAGTCGAAGCTCTGATTTTCCGTATTCAGAAACATAAAGCAAAGCTCATCACTACTATAAGCTGAGGTTATTAATACCATCTTCATTGCAGCTTTATACTTTAGGGTATTTAAGGCTGTGAAGTTCTCGTCATATAGCTCTATATGATAATTCTGTTGCTTGCCATAGACTTTATCCACTGCCTGATATATAAAGTACCCGCGAAGATTTCCATTTTCTAGGATAGCCCCACTTCTTAAATTGGTTACCTGTATTTCTATCTTATCCGCTTTCTTCTTATTATCCTTTTTAGACTTCTGAGCTGAATATGTGGCCGGAAGAGAAAAAATCAATAGGCCTAAAAATACCCTTATAACTGTTGTTTGGATGAATTTCATTTAAAGATTAATTGTAATGTATAAAATTAGTTTATTCTTAGTGAATATTTTGAAGTTAAATATCTAAATTCTTTTTGTAGGCATTTTTAATCGTTTCAAAATCATCTACATTTAATTGATCTATAAACATGATTAAATTATTATACTGAGGTGGAAAATAAGGGTTTCTGGTCGGGACATATTTCCCAAGGGTATGGTTATCTAAATATTTTTTCATTTTATCGAGAACCACCACCATTTTACTTAAAATATACTTGTCTGCAGTTCCTTCTGTCTTATACTTTAGAATATGGTACATAGCATTGGCATATTGCTTATCATGTATTAAATAATTTATGATTTCTGTGCGAAATTCTTTCTTCATTTTCTCAAAAGTCTCGTAGGATACCTCCACAATATCTGCCTCCACATTTGGGTTAAGTTCTGCCTTCAGTTTTTCATAACGCTTTTCTGCTGCCGGGTGGGTACTTAAAGAATCTCTTAACTCAGGGCTTAATTTATATTTCAATTTATCTGCTATACTATTTGGTTTTTTAAGCCAAGATTCATTAAAAGGTATATCCGGATTATGAAAGGCCTGGCGAAGAAGATCGTCCATATTAAAGAGTTCAGTATCTCCCTTCTTTAAACAGCTAATGCCCGTGATAGCTTCATCTAGGGCATATGGAGTCTTCTTTAACAATTCTAATCCGAAGGAATCTGCCTCCGACTCATGCTCTCTTGTATGTTTTCTCGAATTTAATGTTTCCGTTTTAAAATATTCTTCTACTCGATCTATTCGATCTATACCTTCCCTCTTAGCATCTCTAAATCCTTGTTTAGCTTCTTCACTTTTTGATAGTACTATTTGACGGCCAAATGATTTTACACTATGCTGCCTAGTATAGTGGCTCAATTCATGTGCTATAATCATTGCTAATTGCGACTCATTCTCTAGAACCTCTATAAGACCAAGGTAAACCCGCATGGTACCATATATTGCCATATTTGCATTAGCTTCCTCATCATAGCAGTAATAAGGCCTTATTTCAACGTGCTCTAGTATAGGATTCTTCGATTTTATTACCTCAATGATTTTCCTGAGATAGGCCTCATATTCCTCGTTAAAATAGAAATTTTTAAAATCGTGTTTAATTTTCTTTTTGACGTCCTTCAGTTCTTCTTTGAATTCATTTTTATACTCCCCGTCGTAACTCTCCACTACTTTATCCAAGCTAGCTTTAGCCATTTCATATTCCTTCATTCCCCTAGCAGTATCTAATTTTAAGTTATAATCCTCCTGACCATAAAGGGCATACTGAAAAATAAAGAATAAAAAAACGCTGACAACTAGTTTCATACTATTTTTAAAATATTTGCAAATTTAATTTTTTTCTATAATTTACATCAAAGTATTATGTACTTGGCTATAAATATTTTAATACTTTTGAATCCTAAAACATAAAATGTCTACCCTTTCTGGTCTAGAACCTTTAATTATCTCTAAAACTTCCAATTTCGTCAATATTGGTGAGCGCACCAATGTAACGGGGTCCTTGAAATTTCTCAAACTCATACGAGAGAGCAATTTTGATGAAGCTCTTTCTATCGCGCGCGACCAAGTAGAAGGCGGTGCGCAGATACTCGATGTGAATATGGACGAAGCCATGATCGATGGCAAGGCAGCCATGGTAGAATTTCTGAACCTCATTGCTTCTGAACCAGATATAGCGCGCATTCCTATTATGATAGACTCTTCAAAATGGGACATCATAGAGGCAGGACTCAAATGTATTCAAGGGAAAGGTATCGTCAACTCTATTTCTCTCAAAAATGGCGAAGATGAATTTCTTTATCAAGCCAAGATGATTAAGCGCTATGGCGCTGCCACCGTCATCATGGCCTTTGATGAAAAAGGTCAGGCAGATACCTACCAGCGCAGAATAGATATCTGTAAGCGAAGCTATGATTTATTACTCGAAAAACTTGATTTCAACCCCGAAGATATTATTTTCGATCCTAATATATTTCCCGTAGCTACAGGTATAGATGAACATAAAAACTATGCCATCGATTTTTTCAAAGCCACCCAATGGATTAAGGAGAATCTACCCGGAGCCAAAGTCAGTGGGGGCGTGAGCAATGTTTCATTTTCATTTAGAGGGAATAATATAGTACGAGAGGCTATGCACTCTGCATTTCTCTACCACGCGATACAGCACGGCATGGACATGGGCATTGTCAATCCCACTATGCTAGAGGTTTATGATGAGGTACCAAAAGATTTGATGGATTTAGTCGAGGATGTTCTCCTAAATAGAAGTGATGAGGCTACAGAAAGACTTCTGGATAAAGCAGAATCTCTAAAGGATACGAAAAAAGACGTTCAAGTCAATGTATTAGAATGGCGCACGAAAAGTATAGAGGAGCGAATCAACCATGCTATTATCAAAGGAGTCGTCGAGTTTATAGATGAGGACACCCTCGAAGCTTTAGAAGCTTACAAAGAACCTATTCGAGTCATCGAAGGGCCATTAATGGACGCGATGGGTATCGTTGGTGATTTATTTGGAAGCGGAAAAATGTTTCTCCCACAAGTAGTCAAGTCCGCGCGAGTTATGAAAAAATCAGTAGCTGTGCTTGAACCTTATCTATTAAAAACAGACGGCAAATCTTCCTCTGCTGGAAAAATACTCATGGCTACGGTCAAAGGGGATGTCCACGATATAGGTAAAAACATTGTAGGTATCGTTCTTCAATGCAATAACTTCGAAGTGATTGACCTTGGAGTCATGGTTCCAAAAGAACGAATTATAGAAGAAGCCATCAAACACAATGTAGACGTGGTAGGACTAAGCGGTTTAATTACCCCTTCTCTCGATGAAATGGTGGATGTAGCTATTGATTTTGAAAAAAAGGGTCTGAAAATTCCTATCATCATAGGCGGTGCTACTACCAGTGAAATACATACGGCGGTGAAAGTAGAGCCTCATTACTCTGGTTCCATCATTCACGTCTTAGATGCTTCTAAAAGTGTTCCCGTAACTACCAAGCTGGTCAGTACAGAGAAGGCAAATTTCATCTCTGAGAAGAAAACTTATTATCAAAATATAAGAAACGAATACGAAAAGAAAAATCAAAAAGTAGAATTAATATCCATAGAAGAAGCCCGGAATAATGCATTTCAGGCTGATTGGGATAAAAATAAACCGACAAAACCCAATCATCTAGGGGTAGATATTCACGAAAACCTCCCTATAAGTATTGTTCGAAACTATATAGACTGGGGTCCATTTTTCAATAGCTGGGAGTTAAAGGGCACCTATCCTAGAATATTCGAAAATGAAAAATATGGGGATGAAGCTAAAAAATTGTTCGAAGATGCGAATGCACTGCTAGATGAATTGGAAAAAGATAGAATTCTAACAATCAATACAATTACAGGGCTTTATTCTTGTACTAAAAATAATGAAAGTTTAACTCTATTCGCTGATGAAAATAGAAGTAAAGAGGTAGGCAAGTTGCATTTTCTGCGTCAGCAAGCCAAAAAAACTCAAGGTCAGAAAAATCAATGTCTGACAGATTATATTTCGCCTAATGGAGACTACATAGGACTTTTTGCTGTCACAGCTGGTCTCAACATTGAAGACTATCTCGAACGGTATAAGAAAGACCACGATGACTATAAAGATATTTTGCTCAAAGCAGTAGCCGATAGACTGGCAGAAGCCTCTACAGAGTGGCTGCATGAGGAGGTGAGAAAAAATACTTGGGGCTATGTACCCAATGAGAATCTAAAAAATGAAGATTTAATCCAGGAAAAATATAAAGGTATTCGCCCTGCACCAGGCTATGCAGCCTGTCCAGACCACAGCGAAAAAGGCACCATATGGTCTATTCTGGAAGTAAAAGAAAAGATAGGCATTCAATTAACAGAAAATTATGCTATGTTTCCTACGGCATCGGTCTGCGGATATTATTTTGCCTATCCTGAAATATCCTACTTCGGCATTGGTAAGATAGGAGAAGACCAGGTCCAGTCAATAGCGCGAGCTAAGAATCTTAGTCAAGATCAAATTAGAAAATTTTTGCGACCGAATTTGGATTAAAAGTTTTTCGCCACTAATTCACGAATGTATTGGCCAGTATCAAAGGGTTGGTGGAGCAATTATCAGCGTCAAATGAAATTAAACTTTGGAAAAAATTAGTCAATTCATAGCAATAAATGAATTCTATGCATCCTCTCAAATCCAAAATTCTCGACTATTGTTTATCTCTTCCTCATACAGAAGAGACTTTCCCTTTTGACACCAGAACGTGGGTAGCTAAGGTATATGATAAAATGTTTGCCCTCATGGACATTTTAGATGATGATGTGAAAATAAACCTTAAGTGCAATCCAGAAAAAGCCGAAGAATTAAGAGCTGAATTTGACTATATTCTGCCAGGTTATCACATGAGTAAAAAACATTGGAATACGATTTACTGTGACCTTCAACCACTAGAATGGAAGTTTCTCAAAGAACAGATTGACCATTCCTATGAGCTCGTTTTAAACTCCATACCAAAATCTAAGCGTTCTAATAATTCATAACCATGCCTATGACGATATTTCTTCCTTGTTCGTTAGCGAAATATCGAAGACGATTCAAGTAATCTCTATAGTTGGCATTCAATAAATTATCGATCTGTAAGTAGATGTTCACTCGCTTTTTTTGTATTTGTTTTTCTATAGAAATTTTGGTGCCTACTAGAAAATAGGCATCTGGTGCTGGCATAAAATCTTGCGAAAGATTTAAATGATCTTGTTTAAATGTGTAGCTTCCAGTAATGGCTATGCTTGGGTTTTCCCAGTTTCCAATCTTTGATTTTGAATACTCTAGCTCTGACCGCAGGCGATTAGCTGGGACAAAAATCAGCGGGAGGCCTTCTGTCAGATTATTCCCTCTTAGATAACTATATTCCAGATTATAGTCTAATCCCTCCGTTATCTTATATTTAGTAGAAAGATCTATACCATACATCTGCGCATGGGTCTGCTCATAGTTAAACACTGGATAAGCACCTCTTATAGTCAATCGTTTCTCACTCTGAGGTTTGAGATAAATAAAATCATTCAAATTATGAAAATAAGCCTGAGCCTGCCATGAAAAGACTTCCTTGACCCTAGACTGGATCGCCAGACTAGTTTTAAATGATTTCTCTGAAGTCAAATTGGCATTACCTTCTTCTATAGTGCTGACACCTTGGTGCAGCCCATACGAATACAGCTCATTAATAGCTGGATTTCGCAGAGTAAATCCCGAGTTAAATACCAGTTGAGTTAAATTCGTCACTTGATAGGAGTAGGAAATAGCTGATGCTATATTCCCAAAAAGATGAGCGAATTCTATATTCTGTCGTGGTATGGTTTGAGTGGTGGTATAAATATTTTGTATAAAAAAGTCGCTTCGAATACCTAAATCTAAGCTGGATTGGTTATAATAAATCGTATGCGTGAAAAATAAAGATGGCTCTAAAGAACTATAATTAGGGATCAATGGCGTCACGCCCGTTTCGGGCTGATTTATATTCTCAGAATAGGCTAATTGAACTCCCGCCTTAGTGATTGTTTTATTATTGACTAGCGACCATTTTCCCTCTAGGAAATGACTGTGCTGAAAAATAAATAAGGCTGGTATTTCAGATCGTGAACCTCTGCGAACGTCAAACTCCTTTCTATTATTGATCTGACCTGAATATGTAAAACTTAATGATTGATTCGTATCTAAGTTTGTTTTTGTCACCAGTTTTACAAAATGATGATTTACCATCTGCCTAGGTGCTCCAATAGAGCCATTGAAATCTGATTCCGTGAAGAAAGGTTGTTCTCTACCTATCGCTTGATTGAGATCGGTCAAATTACCGATGTGTGATCCTCGCAATACGCCAAGCTCCGTATTGAAGGTGCTGAGATATAGGCTTGTTTTCCACCGATGAAACAGGGTTTTCTCGGCATGATAACTCAGATTAAGCTCCCTAGCACCCGTATTTCTCAAGAAATAATCTGGACTTGATCTATCCCCATTCTGCTTGTATGTGCCAGTAAGTCTCCAGGCTAGCCGTGGTTGGTTTTTTTCTAATTGTACATTGAACCCAAATCCTCTCCCATTGGATTCTCCATAAGCATTTAGTTTCCCATGCAAGTGAGGATCAGATGTCAACTTATTGGCCTCTACTAAAACAATGGCTCCCATATTAATTCCTTTATATTCTAGAGATGCCACACCATTAATTAGCTTGATTTTATTAGCTGCTAAAGGATCTATTTCTGGAGCATGATCATTGCCCCATTGCTGTCCGCTCTGCGCTATACCTTGGTGCAGAATAGCCAATCTATTTCCATAAAGTCCTTGCATAACAGGCTTAGCTATGTTCCCATTCCTCATACTGCGTGCTCCCGTTGTTTTTTCTAGCACACTTGCTAAACCTTCTTTGGCTTTTCTATCTATAGCCTGAGATGACACCGTTTCTGATAAAGCTGCAGCCTTACCTTCTATCTTCACTTCTTTGAGATGTTTGTGGTAGTGATGTAAATAAAACTCGATAAATGTATCTGAAACCAAGTCCAGATGATATTGCTCCGATTCGCATCCGAGATGCGAGACGTATACATGATATTCACCTTCCTTTTCTATGGTAAACTGAAACTTTCCATCAGCATTAGATTCCACTAGCTGGTTAGATTCCACTAGCTTAACTCTAGCAGACTCCAGGGGAAGAAGAGTAATTGCATCCTTTACTGCACCCTTTACATAAATAGTCTTGGACTGAGAAAATCCAGTCCAAGACGTAAATAAAATAATTAAGGTTATTAGACTTTTGATTTGCTTATTCTTAAATGACAGTAATCGGAAATTCCATTTCTGCATCCGTTTCTCCACCAGCATTGGTCACATCGCCTCCTGCTACACCTGCAGCAGATTTATTTGGTTCGTGTTTTAAAATCACTTTTATAACTCCTGTTCCCGAACCTACAGTTTTCAGAGTATTAGCCAGTCCTATAGGACTATTCGAAGCATCTTTATCTGTATAAGTGAAGCTAATTCCAGCGACAGTAGAACTAAAGAAAAATTGATGCTTAGTGCCTTCGCTTGATATCTCTGCCGTCTTTTCCTCATATTGATTATCATGATAGGTATACAAACGAATAACCCCTGTATAGGTCGTATTGCCCTTTAAACTTCCGCCAATAATAGTTGGTGCTAATCCGCCATCGCCATCTTTATCTTCGAAGGTGAGCGTTGCATTTCCACTGGCGGAAGTTAACTCCATGGTTACTTTATTGATAGAATCATGGTCACCATGATTGTGATCATCTTTTTTACAGCTATTGGTAAGTAAAAGTATAGAAATAGTTGCTATTGAACTTATGATTGATTTTTTCATTTTATGATTTGTAGTTTATTTAAATAATTAATAGGATTATTCTACCAGAAATAGCTAGAATAGAAAATATGAATCAAACGGTTGATTTGACTCGTAATAAGAAAGCTATGTAGCTGGAGGCCCTCGCTCTGAAAAAGAGGTGAGGGATTTAATAGCAAAGGCAGAATGAGATTCTGCAAAACCAAAATAAGTCTTAGAAAATTGAATGAAATGATATCCTAAATCGAATAGATCAAAAACGGAAAATTCAAATTCACAGATTGCACATTTTTCTGCTAGCTTATGTATGGTATTTACTCCTTCTATAGAAATATCGTCATGGCTATGTTGATGCCATACTTTCTCTACCTGAGGTAAAAGAAACAAGCTCATCAATATGATAGCCAATAAAGGTTTAATAATCCGCATACGAAATACAAAATTAGACTAGTTAGATTTAATAAGAAAAGTTTTTCTCAAACATTTCTATTTGTTTTAAGACTAAGAGGCTAATTTTACACTTAGCTAAAAATTATATGATATATCTCAAGAGGTTTTATCTCATTCCTTGGACACTATGGTGTGGACTCAGCTTCTTGGTCCTTAACATTTTGTTTTTCCCATTTATGTATCTATTTCTACTCTCAGGAAATAAAACACTCTATAGATGGACGCACCAAATGCCGACTATTATTGGCCGGATTTCAGCTTTTCTATGGGGAATACGCGTTATCGAGTCTGGGCGAGATCATTTCGATATGAAAACGCAATATATATTTGTAGGCAATCACCGCTCATTCATAGACGCCATCATTTCTGGCGGATTTATTTATAACTATAAAAAATTTATAGGAAAGGCAGAAATATTAAAATGGCCCTTCATGGGTTTTATTCTCCGAAAACTATACATTCCCGTAAAGCGAGAAGACAAGGACTCACGCAAAAAATCCATGGAACAGTTGATAGAAAAAATGAAAGAAGGATACTCAATGGTTGTTTTTTCTGAAGGTAAAAGCAATACAACAGATGAACCTCTGCTTCCCTTTAAAGACGGAGCGTATAGCACTTCTTGTGAAACCAAGATACCTATCGTACCTTTTGTCATGTATGGTGCCGATGACCTCTGGCCTAGAAAGCAGCTTCTCATCAGACCCGGTAAGATATACTTAGATTTTTTGCCAGTCGTAGAACCTCTTGAACCCAGTGAAGATAATATTCAAATTCAAAAAGAGTTTGTTTTTCAAGCCATGTTGAAGAAATACAAAGAAAGGAAGGTGAGCCATTAAGATCATTTTAAAGACTATTCTATTATCATAGGTTATTTAATGTTTTATTAAACAACTATTATTCAACACAAACAGCACATATAATGTTCTTTATAAAATACATTATTAATAAAAATAATTAGAAAAAAAGTAGATATTTTTAAATTTTTATTGGTAATAATCGCACATTAATCCATATATTTGTATTTTAAAAAATACAATATGGACTCCCTCTTTGAAACTCAAGACAGGATACTTCGCTCATTAAACACGAACTATGAGCGCACAGCACTCGGGCAGATTCCCTTTGACGAGCGCGCCATTATGCTGCTAGGAGCTCGTGGCCTAGGAAAAACAACTCTATTTCTTCAGCATCTTAAAAAAAATTTCAAACATGAAGCTTTATATATCTCTCTAGATGATATTTATTTTCAAGAACATAGTTTATATGAAACAGCGATTCTTTTCTCTCAGAATAAAGGAGAAATCATTTTAATGGATGAGGTCCACAAATATCCCAATTGGTCGATTGAAGTCAAAAATATCTATGACTTGATTCCCAATATGAAAATGCTAATAACAGGATCTTCGATTCTAGAATTAGAAAAGTCCAAAGCTGACCTAAGCCGCAGGATTCTCAACTTTGATCTTCCTGAGTTGTCCTTTCGTGAATTTCTAGGGATACAGCACAAACTAAATTTAAAAAACTATCCTTTGAATGATATTATCGACCATCATAGAGAAATAGCCGAGTCACTTTTAAAAGAAATAGAAAAGCCTCTTTTTTACTTTAAGCAATATCTGGAATGGGGAGCATATCCTTTCTTCAAAGAAACTAAATATATGCACCAAAGACTCAAACAAACCATCAATCTCATAATTGATTTTGACCTTCCGCATATCTTGCCGATGGAGCAACACAGTTTAGGCCTACTTAAGCGACTATTATACATCATCGCTCAATCCGTTCCTTATACCCCCAATGTCAACAAACTTGCTGCTACCTTAGGTTGTACTAGAAATACGCTATACAATATGCTAAAAATACTCCAATCTGCAAAATTGATTTATGGCTTATATCACAGCTCCGATGACATTCATGGATTAGCCAAACCAGAAAAAATCTTTTTACACAATACAAACTTAATGTACGCGCTATCTGAAAGAATACCTGAATTAGGAACCATTAGAGAAACGTTTTTTATCAATATGCTGGAAAGTGCTAGGCATAGCGTTAATTACACCAAGGCGGGAGATTTTCTAATCAACAACTCTAAAATATTTGAAATAGGTGGTCGTAACAAAACAGCAAAACAACTTGAGGGTTTAAAAAACAGCTATTTAGTCAAAGATGATATAGAAACAGGATATGAACGAACAATTCCTCTTTGGTTGTTTGGGTTTCTTTATTAATCTTCCTTCGTCACTTTCAACACATGCTCCAACTTATCCTTGGCTTCGATACAGTTCTTAAACGTAGAAAACTCTAGAATAATATGCTGCGCTGTTTGCTTCATAGATGAACCTACAGGGTATTGGGATAAATAATTGAGTATTTTACCAAAGATATCCGATTTATAAAATGGAGATTCTTGATTCTGCACGAGGTAGCACCGCATTTTTCCGTTTTTGATAATGATTCGCTCTACACCTAACTTGGTTGCTAGCCATTTCAGCCGAATAGCGTCGCAAATATCTTGTATTTGATTCGGCAATTTACCATAGACGTCTTTCAGCTGAGACAGATAGACGATTAACTCCTTTTCCGTTTTCATCTGATTCAATTCTGTATAGACATTGAGTCTTTCCTGCGAGCCTGTTATATATTTGTCAGGGATATACATGTCATAATCCGTTTCTATTTGACATTCTCTTCCGAAGGTTTTCTCCACTCGTTCATCGGCATAGAGCTCTTTGTAATCGCCTTCTTTGAGTTCCATAATAGCCTCATCCAGTATCTTCATAAATGTATCATAGCCTATATCAGAGATAAAACCAGACTGTTCACCACCCAGTAAATTTCCGGCTCCTCGAAGGTCTAAATCACGCATAGCTATCTGAAATCCAGAACCTAATTCTGCGTTTTGCTCCATGGCGCTCAGTCTTTGCTTCGCTTCGTTGGTCAAAGTGCTATATGGCGGGGATAACAGATAACAATAGGCCTTTCGGTCACTTCGTCCAACACGCCCTCTTAATTGGTGCAGGTCACTCAAACCAAATTGATGGGCATTGTTGATTATAATGGTATTTACATTAGAAATGTCGATCCCTGATTCAATAATATTAGTACTCAAAAGCACATCATATTTATGCTCAATAAAGTCTATGAGGGTCTTTTCGATCACATCACCTTCTAACTGCCCATGGGCTATGGCTATATCAATGTTCGGTAAAATAGCTTGAAGCATCTCTTTAATTTGAAACAAATCCTTGACCTTGTTATGCACAAAAAAGACTTGGCCACCTCTACCTATCTCGTTTGTTATTATTTCTTTTATATACTCAGGGTCTAAGAGCGTGAGTTCGGTATAAACTGGTTGCCTATTGGGCGGAGGCGTTTGAATCAAACTGTAATCTCTAGCGCCTAATAAAGAGAATTGAAGAGTCCTAGGGATAGGAGTGGCTGTTAAGGTCAAGGTGTCTACATTAAGCTTAAACTCCTTGAGTTTTTCCTTCACCTGTACGCCGAATTTTTGTTCCTCATCAATTACCAGTAGTCCAAGGTCCTTGAATTTGACATTTTTCCCTACCAAGGCATGCGTTCCAATGAGGATATCAACCTGTCCTGCTTCCAGTCGTTTTAAGATGGCCGTTTTTTCCTTAGCGCTCTTAAATCGATTAATAAATTCAATATTACATGGTAGACCTTCTAGCCTTCTTTTGAAGGTATTATAATGTTGAAACGCTAAAAGAGTCGTGGGCACCAATACCGCTACCTGCTTGGAATCTGCCACCGCTTTAAATGCAGCGCGAATGGCTATCTCTGTCTTACCAAATCCCACATCACCACAAACCAGCCTATCCATAGGAATTTGCTTTTCCATATCTATTTTGACATCCATTGTGGTCTTAGCCTGGTCAGGAGTATCTTCAAATTCAAAGGATGATTCTAATTCCATTTGTAAATAAGAATCCGGAGAAAAGGCGAAACCATTACTAGCCTTTCTTTTCGCATAGAGTTTGATCAGATCTTCTGCGATATCCTTGATTTTCTTCTTCGTCTTTCGCTTGACATTTTCCCACGTATCGCTACCTAGCCTATGCATGCGGGGCTCAGCACCATCTTTTCCTACATACTTGCTTATTTTATGAATAGAATTTATGTGAACGTATAGTATATCATTATTCGCATAGATAAGGCGCACCGCCTCTTGCACATGTCCTCCCACTTCTAGTTTTTCTAGTCCGGAAAATCTTCCCACGCCATGATCTATATGAGTCACATAGTCTCCAGGCACTAATTCTTTTATTGATTTTAGCAGTTGTGCTTGTGCTGAAATATTGGTTTGGGTCGCTTGAATATCTCGCTTTCGCCGTGCAAAGATTTCATGCGTAGTAAAAACCGCTATTTTCGATTCATTATCTATAAATCCATTAACCAGTTCATGATTTACTTCCTCAAAATCGACTTCCCGTCCTAAATCGCGAAAAATACTGCGATACCGTCCCGTTTGTTTTTCATCCTCAGATTGAATAAAAACCCTGTATTTGTCTTTATTGAGCTCAATTATAGTTTGATGGAGTTTATTAAAATTTTTATGGATGACTGGCGTAATCGTTACCTTTTCCTGATCTTGTCCATCGGAATAAGTAAATTCTATCATTCTACCACTATGACCAAAGCTCGTCAAATGATTTGCGAAACTTATGACCTCATCCGTTACCGTGAGCTCTTTTATTTGGTCTATTTCCCTGCTCACTTTCTGATTGAATGGAGCACTAGCATATATAATGTCTGTCTCTTTTAATAAGCTATAAACATGAAGTTTTTCCGACTTTCTATTCTTAGCTAAAAAATTTGGAGAAGGCGTAATAAAGGCTTCTTGTCTGCTAGTAACTGATAGCTGGGTCTCGATATCGAATTCTCTAATTTCTTCTACATCTATATCGAACAGTTCTATGCGCAGCGGATGCTCGTAGGCGTATGAGTATATGTCTAAAATGTTCCCACGAATAGCATATTGACCGTGCTCGTAGACATAATTAGTACGAACATAGTCTAGCTCGTCTAAAAACTGTGTCCAATCAGGAATATTTAATCTATCCTGCAGTTTTATTTTCCTTCTAAACTCTTCACCTGAATGTACATAAACACTTTCTACTAGGGAGGAAGGGTGCGCAATTAAAATAGCATTTTTACTTTCCAGAAAAGAGTGTATTACTCGTGCTCTCTCCGCTTGCTTATTCCTCGCTTCTTCTATGGCCTTGTTCTTAATGACAAAGGAGGGTTCTAATAAAAGAGGTTTTCTGGATGCACACAGGAGGGTCAAATCATAATAATAATCTCGTGCTTGATCTTCTGTATCAAAGAAAAAAATGTGACGACCAACTAACTTATCTATTAAATGACATAAGATAATTGAATCAAAAGATGTTTTTGATAGTTTAAATTTCTTAATCTGCGAGGAGGAGTAATCCCCCTTGAGCTCCTGGACTAGGTCATGCTGCCCATAGAGCGAAATCAGTTTTTCCATTTATTTTCAACCCAAAGGGGAAACTCTAACCCTTTAAATTAATTCATTAAATCTTCTATTTCTTCTATCTCTATCGGACAGTTTTCCATTAGATCGAAAACGCCATTTGATTTGACAACTAGATCATTCTCTATTCTTATTCCTAGATTTTCGCTCCAAATGTATATACCCGGCTCATTAGTTATAACAGAGTTTTCTGGCATTTTTAGATAGTGATTACCTATATCATGCACATCTAAACCGAGATAATGACCGAGCCCGTGTGGGAAATATTTTCTGTATAGAGGGTTATTAGGGTCCTGATTTTTCACCTCTGTCTTATCTAATAGACCTATTTCTATTAATTTCTCTTCCATCAACTTCTTACCTTCTGTATTCCATTCCATCAGAGATAAGCTATTATTTGCCATCGCTTTAGCAGCTTTAAACACATCTAATGTAGCGGTATAAATCTGCTTTTGGCGTGGTGAAAATCGCCCGCCGACAGGTATGGTTCTCGATAAATCCGAAGCATAGTTTGAATAAGAACAACCGAAATCCATCAACAAAATATCTCCTTTTGTTAATGGTCTATTATTGTCATTATAATGAAGAATACAGGAGTTTTGACCACTTGCTATTATTGAATTATAGGCTTGAATCGCCTTGTTTTTATGAAATTCGTATAAAATATATGCCTCCACTTCATGTTCTGAAGTAAAATACTTCATTTCTTTGAGCAATTTTACGAAAGTCTGCGTCGTAATATCTGCCGCTAATTGCATCGTTTGAATCTCTTCTTCCGTTTTAATCATGCGCATTTTAGCCATAATTGGAGCACTTCGTTCATACTTATGCGCAGGAAAGTCTCGCTGAATAGCTCGCAGCTTTCTTAGATCCATATAATCTCCGTCATAACTCGCTCTATCGTGTTCATTGAGGTTTATATATACATGGTCTGCATAGTGCATCATGGTGCGAAACGTACTTTCTGCACTCTTGTTCCACTGAATACTGGTGATTCCAGAAATAGTTTTTGCTTCATTTAGCGTGTATTTAAATCCTTCCCACACTTTAATATGTTCACTCGTTTCTCTTATGAATAGCGCCTCTTTCCATAATGGGTTAGGTGCATCTGGATATAAAATCAAAACGGATTCTTCCTGATCTATTCCAGTAAGATAAAAGGTGTCAGGATTTTGGAAAAAAGAAAAATTGGCATCCGCCGATTTGTGGAATACATCGCCAGAATGAAAAATGGCAATAGAGTTCGGCTTCATATTTTTTATAAATGCGTCTCTTCTTCCTTTAAAAAATTCTGCTGTTAATGCGAGAGGTCTCTTCATTTTGTTTAATTTATAATGTTTAAGAAAAACTGTCGGCTTCGTTAAGCCGTCTTTTACTTAATATATCTATATCCTTAGAAATAAAAATTCATAAGTCCGCTATGCTAAGAGCTTTAAAATGGCTTGAATTCGCAGAGAATCTATTATAAAACATAACTATTGCCTTCAAACGTTGTTTTGACTCCAAATTCTACTTTTCCTCCCAAACTAATGATAATAAAGCAAAACTAATTAACAAAGACCCACTTAATAATTTGTTCAAACGATTAATGTTTATTTTTAGATTTTTGGATAAAACAAAGATATATGTTTTTAAAAATTTGTATAGTAAAATTTACGGTATGTCCAGAATAAAATTGTGCCTAGAACCAAGCTTTCCTAAATCGGGTCATAATCTAGACTTTGACTCTCCTTGTTTTTTTGTGGGCTCTTGTTTTTCAGACAACATATCTTCTATGCTGAATAATAGAAAGTTTCCCGTGCTATCCAATCCTAGCGGCATTTTATTTGATGTATTATCTATAGAGCGCTGTATTGAAGACATAGTGTCTAAACGGCCATATTTAACGCCAGATCTTTTTTTGTATAATGAACTTTATAGTAGTTGGAATCACCACACCTCATTTTCTGATCTGAATGCAGAAACCATAATAAACCAAATCAATGATAGCAATCTAAAAGCCTATGATTTTATTCGAAACGCGGAGGTGGTTTTTATCACTTTAGGTAGTGCATTTTCATATTATCATACAAAAGAGAAGCGATATGTTTCCAACTGTCATAAAGTCCCCCAAATAGAATTTGAGAAAAGACTCCTTTCTGCTGAGGACATCTATTCTTCTCTAAACCGTATCCATAAACTTTTTAGCGAGATAAACCCTAAAATCAAAACGATATTAACGATTAGTCCTGTTCGACATTTGCGAGACGGTATTATAGAAAATAATCGAAGTAAGGCAAAACTTATAGAAGCATGTCATAGGTTTATAGAAAGCACCGCAGACACATACTATTTTCCCTCTTATGAAATTGTACTGGATGTTCTTCGTGATTATAGATTCTTCGATATAGACATGACACACCCTAACTATTTAGCTACGGAGATTGTATTTGACTATCTTAAGACGCTATGTATCCAGCCAAAATGCTATGAAGATATGGAAGCATTTTATCAGCTGACACTCGCTATGAAACATAGACCGAGACAACCACAATCTAATGAGCACCTAAAATTCTTAAAAACCCAGTGCGATAAAATTAAGCACTGGCAAAAAACGCATCCGACTATCGATTTTACTAGAGAATTTTTGCACTTTCAAAATGAAATAAACTCCTTAGAAGTTAGGCTTTAGGCTCTCTTTCGAGTAGAATTTTTTGATTATTTCCATAGCCGCATCTGTACTGTCTACGATTTCTAAGAGATTTTCATCCCCATCTGAAATATACCCATTCCCCTTCATAGTCTTTATAATCCAATCTTTCAGACCTCCCCAGAAATCTGAACCATATAGTACAATTGGAATTTTATCAATTTTATTTGTTTGCACGAGGGTAAAAACCTCAAACAACTCATCCATAGTCCCCAAACCACCCGGGAAAATAATAAAAGCTTGTGCGTATTTTACAAACATCACCTTACGCACAAAGAAGAAATTATGGTCTATGGATTTATCAATATCTATGTACTCATTTGGTTTTTGTTCGTGGGGTAGCGTTATGTTTAGCCCCACCGATTTTCCTCCAGCCGCCTGTGCACCTTTATTGGCCGCTTCCATGATTCCTGGTCCACCTCCAGTTATGACTCCATAGCCCTCATCGACTAATTTCATAGCCATGCGCTCCGCTTTTTGATAGTATATCTCATCGGGCTTGGTTCGCGCACTACCGAAAATAGAGATACAGGGTCCTATCTTAGGCATTTTATCGAATCCCTCTACAAATTCGCTCATGATCTTAAACATCAGCCACGAAGACTCCGCTTTGACTTCACTCCAGTTTTTTTCCATTAGTTAAGGTTTTTGCCGCACAGGCGATAAGGCATTGGATTAAATATTGTTTTTCTAAGATTATTATTTTAAAAGTGATTTTTCAAGGCAATGCACAGAACTCTTACTCCGATAAGTTTCATACTATCTTCAACTTGGCATATTTCAACATGATTTTCTTCACATTACTATTAAAATCTATTGTGGCAATCTTCTTGTCTCCTTCCCCTGTGATTTCGGTGATTTTCCCATGACCAAACTGAATATGTTGTACATGCATATCCGCCACTAGTTTATCTGGACTATCTGCTACAAAGTTGCTCGTATCTACCTGAGAAGCTATACTCGCCTGTTTTAGATTACTGAGGAGGGCATTGGGTTGATAGTGCATGGTCTTTCTAGCAAAAGGATTCTCACTAGGGTCGGGATTGGGAGCTCCCTTAAATTCAATTATCTCCGCCGGCAGTTCTTTGAGAAACCTGCTGGGCTCACAGGGATTGATTTGTCCGAATTTATAGCGACTAGCTGCAAATGAAACCATAAGGTCAGACTCTGCGCGCGTCACGGCTACATAGAACAGTCGTCTCTCTTCTTCTAAATCCTCTTCCGTATACATCGAGCGCTGACTCGGAAATAAATTTTCCTCCAGCCCTACCAAAAATACTGCCTTAAACTCTAAGCCCTTTGAAGCATGAATTGTCATCAACTTGACAGATGGCTGATCCTCTTTCTGTGTATCTTTATCAGTCAATAAAGTCACCGATTGTAGGAAAGAGCCCAAGGTCTTATCGGTCTGCATCTCCACATTCTCAATTACTTCGTCGTTTTCGACAAATTCTTTGATACTATTTAGCAGCGATTGTAAGTTTTCATATTTACTCAAACCCTCTGTGCTTTTATCTGCGTATAATTCCCCCATTAATCCAGACTGCTTGGCTATCTCCGTCGCTGCCTCATACGCATTTTTGTCGGGTATGACCTGCTGGGCCTTGATCATAGTATAAAACTTTTCTATAGATTCTGCCGTACGACCAGTGATGACCTTATTTTCATTTAATGTTTCTATGACATCCCATATCTTAATCCCCTGGCCCGTGGCATGCAGCACTAACTTTTGAAAACTGGTATCTCCTATACCCCTCAGTGGATAGTTAATAACTCGCTTGAGCGCTTCATCATCATAGGGATTTACTATTAATTTCAGATAAGCGATTAAATCCTTCACTTCCTTGCGCTGATAAAAGGACATACCTCCATAGATGATATAGGGTATGTTTTTTCTTCGTAGACTCTCTTCAAATGCTCTTGATTGTGAGTTGGTTCTATATAAGATAGCCACTTCGGCATAAGAAATTTGCTTCGTCATGCACAGCTGAAATATATTGTCTACGATTTGCTTGCCTTCGTCATTATCTGAAAATGTTTTAAGAACATTGATTTTTTCACCCTGCTTATTCTCTGTCCAAATGGTTTTATCTAGCTGATGCTTATTGTGCTTAATAATCTTATTTGCTGCATCTACGATGTTTTGTGTGCTTCTATAGTTCTGCTCTAGTTTGAAAATCTTAGTGTCCGAGTAGTCCTTCTGAAAACTCAAAATATTATCAATGCTAGCACCTCGGAATGCATAAATACTCTGACTGTCATCGCCTACCACACAAATGTTCTGATAGACATCGCCTAGCTTTTTTATAATGGAGTATTGTGCGAAGTTGGTGTCTTGAAACTCATCGACCATGATAAACTGAAACTTGTGCTGAAATTCATACAGTACCTCTGGAAAACGCACGATAAGTTCATAAAATTTCAACTGTAGATCGTCAAAATCCATGGCGTTGTTTTTAAAACACTTTTCTGTGTAATTTTTAAACACATCGCCCATTCGAGGCCGATTAGCCTCTACATCTTCTGCTATGAGATCCTCACTGGTAGCATAGACTCGGTAATTGATTAGATTATTCTTTAAGTTTGATATTCTACTATAGACATAGTTCGCTTTATACAGGTCCTCGTTGAGACCCAATTCCTTCACTGTAGCCTTTATCACAGACTTGGTGTCATCAGAGTCATAGATAGAGAAATTGTTAGTATACCCTAGCATAGAGGCCTTCGTCCGAAGTATTCGGGCAAATACAGAGTGAAATGTACCCATAAATAGATTCCTAGCCTCCGAGCCAATCAGTTTCTCAATACGCTCTCGCATTTCCTTGCTGGCCTTATTGGTAAATGTCAATGCCAAAATATTATATGGCTGAACCCCCTGCTCCATCATGAAGGCGATACGGTAGGTCAGGACGCGCGTCTTACCCGAACCAGGACCTGCATTGATCATGACGGGGCCTTCAAATTCTGTCACTGCTTGGCGTTGGATGTCGTTTAGTTCGTCTAGATAGTGCATTCGCTTCGCTAGTAACTAGCTATTTGTTTTTAGTAATTAGATTTAATGTAAAAATAAGAAAATGAAAATGAAAAGAGAGTGGATTTTGTCCACAAATTTTTTACCTCATAATTTAAAAACTGCTTTTTCAAACTCTACGGATTCTTGCTTTCTTTCCTTTAGATTTTTTATCTGAACTTGTTTATTTGCCAACTCGTCTTCCCCCATCAATATCGCATGGGTGTAGCCCGCCTTATCAGCATAGGTGAGTTGCTTATCCATTTTGGTCTGATTCGGATATAGGTCAACTACTTTTCCTGCCTTTCGAATCTCTGTCAATAATGAATAATACTGGTCTATAGCCCTTTCCGTCAGGTTGAGAATCAAGATTTTTTTCTTATTTTCTTCACTGGGGAATCGATTTAATTCAGTCATCACATCATAGACTCTGTCTAAGCCAAAAGAAATACCTATTCCTGACATATCTCTCAGTCCAAAGAGTTCTGTCAAATCATCATACCGGCCACCGCCGCCTATACTTCCATATTCCATTTCAGTAGATACTATCTCTAAGACGGTCCCAGTATAATAATCTAGCCCTCTTAATAGGCGCAAGTCGAATTTCAAATGCTGAGATTTTGAATGCTTAAATATATATTCTAGTTCTCTTATTCCATCCTTTAACTCATTATTTTCTATTGTACTTAGTTCTCTGAAGTTTTTAATAGAAAGAATGGCAATAAGTTTCGATGTTTTTTCTTCGCCAATAAGTTTTGAAAGCTCTTCTACGACTTTTTCCTCCCCTATTTTGTCCCACTTATCTAGGATAGTTGATACAGGTGTTATCTCACCTTCTTCTATGCCTATACTTTCACATATTCCATTATATATCTTACGATTATTTATCTTTATCTCTATTTTTAGATTAAGTTCTGAGAAGACATTATCTATCAAGGTAATCATTTCTACATCGCCTACTAATCCCTTAGATCCTACAATATCGGCATCGCATTGAAAAAATTCTTGATAGCGTCCCTTTTGAGGTCTATCTGCTCGCCAGACTGGCCCTATGACATAGCGCTTGAAGGGAAACGTCAAGTCATTCTGATGCTGCGCTACAAATCGAGCCAATGGCACCGTGTGATCATACCGGAGGCCTTTTGAAGATATTTCTTGGGTGAGCTTTCCATACTGAATGGGTTTGTTTTCTATTATTTCTAATCCCTTTTCATCTAGATACTCCCCAGAGTTCAAAATTTTAAATAAGAGTTTATCTCCTTCGTCACCATATTTTCCCTGAAGGGTTTCTAGTCGTTCGAATACAGGATTATATATGGACTGAAATCCATAGAGCTCAAAGTGCTTTCGGATAATACCCATAATATATTCCCGCTTCGCATTCTCCGCCGGCAGATAATCTCTAACACCTTTAGGATTTTGTGGTTTGATTTTTAACATAGTGCAAAAATCGAAAAACTATTTTTGTTTTGATTTATTAGTTTTAATAACCTTTCGATAGAGAAGCTCATTGAACTTAAAATTAATAAATCTTGTTTTCCTATAGTATTCACACTATAATCCGAATCCTATGGAATTCATGCCCTATGTCTTTGTTAGCCTATTACTTATTGTATTTGGTGTCGCTTTGGGATTTTTCTCACCGAAGAAGAAAATATGGTGGTATGGGTATAGAACACCTCAATCGATGAAATCAGATGAGAGCTATGTCCTAGCGAATCGTATCTCAGGAAGAATCATGCTGGCACTAGGCATTATCGTTTTTATAGCTTCTACCTTTTTAGAATCTAAATTCATGGGGATGATAATGATTCCGGGCGCAGTTCTCATGTTCCTATATACTGAATGGAGACTTTACCAATTTCATAAAGATAAAGACTAGAGTAGCATAACTATTCAGCGTATATTTTTAACTTCATTTGTTTCGTGCTTGAAGCATAAAGAAGTTCTTTAGTGGAAGAGGATTTCCGTCTTTTAGTTCGCCTTCTATATTTTAATAGACATATAGTTTTTCAAGATCTCCTTAAACCAGAAGCTAAACTTTTCTGGTTCATGTTTAATTTCCTGTATTAGATCACCCAGAGCGATCCATCTAATAGATGCTATTTCCTCTGGATTGAAAGGAATCTCCCCATCAAACCGACCTTCGAAGACCGTATCGTATTCATGTTCTATCAAGCCCGTTAGTTCATCTTCTGCTTTATATATAAAATTATATACTTCTTTTAATGAGCAATTTATATTTAACTCCTCATTCAGTCTTCGCTCGGCAGCTTCTTGAAAACTTTCATTTTCTCGTGGGTGAGAACACACCGCATTAGACCATATCAGTGGCCAATGATATTTTGAAGCAGCTCTTTGTTGAATGAGCATTTCTCCTTCTTTATTATAGATCAAAATTGATATTGCGCGATGCAAAACACCTTTTTCATGAGCCTCCATTTTAGGCATCGTACCGAGGACTTCGTTTTTTTCGTTGACTAAGACTACTTTTTCTTCCATATATTTATTTGAACCAGCTTGAATACATAACATAGTTATTCGATATTCGCTCCAAGGTATCTTTCTGCAATTCGGCATTGATATCTTTGATCTTCTTGGCAGGCACTCCAGCCCATACCTCTCCTGATTTTATATGCGTATTTTCCGTGACTACCGAGCCTGCGCCTATTAGAGAATTTGATTCCACGATGACATTATCCATCACGATAGCTCCCATGCCTATCAGCACGTTATCATGAATCGTGCAACCATGTACAATAGCTCTATGACCTATAGATACATTGTTTCCAATATTAGTGGGACATTTCTGATAGGTACAGTGGATAATGGCCCCGTCTTGCACATTCACTTTATTGCCCATTTTAATATAATGTACATCGCCTCTCACCACAGCATTAAACCATATGCTGCAGTCTTCGCCCATAGTTACGTCACCTACGATGGTACAATTTGGAGCCACATAACATGAGCTAGGTATTTGTGGTGATTTTCCTTCTACCGGTAATATGAGTGCGGTCATGGGTTGGATATTTTGAGTATATAGTCTTTCTTATTTGCTTCTATGCGTATGGTCTCTAAATGGATAGTTTCTGGTTGAATTTCCTTCTCTACATTTCCCGAAGTCCACATTCCATCATTATTGTCGTCTATAAGTATGTAAAATTTAACCTCATCGCCATAGACGTTTTTCAGTTCGATTTTAGCTTCCTTGGCTAATGGCACGCCCCTGTTTTCTATAACCTGAAAGAGTTTTACCTTCTTATTCATAGCTATACTAGGGTCTAGGGTAATCCATATACTGCTATATCGCTTCTCTGCCGGATAGGTAGTTAGTGGATAGGTTTGAGATTTATTATAGCCCATCCCATGGCGCAAGGCCTGGCTATCTAGGCTCAATGTATAGCTTTTTCCGGGCTCTAGGCCCGTCAGTATTAATTGGTTCTTTTTGATGTGCGCCTTACATGGGATCAAGCGCTCTCCTTCCGTTAGTTTCATCTTTGTGGTATCCAGCTTGGTGAGATAGGAGTTGAAATCCAGCGCTAATGTATCAAAAGGATAGGCTAAAGACATGCGATCCGCTCCTAGGGTTAGTTTCTCTATACGTTTCTCACCTTTGGTGGCGGGTAGATCTAATGTATCGTATTGATCTAGATTGTATCTCAACCTTATGGTCTGCTTCTGAAAGCTAGATTTCGTCAATAATTTGTATGTTTTCGCATTTATGTAAACTAAGCAAACGTTCGTGTCCATTATTTCTGGGAAATAAATATCTTGACTCGCCACCAGGTCAAATTCATTCGGAGACTGGGTGGACAAGTTCAATATAGTTTTTGGCTGTTCCTGCAGAAAGGTTTTGATTTCTAATTGGGCTCTGCCCGCCACTATCGGTTCAGAAAGAAATCCTATAGGCTCTGTCTTTTCCCATTTCATATTCGCATTAGAATCTATAAAGGCAAAAACATAGTATTTATCATTATTCAGGTTATTAAGGCTCGCTAAGCCGGACTTTGATTTAGCTACATATTTATAGTTTTTTCCATAAAAATCGGACTTATTTTTTACCAGGCATATTTTCGTCAGATCGCTATTGACCTTTGTTACAGCGTCTTTAGAACTTATAATAAGGGATCCAGAATCTAACTGAGCGCCCGTGCTGAAATTTAACTCATAAGTATCTAGAAAATTTCCCTCCTTATAATCTTTTATAGCTTTCTCGAAAACAATAGAATAGGTCGTATTTGGTTTCAATCCTTCTGAAAACTCGAGTATAAGTTTTTTTCCTACGATAGATGACTCAATTTGCTGAGATGTATAGGGCGAAACTAATATAGTCTTTAGGGGCTGATCTAATTCAATAAATTCATCGAAGTAAAGCTCCACCTTATTCGCTGCGAATTGGGTCGATTTATTTGCCGGGAAAGATTTTATAACCTTTGGCGGCACTTTATCCTGAGGCCCACCTGAAGGCATGACTATGGTAGCACAAGAATAAATCAGGTACAAAAAACAGAATGCGCTAAGTTTAATAATAAATTTCATCTCAGTTAGCAAAAGTAGTCGAAAGTTTAAAGTTAAAAGCTAAAAGTTTGAATTAAAACCTAGAGTCTTTTCCTTTTATAAAATTTCACAATATCATCGCAAACCAATGAAAAACAAACCACATAGATACATAGAATTACTTAATCTCTATGCCTCTATGTTAGAATTTATTGCCTTATGTACAGCAAGAATATGTTTAGTGAAGGAAATGGATAGAAAGCCTTGCTTTAACACATAGAAATTAAACCCTCAATTGTCTATGTGCCTATGTGGTTTAAAATGTTGTAAAACTAATTGTCTTTTTTAATGTCAAATTTCTTCTTACTTAAGCTTGTTTTTCAACGCCAGTAATTTATCCTGAAAGTCTCCCTGGGTTGGTTTCTCCTCTCTAGGCTTGGGCTTAGCTGTATTTTTAGGATTGTCTTTCATAGATAGCGCCACCCGCTTGCGCTCTAGGTCTAGCTCAGTCACTGTCACCTGTACTATCTGACCCAGCTTGACCACTTCGTTGGGGTCTTTTATAAAGTTATTGCTCATTTGAGATATATGCACCATGCCATCTTGTTTCACCCCGATATTGACGAAGGCGCCAAACTTGGTGATATTGGTAATAATTCCCGGCAGACTCATTCCCTCTTTCAAATCTTCGATAGTCGCTATGCCATCTGCAAATCTAAATTCCTCAATGGGTGAACGCGGATCTCGACCTGGTTTTTCCAATTCTTTCAGAATATCATTGAGCGTATACAAGCCGATAGTTTCAGAGATATAATCGCCTATCTTGATCTTCTGCCGCAGCTCCTTTTTCTGTATTAAATCCTGTACCGTCGCATTTTGATCCTTTGCCATTTTCTCTACAATAGAGTAGCTTTCAGGGTGAACAGAAGAGTTATCTAAAGCGTTCGTTGAGTTTGGAATTCTAAGAAACCCTGCGCACTGCTCAAACGCTTTGGGGCCCAATAGAGGCACTTTCTTTAATTCCTGCCTCGATTTATATGGACCATTGGAAATTCTATAGTCCACGATATTTTTAGCAGTGGTGGCTGATAAGCCAGAGACATAGCTCAATAAATGCTTGCTCGCTGCATTTAGATCTACTCCTACATAGTTGACACAACTCTCTACGACTCCATCGAGCGAAGATTTTAACCTAGGCTGATTCACATCGTGCTGATACTGACCTACGCCTATGCTTTTCGGATCTATTTTGACCAGCTCACTCAAGGGATCGAGCAAGCGCCGACCTATGCTAATCGCCCCGCGGACCGTGACGTCTTGATCTGGAAATTCTTCTCGTGCTATTTCGCTCGCACTGTAGATCGAAGCCCCCGATTCGTTGACCATAAAAATGGAGATCTGCTTTCCGAAATCGATACTTCGGACTAAGGTCTCCGTCTCTTTGCTAGCGGTACCATTTCCATAGCCTATAGCTTCTATCTGATATTTGTCTACCAGGTGGGCTATCGTCTCCACAGACTGAGACCACTGATTCTGTGGGGCGTGAGGAAATATGGTTTCATAATGCAGAAATTTACCGTATTCATCTAGACAGACCAGCTTACAGCCAGTTCGGAATCCTGGATCCAATGCCAAGACTCTTTTATGACCTAGGGGTGACGCCAATAAAAGCTGGCGAAGGTTTTCAGAGAATACATTGATCGCCTCTTCATCTGCTTTTTGCTTGCTAGACAGTCTAAATTCAGTCTCTATCTGCATCTTGAGCAGTCTCGAATAGCCATCTTCTATGCTCATCAGCACCTGCTGTGCCGATGGAGAATGATTCTGGATAAATAGTCTCTTCAATCCTTCCTCGGCTATTTCCTTCGAAATAAAGATGTCTAGGGCTAGATAGCCATCTTTCTCTCCGCGGCGCATAGCCAGCAATCTATGCGATGGACACTTAGACAGTGCTTCTGAAAATTCAAAATAATCTCTGTATTTCTGCCCTTCCGCATCCTGAGAAAAAACCGGGTCATTTTTCTTGCTCGTCAGTAATTTAGACTGAATCATAGCCCCCTCGGAAAACAAATTTCTAATAGTAGCTCTCGCTCGCTCATCTTCGGTGATCCATTCGGCAATAATATCTCGAGCACCCTGCAGTGCCTGATCCGTGTCTAGGACCTGATCGGTTATAAATTTCTCTGCCTCGGCTATTGGGTCGCCATCTTTCTGCTCCCTGATCCAGTGGGCCAATGGCTCCAGACCTTTTTCTATAGCCATGGTGGCTCGGGTCTTTCGCTTGGGTTTGTACGGCAGATATATATCTTCTAACTTTGTCGAAATCAGACATTCGTCTATTCTTTTTTGAAGCTCTGGATTAAGTTTTCCCTGCTCATCTATGGACTTGAGAATAGCTAGTTTCCGCTTCTCTAGTTCATCGAAATAAGTCAGCTGCTCTATGGCCTGCGCTATCTGAACCTCATCGAGATTTCCTGTAGCTTCTTTTCGATAGCGGGCTATGAATGGGATAGAACATCCTTCGGAGACCAAAGCCGCCACCTGCTGAATCTGCTTCTGAGGGATACTGATCAATGAAGAAATATGGGCAATGTATTTTTCCAAACCTGTCAAGAGTTTAATTAATAATAACGATATCCGTATTAGGAAGGCGAATATAAATTTTAATTCTTAATTTTGAATTCTATTTCTATTATGAAAAACTAGAAAATACTCATAATAGTTATAGAATGTCATTCATACACTGAAAATCATAGACAATTAAACCACATAGGAACATAGAATGATATTTACTATGTTTTTTACTATGTTAAAATTTTTTGTCTATGTACACTAAAAATAACAGAAGCTAAAGAGATGGATAGAGCGCCTAGCTTTAACACATAGTATGATGAACCACAGAAACCTATGTGCCTATGTGGTTAAACTATTCTAAAGATTAATAAACTAAAATGGCAGTCAGCATAAATAAATACATAGGCAGCTCCGGCTACTGCTCCCGAAGGGAAGCAGACGTGCTCATAGCTGAGGGGCGGGTAGAGCTCAATGATAAACCAGCCGCCAAAACGGATGTGGTCTACGAAGGCGATGTGGTAACGGTAGATGGTGTGCGCCTGACAGCCAAAAAGAAATTTACCTATATTATATTCAATAAGCCTGTAGGGGTCACCTGCACCACAGATCTGAAAGATAAGACCAATATCATCGATTTTATCAATCATCCGCAGCGCATATTCCCGGTAGGCCGATTGGACAAAGATAGCAGCGGCCTCATCCTCCTGACCGACGATGGCGATATAGTGAATCATATCCTGCGTCAAGAGCACAACCATGAAAAAGAATATCTGGTCCGGGTGAAGCAACCCATAGGAAAAGACTTCGCTAAACAGATGAGTTCCGGGACAATGTTTATAGGTAGAGAAAAGGTTAAACCCTGCAAGGTCAAGGTAGAATCTAAGCATACCTTTCGCATTACTTTAACGCAGGGGCTCAATAGACAGATCCGCCAAATGTGCCTGCAGATAGGATATAACGTCTCTGACCTCATGCGGGTGCGCATCATGCACATACCGCTGGGCGTATTGAAGCTGGGCAGATGGAGAAACCTGAGCGATGTAGAGCTGGATGGATTTTTTAAGGCTTAGAAGGGGATAAAAAGTATGAATAAATTAAAAATATACACAAAATACGAAAGTATCCTCTAAAAAAGTATATACAAAGTACGAAAGTGATAAATATTATTTTCTTGGGTTTAAATCATTTATTATCTTTGTTTTAAAATTAAAAATAAAAAATATGTTGAAACTAGGAACTTCGTATATTTAAGAGTTACCTGCAAGCCTAAAAGACGACACAACAAGAATGAACGACAGAAATAAACATAAAGTAACGGGACAAATGAACCAACAGACAGCCGACCCAAAAGCCAACGCTTCTGTATTTTTATTTTTTTCCAACGCACATTTTTTAAAAAACAATTTTTTCCAAACGCACAAATGGCACATTTGGTTTTGCCCGACACACAAGCCGACCCTTCGCAAAACCAAAAGAGCCATTTTTTTACCAACGAACAAGAATTATTTTTATTTTTGAAAATATTGAATGGAGCAGAGACCATTTAAAAAAACGGGAGATTGCAAAAATCCATAAGATTAGCATAAACCATTAAATTATCATACAAATGAAAAATTTAATTCAAAAAGCTGTAGCACTTTTTACAAGTGCTAAAGTTCACGCTAACCACACTGCCATTAAAGGCAACAAAAGTGGTGGGACTCGTGATGCTAATGGTAAAGATTGGTGGTCTAACTAATCTAAACCCCCAGGTAGAGCCAAGTAATTAGCTCTACCTTTTTTATTTATTTAACCAAATAAATATGAATGATTTCCTAAACGCAATTAAAAAAAATCTATTGTAATATGAAGTTTATTTCTTTACCTATATATTTTGATGAAAAAAGATACGAATTAAATCCGATTTTTGGAATGCTACTTGAATTTGAAAAAAACAATACAGATAAAACTATTGCCATGCCAAAAAAGATAATTGAAGCGTTAGGTTATTGCAATAACCCATACACTTTAACAAAAATCGAATCAGTAAGCATAAAAAAATTATCAGTTATTAAAAAATACAAACTAAGTGCTTATGCTAATTTGCTCATTAGCATAAATAAGTTGAATTTTTGTTTGGTGAAGTTCTGTTCAAATATAGAATTGCCTGTTTTTGATAATGCTACAAATTCAATTCTTTTTTTTCGAAACAATAAGCCAAGTGCAATTCAAAATAATTTATGTCTTCCTCGCTCGCTTTTTGCTGCAAGCTCATCTAAATTATTTAAGAAAAATGGAGTGATTTTCATAGGCGTTTCACTGCCATCAAATATGATGCATGCTTGGATTATTGAAGATGGCAAACAGCCAGACCAATTTGATACTATGTGGATTAATTTTCAGCCAGTTGCCGCTATTTATTAAGCGGTAAGTTTAAAGATATAACAATGAAAAAAAAAATTAATTACATAAATTTAAATACAGCGGAGCATCTTGATAATATTTGGGATTATTTAAACACTGATGGGTGGAAAAACATTCATCCTGAAAATTTTGAATACAATACTTTAATTGGTGTACTCAAACGTAAAGAGGCTAAACCAGTGGTTGCAGATTTTTTACCTATTGATAAAGGTATGAAATGGTTGGATAAAGAAAAAAAAGTTATAGACCCAACATATATTCCAAATTATTTTGACGCCAATATGACCATTTTTTTAAATGCTGCCTTAGCTTTTTTTAAACAATACGAAGGCAAAAAAATTGGCGTTCAGTTAAGTGGTGGATTAGATTCAAGTATTATTATTGGTTTACTCAAGCATTTTCAAATACCTTTCTATCTTATAGGTATGTCCACTAAGCGTTACGAGTTTCGAACTGAAAAGCATGTGCAACAAATATTGAGTAAATGGGCAATAGAATCTGTTTTAATAGACTACGAAGACCATTTACCCTTGAGTAATTTAGAAGAAGTTCCAAAACATCAATACCCTGATTTATCAGTAAACAATTATAGTTCAAATAAAGCAATGGCTTTGGAATGCAAACGAATGGGTGTAGAAATACTTCTTACTGGCGATGGTGGTGATAATGTATTTGCTGAACCAATTCCTTCTGACCCTAAGCAATGTACTTGGATACCTCAAAGTTTTGGAGATAATTGGGTAGCGGAAAATGTTTATTCCCCTTTTGGTGTAGACATCATTCCCTTTTATGAGTATACAGGTGTTTTAGATGCAATTTATAATCTTAGACTTGGACAAGGCGAGGATAAGGCAAAACTTTGGGCAAGACAATATTTTAAAGAATTTATTCCACAAGAGTTAGCAGATTATACATATTGTGCTGATTTTTGGGGAATATACATCAGTGGCCTTCAAAAAGCAATTCCTCAAATTAAAATTTTATGTAACAGAGCTTTTGATTTAACTACAAATCAATATTTCTCAGAAGATTCAATAAACAGTTTGCTAAGCCAAGATCTATTGAGTGCTAAAAAAGAAGAATACCAAAAAATTGAAGCACGAGTTGCATTGGCTGTTTGGATAAATTCATTAAACAAATAAAAATGACGGAAATAAGAATTATTGCATTTGGTGACATACATGGATGTTACAAAGCAGCAGAAACAGCTGTAAAGTTGGCAAAAAAAGAAAATGCTTTAGCTATTTTTTTAGGCGACTATATAGATAGAGGGCCTGACAGTATTAAGACGTTAGAAGTTTTAATTGAAGCTAAAAAAAATAATCCTGAATGGATTTTTTTAAGAGGTAATCACGACCAAATGCTGTTAGATTTAATATCAGTTAGAACTGAACCGAATATTGAATTTAAAGTTCCAAATGGCATGTCTTCAAATGAAGAGACGACTAAGGTATTTTTAAAATTGCAAAATTCTTCAGAACCGCTTAAATATGAAATTGTTTCGTTTCTTGAAAGCACAAAATTATATCACGAAACAGAGCACTGGATTTTTGTTCACGCCCCCTTAAAAGACAGTAATGTACCTCTGAGAGAAAAATCAAAAGAAGAGTTGATTTGGAATTATAACTTAAACCCAACTTGGGAAGGCAAACAATTCATGCATGGTCACGATACAGTTGAAAAACCCACTAATACTAACAAAGGAACAAATATAAATACCCTTTGTGGGTATGGCGGTGTATTAACTGGTATGCTTATTAAAATTACATATCCAAAAACAGATGTAACAGAACAAAGAATCATAGCATTTTCTATATCGGAATCGGGAGTTAGATTAGATAACCAAACCTAAAAGCAAGCACATTTGCAATTCGCACAAGCCAACGCACAGACCAAAAATTGCAAAAGAGCTTGCTTTGCCAACGCAGACA
>Ga0208852_1000025_pt1 | contig 37360 bp, 28 predicted proteins | sample LakMenEpi18Jun09_FD_150711 | JGI IMG/M metagenome (GOLD analysis project Ga0208852, IMG submission 150711) | Freshwater microbial communities from Lake Mendota, WI - 18JUN2009 deep hole epilimnion ns (SPAdes) | ecosystem: Environmental > Aquatic > Freshwater > Lake > Epilimnion/Euphotic zone ...
ACGGCATCGGCAAGCGCCAATTCCACCAACTTATTGCTTCGCGTTCGCGGAAGATCGTGAACCTGCACCACTAGAGCCGGAACGTGTCGCGGCGTACATGCAACTCGAATGCGTTGCTTTAAATCTGCAACAAGTTCACTCGTAAACACTGCATTTTCTGTAAGACGAACGAGCAGCACAATGCGCACGTCGTTATCCCAATCTTGACCAAATACCAAGCTTTCAAGTACGTCTGTGTGCTGCTCCACCACTCGATAAATCTCTGCAGTTCCAATGCGCACACCACCTGGATTCAACGTGGTATCGCTGCGACCGTGAATGATCATCCCCCCATGCGATGTCCATGATGCAAAGTCGCCTTGCGCCCACATTCCCTGCAGACGCTCAAAGTAGGCAGAGAGAAATTTTGGCCCTGGCAGTGATTGATTTGGGAATCCTTCGTTTCCATCGTTCCAAAAACCAATCGGCATGCTTGGAAACGGTTGACGACACACCAACTCGCCCGGTGCGAGCGGACTGTTGTGCAGCGACATCAACTGTTCGTCTACAACATCAACCGCCATACCAAGCATCGGTCCTTGAATTTCTCCGCGATACACAGGTTTGGTCGGGTCTCCCCCAACGAAGCATCCACACAAATCTGTGCCACCCGAAATGGAAGCAAGATGCACGTCACTCTTCACTGACTGATACACCCAATCAAAACCCTCGGGTGCAAGTGGTGAGCCTGTCGAGCAGATCGTTCGTAATGACTTCAACGCGTGAGTGTCTTTTGGTTGAAGACTTGCTTTGCGTAATGAGTCAATGAATTTTGCAGACACACCGAGCAACGTGATGTTTTCTTCATCAACAATGTCGAATAGTCGTGACATTGTCGGCGCAGTTGGTGCTCCGTCAAACAACACCGCTGTTGCACCAGAAGCCAACACCGACACCAGCCAGTTCCACATCATCCAACCCGTGGTGGTGAAATACATAACGCGGTCGCCCGGTTTAACGTCGCAGTGCAACTGATGTTCTTTCATGTGTTGCAGCAACACGCCACCCGTGCGATGCACGATGCACTTTGGAACACCTGTTGTACCCGATGAATACAACACATACCACGGGTGATCGAACGCAAATCGTTGCGGACTTACCGGAGTGCCGGATCCGCTAGCAACAAAGTTGTCGTATGCAACAGCACCTTCTGGAATCGTTGTTCCAATACTGCTGACGACAACTGTTGCAACAACTGTTGGTAAACCTTTGCGAATTTCCGATAAGCGATCGAGACAATCGAATTGTTTCCCGTTGTACAAATATCCATCAACTGCGAACAACACCTTTGGTGCAATCTGCCCAAAGCGATCGAGCACGCCATTGGTTCCGAAGTCTGGTGAAGATGACGAAAAGACTGCGCCAATCGACGCTGCACCAAGCATGACTTCGATCGCTTCAATGGAGTTTGGCAACCAAGCAGCGACTCGGTCGCCCGCCACCACTCCACGGGCTTGCAACGCAGACGCAATGGAAGCAACGCGACTGCGCAATTCGTCCCACGTGCGAACTCGCCGCACGCCTGCTTCATCAATTGCTACGAGTGCTTCCCCGCTGCCTGTCTTCGCCAGAAGATTCTCAACAACGCTGAGGGACGCATCGGGGAAAAACTGTGCAGTCGACATCGGTGCACCAACTTGCGCTGGGACAAATGATCGGGGCCCTTTGTCGCCGACGACCCCACAGGCATCCCACACCAACGACCAAAACTGTTCTGGTTGGGCAGTTGACCATGCATGTAAATCGCCTGGTTCATTGACCATCTGAGCAAAACGATTCATTCCAGATTTAGCGATGCTCTCGACTGTTGGCGTCCACAGGGCTTTGGCTAAATCGGGCATCGGCACTAACCTAATGAAGCCGTTGTAGGTATTGATAATTAGCGGATTTGCAGACTGAGATCGAGGGGGAAGCATGAACTGGGGAGCATTTATTACGTGCGCTGTCACGGGCTCGGGAGAAACCGCGCATAAGAGTGACAAGGTTCCTGTCACACCGGAACAGATCGCAAACTCATGCATCGAAGCAGCCAAAGCTGGCGCCGCTGTAGTGCACATTCACGTGCGCGATCCAAAAACAGGACTCGGCTCACGCGACACCGACTTGTACGCCGAAGTTGTTGATCGAATTCGCTCCTCAGATACAGACGTAGTCATCAACCTCACTGCAGGTATGGGTGGCGACTTGGTTCTTGGCGGAGACGAGAACGTGTTGCCACTTGCTGCAGGCACAGACATGGTGGGCTCAACCGAGCGCCTCGATCACGTCACTCGACTACGACCGGAAATTTGCACGCTCGACTGCGGCACCATGAACTTCTCGAGCGGTGGCGACTACATCATGACCAACACACCAAGCGTGTTGCGCAAGATGGCAAAGATTGTGCAAGACCTCGGTGTTCGCCCAGAACTTGAAGTGTTCGACACTGGTCACTTGGTGATGGTGAAAGATTTGTTGAAAGAAGGCCTACTGGATGATCCAGTGATGATTCAGTTGTGCATGGGCATTGCCTATGGCGCACCAGACGACCCAAACACCTTCATGGCCATGGTGAACCAAATTCCTGAAGGCGCAGTGTTCTCTGCGTTCTCCATTGGTCGCATGCAGATTCCATTCGTTGCACAGTCAGTGCTTGCCGGCGGCAACGTGCGCGTTGGTCTTGAAGACAACTTGTATTTGAACCGTGGCGAACTTGCCACCAACGGCAAACTCGTTGAGCGCGCTGTCAACATTCTCGAGAACATGAACGTGTCCATCATGGGACCGAAAGAAGTTCGCGAAAAACTCAAGCTCACCAAGCACGCGTAAGGACTCGACATGAGCAATATCCCTGGTCTGAAAACCGTTGGCCTGCTCGGTGGCGGAGTCATCGGTGGTGCATGGGCGGCGCGCTTTGTGTTGAACGGTGTCGACGTGAAGTTGTACGACATTGACCCGCAGGCAACTCGCAAAATGAACGAGATTATGGTTAATGCACGTCGTGCATATTCCAAATTGACGCTCGCCCCCCTGCCCAAAGAAGGAACCATCACATTTGTCACTACTCCTGAAGAGGCAGTAACCGATGTTGATTATGTGCAAGAAAGCGCACCAGAACGCCTTGAGCTGAAGCAAGAATTGCTCGCTCGCGCCAGTAAAGCCGCATCACCAACCACAGTGTTTGGTTCATCAACGTCAGGGCTTCTGCCAACGCAGATCCAAAAAGACATGGTGAACCCAGAGCGTTTCGTGGTGGTGCACCCCTTTAACCCCGTGTACCTCATGCCACTTGCCGAAATTTGCGGTGGAGACTTAACTAGCGAAGCAACAAAATTGCGCGCGAAAGAAGTGGTAACTGCCGTTGGCATGAAGCCGCTCATGTTGAGTAAAGAGATCGACGGATTTATTGCCGACCGTTTGATGGAAGCGCTGTGGCGCGAAGCATTGTGGTTGGTAAATGACGGCGTAGCCACCGCAGAAGAAATTGACGATGCCATGCGTTTTGGACCTGGACTTCGTTGGTCATTCATGGGAACGTTCTTGGTGTATCGCATTGCTGGCGGCGAAGCTGGAATGCGTCACTTCATGGCGCAATTTGGACCATCGCTGAAGTGGCCATGGACCAAGTTGATGGACGTGCCAGAACTTGACGATGTATTGCTTGAAAAAATTGTTTCTCAAAGCGACGATCAAGCTGGTACCGCAACTATCCGCGAGCTTGAAGCACTTCGCGATGACTGCTTGGTGTCGGTATTCCAAGCGCTGCGCGGCAATAACTACGGTGCCGGAAAAGTGCTCGCCGAATACGAGCGTGAGCTGTTCGGCCGAGGCCCAGTCCCTGTTCTCGACCCACTTGCACCTTCTGTCTCGCACGAGATGATCATTCCTGCCGACTGGACTGATTACAACGGCCACACGAATGATTCGCGCTACTCACAACTAGCGAGCGAAGCAAGCGACACATTCTTTCGTGCAATTGGTTTCACACCTGAGTACCTAGCAACTGGACGAACGTTCTACACCGTCGAAGGCCACACTCGTTACCTTGACCAAACCCATTCGGGAGACAAGATCAAGGTGCTTACTCGTGTTGCTTCATACGATGAAAAGCGCATTCACTTGTGGTCTGAAGTTGTTCGCGAAGACGGTGTTGTTGCATTTACTGCAGAGCACATTTTCTTGCATGTTGACACCAATACTGGCAAGTCCTCTCCAATGGGCGACGAGATGATGACAAAACTGAAGCCAATCGGTGACGCACACGCAAAACTTCCACAACCAGTTGGCATTGGCCGACGCGTTGGCGAAAAGCCTGCGAAGTAGGAAGTCATGAGCGCAGTGGTGTGGACTCCTGGCACTGTGGTACCTGCCCCACTCAACATCTACACCTGCAAGGTTGAGCAGGACTGGGTGGACTACAACGGCCACATGACCGAAGCTGCATACCTGACCGCAATGGGTTGGGGATCGGATGCGCTGTTTACCTACATTGGCGACAACGACGAATACCGCGCTGCTGGCAACTCGTTTTACACCGTAGAAACCCACATCGTGTACGAAGACGAAGCGTTCCTCGATCAGCCTCTTCATTGCACCACATTGGTTCTCGACATGGACGCGAAACGCATGCACATTTATCACGAACTGTTCAATTCTGACACCGGAAAGCGACTGTCCAACTGTGAACAGATGTTGGTGCACGTTGACATGAAATTGGGAAAGTCAGCGCCTATTCTCCCCCATGTGGCCGAAGCACTTACCGCGATTTACGAAGTACATAAACACGTTCCAACACCTGAAAACGTTGGACGCGTGATGAAAATCAAACACAAGTAAAGGACTGACATGAACTTTGAACTGACCGATGAACAACAAGCCATTGTTGACACCACTCGCACCTTCACCGAGAAGGAACTCATCCCACACGAAGAGCGTGTTGAAAAGCTTGGAGATGTGCCACCAGATTTGGTGAAGCAGATAAAGGAACGTTCAATTGCTGCTGGTATCTATGCCTGCAACATGCCCGCCGAATACGGTGGTGGTGGACTTGACTCATTTGATTCAACTCTCGTAGACCGCGAGTTTGGTGCGACGTCGTACGCATTGCATTACATCGTTGCTCGCCCATCAAATATCTTGCGCGCATGCAAAGACGAGCAAATTCAGGAGTACCTCATTCCAACCATTACGGGTGAACGAGTTGACTGCCTGTCAATGAGCGAGCCGGACGCTGGATCAGACGTTCGTGGCATGAAGTGCACCGCGGTAAAAGATGGCAAAGACTGGGTCATCAACGGAACGAAACACTTCATCTCGCACGCCGACCTTGCCGACTACACCATCTTGTTTGCAGCAACTGCCGAGGAGCAGACTTCGAAAGGCCCGAAGAAAAAGATCACCGGATTTTTGGTGGACTTCGACACCCCTGGCTGCGAAAAAGTTGCTGGATACAACAGCGTTTCGAACTCTGGCTATCACAACTTGATTATCAACTTTGATAACTGCCGTGTTCCAGAAAGCAAGATTCTTGGCGAGCTGCACGGCGGCTTCGATGTTGCCAACGAATGGCTTGGTTCCACTCGCCTACAAGTTGCAGCCGTTTGCGTTGGTCGCGCACGTCGCGCATTGCAGATGAGCATCGAATGGGCAGCCACTCGCGAACAATTCGGTCAACAGATTGGCAAGTTCCAGGGCGTGTCGTTCAAATTGGCCGACATGCAGACCCGCCTCGATGCAGCAGAGCTACTCACCTTGCGTGCAGCGTGGAACGATGCTCATGGCAAGTTTGACGACGCAGAAATGGCAATGGCAAAGGTATTTTCAAGCGAAATGTGCCAGTTCGTTACCGATGAAGCGATCCAAATCTTTGGCGGCATGGGCCTAATGGATGAATTGCCACTCGAGCGCATGTGGCGTGACACTCGCGTTGATCGCATTTGGGATGGAACGAGCGAAATTCAGCGCCACATCATTTCGCGCCAGCTTCTGCGCAAGTACGGCGGCTGATCTCAACCATGCCCGATCTGTCGCGTTTGCTTAACCCACGCAGTATCGCCGTTATTGGCGGCTCTCCTGCTGCACGTGTGGTGGAGCAATGCCAGAAGTTGGGCTACACAGGCAAAATTTGGCCAGTGCATCCGACGAAGAAAGAGATGCACGGTGTTGCATGCTTTCCGTCCCTTGCAGACTTGCCGGGCGTGCCTGACGCTGCGTTTGTAGCGGTGAATCGACACCTCACACTTGACGCCATTTCGCAACTGAGTGCAATGGGCGCCGGTGGCGCAGTGTGTTACGCCTCGGGGTTCGCTGAATCTGGCGATGTTGATTTGCAAGCCGAACTCGTTCGTCGTGCCGGGGAACTACCCATTCTCGGCCCTAACTGTTACGGATACATCAACGCACTCGATGGCATTGCATTATGGCCAGATGAACACGGCTGTCGACCAGTGCAACACGGAGTTGGCATTATTTCGCAAAGTGGAAACGTGGGAATCAACCTCACCATGCAACAACGCGGATTGAATATGGCCTACATGGTCACTGTGGGCAACCAAGCAGGCGGTGGCGTAGAAGATGCTCTGCAGTCGTTCATTGATGACGACCGCGTGACCGCAATTGGAATGTTTATTGAGGCCGTACGCGAGCCAATTCGTTTCGCCCAACTTGCCCAACTTGCTTACAACAAGGGCAAACGAATCGTGGCCTTGCAAACAGGAAAGTCGGAGGCCGGTGCGCTGATTGCTGCTTCGCACACCGCATCGCTTGCTGGCAACCGACAGGCATATGCCGCGTTGTTTGATCGTTGTGCAGTTGCCACCGTAGAGACACCAACCGAATTGATTGAAACTCTCAAAATGCTGGACAACGGTGGAGTGCTGAGTGGTTACCGACTTGCATCGTTGTCATGCTCTGGCGGCGAGGCATCGCTCATTGCCGACATGTCGGAATTTACAAACCTGAAGTTTGAGCCATTTCCCGCAGAGCAGACCGCGCGAATTGAAGCAACACTGACCGAACTTGTACATGTTGGCAACCCTTTTGACTACCACACGTTTATGTGGGGCGATAAACCAGCAATGACCGCAACGTTTGGCGAAACCATGCGCGGTGATCATGATGCAACCTTGTTGCTACTCGATGCCCCACCACGCGATGACCAAGACGCAAGCAGCTGGCTTGTTGCCGCAGAGGCATTTGCCGCAGCAGCACAAGCAACTGGCCGTCGAGCAGTGTGCGTAGCAACCATGTCTGAGAATTTTTCGGAGAGCATGCGCAACTCCATCATGTCTCTTGGCTTAAATGCAGCACAGGGACTGCGCGAAACATTGGTGGCCCTCGACCGCGCTGCTTGGCTTGGAACACATTCACCATTGCCGCTTCCTGCACCTGTTTCAGCACCAGGTGCAACCTCATTGGTTGATGAAGCAAACAGCAAAACCTTGCTTGCCTCTTGGGGTGTGCCTGTGCCGCAAGGTGCTCGATGCACCCGCGATTCCGTGCTCGCAGAGGCCACACGCATCGGCTTCCCAATCACGCTGAAGGGTCTTGGGCTCGCTCATAAAAGCGAAGCAGGTGCTGTGGCCGTTGGCCTCCGCGACGCAGAACAACTCACCGCAGCGCTGAATGCAATGCCATCTGATATCGCAGAATTCTTAGTGGAACAGACGGTTACCGGAATTGTTGCCGAAGTTCTCGTGAGCATTCGCAGGTCTTCCCCACTTGGCTGGCTCATCACCGTTGGCGCAGGTGGCGTACTCACCGAACTGTGGAGAGACACCCAATGCGTTCTTGCTCCAGCAACAGCAGACGACCTACGAAGCGCACTTCAGCGCTTGCGCATTGCCCCAATTTTGAATGGATACCGCGGTAAACCTGCTGCCAATATCGAATCACTCGTCAGTGCAATACTGACGCTGCAACAGCATGTGGTTGGTTCCAATCTTGCAGAAGTTGAACTGAACCCGGTGCTGGTTACTACTACGTCATCCGTTGCAGTAGACGCATTGATCATTGAGGAGAAATAGATTATGGCCGTTCACACCACTACCTCACTAGATGGCAAGGTGCTCGAGATCACGCTTGATCGACCAAAAGCGAATGCAATTGATGCAGCCACTAGTCGCGAACTGAGCAACGCATTCGTTGCTTTCATGGCCGACCCCGTGCAACGAGTTGTCATTCTTACTGGTGGAGGCGAAAAGTTCTTTTCCGCTGGATGGGACTTGGGCAGTGCAGCAGACGGCGAATCATTTGAATCTGATTACGGCGCGGGTGGGTTTGGCGGATTTCCCGAACTTCAACATCGACCAAAGCCGATCATCGTTGCCGTGAATGGCATGGCAGTTGGTGGTGGGTTCGAAATTGCCATGTCAGCAGACTTCATTGTTGCTGCAGAACATGCACAGTTCTTTCTTCCTGAAACTCGAGTGGGCGTACTTCCTGATGCAGGTTCAATTCGCTTGCCGCGCTTAATGCCACGTCAGTTAGCCAACGAGATCATTTTCGGTGGTCGTCGCTTAACCGCAGAGGAAGCAATGTCGTGGGGCATCGTAAACAAGGTTGCACCGAGCGAGGAATTAATGAACGCAGCACGAGCACTGGCAGCCGAGATCTGCCTCTCTGCACCACTCAGCATTGCAGCCGTGCTCGACATTATTCGCGTAACCGAAGACTTGAATATTGCAGATAGCTATGCAGCCATGCGCAAGAACGAGGCATATATGAAAGCAATTAATTCAGAAGATGCGATGGAAGGCCCAAACGCCTTTGCTGAAAAACGTGACCCGGTGTGGAAGGGTAAGTAACTCTCAGCCCGCCTTCGACATGCACTCATCAAGAACGTCGAGCAATTCAATTCCGCGACTGTCAGCATTTTCCGACTGAAACTCGCGCATTGCATACGAAAAGCTTCCCTGCAAACTTGGCCATGCGCCATGTGTAGAACCACCAGCACCTGTGTGGCCAAACGCCAATTGGTCCATTCCCAATCGTGACGGGTTTGGGTTTAACTCGAAGCCAACTCCGAATCGCAGAAGCCTTCCAGACAACGGATCGTTACCTACTGAGCGCTGCCGACGCGCAATCTCAATTGTTTCAGGCTTCAACAGTCGAACACCGTCTAGTTCACCGCCATTGACCAACATCGCGTACAAGCGCGACATGGCATATGCACTGGCAATTCCGCCACCACCTGGAAGTTCGGACTTTGCAAACATCGAAGTTCCTCGTTCAGCAGGAATCATTCCGTACACATATTGCAAACGAGGATCAACATCATCACCCGCCATTGCTGAATAGTTGTAGTTTGCCGCACGCGTTGTTTCCCCAATGCGCGGCAACACCGAATCTGGCGCGCCAATATGCAAATCCAGTTGCAATGGTGCTGCAATTTCTTCGCGCACAAACGTTCCGATACTTCTGCCGTCTACACGGCGTACCAATTCACTTGCAATCCATCCGTAGGTCATGGCGTGATACGACGGAACACCTATTGGGGTTATCGGGTGTTGCGCAGCAACATACAGTGCCATCAAGATAGGGTCAGAAATTTCCTCAACGCTGATTGAACGCTCAAGACCAGGCACTCCTGCAACGTGGGCCAGCGAGTCACCCACTGTTACGTGCCCTTTACCGCCTTCTGCAAATTCAGGCCACACGCTTTCAATCGGAGCTTCCAAATCGAGCAAACCACGTTCAACCACCATCATGATTGCGGTTGCGCAAATTCCTTTGGTGCCAGAAGCGATGACGCATACCGTTTCGTCACTCCACGGCGCTCCATCGCTGCGCACGCCTCCCCAGACATCAACAACTTGTTTGCCTTTATGGGTTGCCGCGAACGAAGCACCGGCTCTATCTGCACCGTGATATTTATCGAACACTTTGGCAACAAGTTCGAAACCGGGAGCCACAAACCGCTGCCTCGACATGGTTACTCTTCGATTTTTGTACGACGACGTCGGGCGTCGCGAGTGCTGGTGTCCGACTCAGTAGGCACCGTATTGGTAAGTGGCCCAAGTTGATTCACAATCTGTTCAACACTGGGTGCGCTTGCTCGTGCATGACCATCAATTGCTTTACGCATTGATGCAACATGTTCTGGCGAGTTGCCACAGCATCCACCAACAATGCGCACACCTGCGTCAATTGCCAACTCGGCATATGTGGCCATCAGTTCAGGTGTTCCCGAATAGGTAATGGTGGTGCCAACAAACTTCGGAACTCCGCAGTTGCCCTTTGATACCACCGGAGTAGAAAACGCCGACATTTCTGAAACTGAAACCACAATGTCGGAGGCGCCAACTCCACAATTGGCGCCAATTGCAAGAGGCTGCGGTTCGATGCCTGCGAAAACATCTTCAAGAGCGTTTGGCATGATGCCCATCATCGTTCTGCCTGCAGTATCGAACGACATGGTGCATACATACGGCATTCCCACGCGAATAGCAGCAAGCGCAGCAGCGCGAGCTTCTTCTGGTGCCGACATGGTTTCGATCCACGCGACATCTGCTCCACCAGCCTTCAAACCTTCAATTTGTTCTGCAAATGCATCGATTGCTTCTGCTTCAGTAAGCGCACCAAGTGGCTCAAACAGTTCTCCTGTTGGACCAACTGAACCTGCAACCACCACGGGCCGCGGTGACGCATCTGCGACCTTGCGAGCGATTTGAGCTGCACCCTTTGCCAATTCAAACGTGCGGTCTTGCGCGTTGTGCAATTTCAATCGATGGCGGTTACAGCCAAACGTGTTCGTGAGAATGATGTCGGAACCTGCATCGACGAATTGTTGGTGCAACGACTCAACACGATCTGGGTGATCAGTAATCCAAAACTCTGGCGGCTCGCCCGAGGTGAGCCCCATAGCGAAATAGTTCGTTCCAGTTGCTCCGTCTGCCAATAACACTTTTCCTGTGAGCAGTAACTGCTCCAGCGAAGTTTGCATTGAAAGAGACTAACCCATCACGTTTCCGGCGGTGTCCGCCTGAGTACGAAGTCGCGAGAACGCAGAAAGGTTGATTGGCATACCAGTGAATTCGCCCATGACTTCGACAGGATTCACGTCATGGTCGATTCCCTGCTCTTGTGCCTCAATGAGCGTGCGCATGAACTTGCCAACCAGTGGCGCGTTCTTGAACTGATTACCACTTGTGCCACAAGCCATGAAGAACCCAGGAAGGCTCGACTTGTCGTATAGCGGAATCCAGTCGTCGGTTACGTCATACAACGCACCAATACCAAGCAGCTTGTGCGGAATGCCGAAGTCTGGCAATCGACGAGCCAATCGAAGCATGACACGTTCAAAGAACTCCACAGAAACTGAATCGTTCCAGTTGTCTGCGTCATCCAAAAAGTGCAGCGGATCACACGCTGGTTCGGTTGTACCCACATTGAGCAAGTCGCCCATGTGCGGACGGAAATACTGTCCAAGGTCGAGGTCTGCAACAACCGGCGCATTGTCTTCCAAGCGGAAGCCCTTCGGCGCTGGTGGCGAGAACACTTCTTGTCGCAACGGACGATGGTGCACCTTCATCTCGTCGTACACGCCAGCCATGCGGTTAATTGCGGCAGCATGCGGACCAGCAGCGTTGATGACAATTGGTGCCTCGAAGCGCTCACCCGTTTTCAGAACTACACCACTGACAACATCGCCGTCGCATGTGATTTCACTTACTTCTTTGTGAAACAAGAACTCGGCTCCATGTTGCTTTGCGGCATGTGCCAAGTTGTGCGCTGCCAACATTGGGTCGTCCATGAAACCACTCAGTGGGTCGAACAAAGCCGACAACTGGTCATACGGATCGTCGGCGAATGCTGGGTCTTCAATAGCCTTTGGTGGGTAAAACTTGCCCGTTTCAAACGCTGGCCAACGCTTCTTCACTTCCTCTGGCGACAACACTTCGTACGGAATGCCGAACTCGTCCCACAGTTCGCGCTGACGAAGACCGTCGTAACCCTCGGTGAGGAATACGAGGTAACCCGTCTGAACATACTTAGCCATGCCATCTGGGTCGTCGATTCCTACGAACTTGCTCCAGTTAAACCAATGCTGCGCGTTCTCCCACGCCATCAAGATGGTGTTGAAGTTGGAGTACGTAAAACGAATGATTGCTGATGACGCGCTGGTTGAGCCGGCGCCAGCAGCGCCACCCTTGTCGATAACCACAACTTTGCGACCATGTCGTGAAAGTTCGAGCGCAATAGATGCACCCATAACCCCTCCACCAATGATGACTACATCAGTTTTGGTTGTACTCATACTTGCTGCTCCAAAATTGCATTCGCCCACTGCTTCGTATCGGCAGTGCTATTAAACGTAAACGAGTGGATACCAGAAACGTTGAGTTCGTCTGCTTTCACCGCAATGTCATTCAACAACTTGGTTGGGTCGTAGCCGCCTGGAGCGAACATGAGCGTAAGTGACGCTTTGTTTTTCTTGAGGTAACGCAATGACTGACCAACACCAGTGCGCACACCAACCGACATCAAACGCGTACGGTCAACAACACCAGGAAGTCCAAGATTGATTGGCGTGGTGAAACCTGCTGCACGCAAGTCCTTTAACCAACTCAAAATAAGTGGAGCGTCGAAGCACATTTGTGTAGACGCAAGACCCTTCACACCGTGGCTCTTCAGCAACGCTTCCTTTTCGATGACCGCATTGTGCAGATCACCCTTGCTGATGGTTGCATGACCATCTGGGTATGCGCCGAAACCAATGGTGTCTACACCAGGCTTTGCTTCAAGGAAGTCCTTCATGAATGGAAGCGCGTACTGGTAATGAGGTGGTACTTCAGCATCGCCACCGATGATGAACACTTCTTTAATTCCTTTTTCACGCACCCATGTAGCCAACTTTGCCGCGTGCTCTGGGCCTTCAACTAAACGTGCCGCGAAGTGCGGAACAACGTTGTGACCCTTTTCGATCAGTTGCTCGCAGAGTTGCTGAGTTGTAGCAATTCCCTTTGCAGGAGAACAGGTAACCGACACTGCAGCACCCTTAGGCAAGTCGGCAATTGCTTGGTCAAGCGACTTCAAAGGAACAAGCTCGTAGCGCATATTGCGCACGAGGCGCTGTGCTGCAGGTGTGGTCTTTCCTCCACGCTTGCCTTTACCGAGAAGTGTCGAAATAATGCTCATTGTTGCTCCGTACTGTGTTTTATGTTTTGGGGGGTTAAGAATCAGCCGAACGTATCGGGCAGAACAGCCTTGCGCTTAGCGATGTATTCCTGCAATTCAGCGTCGATCGCATCGTCTAATGCAGGCGGTTGATATGAGGCAAGGCGTTCTTTCCATAGCCTGTTTGCCCGCTGCGAAGCGTCCAAACTGCCGTCTTCCACCCACTGCTCAAAGCTGTTGTTGTCTGCGGTATCTGAACGATAAAACGCAGTCTCAAAGTTGGCCAATGTATGCGCAGTTCCCAAGAAGTGATTTCCTGGTTCATTTTCGCGCATCGCGCTCATGGCCTGACCGTTCTCTGTGATGTCAAGACCCTTGCCGAACGTCATCATCATGCCCAGTTGGTCACAGTCAAGAACAAACTTTTCGTATCCAATGGCAAGTCCGCCCTCCAACCATCCAGCGGAATGCAACACAAAGTTGGTTCCCGCCATGATTGTTGGAATCAGCGTTGAAGCACTTTCATATGCGGCTTGTGCGTCGGGAAGTTTGGATGCGCATAACGACCCACCTGAACGGAATGGAACACCAAGCCTGCGTGCAAGTGCTGCAACGGTGTACAGCACCATGGCTGGTTCCGGAGTACCAAATGTTGGCGCACCAGTAAGCATGGACATCGAACTTGCAAACGATCCGAAAATCACAGGCGCACCAGGGCGCACGAGCTGACAAAATGCCATACCAACAAGTGACTCTGCAAGTGTTTGCGAGATAACGCCTGCAGAAGTTGATGGAGCCATTGCTCCAGCCAAGATGAATGGCGTAATGATGCACGCCTGATTGTTCGATGCGTACACCTCGGCTGATTCCAACATGGTGGCGTCCCACACCAGAGGTGAAGATGCATTGATGAGGCTGGTCATAACTGTGCGATCTTGCAAGTCACCACCGAATGCGATGCGCGCCATGTTCACGCTGTCTTGCGCGCGCTCCCCTGCAGTAACCGAGCCCATGAAACCTTTGTCGCTGTATTTAATGTGCGCGTACACCATGTCTAGATGGCGCTTGCTCACCGGAATGTCAACTGGTTCACACACGGTTCCGCCCGAGTGGTGAATGTATGGCGACATGTATGAAAGCTTCACAAAATTCTGGAAGTCGGCAATAGTTGCGTATCGACGACCATTGTCTAAGTCGTGCACAAACGGCGAACCATAGTTAGGGGCAAACACTGTTGCGTCGCCGCCAATCTGCACATTGTTCTCAGGATTACGCGCATGCTGCGTATAGACGCGCGGCGCACTTGCCTGAATAATGCTGCGACACATGCCGCGCGGAAAGCGAACCCGAGTTCCGTCCACGATTGCGCCAGCGTTCTTAAACCGCTCGATCGCACTTGGGTAATCACGAATCTCAACACCGATTTCTTCCAAAATGGTGTCGGCATTGTCTTCAAGAATTTGCAAACCCTCTTCAGAGACGAGTTCGTACGGCTTAATCAACCGAGTGAGATACGCCTCGCGTTGGGCATTTGAAGTTTTACGCGTGGATTGGCGAGCCGCACGGCCGCCTCCCTTTCGGTGATGTACTTCTTCGGTCATAATCTCCCCAATCCCTAATTATTCTCGCAGAAACCGTTATGCGCGGCGGCGCCTTCTCTGTCCACCACCGGCACCATCGCCCGAGTTTTCAATTCTTGGAGGCAATGTGACCAAAGTCGACAGGTTTGGCGATGCCGCGTAAGCGTGCGGAAACGCCATAGCGGCCACGAAGAGGTCTTGAAAGCGGGGTTCTGTTGCTGTCTCGATCTTGGTCACATGAGTAACGGTGTGTTCCATTTCGCGTCGTTGTGCACGAGAGAGCAACGCTTTTGCCGCGCCTGTACCTGCAGAGTTTCCAACTGACCGCACGCCAGCAACAGGACAATCGGGCACTAAGCCAAGCACCATTGCGTATGTCGGATCAATGTGGGCACCGAATGCGCCTGCAAGTCGAATGTCGTGCACTTCAGGCGAGCCAGCGTGCTCAACGAGCAAGTCAATACCCGCACGGAGCGCAGCCTTTGCCAATTGAATTGCCCGAATGTCATTTTGCGTGATGAACAATTTCGTGTCGCCGTTTTCATACAACAAATACGAGAACGTGCGCTCATCAGCGACAACGCGAGGTGACTTGTCGACGAGTGACCCTTGGATTACACCGTCTTGCGAGATAATTCCCGCCAAGTACATCTCGGCAATTACTTCAATGATTCCCGAGCCACACACACCAGTTACCGGAGTGTCTTGCACCGCTTCAGTAAAGCCTGACTCATCCGACCACATATCAATACCAATTGCGCGGAAACGTGGCTCGAGCGTTACTGGATCGATGCGAACTTTTTCAATTGCACCTGCTGTTGCTCGTTGACCACAACTGAGCTGAGCGCCTTCGAATGCTGGGCCAGTTGGTGATGAAGCAGCGAATTGACGAGTGGTGTCACCCAACACGATTTCTGCGTTCGTACCGACGTCGATGAGCAACTGCATGCTTGAGCCACGATGTGGACCTTCCGAAAGAATTGCTGCCGCGGTATCTGCACCCACGTGACCTGCAATGCACGGGCCAACATAGAACGATGCATTTGGCAAATGGATATCAAGTTCTTCTGCGGCGCCAAATGTTGCCTCGCTCGTTGCCAATACAAAAGGTGCTGCACCAAGCGGGGTCGGATCGATTCCAAGCAAGATGTGATGCATGATCGGGTTACCCACCATGACCACTTCAAGAATCTTGTCTGAGGTGATATCGGCTTTGTCAGCCAACTCATGAACTAACTCATTAACTGCATTGCGAATCACTGTGGTGAGTTCTTTTTCGCCACCCTTGTTCATCATCACGTACGACACGCGACTCATCAAGTCTTCGCCAAAGCGAATCTGCGGGTTCATTACTCCTGAGCTACTCATCACTTCACCCGTGGTGAGGTCAATCAAGTGCCCTGCAACTGTTGTTGACCCAATGTCGATAGCGATTCCGTACATCGTTTCCACAAACCCAGGCCAAGCAGCAACGATGTTGCCCGCAACACCATCAACTTCTGAGCGCTTAATCGCGATTGTCGCCCCGCCATCGCCTTTATCAATCGCTCTGTTTACTTGGGCAAGTGCAGTGATACTGATGGTCGGACGCGCAATGTTGTGCTGCTGGGCAATTGCATCGCGAATGATTTGTGACGCAGTGACATCGTCGCCAAGTTCAGAAGGCGTTACCGCGATATAGAACAGGCTGAACGTTGGGTCAACAACGATTACACCAAGATCCAAATCTTTGCGCACAATTTGTCGGTGCACTTGGCTCATTGCAGGAACGTCAATGACCATGTCACCACATACCTTGGCCATACAACCAAGACGATTACCTTCAACTAATGCGCGTTTGCCTTTGTATTTGATCTCGCCATCAGAACGTTCACTCAACGAAGACTCGACTGCGTCAATGCCCCACTTTGAGAACGATCCAAAACTTGGAGTGATCTGGCACCGACCGCAAATGCCTCTACCGCCGCACACCGAATCGATGTCGGCGCCAAGCTTGCGCGCAGCATCCAACACCGTGGTTCCCGTTTCAACGGTGCCATCTAATCCAGACGGCGTAAAGACAATGCGATGCGACATGAGCAGTGATTACGCAGGACGACGACGTCGGCCTTCGCGGTCACCACGGCCACCAGTAGGTGCGTTTGGATCGCGGTTCGCCTTAATCCATGCTGCACAGTCCTGGTCATTTCCGGTCAAGACGTCTGCCGCCATAATTGCCGCCTTCACTTCTGGGTGAAGCGGGCTCATGATTGCCGATGTCATTCCCGAGGCCATCGCCATACTGAGGAAAGTTCCCGTAATTTGATTGCGAGCTGGCAAACCAAAACTGACATTTGATGCGCCGCATGTGGTGTTCACTTTCAACTCTTCGCGCAAACGTCGAATTAATTTGAACGCTTGCTGCCCGGCTTGACCAAGTGCACCGATTGGCATCACCAATGGGTCAACCACAACATCTGAATAATGAATGCCGTAATCGGCAGCACGATCAACGATTTTCTTAGCAACTGCAAAGCGGACATCTGGATCCATGCTGATTCCGGTTTCATCATTTGAAATTGCAACTACCGCTGCGCCGTATTTCTTCACCAGCGGCAACACGCGGTCGAGTGATTCGTCTTCGCCCGTTACCGAGTTCACCAATGCTTTGCCTTGGTATACCGAAAGACCACGCTCGAGTGCGTCGATGATTGATGAGTCAATGGACAGTGGAACATCAGTAATTGCCTGTACCAACTGAATGGCACGTGCGAGCAATGCAGGTTCATCGGCAAGCGGAATTCCAGCGTTCACGTCCAACATTTGGGCTCCTGCCGCAACCTGGGCAAGTGCGTCTGCCTCGACACGGCTGAAGTCGCCGTTTTTCATTTCTTCGGCAAGCAGTTTGCGACCTGTTGGGTTAATGCGCTCTCCGATCATCACGAATGGACGATCGAAGCCAATGACAACTTCTTTTGTTGGCGACGAAAGGATGGTATGGGTCATGTCAGTTTCTCGTTTCTTTCTTGCTATTAAAAATTTGGTGTTTCTTCTTCATCATCTTCAAGCTCCTCGAGCGCAGCGAGATCTTTCGCCGCCACGGTGAGTTGCTCAACATCTTTTTCGAACCCACCGGCATAGGCCAATACGCCAAGGCGTTGGCGGGTCCACTCTTCTTCCAACCTGTCGGCAACTGACTGGGCTGCAAGCGCCATGTCACCTTCTAATGGCAAGGTTTCGCGGCTCCACTGGGCCACGTCTTCTTCTGCCGTGTAGATGTTTGCTTTGCGCTTAGCGCGATCGATTGCGCGCTGAAACTTTGCACCCAAAATTACTTGATAACGCTCCCGACCCATCTGCGCATTTACTTGCGCAGGAATATCGCGCCATTTAATAATGATTACGGAATTTCCACCACGAGCCATTAGTTGACACTCACATTTCTTTTTGCAGCAGATTGAAACACTACGGGAATTGACGCCTCTAAACCTTGCACACCAACGTGGCGATGCTCAAAGTTGAGCCCCAACATTTCAGCAGCTTCTTTGGCAATTGCGACAAGAGAATCGTCACTCACTTGCGAAAAATACATCACTTTTGTGTAGTTACCGAAATACATATCCCGAAGCTGTGGATGTGTGTCAAGACCAAGGCCTTCCCACACCAAGGCACGGAAATGCTTGGCAAGGAAATCGGTGAGATAAAACGTGCCGGGCTCGGCGTCTTGCACCTCGTGGAACAGTGATGAACCAGCAAAAAACTCATAACAATGCGCACCTGCAATGCGTTCAACACCTGGGTAGTCCAACAACATGGTGTCGATCTGACCGCCTGTTCCGCAGTCTGCATATCCAACAAACGTGGTGCGACTACCACGTGCGTCTAGATGCTCGCGCAAGGCAGGAACAATTCCCTCCGGACGATTATGTAGGTTTGCAGGTAGGTAACGCACTTCAACTGCATCGGCTAGTCCATTGCGATTAAGTACTTCGCGCAACTCGCTCACGAGTGCACCACACGCAATGATCAGTGGACGCTCGCCCGCCGACATGTGCGCGTTACCAGAAACGAATCAGGCGACCGACGGGCCAGGAGGCTCGGAAGTGCGCGCGCGACGTGCGTTGACCAAAGTCTTTGCGGTCTCTGAAGCGACTGCGGCATCGCGGCAGTATGCATCTGCACCTACTGCAGCACCGAACTCTTCGTTCAGCGGTGCTCCACCAACCAAGATGATGTATTTATCGCGAATTCCGCGCTCTTTCATGGTGTCAACCACAACCTTCATGTACGGCATCGTGGTCGTAAGCAATGCCGACATTCCAAGAATGTCTGGCTGATGCTCTTCTAGGGCAGCAATGAACTTGTCGGCATCGGTGTTAATTCCGAGGTCAATTACTTCGAAGCCGGCGCCTTCCATCATCATGGCAACTAGGTTTTTGCCAATGTCATGAATGTCGCCCTTCACCGTTCCTACTACTACTTTGCCAACTGACTCTGCGCCAGTTTCTGCGAGCAATGGACGCAAGATGTTCATTCCAGCCTTCATTGCGTTTGCCGCAAGAAGAACTTCTGGCACGAACAGAATTCCGTCACGGAAGTCAACACCAACAATGCGCATTCCTTCAACAAGTGCTTGCTGCAACACTTTGTCTGGGCCCCAACCGCGGTCCAACAAAATGGTCGTGCCTTCAACAATTTCCTCGCCTAGGCCGTCGTACAAGTCGTCGTGCATCTGGGCAATGAGATCTTCGTTAGTAAGACCAGCAAGATCAATGTCGTCAAAATCGCTCATGTGTGCTCCCCGTTAATGAGTGGTGCCGAGATATATCACGGCGAAGAAAGGTTATCAGGACTGCCTTACAGCCACCTATTCATACGCCCTATTTAGCGGTGGCGGAAAAAGTCGACGACTTCAGGGGCCATCGGAGTCTTACCCAAAATGATGTCAGCCGCCTTTTCGGCAACCATCATGACCGGGGCGTAGATATTGCCATTCGTTACATATGGCATGACCGAGGCGTCCACTACTCGGAGACCTTGCATTCCCCGAACCCGCATGGTGGCAGGGTCGATGACTGACATGTCGTCTACGCCCATTCGGCACGTGCACGATGGATGATAAGCAGTTTCACCATCCTTACGCACCCAATCCAACACCTCTGCGTCCGAGGCAACGGTTGGTCCAGGCGAAATTTCTCCCCCACTGTATGGAGCAAATGCTGGCTGATTCAAAATGTTGCGAGCAGCAGAAATAGCTTCGACCCACTCTTGCTTGTCCTCTTGCGTGGAGAGATAGTTGAACGTAAATGCAGGCTTGTCACGAACATCGCCTGATGTCACTTTCAAACTTCCACGCGAGTTCGAATACATCGGCCCGATGTGCACTTGATAACCATGACCACTTGCAGGTGCGGTGCCGTCGTAACGAACTGCTATCGGCAGGAAGTGAAACATGAGGTTCGGGTATTTCACTTCACTATTACTGCGAATAAAGCCACCCGCTTCAAAATGATTTGACGCACCAGGGCCTTTGCGGAACAACCAAGCAAGCCCAATGAATGGACGCCTCCACATTTTCATCATTGGATTTAATGACACTGGCTGCGTTGCCGAATGCTGAACGTATACCTCGAGGTGATCTTGCAAGTTCTCACCCACTCCTGGCAAGTGATGCACTGGAGTAATGCCAACTTTTTTCAGCTCATCGCTATTGCCAATTCCGGAAACTTGCAACAACTGTGGTGAGTTAAACGCACCACCACACAAAATGATTTCTTTTGCCTGCACCGAGCGCTTGCGACCAAACGGCAATGAGTACTCAACACCCGTTGCAGTTTTTCCGTCAGTCAATACTTTGGTTACCAATGCACGGCATTGCACAGAAAGATTCTTACGACGCTTCACCGGGTGTAAATACGCGCGAGCAGCGCTGTAGCGGCGGCCGCGCTTCACATTGCGGTCGAACGCGGCGAAACCTTCTTGTTGATAACCGTTTACATCTTGCGTAATTGGGTGGCCAGCCTCTTGTACGGCTTTGAAGAAAGCGCCAAACAGTGGATTCTTTACTGGGCCGCGCTCCATATGTAACGGACCGCTCTTGCCACGGAACTTGTCCAAACTGTCTGCAGCGATGCACGATTCCATTTTTTTGAAGTATGGAAGGCAATGCGCATAGTCCCACTCGCCCATTCCTGGATCGGCCCCCCAGCGTTCATAATCAAGCGGATTTCCGCGTTGGAAAATCATGCCGTTAATGCTGGATGAACCTCCGAGAATTTTGCCTCGACCATGTGTAATTCGGCGACCATCCATGTGTGGCTCTGGCTGCGAGGAATACATCCAGTCATACAGCCTGTTACCAATAGGAAACACCAGCGCAGCTGGCATATGAATGAACACGTCAAACCAATAATCGGGGCGACCAGCCTCCAGAACCAGCACAGAATTGTTCGGATCTTCACTCAAACGATTAGCAAGCGCACAACCGGCCGAACCACCACCAACGATGACGTAATCAAAAGACTTTTTCACGCGCTTATTCTGCCACGGAAACAGAAAAGTGGCGGGGCTTTCGCCCCGCCACTTCTACATGTATGTAATGAAATTATTTGCTCAGCTGAACCAGGTTGACCAGGTTGCTTCGTTTGCAGCAATCCAATCAGCAGCAGCAACGGCAGGGTCTACCTTGTCGATGTCTACTGGTCCGAGGAACGACAACTGGTCATCTGTTGTCAAGGTGAATGCCTTGAAGAAAGCGAACACAGCTGGATCTTTTGCCTCAAGCTTTGCTGATGCAATCTTGAACATTGGATCTTCTGGGTAGTCGCCATCACACGATGCACCATCTGCTGCACAGTCACCTGTTGGAGCTGGCAATGCAATGTTCTTCAGGTTGTATTTGCCTACAGCACCCGATGGGCTCCAGTAGTACAACAACACTGGCTTTTGCTCAGCGGAAAGTGCGGCGATTTCAGCTTGTGTTGCGGCTTCTGAACCAGAGAACTGCACCTGGAACGGCAAGCCAAGGTTGGCAATGATTGCTTCGTCGTACTGGCTGAACGATGGGTCCATACCAAGGAAGCGGCCCTTGTCACCAGTTGCAGCTGTAGCGAATGCTTTAGCAACTTCTGGGTCCTTTAAGCCTTCCCACGATGACAATTGTGGAAACTGAGTGAGTGCGTAGTCCGAAACGAACCAGCCGATTTTTCCAACAGCGCCAAGCGCGCCCATGTTGACGACTGAACCGTCATCGATGAATGCCTGCTCATCAGGAACAACTCCCGATGGCCACACTTCAACGTTTGCATCGATGTCACCTGATGACATACCTGCGAACATGGCATTTTCGTCAATATCGACGATTTCTACCGGGTTGCACAGTTTGGCTTCAATCAGTTGCTTCACAATTTCAACTTCAACAGCAGACGCTGACCAGTTGTTGCGAGCAATCTTGATGGTTTCTGTTCCGCTACCGGTGCAACCACCAGCGGATTCTTCTGATGCTGTATCGCTTCCACCACAAGCGGCGCCCAAAAGCGATCCGACTGCGATAAGACCTACGACGAGCAACTTCTTGCTTGAACGCATGTTCTCCCCTTTTGTTATGAACGCACCGAAGGTGCTTAAAAGCAAGCATAACCAAGCCCTACAGACATTGATAGGAGTGGAAGTAAGGTGTCGTCTGTGCATGGGGACGCATTGAATGCCATAGAAGTTCGCAACGTGTGGAAAGTGTTTGGACAGGGTTCGCCCGAAGAAGCCATTGCTTTAGCCAAATCAGGTTCAACACGTCAGGACATCATTACGAACATTGATCAAACAGTTGCCGTGCGCGATGTTTCCTTCAGCGTTGCTCGCGGCGAGACATTTGTGGTCATGGGGCTGAGTGGTTCCGGTAAGTCCACACTCATTCGTTGTCTCTCACGATTGATTGAACCAACTTCTGGCGAAGTACTTCTTAACGGAGCCGATCTGCTGGCAATGAACGACGAAGAATTGCGTGAAGTACGGCGAGGAAAAATCAGCATGGTGTTTCAACACTTCGGTCTGTTCCCTCACCGCAAAGTAATTGACAACATTGCATACGGCTTAGAAGTGCAAAAAGTTGACAAAGTCACGCGCCTTGCACGTGCAACCGAAGTGCTCAACATTGTTGGTCTCGACGGATGGGCTGACCGATACCCGCAACAACTCTCTGGAGGAATGCAACAACGTGTTGGTTTAGCTCGTGCGCTAGCCGTAGATCCGGAGATCCTGTTGTTTGACGAACCATTCTCTGCACTTGACCCACTGATTCGCAAAGAGATGCAAGATGAATTGATTCGTTTGCAGAAAACGATGCAACGAACCATCATCTTTATCACTCACGACTTTGCAGAGGCACTGCGCCTTGGTGACCGCATCGCGATTATGAAAGACGGATCGTTCGATCAAGTCGGAACGCCAGAAGAAATAGTCTCTAACCCAGCAACTCCCTATGTGCGTGAGTTCGTCAACGACGTACCTCGAGCAAAAGTGCTGAGCGTTCGCAGCGTGACAGAAAATGGATCAGCGCCAAGTGGTGCACGCACCGTGCGCGACACTGCACGCATTGAGACCATTATTCCCATGCTGCTTGAGCGCGATGAACCCATCAGCGTGATCGACATTTCTGGCACCGCAATTGGCATTGTTAGCCGCAACAATGTGGCAAGTATGTTGCAAGCCGAACAGCAATGAGCAAGCGCTACCGAACTGGTGCAATCGCAGTCGTTGCAATTCTGATTGCCCTACAACTATTTGGAAGTGGCGGGTTTCCACAATCGTGGAACATCGGATTATCCGAACCAATCAACTCGTGGCAATCGTGGATCAGAACGAACCGCGACAATAATTGGCTGTTTACGTTCATTCTTAATCCGATTACTTGGATCGTTGATCTTGGTCTTGAATTCACTGAGTCATTCATTGGTTGGCTTCCATGGTTTATTCCACCAATTGTCGTTTTTGCCATCATTGCGCGCCGCGGAAAATTCGTCATGGCCGGTTTCGCTGCGTTTGCAGTCATCTATCCCGGACTAGTTGGCGTTTGGCAAGAAAGCATCGAGACCATCTCGCTGATGGCGGTTTCAGTGGGTATTTGCGTTCTTCTTGGAGTTCCAATTGGCGTATGGACAGCATTAAACAAGCGTGCAGAATCAGTCTTGCGCCCACTGCTGGATGCCATGCAGACCGTTCCGGCAACGGTGTACTTGATTCCTATCGTGCTGCTGTTTGGCATTGGCAAAGTGCCTGCAGCAATTGCGACAGTTGTCTACGCACTTCCACCAATGATCCGATTGACATCTCTTGGTGTGCAGCAGGTTCCGCGCTCAGCAATTGAGGCGGGCCAAATGTTTGGTGCAACGAAGCGTCAGATTCTTGCTCGCATTCAATTACCACTTGCTGTTCCTTCAATCGTTGCGGGCATCAACCAAACCGTGATGATGGCTCTTGGAATTGTGGTTATTGCAACGCTCGTTGGCGCCGGTGGTCTCGGTCAAGAAATTAATCAGACAGTTCGTCAACTTTCACCAGGTCGAGGATTAGTTGTCAGCCTTGCAGTGGTGGCTGTTGCATTTGTTCTGGACCGCGTAAGCATGGCGCTCATTTCCCAACCGGGAACAAGTTCGGTTAAAACATCACGGAAGTTATTTGTTGGATCTCTTGCTGCTGTTGTTCTCGCGACGCTCATCGGTCGGTTGGCGGGCTGGCACGAGTTTCCGATTTCCTACGGAACTTCATTTGCGGACCCAATCGATACTGCAGTGAATTGGTTCAGAGACACGTTCTCTTTCGCAACACGACCATTTAACGATTTCATCGTTCGCGACGTGCTGCTTCGCGCACAAAAACTGTTGAATAACTCGCTGTCTTGGCAGATGATTGTTGTCGCGGCAATGGCGCTCTCATACGTTGTTGCGGGTTGGAAGATGGCAGTTACTACTGCAGTCGGAATTCTTGCCATTGGTCTCACTGGACGATGGACCGACTCGGTAGACACACTCACACAAACGATTGTTGCTGTTGCACTTTCTATCGTGATCGCACTGCCGATTGGAGTGTGGCTCGGCAGACGACCACGAATTGAGTCCGCGCTTTCACCAATCCTTGATTCGTTGCAAACCATTCCGCCGCTTATTTATGCAATTCCGTTCGTTATGATTTTCACTGTTGGACCAGTACCAGGAGTTGTTGCTGCAGTCGTATACGCAATTCCACCTGGGATCCGACTTACCTCCCTTGGAATACGTCAGGTAAACCAAGAATCAATCGAGGCAGCAACAACATTTGGCGCAACAGATCGTCAGGTGCTGTGGGGTGTGCGCATTCCACTTGCCATGCCAAGCATTATTTTGGCAATCAATCAAATGGTGATGATGGTGCTTGCAATGGCAATCATTGCTGGAATGGTTGGCGGCGGCGGATTGGGATATCGCTCCATCGAGGCGCTTACGGGACCGAATAAAGGATTAGGCGCTGAAGTAGGACTTGCGATTGTGATTATGGCAACCATCTTGGATCGCCTTACTCAAGCAACCGCCAGACGCCTTCAGGCGCCAGCGGCCATTTAACTTCAGTTATTTTGAAGGAAACGCGCCGAGCATTTTTGCTGCAGACAACGTGTTTTCCAACAAGCAACCAATAGTCATAGGGCCGGTTCCGCCAGGCATTGGCGTAATTGCGCCAGCTACTGCTTGAACTGAATCAAAGTCAACGTCTCCGACAATCTTTGCCTCTTCACGCGACACACCAACATCAATCACTGTTGCGCCAGGCTTCACGTGATCTGCAGTAATCAATCGAGCGATACCAACGCACGACACAATGATGTCTGCTTCGCGGCAATACGCCTTCAAGTCTTCAGGCGAAGTGTGCGAATGAGTGCACGTCGTTGTGGCATCGCCACCCTTACGCAGGAACAACACCAATTGCGGCAAACCAGTAAGCGTTGAGCGACCGATAACTACAACTTTCTTACCCTTCGTAGGAATTTCGTAGCGCTCGAGAAGACGCATCACACCGAGTGGGGTGCATGGAGCATGGCCAGGAAGACCGCGCAGCAATCGTCCCATTGATCGTTCGGTAAGACCGTCGACATCTTTTTCTGGTGGCAACAATGCAAGCACTGGCTCAGCGTCAAGATGTTTTGGCAATGGCAATTGCACCAAGATTCCGTGCACGCTTGGATCGGCAGCAAGTTTGCGCACTTCTGCTTCAACTTGTTCCTGTGTTGCATCGTCTTCAAGATGCACACCAACAGAAATCATTCCGGCTTCTTGTGCCTTCTTGTGCTTACTGGCTACATAAATGTGGCTTGGCTTGTCTCCGCCGACCAACACCGTTGCCAAGCACACGGCCGGCGAACCGGCAGCTTCGATCTCTTTGCGCAAGCGCGCAACAGTTTCATCACGCAAGTTGTTGCCATCCATCAAGATGGCGCCACCAGGCGTGCGCTTGTAGTCAGTGCTCATGAAAGACCGACGATTTCGCCGTTCTCATCAAAGTCGATGATTGCTGCGGCTGGCTTGGTACCAAGACCAGGAAGTGTGCGCATGTCGCCACAAATTGGATACACGAAGCCTGCGCCAACCGATGCACGAACTTCGCGCACGTTCAACGTATGACCCTTCGGAGCACCCTTCAATGAAGCATCGCCCGAGATGGACAAGTGAGTCTTAGCAATACACACTGGCAAATGACCGAAGCCGTTGTCGGTGTAGTTCTTCAATTGCTTGGTTGCAAGAGCCGAATACGTAACGTTCGCAGCGCCGTAGATGGTCTTAGCAACAGTCTCAATCTTTTCCTTGAGTGATGCCTCATCCTTGTACAGCATGTGGAAGTTGTTCTTCTCATTGCACGCCTCTTCAACTGCCTTCGCCAACTCAACTGCGCCAGCACCACCGTCTGCGAAGTGTGTGCACAATGCAACGCGTGCTCCTGCAGACAAGGCAATCTTGCGAATTGCTTCATGTTCTGAAGCATGGTCGGTTGGGAATGAGTTGATAGCCACAACTGGAACCACGCCGTGGGCCTTCACGTTTTCAATTTGTGCGCGCAAGTTTTCGCCACCCGACTCCACGTCTGCTGGGTTTTCTGCAAGCAGGTCTGGAGGCAATGCCTTTCCAGCCACAATCTTGTACTTACCCGAGTGAGCCTTCAAAGCACGCACTGTTGTTACCAACACTGCTGCGTCTGGAGTCATGCCCGAGTAACGGCACTTAATGTTGAAGAAGCGCTCTGCACCCATGTCGGCTCCGAATCCTGCTTCGGTAATGAGGTAGTCGCCACCGTGAATTCCGATCATGTCACCGATGATCGACGAGTTACCGTGCGCAATGTTTCCGAATGGACCTGCGTGCACGATTACTGGAGTGTTCTCCAATGTCTGCAACAGGTTTGGCTTAATTGCATCACGCATGATGACCGACATTGAACCTGCAGCACTGAGTTGTTCTGCTGTTACTGGTTCGCCCTTGGTGTTGTAACCAACAACGATGCGTGCGAAACGCTTGCGCATGTCATCAAGTGATGTTGACAAAGCAAGAATGGCCATAACTTCTGACGCTGCGGTGATGTCGAATCCGGTTTGACGAACGACGCCGTCTTCCTTGGTTCCAAGACCAACAATGATGTTGCGCAACGAGCGATCGTTAACGTCGATCACTCGGCGCCATGTGATGTTGTCCATGTCGAGGTCGAGTTCGTTGCCCTGATGCAAATGGTTATCGACCATTGCTGACAACAAGTTGTGCGCAGCAGTTACTGCGTGGAAGTCGCCAGTGAGGTGCAAGTTGAGCAATTCCATTGGAATGACTTGGCTGTACCCACCACCTGCGGCGCCGCCCTTAATTCCGAAAGTTGGTCCCATTGATGGCTGACGCAAGCTGATGACCGCATTCTTGCCGATGTGCTTGAACGCCTGACCAAGTCCAACTGTTGTTGTGGTCTTTCCTTCACCGAGTGGCGTAGGTGTGATTGCTGTAACCACGACATACTTTGCCTTCGGACGCGACTTCAATTCATCGATTGCATCAAGGCTGATCTTTGCGAGGCTCTTGCCGTATGGCTCAAGAAGATGTTCGCCGATTCCCATCTGGGCAGCGATGTCCTTCAACGGCAGTGGTTTGCCTTGGCGCGCAATTTCGAGATCTGATGGAAACGACATATTGGAGACTCCCCGTTCAATGGCCACTGTTTGGCGCTTTGGTCGCACCACTATATAGGAGTCAGTGCGCCTGATATATGACTGACTCCGTATGGATTTGCGGGCTGATATAGGTTTGGCCCATGCCCGAGAGTCTGCCGATTATCGATATTGCCCCATTGCGCATTGGGGCTACAGACCCCAACTACAACAAGGCTTCACGGGAACTGTTTGCCGCACTGTCAGAAATTGGCTTTGCGATTGTGGTTGGTCATGGCGTCGACCCTGAAATCACCACCAACATGCGCGCGGCTGTGAAAAAGGTTTTTGATGCACCGCGAGAAACTCTGCTGCGCAACATGGTTGCCAAGGGCAACTATCGCGGCTTCGTGCCGCTTGGGTATTTCACGCCGAATTCCGGAAAAGGAAAAGCTGACCAGTACGAGGCGTGGAAGTTGCATTACGAAACTGACGTGAATGATCCCATTCGCGAACAATGCAATTTGTATGGTCCAAACATCTGGCCCGCAATTGATACAGACGTTCGCACACCAATCATGAATTACTGGCACGCACTTGACGACGTAAGTAAAACGCTCATCATTGCGTTATGCGAACAACTTGGTGTAGACCCGAACGTGCTGCTGTCGTGCATGACCATGCCACTCACCAACATGACGCTGTTGAACTACCCGCCTGTCGAACCACAAGCAGACACATGGGGAATTCACCCACATAAAGATTTCAATTTGCTCACACTGCTTGCACACGACCCAATTGGCGGACTCGAAGTTCGCACGCGAAACGACGAGTGGATCAATGCCGATTGCCCAGAAGATGGAATGGTGCTCAACGTTGGCGACATGTTGGAACTCTGGAGCGGCGGTCGACTGCTGTCCACCCCACACCGCGTGTTCAACAAGTCGGGCAAACCGCGACAATCGTTTCCGTACTTTTCGAAACCACGTTGGGATGTTGTCGTCCAACCGCTTGTCACACCACTCGACGGTTTCGACCGCGTGCCACTGCACGTTGGTACATCGGCTGCGGACATTTGGTATTCAAACTGGCCAGATACTTCGAGTACAGATCCAGCACAAGTGCTGGGAAAATTTGATTAGTTATTTTGGAAGTGGCGAACCGAGTCGTTTACGCACTGCCTGATTCATTTCGTCATCGAAACCGCGAACATGTTTTTCGCATAGCTCTGCAGCGGTGTCACCATCACCAATTGCAAGTCGTTCAAACATTTCGCCGTGCTCTTGCACAGCATGTTTCATATCTGCAACATCGGCGATGTACAAGTGCCACAAGCGATCGCTTTGCGCGTACATCATGTCGAGCGTTGCAGTAAGAAAACGGTTGCCCGCTGCATCCCACACAATTTCGTGACAACGACGATCAATTTTCATGAGGTCGTCATTGGTGGCTCCTGGAGCTTCGGCGCGAGCGAGTACGCGAGCCATTTCATCCCAATGCTCTTGCTTCCCTCGCTTGGCAGCGAGTCGCATTGCGTAGGGCTCGAGCAATGCACGTGTCTCGTACAACATGCTGAGCTCCATGACATCGATTCCCGACACCAACATTCCGCGGCGTGGAATAACCGTGACGAACTGGTCGCGGGCTAAGCGCTGGAGCGCCTCACGAATCGGGGTCCGGCCGATGCCGAGCTGGCTCTGGAGGGTCTCCTCTTTGATCACGTCGCCGGGGGCCAATTCGAGGCGGACGATCTTGTTCCGGATCTCGAGATAGGCCTGCTCGCTCAGCGAAGTACTCACGCGCGACATCATATCCCGATTTTTAGCTGATGATATTGCGCTGATATACTACCAAAATTCAATTGTGGCCTCGCCCAACGGGGGTGCGGTCCTCTTTTCGGGGGTATCTCGTGAGTGAATTTCCTAGTCGCGCAAAGTGTGTCGTTATCGGCGCCGGAATCGTGGGCAACTGTCTCGTTGGCCACCTGAGCAAGCTCGGTTGGACCGACATGGTGCTCATCGACAAAGGCCCATTGCCAAACCCAGGTGGATCAACCGGTCACGCTTCAAACTTCATCTTCCCTACAGACCACAACAAGGAAATGGCACTGCTCACTCTTGCTTCACAACAGCAGTACATCGAGCACGGCATGAACAACACCTCAGGTGGTATTGAAGTTGCTCGTACACCAGAGCGCATGGAGGAATTCAATCGCCGTATGACTTCCGCAAAGGCATGGGGCATCGATTCGAAGTTGCTCACTCCAGCTGAGATCAAGGAACTCGTTCCGTTCATTAACGAAAAGATTTTGCTCGGAGGCTTCTACACACCAAGCGTGTCGGTTGTTGACTCACTGCAAACCGGAACCTTGATGCGCGAAAGTGCATTGAAGGCCGGACACTTGCAAGTGTTTGCAAACACCGAAGTACTTGATGTTGAAACAAAGAACGGCCAAGTAACTGCAGTTGTGACCAACAAGGGTCGCATCGAAGCCGAGTATGTCGTCATTGCTTGTGGTGTGTGGAGCCCACGCATCGCGAAAATGGCTGGCGCAAACATTCCACTGACTCCTGCTGTTCACCAGATGGCAGACGTTGGACCAATCGACGTATTGCAAAAGACCAATGCCGAAGTTGCATTCCCAATCGTTCGCGACATGGACACCTTCTGTTACGAGCGTCAGTCAACTGGCTCGATGGAAGTTGGTTCGTACGCGCACCGTGCGATCTTCATGCATCCAAATGACATTCCGTCGAACGAAGCATCGGCACTCTCCCCTACCGAATTGCCACTCACCATGGACGACTTCGATCCGCAGATGGAACAAGCAATTGAATTGATGGAAATGCTCGGCGATGCCGAAATCAAATACGCCATTAACGGTTTGCTTTCACTCACTCCAGACGCAATGCCAGTACTTGGCGAAACCGTTGAAGTGAAGAACTTGTGGTCGGCTGCTGCAGTGTGGATTAAAGAAGGTCCTGGCATTGCACAACTCGTTGCGGAATGGATGACATACGGCTACCCACACTTGTGCGACCCACACTCATCTGACATCAGCCGCTTCTACCCACACGAGAAGACCGAGCACCACATTTACGCACGTTGCGATGAGCACTTCAACAAGACGTACGGCATTGTGCACCCGCGCGAACAGTGGGCATCACAGCGCAACATGCGTCGCAGCCCGTTCTACCCACGCGAAGAAGCACTCGGCGCAACCTTCTTCGATGCCCGCGGTTGGGAGCGCCCACAATGGTTTGCTTCGAACGCCAAACTTGTAGACAAGTTCCCAGAAGTATGCGCACCTCGCGAACACGAATGGGATGCACGCTGGTGGTCGCCAATTACCAATGCCGAGCACATGCAAATGCGCGAATCAGTTGGCATGGTGGACCTCACCGCGTTTAACGAGTTCGATTTCGAAGGCCCAGGCGTTGTTAATTTCCTGCAGTACGTCTGCGTAAACAACGTTGACGTTGCAGTAGGCCGTTCGGTCTACACACCACTACTCACCCCAGGTGGCGGATTCCGTGGCGACCTCACCATCATGCGCCTAGGCCAAGAACACTTCCGCGTGATCACCGGCGCATTCGACGGTGGCCGCGACAAATACTGGTTCAAGAAGTACATGCCAACTGACGGTTCGGTCACATTCACCGACATGAGCCAAGCACTGTGCACCATTGGTGTGTGGGGACCAAACGCTGAAAAGACCATGGCGAAAGCAACACAAACCATCGATGCCGAAGGCAAGTTGATTCCATTCGATGTGTCGCAAGCAAACTTCCCATACGGATCTGTTCGCGACGTATTGATTGACGGTGTACCTGCAACCATGTTCCGCATTTCATATGTTGGAGAAAATGGTTGGGAGGTCTACACACGCATGGAGCATGGTCTGCGAATGTGGGACACCATTGCTGAAGCTGGAAAAGAATTCGACATCATTCCTGTTGGAATGGGCGTGTACGCAGTAACCGGTCGCATCGAAAAGGGCTACCGCCTCATGGGTGCAGAACTCGAAAGCGAATACACACCAGTTGAAGCAGGCCTGGCACGTCCGAAGGTGAAGTCAGCAGACTTCATTGGTAAGGCCGAATACATGAAGGCACGTGAAGAAAAGCCAGCGGCAATTATGTGCACACTGGAAATTCTTGACCACACCTCCAAGTCGGGCATCAAGCGTTACCCAACCGGTGGAAACGAACCAATCCTCACCAAGACCGGCGAGCGAATCGTTGATGCTAAGGGTCGTGTATCGCGAGTAACCACTGCTGGTATGGGACCATCACTTGGCAAGTACTTGCTGCTCGCCTACCTCACACCAGAACATGCCGTTGAAGGCAATGAGCTGCGCGTGATGTACATGAACGAATTGTTCCCTGTGAAAGTCGCACGAGTTGGTAGCCAAGCGCTGTTCGACCCAACCGACGCTCGCATGAAGAGCTAAGTAACCCATCATGAACATTCTCGTTTGCGTGAAGCGCGTGCCAGCACCTGGTGCACGCATCAACATCACCGAAGACGGCCAAGCCGTAGACACTGCATTTCTTGGTTTTACTGTTAGTCCACACGAAGAATGCGCAGTAGAACAGGCAGTGCAACTAGTTGAAAAGCATGGCGGCGAAGTCACTGTGCTTACTCTTGGTCCAGCAGAAGCCGAAGAGCAATTGCGCACCGCAGTAAGCGTTGGCGCAGCAAAAGCAGTGCTCGTTCCCATCACCGAATCGGATTGGGATCCACAGCGCACGGCACAAGCAATTGCTTCGGTGATTACCGATCTTGAAAACGCAAACGGCAAGTTCGACTTAGTGCTCTTCGGAAACGAATCTGCAGACTCGTGTGGCTACCAAGTTGGTATTCGCGTTGCGCTCAAGCTTGGTCGACCAATGGTCAATGGCGCTAAGGGCCTAGACATTGAAGGCTCTGTTGCCAAAGTGCGTCGCGAAAGTGACGCTGGCCAAGAGATCTACCTGTTACCAATGCCTTCGGCTGTTGGCGTGAAAGAAGGTATCAACCTTCCCCGCTACCCGACCATGAAGGGTCGCTTGGCTTCTAAGAAAGTTGACGTCACACGAACTGAATCGACCGGCGCTGTTGGCGGATTGAAAATGATTCAGCTACAACGTCCGCCAGAACGCGTGAGCAACACTCAAATTTTGGGTACTGGCCCTGAAGCGGCGTCAGCAGTTGTTGACTTGCTTGAGGAATTGGGAGTATTCAAATGAGCGTTCTTGCAGTAATCGAACACGATCGCGGCACCATCGCTTCAGCATCACTTGGTGTGTTGACAGCAGCGCGAAATCTCGCGACACAAATGGGCTCCTCGCTTGAAGCTGTAACCGTGGGTGCAAATGCAGATGCTCTTGCAACTATCGCCGCCCAATATGGAGCAACAGTCGTTCATCAAGCACACCACGCAGCACTCACCGACTTTGGTCCAGAAGCGTGGGGCGAAGCAGTTGCGCAAGTAATTCAAAAGATTTCGCCGCAAGTTGTCATTGGTACAGGAACAGAGCGTGGTCACGAAGTGATTGCACAAGTCGCAGCGCGACTCGACCTACCGGCATCGATGAACTGCATCGAATTTGATTCCGCATTCACCGGCACGCAGCCCCTGAAAGTTGTTCGCGCGCGCTGGGGCGGTTCGTTACTCGAACAGTCTGAAGTTGATGCGCAAATCAAGTTGGTCACGCTTGCCAACCACACGGTTGAAGCAGTCGAGTCATCTGTGAGCGCAAGCAACACCGTGCACGAAGTAGAACTGAACGACTCAGTCATGCATTCATTTGTGCAAGACCGTGTGGAACGTGTTGCAGGCGTCACGCTCGCAACATCGCCAGTAGTTGTCAGCGGCGGTCGCGGTGTTGGTTCGGCAGAAGCCTTTGCGCCGCTTGAGGAACTTGCGGGTTTGCTCGGCGGAGTTGTTGGCTGCTCGCGCGCTGTTACCAACAACGGCTGGCGCAACCACACCGACCAGGTAGGTCAAACAGGCACCCGAATTGCGCCAGACATCTACATTGCGTGCGGTATTTCCGGGGCAATCCAGCACTGGGTAGGTGCCATGGCTTCAAAAAACATCCTTGCCATCAATACCGACAAGGAAGCCAACATCGTGACCAAGGCTGGCTATGCGGTCATTGGCGACTTGCACAAGATTGTGCCTGCAATATCGGAAGAAATTCGCCGCCGACGCGGGTAAATCTCTTTCACAATCGCTTTATTGCCTTATGCAATATGGCAAATATCAGTTGATGGTTGTAGTGTTTTCTCCTTGTGTGGTCCGAACTTTCGGGCCCGTAAACGATATTGAGGGACATCGTGACTGAAGTCGAAACTGGTGGGCCGCGTCGTCGCGGACGCGAACGTCAAGCCGCAGGTCCACGCTCCCGGCTCCCCGAGCAGAAGGCGTTTCGCCAGCCACGCATGCGTTACGCCCCAACCAAAGTCATCAGCGATGACGAGGTTGAAGCAATCCACCACGCATCACTGCGCGTGCTCTCTGAAATCGGTATCGACTTCTTGTTGCCTGAGGCTCTTGACCTGATTGCCAAATCTGGCGGAGCAAAAATTACGGAAAACCGTGTTCGCTTTGACCCAGACTTTGTTGTTGAGACCATCAAAACGTGTCCAAGTGAATTCAAGCTGCACTCCCGCAACCCGAACCACACCCTCAATATTGGTGGCGACTGGATGGCTTTCGGTTCTGTTGCAAGCCCACCAAACTTCATGGAACTTGACGGCACTCGTCACGCTGGAAACCGACAGAACTTTCAAGATCTTCTGAAGCTCACGCAGAGCTTCAATATCGTGCACTTCACCGCTGGTTACCCGGTTGAGCCTGTTGACTTGCACTCCTCTATCCGTCACTTGGAATGCACGTACGACATGCTCACCATGACTGATAAACCAATTCACTGCTACAGCCTGGGTCGTCAGCGCAACCAAGATGTTTTGGAAATGTCGCGCATCGTGCGCGGCATCGACGATGCAACGCTCGACAAAGAGCCATCGGTGTTCACAATCATCAACTCCTCTTCGCCGTTGCGTCTTGACATTCCAATGTTGCAAGGCATCATGGAGTACTCGGCACGAAATCAGATCATTGTCATCACCCCGTTCACACTTGCGGGTGCAATGGCTCCGATCACGCTTGCTGGCGCATTGTCGCTGCAAAATGCTGAAGCACTTGCGGGAATGGTGTTCACACAACTTGTTCGCCCTGGATCACCAGTGATGTACGGCGGATTCACGTCAAACGTCGACATGCAATCGGGTGCTCCTGCGTTTGGTACTCCTGAGTACATGCGCACCGCAATGGCCGGTGGCCAACTTGCACGCCGATACAAGGTTCCGTTCCGCTCCAGCAACGTGTGTGCAGCAAACGCGCTCGACGCACAAGCAGCCTACGAAAGCGTGTTCTCGTTGTGGGGAGCAATTCAAGGTGGTGTGAACTTCTTGATGCACGGCGCAGGATGGATGGAAGGCGGACTGCACGCTTCACTCGAGAAGTTTGTTCTCGATGCCGACTTGCTTGCCATGGTCGCCGACTACTTGGAGCCAATCGTTGTTGACGATTCGACGCTGGCATTCGAAGCGATCCAAGAAGTTGGCCCAGCTGGTCACTTCTTTGGTACCCAACACACTCAAGACCGTTTCCGCGACGCGTTCTACAAGCCATTGATTTCCGATTGGCGCAACTATGAGTCGTGGGAAGAAGCCGGCAAGCCAACAGCCGATCAAAAGGCAAAGCAACTTGCGCAGGCATACGTCGATGAGTTCGTTGCTCCAGAACTCGACTCTGCAATTCAGCAAGAACTGTTGGAGTTCAAGCAGCGTCGCGTCGCCGAGGGCGGCGTGGCAACCGATTTTTAGTTAACAGATTTACGTTAAATACGGAAGGACATCAATCATGAAAACATCAGCACGCGTAGTAGTTGTAGGCGGAGGCGTTGTAGGAGCATCGGTGCTCTATCACCTCACCAAAGCAGGTTGGACCGATGTTGTGCTCGTGGAGCGCAAAGAACTCACTGCAGGATCCACATGGCACGCAGCAGGCGGCATGCACACCTTGAACGGTGACCCAAACGTTGCACGCTTGCAGCAATACACCGTCAACTTGTACAAAGAAATTGAAGCCGAATCCGGCCAGAACTGCGGCATTCACTTGCCAGGCGGTTTGCAGCTTGCCGACACACCAGAACGTTTGGACTGGTTGAAGATGGCAATGGCCCGCGGTCGCTACTTGGGCATGAAGATGGAAATGCTGTCCATGAAGGAAGCAAAAGAACTCAACCCACTACTTGAAGAGAAGTATTTCGTAGGTGCGTTGTACGACGAAGACGAAGGTTCAGTAGACCCATACGGTGTTACGCACGCATACGCAATTTGCGCACGCAACCGTGGAGCAGAGGTGTACACCAACACCATGGTCAACGACATCAAGCCACGCCAAGACGGCACATGGACCGTGTACACCGACAAGGGCGAGATTCACACCGAACATGTTGTGAACGCCGGCGGTTTGTGGGCACGCGAAGTTGGTCGCATGGTTGGACTTGAATTGCCAGTGTTGGCAATGGAACACCATTACCTCATGACCGAGCCAATGGATGAAGTCATTGACTACAACAAAACGTTCGGCAAAGAATTGCCACACATGATCGACTTCGCTGGCGAAATTTATGCACGCCAAGAAGGACAAAGCATCTTGCTTGGAACCTACGAACAAGACAACCGTCCGTGGGCTGCAAAAGACACGCCATGGGACTTCGTGTTCCAGTTGTTGCCACACGACCTCGAGCGCATTGCTCCAGAACTTGAGCGTGGATTCGCTCACTTCCCTGCCGTTGGTCGCGCAGGAATCAAGAAGTTCGTCAACGGTCCATTCACCTTCAGCCCAGACGGCAACCCACTTGTTGGCCCAATCAAGGGCATGCCAGGAATGTGGTCAGCATGTGCGGTTATGGCCGGCTTGTCACAAGGCGGCGGCGTTGGCTTGTCACTTGCTAACTGGATGGTGCACGGAGACCCAGGCGCAGACATTTGGGGCATGGACGTTGCTCGTTACGGTGATTTCGCAACGCTTGCGTACACCAACAGCAAGGTGCGCGAAAACTATTCACGTCGTTTCCGCATCACCTTCCCGAACGAAGAGCTACCAGCAGCACGTCCGTTGCTCACCACTCCTATCTATGACCGCTTAATCGAGCACAACGCCGTGATGGGCGCAGGCTTTGGCCTCGAGCACCCACTGTGGTTCCAGGACAAGGGCAAAGAACCAAAGGAAGACGTCACGTTCTACCGTTCGAACGCGTTTAACAACGTTGCCGAAGAATCGAAAGCAGTGCGTGAGCGCGTTGGCTTCTCTGAAGCATCAAACTTTGCCAAATACAAAGTAAGTGGCGCAGGTTCGGCAGCTTGGCTCACCAGCTTGTTCACCAACTCATTGCCAAAAATTGGTCGCACCGTACTTACTGCGATGCTCAACCCAGAAGGCAAGATCGTTGGCGAATTCTCG